>Ga0209698_10002576_pt1 | contig 20459 bp, 14 predicted proteins | sample LitLauG_LLR_2012_FD_187203 | JGI IMG/M metagenome (GOLD analysis project Ga0209698, IMG submission 187203) | Freshwater sediment microbial communities from Pennsylvania, USA - Little Laurel Run_MetaG_LLR_2012 (SPAdes) (version 2) | ecosystem: Environmental > Aquatic > Freshwater > Creek >...
CGTGTACCGCCTTCTCGATGAGCGCGGCGGCCGCCAGCAGATTGGGCTCGACCCGGGTCCCGGAGACCATTTGCACCGCGGCCACGCGCACGCCCGAACCCGACTGTTGTTTCACGCTCATGATTTTGCGCCCATGGAGACCGATTATGCGTCAGCCCGTCCCGGTGCCCGTTCCATGAGCCGCCGGCGGATCGCGCACAATTGTCCCTTCGACCTTTACACGCGTGGGGTCTTTCACGGTGACGCGTCGCCGGCCGGCGACGCCGGTTGCGATGAAAACTTCACCTTCTCCACCTTCGGATCGGCCCAGGGTCCGGTCACCGTGTAGACGTTCGTGAATGCGGCCTGCAGCGGCTTGCGAAACAGGTAATTGGCCAGGAAGGTGCCCACGCCGATGGCCGGGTTGACGAGGATATACGCCAGCGATGCGGTCCCGGCATTGATTTCCGGTATCACAACGACCTCGAGTTTCTGGGTTTCGGCATTGATATCGGCATCGCCCTTGATCCGTATGACGGCATTGAGGCCCTTCATGATGAAATCGTCGGTCGTCAGGTTGCCGTTGGCGACCACGGCATTGGCCGAGATCGAGTCGAAGGCAAACCCCTCCGAAAAGAGATCGCGAAAATCCAGGGTCACGCGGTTGGGCAGCGACTGCAGCGAAAAGACGCCCAGCAGCCGTCCGCGCACCCCGGCGTCGGCCTTGAGGAACTGGCCCTTTTCTGCGGCCAGGTGCAGCTTGCCGGTCAGGCTGGGGTAGTTGATGGCAAACGGTGAACCGCGCCAGGATAATTCGCCTTCCAGCTTGCCCTTGCCGTTGCGGATCGCGTCGGGAATGCCAAAGCGCCCCAGCACGGCACCGCCGTTGCTGAAGTCGAGTACGAATTTCACCGCCATCGTGCGCCCGGGCGCATTGCCTTCGCGCTGCCAGGTGCCGGTTCCGCTGAATTTGCCGTCGGGGTTGCTCAGGGTGAAGCGCTGCAGGTTCCAGACGTCCGCGCGCGCGCCACCCGTGCCGGCAACGCTGTTCTGCGCTTCGACCTCGAGCTTGCCAAGCTTCGCGCTGCCCAGTTCCAGCTGATCGGCAACGATGTCGAGCGCCGGAAACGCGGTGGGCGGCGCATCGAGCAGGTCGGTCACCCCTTTCTTGTCGCTCTCGGGAATGACGAGCTTTGCCAGCTTTGCGGTGATGCGCCCCGCAACCGCGCCGCGTGTGCCGACCCAGTGCACCGAGCCCGATGCCTGGTCCGAATCGATGTCGGCGTACCAGCTCTGGTCCGGGTCGCGCCGGGCGCTGAGCGAGACATTGTTGAGCGTCTTGCCGCTCACCGCCATGTCGGCGGTGTGGACCACGATCATGTCGACGCTGTCCGCGTCGCTGCTGCCTGCCACGGCCGATCCCGGCGGCGGCCGCGCTTCGGCGGGCGCGCCCGCCGCGCCGGCGCCGAGACCCAGCAGGCGCAACCAGCGGTCCACGTCCAGTTGCGGCTGGTCGACGAACAGCAGCAGGCCCGTGTCGGGCACATTGGCCTTGCCGCCGATGGCAATGGCGCCGCGCCCGATGCGCATGCCCTCGTTGCCGGCAACGCGGTGCAGTTCCACTTCCAGCCGTCCGCCCAGCGTCGCGCGCAGGGTGTCCTGGGCCGGTTCGGCGCCGGCGACGGGAACGGTCTCCACGTGCAGCGCGCGCGCTTCAGCCGCCGCCTTGCGGAAGGGATCGGGCAAATCCGCTGCCAGGCCGATAAGGTCCGAATCGATCTGCAGCCCCAGTTTGCCGTGCTGTATGGCCAGCGCAGCCGTGTAGCGGAAGCTGCCGCGGGTATGGTCGAGTATGTGGCGCAGCAGCGCCGGTTCCACCTGGCGCCTGGCACCCTGGGGCGTGGCCGTGCCGCTGGCCTGGACGGTGATGGTGCCATCGGCCAGCGTGTCGCCGCTCAGGCGCACATCGCCGCCGATGTAGCCGGCCGTCAGGCCGTTGAAACGGATGCCGCGCTGATCGAACCCAAGCTCGCCGTATACCGATGAGAAAGGCGCGATGTCGGTGCGCAGCACGAGGTTGTTGTTGCGCAGGCTCAGGACACCGTTCACCGATGTATCGACGGAATGGCCCAGGGGTACGTCGAGGGTGAACTTGAGCCGCGCCGAACCACTGCCGGCCGCCGATCCCAACCACCCGCCGGTGAGGCCGTTGACCGGACTCGCCGCCACATAGCGCACGAGTTCGGCCAAGGGGCCCGATCCCTGGCCGTCGACGAGCAGGTGCTGGTCGGGGTGATCGATGTCCGGCAGCCGCACCGTGATGCCGTTCAGTTCATAACCGTAGGCCCGCGCACTGCGTGCGGTAACGGTCAGGTGGTTGCGGTCGAAGACGATTTCGGCGTCGATATTGCCGAGCTGTGGCCAGCGGCCATGCACGTCACCCGGCGGACCGACAACCGCATCGGGCGGTCGCGGCACCATGTCGATCTGGCCATCCTGCACATGCAAGGCGGCATGGAAGTCGCCGGATTTGGCATCGCTGTAGGGAAACCGCCGGGGATCGCCGTGCAGGTAGAACGAGCCTTCCGTGACCGCTCCGGCCAGCAGGCCGCCGTGTATCCACGCGCGCGCAGGCGCGGAAGTGACATGCGGCAGGTACCGGTAGACCGTATTCACCCGGCCGCGGCCGATGCGCCCGTTCAGGTCCAGGCGCGCCGGATCGGCGGCCGACTTCTGGTAGGAGCCCGATACGCTCACGTCCAGGTCATCGTTGGCTGCCGAGAGCGAGTCAACGTCCACCGTCAGGCGTTCGTCGGCCTCCCGCCGCCAGCGCACGCGCGCAGCGAGCGTGTCGAAGGAGAATGCGGCTTCGTCGAACAGCGCCGGCAACCGCAGCTGGCTGTTGGCCGAGTCGAGGCGCAGGGTTCCCGAGTCCTGGTCCAGGTCGACGCTGCCGGCAAGATTTTCGCAGGAGTACGGTTGCGATTCGGATGCGCCGTCGGCTGAAGAAGGCGCATTGCCCGCTCCTGACCGCCCCGCGGTTTCGTCGCCCGACGTCGCTGGCGCCGGGGCCGGGCGCGGTCCGAGCGTAAACCCCAGCCCCGAGAAACGAGTCTTCAGCGCGTAGGCGCGCGCGACGCCCTCGGGTCCGCCCCAGTCGGCCTGCAGGCCATCGAGCGTTCCGCGCGCTGCCGTGCGCTCGATGAGCGCGAGCCAGTCGGCTGGCAGCGGAACCTGAAGGGCAAGGCGGCTCCAGTCGCTCAGGACGATTCGATTTGCCTCGAAGTGCATCCGCGGCGCCGGCGCTGCCGCCGGGGCTCCTGGCGGTGCGCCGCGCGGAGCCTGCGCCTGCGTCGTACGGAACAGCATATTGGTGGCCGGCAGGCGCAATTCGTCGGGACCCTCCATGTGCAGACCGGTGAGGGCGGTCTCGCGCGTATCGCCATCGCGATCGGTCCAGCTCGACTGCATTACCCGGCCCTCGAGCAGCCCCAGGCGCAGCGGTTGCAGATCGGGGCGCAGTTGCGCGGCGACGTCATCGAGCGCCACGTCGGCGCGCAAGCGGTTGATGTCCAGACCCGAGAAGTCGGCCCAGGCGCGCAGTGCCCCGGTGGCCCGTTCCAGCCGGGCGGGCGCCGGCACGAGATGGGCGATCGCGTCGAGCCGCGCAAGATCGGCGTAGTCGAGCTGCACAAAGAGCCGCCCGCTCCAGGAGGCATAGTGCGCAGCCGGCTGGTCCCAGGACTGGGTGAACTCGGCGCGCACGTCGATCGGCCCTGCCAGTTCTTCCGGGGGCCGCAGTTGCAGCGCCATGTGGTGGGCTGTGAGGCCGCGCGAAATCACGAAATTGACGTTGGTAAGTTCGAAGTTGCGCTCCGCCGTTGCCGCGGTTGCGCCTATGGCGTCTGGGGTGGCTGCGGCATTTTCCGCGGCGGGCGGCGCCGGCGCGGTGCTCGATGGTGCGGCCGGTATTGGCGCGGTTGGCGCGCTGGCGTTGGGCGGGATGCCCGCCTTCGCGGCCGCGGGGGCGGCCGCTTCGTCGGGCGATTCTGCCGCGGCGGGCACGCCCGCCGCGGCAGAATCGACAAAGTGCACGCGCGCGTCGCGGATGCTGATGTAGTTCTGCGCCAGAATCCAGTTGCCCAGCGAATCGTCGCTCGATTGCGCCTGCGGGTCGATGATGATGCCTGCGACCGCCCAACGCCGGTCGGCGAAGCGGCGCACCTCGAGCTCGGGCGCCAGCACCGTAAGGGATTGCACGCGCGGCTGCAGGGCGATCAGCGTCGTCCACGAAACGACAACCTCGACCTGGGGCAAGGTGAGCGCGTTGCCGCCGGCGGGGTCCTGCAAGGCCACGTCGCGCAGCAACAGGCGCGGGCGCAGCCCCTCCCAGTCCGCCTCGATATGCCCAACGGTCACGGGCGCCTTGAGCGCTGAGCTGGCAGCGGCCTCGATGCGCGTGCGCCAGTCGCCGATGTGCGGCAGCAGGTAGTAGCGCGTTACCAGCAGCGTGATGCCGAACAGGAAGTACGCGATTACCGACAGGACCCAGACGGCACGCAGGCCTGCGAGCACGATGTGCAGCCCGCGCTGGCCGATCCGATGCGCCAGGGAGCGTTCCGCCGCCACCACCGCGCGTTCCACCAGCTGCTCGGCGGCATGCACCGCCTTGCTCGCCGAATCCTGGGTTGCTTCGACTGCCGCGATCACCCGCGGCTCGCGGGGGAGCGGCGGTTCCGGCGGCAGCGGATTGTCAGGCGGACTCGGAGGTGCCATCGTGTCTATTGCGAATTTCCAGGCGCGGGGAGCCGGGGCAGCCATATCGGCCGTCGGGGAGCGGGCCCGGCTGCGACGCCCGGATCCGGCGGTTTGGTCTACGCTCTATGCTGATTACCGCTGTTACCCCGTCATTTCACGCGCTTCCCCCTGAACTTGCACCCAGACGACGTTTCCGTGGCCGATTGCCCCACCGGCAGGCTTGTTTGCGCTTGCGACGCTAGCACAGGCGCAGCGCGTGAGGGCCCGCCGGCAATTGCGGCGACCGGCATTGCGCGGGCCCGCTTGTGCCGGCCCGGTCTTTTCCTATGACCTACAGCCTGGAAGACGGTTGCCGCCGGGCGCTGCTGGCGAGTAACTATTTGCAACGAGCCCTGCGAGCGCAGGGGATTGAATCCGCAATGCCGGCGTCGGAAGCAGCCCTTGCCCACCTGCGCGCATTGGGCGAAAAGCCCTGGACCGCGGCCCGCCTGGCCGCATCCTGCGCGAGCGAACTCGCACGCCTGGCTGCGGGTGGTGCCGACCTCGGCGCTGCAGAAACGGCGGGCCGCGCCCTGCGGCGCGTGCGCCGGGAACTGCTGTGCGGCCTGATGGTGCGTGACTGTGCAGGAATCGCCCCACTGGAAGAAGTTACCGGCGCAATGACGGCCTTTGCGGAGCTCGCGGTACGGCGCTTGCTGGCCGCCATCGTGCCCGAGCTGGTCGATCGCCATGGATGCCCCGTGGATGCAGCCGGCGTGCCGCAGGATCTGCTGGTACTGGCAATGGGCAAGGCCGGTGGCTGCGAGCTCAATGTGTCCTCCGACCTAGACCTCATCTTTGCCTATGGCGATGTCGTGGCGTGCCGGCGCAGCGGCGCGGCAGCGCCGCAGGACCGCGCTGCCGGCACGGAATTCATTTCACGCAGCAGTGCCGACAGTGGCGGCCAGGAATTTTTCGACCGCCTCGGCCGGCGGCTGATCGGGGCGCTCGGGGAGCCCGACGCCGACGGATTCATCTTCCGCATCGATATGCGCCTGCGCCCGCACGGCGATGCCGGCCCGCTGGTGGTTTCGCTGGCGATGCTGGAGGAGTACCTGGTGCGCGATGGCCGCGAGTGGGAGCGTTTCGCCTGGGCCAAGGCGCGCGTGATCTCGCAGGCCGTGATGGCCGATCCGGCCGCGTTCCGCCGCCAGACGGAAATGCTCGAGTCCGTCATCGGGCCATTCGTTTACCGCAAGTACTTCGATTTTGGCGCCATTGGCGCCATCCGCGACCTGCATACCCGCATCCGCAGCGAATCGCGCCGGCGCGCCTTGGGGCGCCCGGAACGCGAACTCGACGTCAAGATCGGCCGCGGCGGCATCCGCGAGATCGAATTCCTGGCCCAGACCTTCTGCATCATGCGCGGCGGCCGCGAGCGCCGGTTGCGCGCGCGCGGTACGGTGGCAATCTTGCAGACGCTCGCCGACCTGGGCCTGCTGCCGCAGGCCGAAGCGCAGCGGCTCACGGCCCATTACCGATTCCTGCGCCGCCTCGAACACGCGCTGCAGTACCGCAACGATGCGCAGACGCACCTCATCCCGCCGGGCGAGGACGAGCGCGATGCGATAGCCACGCTGCTGGGCATGGAATCGGGTGTCCAGATGCTCGATGCCTACCGAGCGGCCAGCGCCGACGTCGTACGCCTGTTCGACAGCATGTTCCCGGCCGAACCACGCAGCGCTGCGGCCGATACCCCGGAAAGTCGCCCGGGCGAGGATGGCCTTGCCGCCGGCGAGCTTGTCTACGGCGCGCCGGCGCTGGCGCTGTGCGGGTTCGCCGACCCCGAGGGCAGTGCGGCGCGCCTGCGCCAGCTCCTGGCGTCGGCGCGGGTTGCCGCCATGTCGGCGGGCGCCCGTGCCGCCCTCGAACAGCTGGCCGGCGACGCGGTGCGGATCATCCGCGGAATGGCCCAACGGCTTGCCGCCCAGGGCGGTGCCGGCGCGGACGAAATTCTCCTGCGCTGGATACGGCTGGTCGAGGTCATCGGCCGGCGCAGTACCTACCTGTCGCTGCTCGCCGAATATCCCAATGCGCATGAGCGCGTGCTCGGCCTTCTCGCCAGCGGGGGATGGGCCAGCCAATACCTCATGCAGCATCCGATCCTGCTCGACGAGCTCATCGACCTGCGTGCGCAAAAGTTCGCCGATGACCGCCTGGCCGATGAACCCTTTGCGCCGCCCGGCTCCGCCGAGCCCTACTGGGCGCCCTGGGTAGCCGAGGTCGACGAGCAGCTCCTGCAGGCGGTCGACGATGTGGAGCGGCAGATGAACATCCTGCGCGATGCCCACCACGCGCAGGTGTTTCGCCTGCTGCTGGCCGACCTGGCCGGCAGCGTGCACCTGGAGCGCCTGGGCGATCACCTGTCGGCGCTTGCCGATGGCGTCCTGGCGCTGGCGCTGCGCGCGGCCTGGCGCAGCATGGACGCCGTGCGTGCGGCGCCCGATACGCCACCGCCGCGGCTTGCCATCATTGCCTACGGCAAGCTCGGCGGCCGCGAGCTGGGCTATGTCTCGGACCTGGATCTGACCTTCGTGTACGAGGAAAGCAGCGACCCGCAGCAGGCCGACCGGGACGCGGCCGCCGCCACGCACCTGGTGCGCCGGCTCATGTCGTGGCTTACGGCGGTCACGTCCAGTGGCACGCTCTTCGAGATCGACCTGCGCCTGCGACCCAATGGCAATGCCGGCTTGCTGGTCACGCCCATCGAGGCTTTTGACCGGTACGAGAGCAACACCGATGGCCGCGGCGCCTGGGTGTGGGAGCACCAGGCCCTGACGCGCGCCCGCGGCTGCGCCGGCGATCAGGCGCTGTGCGAGCGCGTCGAGCGGGTGCGGGCCCGCGTGCTGTCCCAGCCGCGCGATCCGCTGGCGCTGGCCGCCGAAGTGGTCGCCATGCGCCGGCGCATGCTCGAGGGCCATCCCAACCGCGGCGAGCGCTTCGACATCAAGCACGATCGGGGCGGCATGGTCGATATCGAGTTCATCGTCCAGTACCTCGTGCTTGCCTACGCGCATCGCCATGCGCCCCTGCTGGCCAACCGCGGCAATATCGGACTGCTGGCGATTGCGGCCGATCTCGGGCTGGTGGATCCGGCCGCGGCAGCGGCGGTGGGCGCCGCCTACCGCCGCTTCCGGCAACTGCAGCACGCATTGCGCCTCAACGGCGCCGAACGCGCACGGGTCGCGCACGCTTTGGTCGAAGGCGAAATCGCCGCGGTCCTGGGCCTTTGGCGCGCGGTATTGGGAACCGCCGAACCGCTGGCGCCGGCAGCCAATGCCGCAGCGCCGCGGGCGGGTCGCGGACCGCGATAGAATCGCGGTTTTCCGATGGTGTTGGGGAGTTGGCAATGAGCATGGCCGATCGCGATGGCTGGATCTGGTACGACGGCAAGCTGGTTCCGTGGCGCGATGCCAATACGCACGTGCTCACGCATTCCCTGCACTACGGGCTGTCGGTATTCGAAGGCCTGCGGGCATACAAGACGGTCGATGGAACCGCGATCTTTCGCCTGCGCGAGCATACCGAGCGGCTTTTCAATTCCGCGCGCATCTTCATGATGGACATTCCCTGGACGCGCGAGGTGGTTGCCGCGGCCCACGCCGAGGTTGTCCGCGCCAACAAGCTCGAATCCTGCTACCTGCGCCCCATAGCCTTCTACGGTTCGGAGAAAATGGGCGTCAGTCCCAAGGGCGCGGCGGTGCACGTGGCCATCGCTGCGTGGCCCTGGGGCGCCTACCTGGGAGAGGACGGCGTGCAAAAAGGCATCCGCGTCAAGACCTCGTCCTTCGCCCGCCACCACATCAATGTTTCCATGGTCCGGTCCAAGACGGCCGGCCATTACGTCAATTCGATCCTCGCCAACATGGAGGCCACGCGCGACGGTTACGACGAAGCCCTGCTCCTGGATACCGCGGGCTTCGTCGCCGAGGGCGCGGGGGAGAACCTGTTCATCGTGCGCAATGGCCGCCTGATCGAGCCGCTGCTGGTCTCGGGGCTCACCGGCATCACGCGCGCCACGGTCATCGAGATTGCCGCCGACCTGGGCATCGAGGTGCAATCGCAGCCCATGACGCGCGACGACGTGTACCTGGCCGACGAGGCCTTCTTCACCGGTACCGCCGCGGAAATCACGCCTATCCGCGAACTCGACGGCCGCACCATCGGCGCCGGCCGCCGGGGCCCGCTTACCGAACGCATCCAGAGCTCGTTCTTCGAGGCCGTCAATGGCCGTGCCGAAAAATACCGCCACTGGCTGACGAAAGTCTGAAACGTCCATGAACCGTCCCGAGCTTCCCCTGGTCACGCTGCGCGCCGACGAATTGCCGGCGTTCTGTCCCAACCCGTCCATGCCCGTCTGGAACCATCACCCGCGCGTCTTCCTCGAGATCGCCTCGGGCGGCACGGCCATGTGCCCGTACTGCGGCACGCGCTACCGCGTGGCGCCCGCACCGGGCGGCACGGGGTCCGCCGGCCACTGAGGGCGCGCCGCGCGCATGTCCCGCCTGACCAAACCACTCCTGTTCGCATCCCCCGAGGAATGCGAGCAGGCGTTCTACGAGGCCCTGGAAAACGCCGACATCGACGCCATGGCCGATCTGTGGCTGCAGGATGACGACGTCTGCTGTACGCATCCGGGTGCCAGCCGCATCCTGGGCTACAACAATGTGCGTGCGTCCTGGGCGACCATACTCGGGTCGGGCGCGCTGCCGGTGCGCACGCTCGCACGCCGCAGCTTCGAGTCGCCCACGCTGGCGGTCACCAGCCTGATCGAGGAACTCGTCGTCCTGCAGGGCTCGGTGCGCCAGCTGGTCCACGTCCTGGCCAGCAATGCCTTCATCAAGACGCCAGCCGGCTGGAAGATGGTGCTGCACACCGGAACGGCAGCCCCCGAAGGCCAGGCCGTGGAACCCGAAGGCCCGCCCGGCACGGTGCATTGAGTCCGCCAGCACCCGCGGGTGCGCCCGCGGCCGCTGCGGAACCGCTGACCGCGTACCAGCCGCCCTGGTGGCTGCCTGGCCCGCATCTGCAGACCATCGTTCCGGCGCGGCTGGTTTCCGTGCCCGAGGTGGCCTATTCGCGCGAGCGCTGGGATAGCCCCGACGGCGACTTCATCGATGTCGATTTCCTCCAACCCGCGCCGGCCGCCGCGGCCGTGCCGCTGCTGGTCATGTTTCACGGGCTCGAAGGCGATTCGGGCTCGCACTACGCGCGCATCCTGATGGACGGTTGCCGGCGGCGCGGCTGGCGCGGCCTCGTGGTTCACTTTCGCGGTTGCAGTGGTGCCGCCAACCGGCTGCCGCGTGCCTATCACTCCGGCGACAGCGCCGAGATCGACTGGATCCTGGCGCGGGTTGCTGCGCGCTGGCCGCAGGCCCCGCGCTTTGCCGTTGGGATCTCCCTGGGCGGCAATGCCCTGGCCAAATGGGCCGGCGAGCAGGGCGCGGCCGCTGCTGCGCATCTGGTGGCCGGCGCGGCGGTCAGCGCGCCCTTTGACCTTGCGGCCGGTGGCCACGCCCTGGGCAAAGGCTTCAATCGCGTCTACACCGCGATGTTCCTGCGCTCGCTGGTTCCCAAGGCCCTCGCCAAGGTGGCGGCCTTCCCGGGCCTGGCCGATGGCGCGCGCATTGCCGCCAGCCGCACCATCCGCGAATTCGACGATGCCTTCACGGCGCCGGTGCACGGCTTTGCCGGTGTCCTCGACTACTGGCAGCGGGCATCGGCCAAGCGCTGGCTGGCGGGGGTTGAACTGCCGCTGCTGGCCCTCAATGCCCGCAACGATCCCTTCGTGCCCGGCGCCAGCCTGCCCGCCGAGGACGCGGTGTCGCGTCACGTAACGCTCGATTGCCCGGCGCAGGGCGGCCACGTGGGATTCCTCGCCCGGGGCGGCCGCTGGTACTTTGCCGAGCGCGTATTTGACTTTTTGCAACGGCACCTTTGAATCCGTCCGGCGCAAGCCGCGGTCTCCCGGAACACGGTCGCTCTGTCGTCTGAACGGACGATTGGACTGCTGCGGCGCATTGGCAACAATGGATTGTCGCTTGCACTACGGCGCGTGCAGCGCGGTTCCGGGGCGGGTGGCAGTTGCAGGGAGGCGGTCGAGAATGTCAAACGTCATGGTCTGGGGGGCAATGCGCAATCCGGTGGTGCGGGGATCTGCGTTGTTCCAGCGTAATGCGCGGGATGAACCGCGCACCCCGGCAAGGCCTGACCAGGGCAATGCCTGGCTCAGCGTAGAGGACGTCGCCCGGCTCCTGCTCGCCGGGGAATTCCTCGATGCCGGGGTATCGGTACCGGCGAGCTTTGCACCGCAGGCACTGGAATCGGCTGCCAGTTCCGTGCGGCGCTGGACGCTGGAAGGCCGCATTTTCGCCATCCACGACCTGTATCCGCGCTACCAGTTCGACCGGCGGGCCCGCCCGTACCCCTCCATCGAGCAGGTCATTGCCCGGCTTGGCGGGCAGGGCGAGTTGCGCGTGGGCAACTGGTTTGCAACACCCAATGAACACCTTCAGGGGCGCCGCCCCCAGGAACTGCTGGGCACGGCGCCGGCGGACATCCTGCGGGCGCTCGAGCACGCATAAGCCCAGCGCCGCGCTCGGGTCGTCCCGCCGGGCGCCACGCATCGCAACCGTCAAATGCGGCCTCAGGGCCCCGCTGATTTTTCCGTGCGCGCCTCATCGTGCTCTTCGCGCGCCTTGACCATGAGCTGGCGCAATCGGGCGTCGACTTCGGTCATCGTGTAGAAATCGGCATCGGCGGCCTTGCGGGCGAGCTGCAACTGCTCCACCGCGGCAGGCGTGGATCCGAGCAGCAGGTAGAGCTCGGCCGTGGCCTGGTGCTGCAGCGTCTTCTGGTCGAGCGCGGCGTAGCTGGTGGCAAGGAAATTGTAGAAATCCGGATCGGTGCGCGAGAGCGCCAGCTGATCGCGCAGGTAGGCGATGGCCTGCGCGTGGTGATTGGCCCGCTGCAACAGGTCGGTGTACTGCATGGCCACGGCGCGTGACAGCGGAAAGTGCGTGCTGTTCTCGCGCCCCAGCTGCAGGGCCAGGTCGCGCTCGGCGTCATTGGCAGCCGCCTCGAAGCGCGCCAGCGCCACGATGTCGTCGAGCATGGCCGAGGGCGCGTCCGTGGACCGCCGCGCGGCCAGCGCTGCTTCGACGGCCGCGGCCGGCTGCTTGAGCTTGATGTCGGCCAGCGCTGCGCCGTAGTAGGCGGCCGTATCGGAAACCGCCGAATGGTGGGCAATCTGGTCGGTGAAGCTTGCCAGCCGGTCGCGCAGGCCGGGCGTCGATTCGTCCTGCAGCACGCGCAGTCGGGCGCGGATGAGCTGGAATTCGAGGCTGTCGGCATGCTGGTGCGTGCGCGTGGTGCGGATGCGCGCCTGCATGTCGGCAATGCGCTCCTCGGTCATCGGGTGGGTCTGCAGGTAGGCCGGCGCCACGCTTGCGTACGCACGCGTGCCCTGCTGCATGCGCGCGAACAGGTCTGCCATTGCCTGCGGATCGAAGCCGGCATCGGTCAGGATCTGGAAACCCACGCGGTCGGCCTCGCGCTCATCGTTGCGCGAGAAGCTCAGCTGGCGCGACAGCGCGGCCGCCTGGCCAACGGCCAGCGCCGCATTGGTGCCCTGGCCGCTGCGTGCCGCCAGCAGCGCCACCAGTACGGACCCCAGGGCGATCATCGCCGAGTCGCGCTGGCGCGCCAGCGACCGCGCCAGGTGGCGCTGCTGGACGTGGCCAATTTCGTGGCCCAGAACCGAGGCAAGTTCCGATTCGCTCTGCGCCGTAAGGATGAGCCCGGTGTGCACGCCGATGAACCCTCCGGGCAGCGCAAAGGCGTTGATGCTGGCGTCGCGCATGACGAAGAATTCGAAATCGATATGGCGCGCCGCGCTTGCCGCGACCAGCTGGAAGCCCAGGTGGTTGATGTAATCGATGGTTTCCGGGTCATCGAGGTACTCCGGGCTGCGCCGGATGTACTGCAGCATGATCTCTTCGCCGTATTTGCGCTCCTCCAGCGGCGAGAGGTCTTCGCCGCCGGCCTCGCCCAGGGTCGGCAACTCCTGTGCCATCAGCGCGGGTTCCACCGCGAGCAGGGCGCACAGCGCAAATACCACCCAGCGGGAGAGGCGAGTGCCTGCAGATCGTTTCACGTCGATGGAGGGCGGGGAAGGGGAGGCGCGTGGCTCGCGCCCATGCTTTGTATGATATCCGCCTGGACCGGTTGGTTCCGTGCGCTGGCCCGATCCAGCGCGATTACGCGCGGTTACGATTACCCGTCGGCACACCCGGCGCGGGGGCCATCGGGCACGGGCCCCGAGTCGGCGGCAATCGTGCACCGTCGGTCCTGGCCGGCTGCCAGGCAAATCAAATGTTTGCATCCCACAAAGGTAAAGCATGGCAAATGCCCCCGAACCTCTGACGCATTTCGATCCGGCCGGCCAGGCGCGGATGGTCGATGTGGGCGGCAAGGCGCCCAGCGTGCGCCTGGCCCGCGCGGAGGGCAGCATCTGCATGGCGGCGGCCACCCTGGCCGTCATCGAGGCCGGGAGCGCCGGCAAGGGCGATGTCATGGGCGTAGCGCGCATTGCGGCCATCATGGGGGCCAAGCGGACGGCCGAGCTCATTCCGCTGTGCCATCCGCTGCCGCTGACCAGCGTCGCCGTCGACTTCACCGTGGATGCCGATCAGAGCCGCGTCCGCTGCACCGCCACCGTGCAGACTCTGGGCCCGACGGGCGTGGAAATGGAGGCTCTCATGGCCGTGCAGGTGGGCCTGCTGACGATCTACGACATGTGCAAGTCCATGGACCGCGGCATGACCATAGGCGATGTGCGGCTGCTGGAAAAGCGCGGCGGCGCCAGCGGCACGTGGACAGCCCCCGGTTAATGCGTTGGCGGCGCTGTCTCGATAAAACTCTGCCGGGCCGCCAGCTTCTGGTGGTGCCGCGCAAGATTGGGGTGCTCGGTGCGCCAGGCAATTTCCGGGAAGCGGAAATCCACGTAAGCAAGGCTTACGCCCAGCGCGATATCGGCCAGCGTGAACCGCTCATCGTTGCACCAGGTGCGCTCGGCCAGCGCGCTTGCCGCCGCCCGCAGCCCTGCCGCAGCCTTGTCCAGGTGGCGGTCGATCCACGGCTGCAGCCGTTGGCTGGCCGGGCGCTGCACATGCTCAAGCCGCACCATGACGAGCGCGTCGATGATGCCATCGGCCAGTGCCTCCCACGTGCGAACCTCGACGCGTTGGCGGCCGCTGGCCGGAATGAGGTGGCCCACCGGCGTGAGTGTGTCGAGGTATTCGACGATGACGCGCGAATCGAATACCGCGCCGCCGTCATCCATGATGAGGCAGGGAACCTTGCCCAGCGGATTGAATTGCGAAATGGTGGTGTCGGGCGACCAGACGTCCGTCATCTGCAGTTCGCACTCGATGCGCTTTTCCGACATGACGATGCGCACCTTGCGCGCGTAGGGGCTCGTGGGCGAGGCGATGAGTTTTAGGTTGCGGAACATGCGGGAGAGTATATCGTGTGCGGCGGCATTGCCGGGCGTGGCGTGGCGCCGATGCTAGACTCTGGCGCTGATCCCCTGGGCGTTGTTCTTTGTCGCCCGATTGCGGCAGGCCCGGATGTGGATCCGCAGGGCAACCTGGCTGTTCCGGGGCGGGCGCGGCGCATAGGTCGGGCCGCTGGGGTACGCCAAATCGTAATTGCATCCGCAACTGACCAGACGCCACAGTGCCCAAATCCGCCGCCGCTGCCGCTGCCGCCCCACTCGCGCTCTCGTCCCTGACGGCCATTTCTCCGCTCGATGGCCGCTATGCGCGCGCCACGGCGCCGTTGCGCGCGGTCTTTTCCGAATTCGCGTTCATGCGCGCCCGCGTCCGCGTCGAGATCGAATGGCTGATCGGCCTGTCCGGCCTGGGTCTGCCGGAACTGCCTGCCTTCGATACGGCCACCGCCGCTGCGCTGCGCGCCCTCGCCGTGGATTTCTCCCTCGATGACTGCGAGCAGATCAAGCAGATCGAGGCGCGCACCAATCATGACGTAAAGGCCGTCGAATACTGGATCAAGTCGCACCGGGACCGCATCCCGGCGCTGGGCGCGGCCGGCGAGTTCATCCATTTCGCCTGCACTTCGGAGGACATCAACAACGTCGCCCATGCGCTGCTCCTGCAGGATGGGCGTGCGTTGCTGCTCGAAGGCCTCGATGCCATCCATGCCCGCCTGCGCGCCCTGGCCCATGAGCATGCGGCCACACCCATGCTGGCGCGTACCCACGGCCAGGCGGCGACACCCACCACCGTGGGCAAGGAGTTTGCCAACGTGGCGCAGCGCCTGGCCATCGCCATTGCCGCCATCGCGCGGGTTACCGCACGCGCCAAGATGAACGGCGCAGTGGGCAACTTCAATGCCCATATCGTCGCAGCGCCGCACATCGACTGGGAGCGCTTTGCCGCCGCCACGGTGGCGACGCTGGGGCTCGAATTCAACAGCCACACCATCCAGATCGAGCCGCACGACTGGATGGCAGAGCTCTTCGATGCCATTGCCCGCGCCAATACCATCGTGCTCGACCTCGACCGCGATGTCTGGGGTTATATCGCCATGGGCTACTTCCGCCAGCGCCTTCGCGAGGGTGAAGTCGGTTCCTCCACCATGCCGCACAAGGTGAATCCCATCGACTTCGAGAACTCCGAAGGCAACCTGGGAATTGCCAACGCCCTGTTGCGGCACTTCTCGGAGAAGCTCCCCGTGTCGCGCTGGCAGCGCGACCTGAGCGACTCCACCGTGCTGCGCAACCTGGGCGTGGCTTTCGGTCATTGCCGCATCGCCTACCTGTCGTGCCTGCGCGGCCTGGACAAGATCGAGGTCGACGCGCCGATGTTGGCGCGCGAGCTCGAGTCGGCATGGGAGGTCCTGGCCGAGGCGGTGCAGACGGTGATGCGGCGCTATGGCGTACCCGAGCCTTACGAAAAGCTCAAGGCGCTGACGCGCGGCCAGGCCATCGACCGTGCCGGCCTGCAGGCCTTCGTGCAGACCCTGCCGATTCCCGCGGCGGCGCGCCAGAGCCTGCTCGACCTGAGCCCCGCAACGTACATCGGCAAGGCGGTCGAACTGGCGCGGCGATGCTAGGACTGCGTTGGGCGCAATGCCTGGCGGCGCATGCCGGCGCGGCGTGCAAACGGCGCCCGCCGGATTGCCGCGGTTGCCGTTGACGCCACGGGCGCCGCACGCTAGCGTCCGCGCTGGCGCGTACGCGGCTCCCGCCGGCAGTTCACCGGAACCATCCCATCAACCAGTCAAAGGAGACAGACAGTGAATCGGTTCGTCCAGGCAGCATTTCTCGCAGCAACCTTGGCAAGCATCGCGGCCGCCACGCCGGCGTGGGCGCAATTTGCCAAGCCGGAAGAGGCGGTGGAATATCGCCAGTCTGCGCTCACTCTTATTGGCAATCATATGAAGCGCATCAAGGCCCAGCTCGACAACAGCAAGCCCAATCTGGATGTCATCCGTAACAGCGCCGCGCTTCTCGAAACCCTCAAGACCCTGCCATTCGAGGCCTTTACTGAGGGTACGGGCGATATCGGCGAGACCGCGGCCAAGCCCGAGATCTGGACAGATCGCGATACGTTCGACAAGCGGGCAAAGGAGATGCAGGAAAAGGTGGCGGCGCTCAACGCCGCGGCCCGCACCGGCGACATCGGCGCCATCCGCACGGCCTTTGGCGAGACCGGCAAGGCCTGCAAGAACTGCCACGACGACTTCAGGAAGAAGAAATAGGACGCCGGCGGGGGCCGCGCCCGGTGCCGGCTCCTGCCGTCAGATCCGTGCTGTCAGCTCACCGTCGTCAGCCCCAGTTGACCAGCAGGCATACGAGAAGCAGGCTCGTCCCCAGCAAGAGCGCCGCGCGAGGCCAGAGCGGCCGGTCCAGGGCCGATGGGGCAAGCACCCCATCGGGCAGGCGCTTGTCACCGGTGATCATCGGCCCGACCAGATTCTCGCGTTTGACCACGCGGTAAAAGGCGATGGCGGCCAGGTGCAGGCACAGCAGCACGTAGAGCACGGTCTGCCCGGCATCGTGCGCGCTGGTGAAGCGGTTCACCACGGCCTCGGAAACGTGCCGTGCCAGCGGCCCTTCGCTGGCGATATCGTCCTTGGAAAAAAGGCCGCTTACCGCCTGGGCGCCGCAGGCGCACAGCAATGCCACCACGGACAGGGCGCCCAGCGGATTGTGCCCGGGATACCCGGGGGCGACGGCGGGCGTGGCGGAACCCAGAAGGCCACGCGCATAGCGCAAGGTCGCGGACGGGCCCCGCACGAACTGCGCAAACCGCGCATAGCAGGGACCCGCAAAGCCCCAGGCCGCACGAAAGAGCACCAGGATCAGGACCGCGTAGCCGCACAGGTAGTGAACGCGCTGGGCCGTGTAACCGCCCGACTGGGCGCTGACCAGGGCGGCGCCCACGCAGAGCGCAAGTGACCAGTGGAAGAGCCGCGTAGGCAGGTCCCAGACGCGCACCCGGCCCGGCGGCGGATTCTGCGCGGCGCTCATGCGGTTTTGCCAGGCACCTGCCGTGACCGCGTCAGGGCGAGACGGGCCGCTCGTCCTTGACCGGCCGCACGAGGTCGGAGCGCTGCACGCCGAAGTATTTGGCCAGCGCCGCCGCCACGAATACCGACGAATACACACCGAACACGATGCCCAGGGTCAGCGCCAGCGCAAAATTGTGCAGGGCGGGCCCGCCGAAGATCAGCATGGTCACCGTCATGGTGAGGGTTGCGCCGTGGGTGATGATGGTGCGGGAGATCGTGGCCGTGATGGCCGAATCGATCACCTCGATGACGCTGGCCTTGCGCATGGTGCGGAAATGCTCGCGGACGCGGTCAAAGATGATGACCGATTCGTTCACCGAGTAGCCCAGCACCGCGAGCACCGCGGCCAGCACGGGCAGGGAGAATTCCCAGTGGAAGATCGAGAACATGCCGATCACCAGCACCACGTCGTGCAGGTTGGCGATGATGGCCGCGGCGGAGAATTTTTTCTCGAAGCGCACGGCCAGGTAGGCGGCGATGCCCAGCACGACCATCAGCAACGCAAGTGCGCCGTCCTGGGCCAGCTCGGCGCCGACCTGCGGCCCCACGTATTCCACCCGCCGCATCTCGGTGCATTGACCGATGAGCTTTTGTTGCGCCTGGTGCGAGGCGTCCGCCGCCTCCGCGGTCCGGTCGGCCACCGGGATGCGCACGAATTTGGCGTACTCGGCGTGCAGGTCCGCGCAGACAACGGCCTCGCCTGGGCTCGGCGCGGCCGTCAGCGCCGCAAACGCCGCCTCGGCCTGCTGGCCCGATGGCAGGCCCGGATGCGAGGGCAGGCGGATGAGCACGTCCTGCGCGGAGCCGAAGCTCTGGACCTGGAAGTCGCCCTTTTCCGTTGCGCCGATCGTGCTGCGGATGGCCTCGAGGTCGGCCGGCGCCCGGTACGCGAGTTCCATCACGGTTCCGCCGGTGAACTCGATCGACAGGTTCAGGCCGCGGACGGCCAGAAAGCCCACGGCGGTCAGGAAGGTGATCAGCGAGATCACGTTGAAGACCAGCGCGTAGCGCATGAAGGGAATGGTCCGGCTGATGCGGAAAAACTCCATGGAAACGTGCTCCGTTATCGCTGGGTTCGGGGTTTCGGGCTGGACGGCGGGCCCAAGCCGGCGGCGCGCATCAGCGGCGGGCCGCCGCGTCGGCGGCAGGACGCCAGATCTGGCCGATGGCGACCGACTGCAGCTTGCGCCGCGAGCCGTAGATGAGGTTGACGATGCCGCGGGAGACGAACACCGCGGAAAAGATGGAGGTCAGGATGCCCAGGCAATGGACGACGGCAAAGCCGCGCACCGGGCCCGAGCCCAGCATGAACAGGAAGATTCCGGCGATCAGCGTCGTGACGTTGGAATCGAGAATCGTGGCAAAGGCGCGCTCATAGCCCTGGGCGATTGCCTGCTGGGGCGCCGTTCCCTTGCGCAGCTCCTCGCGGATCCGCTCGTTGATCAGCACGTTGGCGTCGATGGCCATGCCCAGCGTGAAGGCGATGGCCGCGATGCCCGGCAGCGTGAGCGTGGCCTGCAGCAGTGACAACATGCCCACCAGCAGCATGAGGTTGATGGCCAGGGAAACCACCGACACCACGCCGAACAGCACGTAGTAGACGATCATGAAAGCGGCGATGGCGGCAAAACCGAATGCGGTGGCCCGCAGCCCGGCATCGATGTTGGCGGCGCCAAGGCTCGGCCCGATCTGCCGCTCCTCGATGATCTGCATGGGCGCAGCCAGGGCGCCGGCGCGCAGCAGCAGCGCGAGATCGTTGGCGGTCTGTGCGTTGCCCAGCCCGGTTATCTGGAAGCGCGATCCGAATTCGGACTGGATGGTTGCCACGGTCAGCACTTCGCCGCGGCCGCGCTCGAAGAGCACGACGGCCATGGGTTTCTTCAGGTTCTCGCGCGTGACCTGCTGCATGATCCGCCCGGCAGCGTCATTGAGTTCCACGGCCACGGCTGCCTGCTGCTTGTCGTCGAAGGTGGCCTGAGCGCCCTGCAACTGGCTGCCGGAAAAGATGATGTCCTTCTTGAGCACTACCGGCGTGCCGCGGCCTATGGTGAAGCGCTCGGACCCGAAGGGCGGAGGCACCGTGCCGCTGGTCGCGGCGGCGCCGTCGGCGCTGACGTCGACCAGCCGTGCTTCCAGCGTGGCCGTGCGTCCGATGATATTCTTGGCGCGCGCCGTGTCCTGGATACCCGGCAGCTCGACCACGACGCGGTCGGCACCCTGCTGCTGCACCACAGGTTCGGAAACGGCCAGTTCGTTGATGCGGTTTTTCAACGTGGTGATGTTCTGCTTGAGCGCGTTGTCCTGGACGGAGGCACGCGCAGTGGGCGTAAGGGTTGCCAGGATCAGCGGGTCCGCCTCGGTGCCGCCTTCCTTGAGGGCGAGGTCGGCATTGTTGTCGTGGATGACGCCCATGGCCTGGGTTCGGGCCGCGAGGTCGCGGAAACGGATTTCCAGCCGGTCGCCGCTGCGCTGTATGCCGGCATGGTGCACATCCTTTTCGCGCAGCAGGGTGCGCAGGTCGTTCTCGACGGTCTGCAGGCGCTTGCTGATCGCCTCATCCAGGTCGACCTGCATGAGAAAGTGCACGCCGCCGCGCAGGTCCAGGCCCAGGTACATGGGCAGCGCATGCAGGCGTTGCAGCCAATCGGGGGTGCGCGGCAGCAGGTTGTCGGCGACGACGTAGGCCGGGTCGGTGTGGTCGGGGTTGAGGGTGTTCTCCAGCAGCTTCTGCGCACGCGCCTGGGTATCCGTATCGGCCAGACGCACCCGAATCGCCGGATTGATGCCGGCCGTTTCCAGCGCAATGCCCTGGTTGGCGATGCCCGCCGCCTTGAGCGCCTGCTCGACCTGGCTGAGCAGCGCGGTATCGGCATGCACCGTGGCCTTGATGGAGGCGATCTGCACGGCCGGCGACGAACCGAACAGGTTGGGTACGGTGTACGTTACCCCGAACACCAGCGCGACGACGATGAGCAGGTATTTCCAGAGCGGGTAGCGATTCATGATCGGGCGGTCTTCCGGATTGCTGCAGGTGGGCGCTTGCGGTGGGTGGGGCCGGGCGATGGGGCGGGAGGGCAGGTAGAAGG
>Ga0209698_10002577_pt1 | contig 20458 bp, 16 predicted proteins | sample LitLauG_LLR_2012_FD_187203 | JGI IMG/M metagenome (GOLD analysis project Ga0209698, IMG submission 187203) | Freshwater sediment microbial communities from Pennsylvania, USA - Little Laurel Run_MetaG_LLR_2012 (SPAdes) (version 2) | ecosystem: Environmental > Aquatic > Freshwater > Creek >...
GGTGAAGTTGATCGGGACTAAAACCAACCGCGCGGCGATTGGGTCGCGGGTAATGGTGGAGGCGGAAAACCGGCGGCAGATGCAGGAAGTGCGCAGTGGGGGAAGCTTCTGCTCGCAGAACGACCTCCGGTTGCATTTCGGCCTGGGGGCCGCGAAGGATGCGCGTCTGCGAATTCGCTGGCTGGGCGGCACGGAAGAAACGCTGGAGCACGTGTCAGCAAACCGGCTCATCGTGGTGCAAGAAGGCAAAGGGGTTATCGCACAGGAATCATTTTGAACTTGTTCCTTCTTCCTAGAGAACACAGTGCCTGCCTTGTTGGTGTCGTTCTCGTCGCTACCTGTGTGTTCGCAGCCAGCAGCCTTGCCATGCCGCAAGCGGGTGATGCTCAAGCAGCTTTCAACCAGGCGCTCGGACTTCTTCAGTCGGGGAAGGCGGCAGATGCCCTGGCAGTGATCGACAGCGCGATCAAGGACGGTGTCCGCGATCCTTCTCTGTACAACCTCAAGGGCCTGGCGGCGGGTGAACTCGGCCGCGACCAGGAAGCGGAAGACAGCTTTCGAACCGTGATCAGACTCGCGCCCAAGCTGGCCATGGGCTACAACAACCTCGGTGTGTTGCTGTCGAAGCTTGGGCGCAACCAGGAGGCCGCCTCGGCCTTCGGAAACGCCCATGAAAAGGAGCCGCAGAACTTCAACGCGCTGCTGGGATTGGGTACGTCACTGGCAGCCCTGCGGAAGTATGCCGAGGCCGCAAGTTATCTTGAACAGGCATGGGAGGTTCGTCCCGGAGACTTTCAAGCCGGATATGAATGGGCGCACGCGCTCCTGGGGGCAAAGCAACTCTCTGCCGCGAAACGAGTCTTGAATCAGGTCGCGGCTCCTCAGGAATCGGAATCGGCGCTCAAGTACTACTCGCTGGCGGGAGTGGTGGCGGAGGGGATGAATGAGTTTGTCGCGGCCTCGGAATTCTACCGGCAGGCTTACGCGCTGAACCCAGGCTCGTACGACATTTACCTGGCCCTGGTTCGCGCAACGCTGTCCTCAGACGCGTCTCCCGGCAAGGAGGCTTTGCCCGCACCGCCGGAGAACCTTTCCACCAGTCAGAATCTGGCACTCGGTCTTCTGTTTGCATCCCGGAATGCGCTTCAACCGGCTGTACAGCGTTTCGAAGCGGCTTTACGTCTTGACCCCTCGAACGAAGACGCGACGTTGAACCTGGCCCTGGCCGAAAAAGCCACAGGAAAGTCTTCGGAAGCAGTCGATCGATTGCAACGCGCGGTGGTGTTAAGGCCGTCGGCGGCGCTATACAGCGCGCTTGGCGGCATGGAAGAGGAATCAGGGCAATACGTAGAGGCGGTGCAGAGTTACCAGCGCGCAGTGGAACTCGACCCCAGCAACGAGCAGTACTACTTCGACCTCGGTGTCGAATATCTTACTCACTTCACGTTTGGTCCAGCGGCTGAAGTGTACCGGGTCGGGACACGGAAGTTTCCCCAATCGTCACGGCAGTACGTGGGATTGGGTTTCAGCCACTATGCAGTTCGTGAATATCGGGAGGCTGCCGACGCGTTTACCACCGCGCTCGAGATCGACCCCGACTCACCCGCCGTTTTTCGCGCATGGAATTCCGTGCTCGACTCTCTGGCTCCCAATGATTGGGAGGCCCTGCTGCCGCGTCTGGATCGCCTGGCCGCTGCGCATGGAGAAAGTGCCGACCTGGCTTTCTGCTATGGCGCGGCGCTGTTTCGCTCGGAGTTTGCCAAAGGGCAGAACGCGGCATTGGACCGGTCACAGGCACTGCTCGAGAAAGCAGTCCGTCTGCGCCCGGACTTCCCGGCAGCGCATCTGGAGTTGGGTGCGCTTTACGCCGCGAGGAAGCTGAATCAGAAAGCGGTCGACGAATATCTTGAGGCCATCCGGGAGGATCCGAAATCGGAAGTGGCGCACTATCGGTTGGGCCAGCTTTACCGCGAGATGAACAAGTTGGAGTTGGCTACGGCGGAGCTGACTCGATATCAAGAGCTGGCTCGTCTTCACCAGGAGGAACTCAAACGCAACCGCAGCACGATCAAGCAGTTCATCATTCCTCAGGCTGCCAAGCCTAATAACTAGTGGTGAGGTGGGCTTCGTTCAGGAAGCGCGTTTGCGATTCTCTACGGCTACGGGACGTGCTTCGCGATAGGAACGCTCCGCCGCCGCGGCCGCTGCAATCGCCTGCCTTCCATCGAAGGCATCCACCTTGGGGTTCTTGTCCGCCAGGATCGTCCGCACGAAGTCGCGCATTTCGAGCAGGTATCCATCCTTGAAGCGTGCCAGGAAGTGATCGACGACATCGGTCTTTGCGCCATTGACGGTCAGGACCATTTCCGCGGTGTGCTGCAGATACCCGGTCATGATGGTACCTTTCGAACCTACGATCTCGGTGCGGATGTCGTATCCATAGCCGGATTGCATATAGTTCTCGACCGCACCGAGCGTGCCGCGCGAGAATTTCAGGTTCAGCAGGGCGGTATCAATGTCGTTGAACTGCGCAATCTCCGGAAATACGAGCACGCCGCCGTAAGCGTGGATCTCAGCGATTTCGTCACTCATCAGCCAGCGGCCCAGGTCGAACTCGTGCACGGTGGAATCCTGAAAAAACATGCCGTTGACGCCGCTGGCCATGTAACTGACGGGCGGCGGCGCCGGGTCACGTGCAAGCGACTTGAAGATCACAGGATCGCCAATCTCGCCGGCATCGATCCGTTGCTTGGCTTTCACGTTGGGAGGATCGTAGCGACGCACATGCCCCACCTGGACGCGCACGCCTGCCTTGGTGGTCAGATCCAGCATCTCATCGGCTTCTTGCACGGTCAGGGTAAAAGGTTTTTCGCAGAAGATGTCCTTACGCGCGTGCGCGCACACTCGCATCGCCGCACCATGGAATTTCGCAGGGGTCACGATCACCACGGCCTGGATATCGGGGCGCTCAACCAGGGCTTCGACACTCCCATAGAAGTGGTCGACTTCGAGTTCAGCGGCGGCTTGTTCGGCGCGTTTCAGGTCGGCGTCGGCAACGGCTACCAAGCGTGCTTCGGGAATTAAGCAACGGAGATTCTGGGCGTGCTGCTTGCCCATCGTGCCAACACCTACGACTCCCACGCCCACCTTCGCCATGATTGGCCCTCGTCCCCTATTGGTACTTGATCTTCACCCGGCCACGTTTCTTAGCGGCCTTGTAGATTGCGTCAATGATAGTCAGGTCCCGCAATCCCTGGGCACCGTCCGGTTCGGGTTTGCGGCGTTCGCGGATGCATTTTGTAAACGCGTCCAGTTCCAGGGCAAATTCGTCAATCGGCGCGAAGGTGTTTTCAAACCACTGTCCACCGATCTTTCCGGTGAGCCTGCGCTCCTCTTCAAAAGCGAAAGCGGGAGACAGCGCCGCCCAGCCCTTCTCGCCATGAACGTGAACAAAGGAGGAGAAAACCGAACTGTAGGCAGCGGTTCCCTGCAAAATGAGGCCGCTGGGGAAATCCAGCCGGAAGGTGATTCCTTCTTCTACCTCTTTATATCGCCTGCGATCGCGAGCCCAGCTGGTGGCCTCGGCGGCAATCGGATCCTCGTCTACCAGCCAGCGGCAGGTGTTCACGCAGTAGACGCCAAGGTCCATCAAGGGCCCGCCACCGCATAACTTGCGCGAGAACAACCATGCCGGCGAGTTGTCGCCGAAGGGACGGAACTCGCCGAAGAGTGTGTGGATCACGTCAAGCCGGCCCAAGTCTCCCTTGGTGATCATCTTCTTGAGCGTCACCGTGCTCGGCTCAAAATACTTGCGGTAAGCGGTCATGAACTGGACCTTGCTGCGACGGCACGCGTCGACCATCTTGCGACCCTGCGGGACGGTAGAGGCGAGAGGTTTCTCGCACAGCACATGCTTGCCCGCTTTCGCTGCCGCGACAGCGTACTTCTCATGCTCCCCCGGCGGGGTCGCGATGTAGACAGCATCCACCGCGGGATTTCTCAAGCAGTCGGCGTACTCGCGATAGGAATATACGTGGCGGGCCGCGAACTGCTGCGCCAGTTTTTCTGCCTTTGCTTTGTCGCCGCTGACGACTGCAACCAGGTCGGAGCCTTCGCTATGTGCGAAGGCCGGCAGGACAGCCACTTGCGAAATGCTGCCCAGGCCGACAACTGCGTACCCCACCCTCTTCCCCGGTGGCATCGATAAGCCTCCTTCCGCGTTGAGTACGGATCGTTTTCAGCTTTCCCGGTCCGCGCGGCTGAGGCCCTGGTTTTTGATGGCAATGTGTTCGAGTCCGCGCAACTCCTCGATGTTCTCCATGACCTTGAAGATGGCATTGACGATGCTGTCGACATCTTCTTTGGTTCCCAGGAACAGGTGATGCGAGAACCAGACCGCCTCATGATAGGCGGCACGCTCCGAGGCGGGACACTTGTACATATTTCGCAGGTCAAGGGGTTTTGGGCGCCCCCAGCTCAGTGCCGGAAAATCATTTGGATCGAGCGGGAACAGGGAGCTTCGGTAGACCGGTTCGTAGAACAGTCCGTCGCAGGGTATCCCTTCCAACTGGAGCGCTCCGACAAAGGCCGCGCGCGGGATCTCCTTCATCTGCTCGGCGAAATACTTCAGCACATATCCGTAAGGGGCAGGGCGCGTGATGCGGGGCTCCGGCTTCAGCAATCCAATACCGCGCGTGCCTCGAATGCGGGACTCGAAGTAGTCCATGTTGGCTTGCCGAATTTTTCCCTGCTCAGGAAGACGTTCTAACTGCGGGCCGAGTACTGCCGCCTGGAATTCGCCCAAGCGGTAGTTGAACCCGATCAGCCTCTTTTTGAATTGATCGGTGACGCTTCTGCGGCCCGCGTTGATATAGGACTGCACACGCTCGAAATATTCCAGGTTATTGGTGATGACCGCTCCACCTTCGCCCGAGGTCATCAGTTTGCTCGACTGAAAACTGAACGCGCCCAGGTCGCCCGTCGAGCCCGCGCCTTTATCCCGCCACATGCCGCCGTGGACGTGCGCGCAATCCTCGATAACCTTCAGGTTGTGCTTCTTGGCGATGGCCATGATCGCGTCCAGATCGGCGAACCTCATACCCAAGTGGACGGGTAGGATCGCGCGAGTCTTAGGTGTGAGCAGGCTCTCGATCTTCGTCGCGTCCATGCAATATGAGTCAGGATCGACGTCGACGAATACGGGGACCGCGTTCACCAGCAGAACCGGTCCGACGGTGCCTTCCCACGTATAGGCGGGCACCAGCACCTCATCCCCGGGGCGGATATCGATCGCCTTGAGTGCCGCTTGAATGGCGACGGTACCGGTGTTCACGGTTTGGCCGTACTTGGCAGTGTGGTATTCAGCAAACTTCTTGCTGAAGGTCTCGGTGTGCTTGCCGGGGAATGGCTGTCCGCCCCAGTTTCGATTGGTTAAAACATCCTCGAGCGCCGCTCTTTCTTTTTCGGTGTACACGGGCCAGGGATCAAAGCGCTTTTTTCGGCTCGGCTCTCCGCCGGTGATTGCCAGTTTTCCCATCGGATGTTCTCCTTCGGAACAGTGGTTGGAACGGTGTTTCGTTGAATCGCGAATCTATCTCAGGACCACGGTGCGATTGCGACCTTCATCGAATCGGGCGCGATCGACTTGTGCACCGCCGCCTCCACGTCACGAAGGGGGTAGCGATGGGACACGAATTCGCGCAGCGGATACGTGCGCATGTAGCGCGCCATCTGCCGCATGCTCGGGCCGTAGCTGGCGGGTTCTTCGCCGCCGACGCCGAGGATCCGCACGCTCTTCGCGCACAGCTGCCGGTGCGGACTGATCGGGACTTCTCCGAGGTCGGAAAAATTGCCAGCCTCGACCAGCAACCCGCCGAGTCGCAGCATATCGAGCGCGTCGGGCACCGCCTGCGGCACGCCGGCCGTCTCGATCACCAGATCAGCGCCCCGGCCCTGGGTCAGGCCGCGAACGAACTCCAGGCGCTGAAGGAGCGTCGTCTTGCCGACGTTGAGGACATGATCCGCCCCCAACCGCTTCGCAAACTGCAAGCGGAAGTCGGAAAGGTCGACGGCAATGATATTCCCGGCGCCAAGCATCCGAGCCTTCATCAGGAAGCACATGCCGAGCGCTCCTACCCCAAGCACGACCACGGTATCGTCGAAGAGGAAGGCCTCGCTGGGGAAGACCGACATCTGCTTGGCGCGGTCCAGGCCCACGGTCACAGCCATGATCTCGGTGAGGACCGCGACTTCGGATGGCAAGTCGTCGGGAACACGCACCAGGAAGCTTCCTGGGACGATGTAAATGTATTGCGACCAGCCGCCAAAAAGGTAGGGCGGGTCGGCGGCGCACATGTTGTTGCCGTAGTCGATCATGTTCTGACAGAAGTAGTAAGGGAAGTCGTGGCGGCAGTAGTAGCAATGGCCGCAGGAGACGTTGGCTCCGACCACGACGCGATCCCCGACCTTGAGAGGAATGCCCTCAAAGTCCAGGTAGTCTCCGCTGCCACCGATGGCCGCGACCGTTCCCACGTTTTCATGCCCCTGGATGATCGGGAAACGAATCTCTTTGCCCTCTCCGCTGCCGGCATACTGCGTGGTGTAGCCCTGATAGGTATGCTTGTCGGTGCCGCAGATGCCCGACAACTCCATCTTCACGACGACACAACCGGGTTCGGGTTCCGGCAAGGGATACTCCCGTACTTCGTACTTGCCGGGCTCGACGAGCGTGGCGGCCAAAACGCGAACACCGGACATCGCTGCAGGTCCTTTTCTGGCGAATAGAGTCTGGGTTGAAAAGCGGGAAGCAGGCACAACTAAATAAGCGCTTAGAGACAATATCGACGCGCCTCCCAATTTGTCAAGCCCCAGCACGGTCGCGCTATAATCTCCTCCCGGAGAGAAGGACGGCCCCGTATCTGATGGAAGGGACAGGCTTGGTCGAGCGCCGAAAGTTTCGCATGTCCGCCACCATGGAACGCCGCGAATTTCTGCGGGCACTGGTTTTCTCGCCCGGTTTGATTCCCAGTTGGGTTGGGATGCAAAGCGCTCTGGTCGCCGGTCAGCGCCCCAGTCGCCTCGCGTTCCAGTCCCCGCTCTCGAAGGAGGCCCCGAGGGAGCGGGTCACTGCCAACGGGGATTTCTTCGTACGCAATCACTTTCGAACGCCCCAGATCAGTGCTGACTCCTGGAGCCTGGTGGTCGATGGCCTGGTCTCCACGCCCCTCAAGTTGTCGTATTCCGATATCCTCTTGATGAATTCGGTGCGCCGGCCCACCACGATGGAGTGCGCCGGCAATATCTCGGGTGGAGTTGGCGTGGGAAATGCCGTGTGGTCAGGAGTTCCGCTGGCGGATCTGCTCAAGCAGGCAGGTCCGAAGCCAGGCGCCAGCACGGTGGTTCTGCACGGTGCCGACTCCGGAGAGGGAGAGGACCTGCCCGGGAACACGCATTTCGCGCGTGGCATTCCTCTTGAGAAAGCTGGCGATGCCTCCACGCTGCTGGCCTATGAGATGAACGGCTCGTCGTTGCCTGCCGATCACGGCTTCCCGCTCCGTGCGCTGGTCGGGGGCTGGTACGGAATGGACTCGGTGAAGTGGCTGATCCGCGTCGAGATCAGCGATCAACCCTTCCAGGGATACTTCCAGCAAAAACACTACGTGGCGCTTCGGGCGAATGGCGAACGGAGGGTCGTCACCCGTATGTTGGTGAACTCGAAATTCCTTCGCCCCTCCGAAGGGGAAGAAATCCACACAAAAACCTACCGCGTGGAAGGCGTGGCCTGGGCGGGAGAGGGAAAGATCGCCAAAGTTGAATTCCGCACGGGACCCGGTGAAACCTGGCAAACAGTCACGATGGCCGCCTCATCAGCGTCGATGACATGGACCCCCTGGAGCTACGACTGGCACGTGCCAGCCTCAGGGAAGTACACACTCGAGGTTCGCGCCACCGACGGCGAGGGCCACACGCAGCCCGACGCTCGCGACCCGGGCCGGCAAGATGCCTATGAGCTCAATACTCCTCACCGAATCATCGTCACGGCTCGTTTGTGAGCGGCAGCCAACACCTGAATGGATTAGTTCGAGGTTTTCAATGACGCACCAACACGAACCCTGTCGGTCGCGGACGGCTTCGTGGGGATATGGGCCCCGCCAGTTTCAGTCTTTAGTAGCCGGCCTGATCCTGCTGGGCATCGCAGGTTTGGCGAACCCGGTTGCGGCTCAATCCCCGAACGCTGCAACGCTCTCCTCTCAAGGACAGGCTGCCATGCGGGACCAGCAGTTCGAGCGTGCCACACAGCTCTATGAGCAAGCGATCCAGCTCGATCCCCGGTCCGCACAGGCCCATTCCAATCTTGGCCTCGCCCTCTACATGTCCAACAAATATCCGCCCGCGATTACCGAGTTTCAGAAAGCGCTGGAACTTGATCCGCACCTGGACCACGCCAAGGTTCTGCTGGCGTTGAGCTACTTCGATAGCGGGGAGATTGTCCGCGCCACTCCGCTGCTCGAAAAGGCGTACCAGACGAATAAGGACGATCCCATCGTCGCCGCCCACCTGGGTCTGGCGTACCTGCGGCAGGAAAAGGACGAAAAGGCTCTGGCAGTGCTCAGCCACTGGGTCGAGCTGCAACCAAACAGTCCGGATGCCCTGTACTTCAAAGGAAAGGCGGCGATGTATGTAGCGTCGGACTCGTTTGTGAAGCTGACCAAGGCTGCGCCCGACTCCTACCGCATGTTCCAGCTGCGGGCCGAAATGCTTCGGCAACAGGGCCAGGGCCCGGCGGCGATCAACGAGTATAAGAAAGCGATTTTGGAGAAGCCGGACGCCGCCGGCCTGCACTACGCGCTGGGCACCGTGTACCGCGAAGCCGGACGGCTGGATGAGGCGTTGGCCGAGTTCAACGAGGAACTCAGGTTGTCGCCCAATGATGCGATGACGGATTTTTTTATTGGTGACGTTTATCTGCAGCAGGACAACATAGAGAAGGCGCAGCAATACCTCACGCGCGCGCTGGCGATCCAGCCCGGACTCGCGGATGCCCAACTCGATATGGCCAAGACGTACCACCGCCAGGGCAAGACGGTGGAGGGCGTGAAATTGCTTCAGTCGGTGATCGCCTCCGACCCCGACCGTCAGGATGCCCATTACCTGTTGTTCAGCTTTTACAAAGACCAGGGTCAGACTGAACTGGCTCGGAAAGAACTGGCGACCTTTGAAGAGTTGAAGCGCAAGACGACGGACCGGGAACAGAAACTTATGCGTCTTGAGCCATTGAACTGACGCTCCTGAGAAGCCTTTCTCCGACGAGAGCGCTTCCTGCCCTCCCACTCGGCATCGTTGTGGAATTAATTGCACCGGCAACCGCTGGACAGCCTAATACAACACGGCATCCAGTCGGGCGATCATCCATGGGAACTCCGAACATACTGCTGAGATGTCGCACATCTTTTCCGCGCAACCGTGGCAGTAGGCATCTGCTGGGACCGGTGGGGACAAAAGCTTCCTCGGTGCGGACAACCTCATGACTCAGAGTGACCGATTTAAAGGGAGCGCCAGGGCCGGATGATCATCTTGCCTACTCCGTCCCTGTACTCGCTGGCGATGACGAATGCTTCGCCGACACGGTCCATCTCCCGCGAATGCGTAAGCATTGGCGCAAACCAGTCCGGATGCGCGGCCAGCAGTTCCAAGGCCGCGTGCGACTCGTGGTTCGATCGCCTCACGTTGAAAATCGCCAACTCCTTACGCCGCATAGGCGATCCCTCCAACGGCACCAGGCGTGCCGAATGAATACCCGTGAGCGCCACGCGTCCCGCATTTCGGGCCACTTGGATGGCTTGGTTGGTGGTGTGTTCTTTGGCGGCGCAGTCAATGGCGCAGTCCATGCCGCGCTGTCCGGTCCCGCGGAGTATCTCCCGTGTTGCCTCAGCGGGTTGGAGCACCACATCGGCGCCGATATTCCTCGCCAACTCACGGCGGTGCGCTAGTGGTTCCACGGCCCAGATTTGCCCTGCCCCGGCGGCCTTCAGCGCAGCGATGGTCAACAGTCCGATTGGTCCCGCGCCGAATACCGCTACCGTCTCGCCCGCCTGAACAGACGCCAGTTTAAGAGAATGCACCGCGACCCCGAGAGGCTCGACCAGAGTTGCGAGATCCAACGACATTCCTGCGGGGATGGGAAGGAAGTTGCTGGCAGGCAGGTTGATCAGTTCGCGGAAGAATCCCGGATGCGGCGGGCTGCTGAGAAACCGGATTTTCGCGCACACGTTGTGCTGCCCGCGCAGGCAGAACTCGCAGTGGTGGCAGTAGAGCGCGGGTTCGAGGGCCCCGCGGTCACCCGGCGCCAGCCCGCTAACACCGGGACCCGTTCTCACGATCGTTCCTGCAGGCTCATGACCGAGCACCATCGGGTAGACGTTGGGAGTGTCGCCAACCGAACCTTCGGAGTAGGCATGCAAGTCCGACCCACAGACGCCCACGGCCTCCACGCGCACCTGCACTTCTCCGGGTCCGGGATCTTCAATCGGAATCTCGGCCAGACGGAATGTAGAGGGAGCGATTAGTTCGGCAGCCCGCATAAGGCCCTCTTATGCCAAAACAATACCTGATGGGTGCACGGAATCAAAGCCACAGAACACACTGACGAAGCCTTGGCGGCCGCCGCTAGTATGGCCAGAGTTCCAAGTGCGAATCGGAAGAGATATCGTCATCGGGCTCGACAGCGGTACCGCTACCACCAAAGCGATTGCTTGGAGACAGGAGGGCACGATTGCCGGGCGAGGTCGCAGCCCATACCGCCCCTCAGCCCGCCGACATCAAGAGGATTCGACGTGAGCGGTGCTTCGATAGCGATTTCCGCTATGTTGCTTTACATAATTGTCTTCCGAAAGGCTACAAAGTTATTTTCAAAGACGCTTCCGAGGTTGAACCAGTCGAGGGCGATTTTGGTATATTGGCCGACCTCAATGAGGTAGCCGTCGGGATCACGCATGTAGCAGCGCCATTCCAGCCGTGATTGTCTAATGGCTCGGTAAGAAAGAACGCTCCTTTGTCGCCCCATTGTTTGTAGCAGTCCCAGATGTCGGCGACACGCAAATTAAGGAGGCTATTGACTCTGTTCAGATCCGACGGTGTTTCAAGAAGCACCTCTGGCTTGTCGGGAGTCGGGCCACCGCCGGAATTGAGAATGATCCACGTATTAGCCAGCTTGATGTGGCAGGGATTATCCGGCTTGATCAGTTTCCCGCCAAGAATTCGGACATAGAAGTCCTTCGATTTCTCCTGGTCGCTCACGGTGAAGAAGTGAGTTGCGAAGAAGCCTTCGTGTGCAATCTGCTTGGATTCTTCTACATCACCAGCGCACTGTGAAAGAGATGCTGAAACAAAAATCGGGATGCGTTGTGAGCATCACTGCGGCACTTGCGGATCGTCCCATCGCCGGCGTAAATGGCTCGATTTCGATGATTACGAGGGTGGCTTGAATTCAGCAACCCAGAATCTCGCAATCGAGTATGCAAAAGATGGCATTCGCTTTAATGCCGTAGCCCCCGGCGTTGTGGATACACAGAGGCATCGGAATGATCCCAACGAATCGACGTTGCAGCCGGTTATGAAAAAGGCGACGGTAAAGGATATTGTCGATGCCGTTCTTTACCTGGCACAGGCAGGTCATGTGAGCGGAGAGATTCTCCACGTGGATGGTGCCGCTCCGGCTCGTCGCTGGTAGCCGCAGGACAAATTCAGTATCGTTCGGGGCCGTGCCTATGAGTTATTTGCGAAGTGGTACCAGCGGACACGATTCCGCCAAAGCATTTAGCTTCTTGTCAAATTGAGGGTTCAAGATGAACGATCAACAAAAGAAGGAGCGGTATTCTGGAGTGCGAGATGAAGAGGTCCGTGCGGCGCTGGATCAGCATTGGGCGGCGTCCGATGCCAACGATTTTGAAACGGAGCACCGCATCTATCACGAGGACGCGGTGCTGGATTACCCGCAGTCAGGCGAGCGAACCCGCGGTCGAAGCAACATACAGAACCAACGTGCTAGTCAGCCGAGCAAAAAGCGGTTTTCTATCCGACGAATCATTGGCGGCGGTGATCTTTGGGTCACCGAATTCATCCTGACATATGACGGCAAGCCGTCCTACACCGTGAGCATCATGGAGTTCAGGGACGACAAGGTTGCGCGGGAAACACAGTACTTCGCGGATCCATTTGTGGCTCCCGCATGGCGCGATCAATGGGTCGAACGGATGGACACATAATCTCGAGGCGCGAGAATTCACTAACGACACCGCCATTTGCGGTTTGCAGCATAATCGTCGAGAACAGAGATTAACGCCAGAGACCGGCTAAATCCTGATCAACGCGGTTACCGGAGAAGTCGAACTGTATGACATGGGGTATCGTTACAGCACATCCTGCGATGGAGGGACAAGAGATGGATTGGAAACGGTTGGTCCAGTTTGCGCTGCTGGGTAGCAGTGACTTGGAACAATATGCCATTCTGCTGGTCCGCGTTTCGCTCGGGTTGTTCTTCGCCATCTCCGGGGCAAACAAATTGTTTGTCGCCGGCGGCAGGCAAACTATGTACCAAACGCTCGTTAAGGCCAACGTCCCATTTCCTCGCCCGATGACTTATTTCGTGTCCGGTGTCGAGTTCGTTGGCGGATCCGTTGTGACTGTGGGGCTGCTTTCGAGCCTGGCCAGCGCGGTTTTATTGATCGATATGATTGTCGCCGTCCTGACCAACACGCTTTCCACCATGCCTAAAGGACGTCCGCCTCTTAACTGGCTCGACGATTTCCTCTACCTTCCGGAAGTCCTCTACGTGCTCTTCTTTATCTCTCTGATCTGCTCCGGTCCGGGAAAGTTCAGTGTCGATTACTGGCTCGCGGGGAAGCTCGCAGCTTGTTGCTAGACAAGAGCTTGATAGTCATTACCAGAATTCGTAAGCCGCCCGCTGCACCGAAATAAAGGATTCTAACCACACGCTGGCTTCGACGAGGTACGCATGCCCCGATTAGTTTCAGTAAATGTCGGTCTTCCGCGCGACGTGACATGGAACGGCAAGACCGTCCGTACCGCAGTCTGGAAATCTCCGGTTACGGGGCGGCGAATGGTGCGCAAGCTCGATATCGATGGTGATGCGCAAGCTGATCTCGCCGGTCACGGCGGGGAGCACCGCGCCGTATTTGTCTACCAGATGTCACTCTGGATCTTTGAGAGAAGATCTTTGAGAGAAACGGGAGGAGTCCAATCATGCGTTCTGATATCGTGCCCGGAGGCATTTTCCCCGAGTACGAACTGCCGGATCACACGGGCAAAGTGCACAAGCTCAGCGAGCTACAGGGTGGGAACCACGGTGAAGCTCACCACGGTGGGAGCGCCCGCGCCGCACGTTACCGAAACAACAGCGACGCGAGCCGACGCTCCCAATGCGCTTGAGTCCAAATGGGGTGACTTCGATATGCGGTGGGAACTCGAAGCCTTGGGTGATGGCACGCGCCTGACGCCGTGGAACAACATCGGTCGCCGCTTCATCGCAATGGGTGCAGCCGGGTGGCACATTTGTTTCGATGTTCTGGATCAGCTTCTCGGCGGAACTCCCATGGGCCGCATGGTTGGCCCCGAGGCCATGAAGTTCGGCGGCTGGCAGCGATTGAACGCCGAGTACGCCAAGCAGTTCGGTGTGAAACGCCCAACTGGCCGCCTCCGGCGGCGCAAAAGTCGTGAATCGAGGTGAATCACAAAACAATGAATCAACCACTGAAAAGGAATAAAAAGGACTTGTCACCAGAACAACGCAATGAGCTGCTCGGAGCTTTGAAAGCCCGGTTTGAGAAAAACATGAACCGCCACAAAGATCTTCAATGGGCGAACGCACAAGCAAAGCTGGAAGCGAATCCTGAAAAACTGTGGTCACTCAACGAAATGGAAAGGACTGGCGGTGAACCGGATGTGGTGGGTCATGACAACAAGACGGGCGAATACGTTTTTTATGATTGTTCCCCGGAAAGTCCGAAAGGCCGCAGAAGTCTTTGCTACGACCGTGAAGCGCTGGAGTCAAGGGAAGAACATAAACCAAAAAATAACGCTATGGATATGGCGGCTGCTATGGGCATTGAGCTCTTAACAGAAGAACAATATCGAGGGTTGCAGCAACTCGGCAATTTCGATACGAAAACCTCGAGCTGGGTGAAAACACCTTCCGCCATCAGAAAACTCGGCGGCGCCCTCTTTTGTGATCGCCGCTTCAACACTGTTTTCGTGTATCACAACGGTGCGGAATCTTACTATGCCGCTCGGGCGTTCCGTGGCTCGCTAAGGGTCTAGCGAGAACAGTGTCATGTCTTACACGTGGGCGGCCTTGGTCGCGAGAGTGTTATTACTTGGACGCGCTCACCCCCTCGGAGCAAGCCGCTAGCGGGAGGACAAAGTTAGTCATGAAAGATGCCACCACTCGTTCGATTTTTCGCTGGATTCACATCATCTTCAGCATTCCGATACTCGGTTACATTTATAGTCCGTTTGAAAAACTTCCAGACTACGCCCCCCCAACTCGGTATGTCTTCCTACCTGTAATGGTCCTTTCGGGATTGTGGATGTGGAAAGGCCATGTCCTTCGACGACTTGTTTCGAAGAGATCGGCCTGACCAGACGCCGCAGCGAACCGATGCTGGCGTGCTCAAGGAGTGGGCTTACGCCGTAAGCCCCGGATAAGCCGCCCCCACCGCCAAGTCCCGCAGGGACGGCAGAATTTAGCCCAGGGCGTAAGCCCTGGGTAAGCTCGGTTTACGAACGCCAAGTCCCGTAGGGACGACACCCAGCGCCGGGGGCTGGCACACTTTTCCTTTGTCTCCCATCACCATAAGTGCGCCTGCCACCCTTCGCGGCTTTCGAAGGGTGGGAAGCACGCCCCGCGAAGCCGAAGCGATCTGCCGTTGGCGCAAAAGGGCCGACTAGTTTCATCGCAGGTCGCTGGGGTGGGGGGCCGGCCCTCGCATAGGGGAAGAGCTTCGGCACCTGCCTCATACTAGATTGCGGACTTCAGTCCCGTAGTTTTTCGCGGCGTCGGAGATCTGTTACAAAAGATCGCTTTTGCCGTTCAACTAGGGGCTGCTCCTTACGCTGTAGTCCCCGCTCGCGGAACTCCTCGCTGCGATTGCAGACTTGAAGGAGGGGACCTGGTGTTCGTCCCCTCCCTCAGGTTGGCGGTGGTCAGAACGTGAAGCGGGCGCCAAGCTGGCCGACGCGCGCACCGGGGGTTCCTCCGCCATCCAGGATCTTGCCCAGGTTGCCGTCCACGCCGGTGCTCGGACCGTTGAAGCTATGACGATTGAAAGCGTTGAACATGTCATAGCGCACGTTGAGCTTATAGCGGCCATCGGTGCCGAACGAGAAGTACTTGTTGATGCCGATGTCTTCGGTCGCCAGACCGAAACCTCGGACGTTGGGGTTGTAGGTGGGGTTGTTCCCGAACTGCCCGTAGGTTGGATTCACGAAGCAGGCGGGATTGAAGTACGTGCTACCGATCTGGCCGTTGAAGCTACCGCTGTGGAAATTGCAGCCCGGCACAAGATTCGGATACACGTTGTTCATCCCCGGATACCAGTTGGTCGAGGTGATGCGCAGCGGGTTGCCGCTGTTGTAGTGGAAGCCGCTGTTAACGGTCCAGCCCCCCACCAGTGCATTGAGGGCTCCGCCGGCTTCAGGCAGGAGTGACTTGCCTTTGCCGAACGGCAGCTCGTAAACGATATAGCCCTTCACGATGTGCGTCTGGTCGAAGGATGCAATGGTGTGTCTTTCCTTGTTCAGGTTGTAGATGTCCTGAAGCGGACCGGCCCACCACAGTTCTTCAAAGGCGGTGTCGGTGTCGCCATGGGCCGACGACAGGTTGTAGCTGGCTTGCAGTGACAGGCCGTGCGAAGCGCGCTTGGTCAGCGCGATCTGCATGGACTGGTAATCAGAGTTGCCAAGCGGTGTGCCCACGGTGAACAGCGGACCCCAAGTCGAGGCAACGGTTGGGAAGGGCTGGACCGCCATCCATCCGAGGCCCGACCAGTTGTTGAAGCCGGGCTTGGTGACCGTAGCCCACTGCTGCCCCGAATTAACCAAGGCCGTGTAATCCGACAGCCTGGCCTGGTTGGCGCCGAGGTAGCCACTCTGCAGATGGTAGCCGTGGTTCTGGATGACGTTGACCTCGAGCAGGAAGTCCTTCGTCAACTCGCGTTGTACTCCGGCAGACCATTCTTGGATGTTGCCGAGCTCAAGTGATTGTGGGTCGATGCTGACCATACCCCACTTGGTGAAGTTGGGGTCCTTGCCGACGGCAACGGCCGTTCCCGGATATCCGCCATCCCAGTTGAAGGGAGTCAAGACCTGGTTGTTGAGAGGGAAGCCCGGGTTGAAGCCATACGGGATGCCTCCCCAGGTATTTAGATTGAGCGGCACGTAGCGAATGCCGTAGGAGCCGCGCACCACGGTCTTCGGCGTGAGCTGGTAAGCGGCGCCAATGTGCGGGGCAAAGTTGTGGAAGTTCTGTTGGCGCTCGAAGGAGTCGCTGCCATTTTTCGCGAACTCGAGGGCCCCGAGCTGTCCGGTGACCGGGTTGAGCAGCGTGGTGTTGAAGTTGGACCAACGACCGTACTTCTCGTGATAGCGGCCGTTGAAGTCCCAGCGCAGGTCGAAATTCACGGTCAACTTGGAAGTAACCTTGATGTCGTCCTGGGCGTAGAGCGATAGGGTCTTGCGGCGGCCATAGGTGTTGTTCGGCTCGCTGATGGAAGCCTGGTTTACGTCGCCAAGCAGGAAGCTGGCAAAGCCGAAGCCCGCGTTGCCCCCGTAGGTGCCGGCAGTCTGCCCGGGATCAAACGCGATCAGCGGGACGCCATAGTCGCCGTGACTGTTGAACTGCATGGCACGGGCCTCGGCGCCAAACTTCCAAGTATGCCGGCCCCTCACCCAGGAAACATTGTCTCCAACGATGAGGGTGTTGCCGGCGTAGAAGTCGTTGAACTGGCTACCCAGCGGACTCTCCGTGACGAAGGTCCCGTCCGCTGCGGTCCGCCCCTGATCGCTGTTGATTCCGTTGAAGCGGATGATGGGGAAGTTCCCGACGCCGGTGTTCGCGAGATTTAGCGTCGAAGACCAGTCGCCCTTCTGGGATACCGCGGTGCTGGGGTTGCGGAAGCGATTGAAAGTGATGTTGAACACGTTCAGCAGGTTGCTGGAGATCGTGTACGAGTCACTGAAGCGCACCGACGGAGCCGTGGTGCGGTGATTGTAGGCGTTGGCCAGCGGTCCGCCGTCCTTTGACCCCGGAGACCAGATGCCGCCCTGATCGGCAAGCACGCGTGGAATCGCCGACCAGATGAAGGACCCGTTCATACGATGAGCGCTCGACAGGTTGTAATCGAGCTTCACGCTGAAGCTGGTGATCTTGTACAGCGGCGCCGGCTGGGTCATCGGCATGGAGTTGTTGTTGGTCAAGCCCGGCGCCAGAGGCACGTAGGACTGCTTGTAGATATCGACAATCTTCTGCGAGACGCTGCTGAAGCGATTGGTCGGAATGAGGTTGTCGACGAAGACGTTGCCGCTCTGGGGATCGAAGATCGCTCCCTTGTACACCGTATTGCCGGCACCGTCGGTTCCGAGGACCTGCGTTTTGTTGAGGAGAGCCCCGAAGTTACCATTCAGAAAGTCGGTCGTCGGCACCGTCTGGTTCATGGCGCCGAGAGCGTAGTTCTCGTCGGTGTAGCGTTCCGCCGACGAATAGAAGAACAGCTTGTCCTTGACGATGGGACCGCCGAAGCTGCCGCCCCAGTCATAGAGGCGATCGTCCTGGCGGCTGTAGAGCTTGGTCAGGAAAGCAGCCCGGGTTGGATCGCCGGCAGCATTGGCTGCGGCCACATCTACGACGCGGTGATAGTTGTTACGCCAGGAATTGGCGTCGAAGATCTCGTTGTGCAGGAAGCTGAAGGCGCTTCCATGCCAGCTGTTGGTCCCGGACTTGAGGTTGTAGCGGAAGACGCCGCCGCCGCTATGGCCCTCATCGCCGCGGATGCCGGTGGTGGAGACCTGGAATTCCTCGACCGATTCGAAAGGTGGGCTGGACTCGCTGATATAGCCGCCGATCTGCGACACCGCCGAGGTGCCGTCGATCATGACTTCCTTGGTTTTGCTCAGGCTGCCGGCGATGTGGGAGTCGTAGTCGCTGCCCTCGACACCCGGCACGTAGTTGAACATGAAGGTCGAGAGCGAGCGCCCGCCATATACGTTGAGGGGGAGGGTGCTGACCACGTCGTTGGTGAGGTTGGCACTCACCGCGGAGGTCTGGGTTTGCAGCAGGCTGGCGTTTGCGGTCACTTCGACCGTTTCGGCCGTTGCCCCGATCGACAGGACCGCGTCAATATCGGCGACCTGACGCACATTGAGCACGATCCCTTTCTGTTCGTATCTCCGGAATCCCTCACGCCGGAACGTCAGGGTGTATTCGCCAATCGCGAGGTTGCTGATGGTGTAAAAGCCGAGTTCATTGGTGGTGCTGCTGGTGCTCAGGTTTGTGCCGATGTTCACGGCGGTTACTTCAACGCCGGGCACCACGGCACCGCTGGCATCCTTGACCGTGCCGGTAATGGAGGCGCGGTCGGATTGCCCAAACAAGGCTCCCGAAAACAGCAACAGGGCTATCGCGAGAGCTATCAATCGAGATTGCATACCAACTCCTTCGCTCGCTGAAAGCCACGGGAAGAGCAAACGGGGCTGCCCCCAAGCGAGCTTTCTAGGATTTTCCACAACATCATCGAATTGCCTACTTGCATGAACCTACTGACTGCGAAACGTGATACCGCCTCGTGCGGGCCGCTCTACTTGCGAGCGTAGACACGCACATAGTCGACCAGCATGGTCTGCGGGAATACGGTCGTCGCGTCGGGGGCGCCGGGAAAATTGCCGCCGACGGCGACGTTCAGCAAAATGAAAAAGGGATGGTCGAACACCCATTGAGTGCCCGAGGGCAGGTTGGCCGGGGTCTCCGTCAGGTAGAGATTGCCATCCACGTAGAAACGGACCGCACCGGGTTCCCATTCCGCGGCAAACAAGTGGAAATCGTCAGCAAACGCCGCCCCGGGCAAGGTGTACACCGCGGTCAGCGGGGTCGCTCCGGAATAGCCGGGCCCATGCATGCTGCCATGCACTTTGCTGGGCTCGGAGCCGATGTTTTCCATGATGTCGACTTCGCCGCACGTCGGCCAGCCGACGATGTCAATGTTGTCGCCGAGCATCCAGAAGGCAGGCCACACCCCCTGTCCCCGGGGAATCTTGATGCGCGCTTCAAAGCGTCCATAAGCCTGGGTGAAGTGGGCCGCGGTCTTGAGGCGGGCTGAGGTGTAGTTGCGGGTTATGCCATCCGACCCGGTATGGGTCTCCTTCATGAGCGTGATGACAAGGTTGCCGCCTTGCTGAGAGGCGTTCTGAGTGCGGGCGGTGTAGGACTCGAGTTCGTTGTTACCCCAGCCGCCACCACCAGTTTCCATGGTCCATTTGGTGGAGTCCGGCGTGGATCCATTGGAGCCGTTGAATTCATCGCTCCAGGTGAGCGTCCAGCCCGTGGGAGAGGGGGCAGGCGGCTGGGACGATGACCCGCCACAGGCCAGGGTGACAAGCCAGAAGCCCACGAGGATGGATATCTTGCAGGGCACGCCCATGTGAATCGCCAGAACCGGCCAGCGACGCCGGATGCCAAGCTTCCCAATACGGCCTTAGAAATACGACCTCGTTGCTAAAGCGCTTTACTAAAGGCGAAACTGATGTACCATCGTTCGGGAACGGTTGTCAAGAATATTTGTTGAGCTAAAGCGCTTTACTACAGGCGATTCCTATTTCACCGCCACTTGAACCGGAAATCTGTGATGCAGCGCACACGCGAGCGTGAGGTGACCCGGAGGCCCCACATCCTGGAGGAGAACGCGGCGGAGATGCTATGCTCCTAACCCAAGTGACACGATCTTCGAACAAGAAGCGAGCTTCCGGCGGTGCCCAACCCGAATCGGTGGTCTCGTTGAAGTTCCTGGCCGAATATTTGAACTTGTCGCCGGCGACCATATCGCTGGTGATCAACAAGTCCCCGGCGGCGAAATCCATTCCGGAGAGGACGAAGACCCGAGTTTTCCGGGCGGCAGAGAAATTCAACTACCGGCCCAATTTCTATGCGCGTCACCTGAGCAAGAAGCGGACGTTCACCGTGGGGGTGGTGGTGCCGGAGATCAGCGAAGGTTACGCCGCGCTGGTGATGAGCGGGGTCGAGGACCGGCTGCTGCAGGAGGGATATTTCTACTTTGTGGTAAGCCACCGGGGCCGCCAGGATCTGATCGACGAGTATCCGCGGCTGTTGCTGGACCGGGCGGTGGAAGGGCTGATTCTGGTCAACACCCCGTTGCACCGGGAGATGGCGGTGCCC
>Ga0209698_10002578_pt1 | contig 20458 bp, 18 predicted proteins | sample LitLauG_LLR_2012_FD_187203 | JGI IMG/M metagenome (GOLD analysis project Ga0209698, IMG submission 187203) | Freshwater sediment microbial communities from Pennsylvania, USA - Little Laurel Run_MetaG_LLR_2012 (SPAdes) (version 2) | ecosystem: Environmental > Aquatic > Freshwater > Creek >...
ATATGAATGGCTGTGATTTTCTCGAAAGCACAGTTGATGAAATCTCCTCGCCGGCAAGGCTCGCACTGGAAGCAATGCCCGCCATGCCAGCCCACGCCAACGCGCTGTCCGGGCTTCCACAGCGTGACGTCGGGACCGACTGCATCGATGCGTCCCGCGATCTCATGTCCCGGCACGCGTGGATACTGAATGCCAGGCCAGAGGCCCTCTTTCACCAGCGCATCACTGTGACAAATGCCGCAGGCTTCGACCTTAATGCGAACCTGACCACGGGCGGGCTGAGGGATCGGTCGCTCGACGACTTCGAAACTTCCACCTGGCTTGCTGATTTGAACGGCTTTCATGACGACCTCTCTCGGAAGGAGCAGAAGTGAGGAAAAGGATCTAACGCTGCAAAGCTATAGATCAGAATCGGGATCGCGAGGATGCAACAAAGTTCGGGCGGAAGCTACCCGGCTTTTTTAACGGCCTCGCCGATTCTTGCCAAAGTGACTTCTTTGCCCAGTACTTCCAAGGTCTCAAATAACGGCGGCGCGTTCTTGCGTCCGCAGACCGCAACACGAATGGGCTGAAACATCTGCCCGGCCTTCACGCCGAGTTCCTGGGCAGCGGCACGCAGTCCTTGATCCAGCGGATCGTGCTTGAACTCGACATCCGCCAGCACGGCTTGCGCCTTCTGCAGAACTTTGAGGGCCATGGCCAGGTCTCCCTTTTGCGGGATCAGCTCGGCAGGGTCATACGGCGGCAGCTTCTCCACGAAGAAGAAGTCCGCGGCGGTGAGCACATCTCGCAGCAACTTGATGCGCTCGCGGATCAGCGGAGTAATCTGCAACATTCTTTCGGGTGTGACTTGGAACCCCGCCTCGCGCACGATCGGCAGCAATCGTTGGCTAAGATCTTCGATTGCTGAGCCCCGGATGTATTCCGCATTCAACCACACCGCTTTGGGATCAAAGGTTTCCTCAGGCGTGGTCGCAGGTTCTTTGAAATTAACGACAGCGTTCGCGCGGTTGATTCCTTCCAGGGAAAAGGTCTCCATCAATTCCTCCTGGCTCATTTTTGTGCGGTCATCCTTCGGTGACCAACCCAGCAGACACAAGAAATTCATGAACGCTTCCGGCAGGAATCCCGCGTCACGATACGTGGTGACACTCACCACGGGCCCGTGGCGGCGCTTGGAAAGCTTGGTTCCATCCGGGGCCACCAACAGCGGCAAATGAGCGAATTGCGGTGGAGTATATCCCGCGGCTTCGAAGATCAGTACGTGCTTATACGTATTCGAAAGGTGATCCTGGCCCCGGATGATGTGGCTGATGCGCAGATCGGCGTCATCGGCGCATGAAGCCAGGTGATACGTCGGCATGCCGTCGGAGCGCAGCAGCGCGAAATCCTCAATGTCGGCTCCGGCCTTCATCTGCTCGCCGTAAACCGCATCCGTGAAACGCACGACCTGCCCGGCCTCGCGCGGCACCCGGAAACGTAGGGCGTAGGCCTCTCCCGTGGCTGCACGCCGGTCGCTTTCCTCGCGAGACATTTCGCGCATCCCAGGATTGAACAGCCACGTTCCCTGCGCTCCCGACTTCTCGCTGTCGCCAGTATGCGCCGGGGTGAAATCGCGGTAAGCGAGACCCTTCTGGAAGATAGCCTCGGCCATCTGCCGGTGCAGCGCACCGCGTTCCGATTGTTTGTATTCCTCGTCCCAGGCGAGATCAAGCCATTTCAGGCCCTCAAAAATCGAGTTCACCGACGCATCCGTATTCCGCTCGACGTCGGTGTCATCGAGCCGCAGGATCATCGTTCCGCCATTCCGGCGGGCAAATAACCAATTGAAGATGAAAGTTCGTGCACTGCCCACATGGAGAAAGCCTGTAGGCGATGGCGCGAAGCGCACTCGAAGATTTCCGTGGGATGAAGAATTCGCGGCGTCAGACATGGTCGAACTTTCGATGGTACGGGCGGGAAAAAGACATCGTCAAGCGAACTCGACGCCAAATCCTTCTTGTGCAACCCTTTGACCCGAAAAGAAATCGAAGGCAGGCACTGTACTTAAATCCTGTTGAGTTCGGCCACCCCAGTATGAAACCATAGAAGCACAGTTTCCTCCCGAAAGTGAGCCGGCGACTCTGGCCAGCTGTGGACCGCCGACCCTATGAATAGTGTTGTCATCACAACGGCCGTCGTTCCCGGATTCGTTTCCGTCCTGCTGTTCCTCGTCTTCACGTATCTCCACGAGCAGAGCCGCCAACCCTACTTCCGTGCCTGGCAGCTCGCGTGGGCTGCATACTCGTTGCATTACGTCCTCGATACGTTTCCGTCATCTTCCGTAGCGTTCTTCATCAGCCAGCTTTTCCTGGTCGCGATGGCGCTGTGCATTTTCGTTTCGACCCGGCTGATGCGCGGGCCTTCGCAATTTCGCTGGTACGACGCAGCGGTGGGAGCCGGTGGGGTGATCCTCGCGCTCCTCACGCTGCACGGGCACATCATCTACGGGGTGTTTCGTCCTGATGTTGAACCCGCCATCCAGCTGGGCATCGGGCTCGCCGCCATCCTGCTGTATTCCTCGGCCGCCTTCTATGTGAACGGCCACAAGCGCGGCTCCCTCGCCTTCCAGGTGCTGGCCTTTGCTTTGGCTCTCTGGGGCGTGCTGATGGGAGTGGGACAGATTCAGAATCCGTGGATGGAAATGTTCGGCAACGCCAGCCGGCTTTTCGGCCCGGTTCCACAGATGCTGCTAGGCATCGCGATGGTCATGGTGTTGTTCGAGAACCAGCGCAACGCAGTGCAGGAGAATACGCTCGCGCTGTCGACCCTTGGAGCGGACCCGCGGCGTCTGTTGTTTGCCGAGGATCTGGTGCCGAACATGCAAGCCGCTCTCGAGCGCCTGCGAACAGCGCTGCCCATCGACCGCGCGGCCATTGTGATCAGCGAACGCTGGCACGGTGTGCTGCCTTCGGTGCAACAGAATTTTCCGTCCGGTTTCCTGGAGGCGCTTGAGACCACCGGCGCCGGAAATTACATCTCGGAACTGGCTTTTCGCCACAGCGGCATCTACACCGTGCACGATGTGGCGGAAATGACCGAACCACTTCCCGTGGGAACTCGGGAAGCATTCGCCGACTTCAAGCGCATCCTTGTCGAAACCGGCGTCCGACATCTGACGGCAGTCAACCTGCAGACCCGTGAGCACAATTTCGGCGTCATCCTGTTCCCGCACGCCGAACGCCGCGCTTTTGGCTCGTCCGGCCCTCGGCTGATGGTTGGGTTGGCATTGCAGCTTGGCCTCACGCTCGAGAACTACGTGCTCAGTCATGATGCCTATCGGCGCACGAAAGAATACGAACTGCTGACCGAGATCGGAAAGGCCATCAGCTCGCGTCTCGATCAGGACGAGATTCTTCGCACCATCCAGATCGAGCTGGGACAGATCTTCGACACCAGCCACTTCTATATCGCCTTCCAGGAGTCGGAGGAGATCCGCTTTGAACTGGAGGTTCGCGATAATCGCGAGCTTCCCAAGCGGACACGCGAGATCCGCAACGCTTTCACCGAGTACGTTATCCGAACCGGCGAACCGCTGCTGATCCGCTCCGATCTGGAGGCCACGCGGCAGCGTTTGGGGATCAGTCACGTCCCGAAGCGGCCGGCAAAATGCCTGATCGCGGCGCCGATTTTTCTGGGGAACAAAGCTTCGGGAATCATGGTCGCCATGAATCCCGACCGTGAATTCGTCTTCGAGCAGCGCGACCTCGACGTGCTGGTGACCGCCGCCGGGCAAGTGTCCGTGGCAGTGGAGAATGCACGCCTGTTCGCAGACGAGCAGCGCCGTTCCCGCCAACTGGCATTCCTCAACAACATCTCGCGGACTGCCATCTCCAGCGACGATCCGGTTCATATGCTGAGTCAGATTGCCAGCGAGATCCAGAAGAATTTCAGCTTCGATCACATCGGGATCGGTCTGCTCGACTACGGCACCAAGGAAGTGGAAATCAAGGCCGAAGCCGGCGCGACGGGTCACGCTATGGGAAAACGCATTCAGCTGGGCACGGGCATTCTGGGCCGGGTCGCGCGCACGGGTGAGCGGGCGCTCGTCCAAAACGCTCTTCCGGGGAACCTGTCGAGTATCCTTCCCGACTCGCGCGCCGTACTTTGCATCCCGATCACCTACGGTGAATCGCTGCTCGGCGTGCTCAATGTCGAAAGCCGCAACGAAAATGCGTTCTTGCCCCAGGATGTGCTGATCCTGAACACGCTGGCAGATTTGCTCGCGACTGCCCTGCATAATGCTTTCGTCTTCCAGAAGCTGCAGCAGCAGTCCATTACCGACGGCCTGACCGGAATCAAGACGCGCCGCTTCTTCTGGGAAGCACTCTCCGCGGAGTGGAAGCGTGCCTCCCGCTCGGGACGGCCCTTCTCGGTGGTCCTCATCGACCTCGACAAGTTCAAAGAGGTCAACGACACCATGGGTCACTTCGAAGGCGACCTCGTGCTCGCACGCGTGGGACGCTTGCTGGAACAGAAATCGCGCCAGTCGAACGTGGTCGCGCGCTACGGTGGCGACGAGTTCATCGTGCTCATGCCCGAAACCGGAGCCGAGCAGGCGCAGGTCCTGGCCGAGCGCCTTCGCCAGTGGCTGGCTACCGATCCCATGTTGGCCGAGCATCACATCACCGGCAGCTTTGGGGTAGCCAGCTTCCCCATGCACGGCTTCTCCATCGAAGACATCATTCGAGTGGCCGACGCCGGCATGTACGTCTCCAAGCGGTCCGGTGGCAATCTCGTTTCGACCGCGCAGGAGTTCGTGGAAGGTGAGGACTTCGCCCGCCAGCGCCAGCAGATTTCAGCCTACATTGAGGGCTTCCTGCAGCGCGAGCGCAATGGGCCGGAACAACTCGAGGAACTGACCTCCACGTTGTATAAACTGTGCGGCGGGGATCAGGACTGCAAAGTCCAGTTGCTCAGAGAAGCTATCGAGTCCCTGAGCCGTGCCGCAGAGTCCCGCGAAGTGGCCACCGCGGGACATGGGGACCTGGTGGCTCGCTACAGCGAAGTCATTGCCCGCGCCCTGGGACTGTCCTCCGAAGAGACTGCCGATCTTGTTTTCGCTGCACGTGTTCACGACGTAGGGAAGATTTTCGTGCCGGAGCAGATCCTCAACAAACCCGGGCCGCTCAACGACGATGAATTCTTTCAGGTGAAACTGCATCCCCAGATAGGAGCGGAGATTGTAGGAACGATCCCGCACTCGGACATGATGCGCGAGGCGGTCGAGCAGCATCATCAGCGCTTCGATGGTTCGGGATACCCAGACGGTCTTCGCGGCGAGCAAATCCCGCTCTGGGCGCGCATCATCGGGCTGGCCGACGCCTACGCCAACATGGTTACCGAGCAGTCGTTCTCTGCCGCTCGCACGCCTGATCAGGCCCTCGACGAACTCTCCAAGATGAGCGGCACCCGCTTCGACGGCATGCTCGTGCGCCTGCTGATACGAGGACTGAAAGCGGAGCGCACTTCCTCAAGCCCGGGCATTTGACGTTACACCGCCGGACCACTGGTTCCCCGCGCGCCTGATGCGGTAGCCTGTTCGGTCATGTCGATTCCTCTCTCACTCGCACGCAAAGTGGCTCTCATCTCCGGCGGTTCCCGCGGCATTGGTGCCGCCACAGTCCGCATGTTCGCGGCTGCCGACGCGAAGGTCGCCTTCAGCTACCGCAGCTCCCGCTCTCAAGCCGAGGCCTTGGCGAAAGAGTGCGGCCCTAACGTCTTTCCCATTGCCAGCGACCTGAATAGTCCGGAGGCGGCTCGTTCTCTGGTGGCGCAGACGGTCGAGCATTTCGGACGCCTCGACATTCTCATCGCCAATCACGGGGTATGGCCGGTTGAGGATGTCCCTATCGAGCGCATGTCCGACGAACAATGGCGTTCGACTATGTCAATCAATCTCGACGGCGTCTTCGGCCTGGTGAAGCACGCGGTCGCGCAGATGAAGGTCCAGGCGCGTACGAGTGGTCCCGCCGGACACATCGTCCTGATCAGCTCGACCAGCGGCCAGCGCGGAGAGGCCTATCATTGTGACTACTCCGCCACCAAGGGCGCGCTCATCAGCATGACGAAGGGCCTCTCCACAGAACTGGCGTCAGCCGGAATCTACGTGAATTGCGTCGCGCCAGGCTGGGTCGATACCGACATGAGCGCCGAGGCTCTTGAACATCCCGGAAGCGGCGAGCAGATCCTGCGTACGATTCCTTTGGGCCGCGTCGGCAGGCCCGAAGAGATTGCCGCCCCGGTGCTGTTCTTGTGTACCCCACACGCCAGCTTCATCACCGGGGAAGTCTTCAACGTGAACGGAGGAGCAGTCCTCGCAGGGTAGCTTCGCCCCCGCGAATGCAATACACATGAGGGTGCCCCACCCTTGTCGCGTTTTGTGTGACAGGGTGGGGGTTTTGACTTGCTCTGATGATGCGCGTTGCCATCGGCTTCTTGAGAAACCAGCCTGTAGAGTCTCGCGAAAGCGCATAGTGTCTTTGTCGCCGCCGCGAGGTCGCACCTGGACCAGAAAATTGGCTTCTCCACCTTGCTTTCCCCATCGTTCCTGCATCCAAGGTTGAGAGGAGCACCGAATTGTCCGCAGCGGAAAGTCCACAGGAAACGCTACAATTCTGATTGCGTGATCCATCCCTAAACGGAATGAAAGAGTTCTTCACGATTCTGGTGTTGGTGTGCTCAGCCTGCTCTCAGACTGGAGCACAGACGCAGAATGCTGCAACCGCTCCTGCGCCGAAGGACGCAGCCAAGGCCTCTTCCTCGCCTTCGATCACGCTCGATAAGGAAGCTTTGCAGAATTCCAACAAAGCCAAAGACATCATCGAGCAGGGCATTCAGGCGCTGGGCGGACAAACGTATCTCACCATCCGCGACCGCGAGCAGCAGGGACGGGCCTACGGCTTTCACCACGGCACGCCCACTGGCGGTGGTGGACCGTTCTGGAGTTTCAGCGAGTTCCCTGACAAGGAACGAGTCGAATTCACAAAAGAGCGCGACATTGCGCAGGTTTTCATCGGCGACAAAGGATACGAGATCACCTTCAAAGGCCCGCATCCAGTCGAGCAGAAAGATCTCGAGGACTATCTTCGCCGCCGCCGTTTTTCGCTCGACCGCATTCTTCGGATCTGGGTGAACGATCCTGGCGTAGTCATGCTCTTCGAAGGCAATGCCATCGCGGCGCAGCATCCGGCCTATCAGGTGACGCTCGTCAATGCGCAGAATGAAAGCGTGACGCTCTATTTCGATGTCGACTCCCACCTTCCGATAAAAAAGTCATTCGAATGGCGCGATCCGGTCGACAAGCAAAAGAATCTGGAGGAAGAAGTCTACGACAACTACAAGCCGGTTTCCGGCATCATGGCGCCAAACAACGTCACGCGCTATTTCAATGGCGACATGTCCAACCAGCGCTATCTGCATTCCGTGACCATCAATCAGGGCCTGGACCCCGCCATGTTCGACCCCAACTCGGGCTACGATCCCAATAAACAGGTCAAGTCGAACAAGTCAAAGAAGTAAACGCACCCGACAGGCAACAGAATCCTGTTTCCCATTTAGATTCTTTCTCGTCTCGTTTCCGCCAACCCGTAGATGCTATCTATCTAACTTATTCTAAACACGTTACATCGATATTTCACCGGCGACTCGACGCCCTTCGGCGCTTGCCATTCCGCCACTAACTGTGGCTGTTTTACCACAGACGGTTTTCTGAACGTGGCTGTAATCTGTTCCGTTAACCTGCCATTTCAATCCTTGATGTACGAGCAGACAATTCGCGCCGCTGCGGCCTGCAGCGGCATCGGTTTGCACAGTGGAGCCCCGGTTTCCATGCGCATTCTGCCCGCTCCCTCTGGGACGGGCATCGTGTTCCGCCGGACCGACCTGGACGGCTTCGATATCGAGGCCGTCAGCCGCAACGTCGCTCGTGTCAGCTACGCCACCAGCCTTATGAAAAAGGGCGTGCTCATCTCCACCACCGAGCACCTGCTCTCGGCCTTCATCGGTCTCGGCATCGATAACGCCATCGTCGAACTCGACAACCTTGAACTTCCCATCCTCGACGGCAGCGCTCAGCCTTTCGTCGACATGATCCGCAAAGTCGGCATTCGCAAGCAGCGCCGGGCCCGCAAGTATCTCAAGATCCGCCGCGAGGTCGAGATGCGAGAGGGCAACAAGTTCATCGCCGTCTACCCCGCCGATTCCTATTCGGTCTCCTACTCCATCAACTTTCCGCATCCTCTGATCGGGAAAGAAACCTTCCAGGTGGAACTGACCAACGGAAGCTATCTCAAGCACATTGCGCCAGCGCGCACCTTCGGCTCGCGCGAGGACGAGCAGGCCATGCGAAACATGGGCCTGATCCGAGGCGCCTCGCGCGAGAACTGCATTGTTCTCACTCGCGACGGAATCGAAAACGGTCCACTGCGTTTTGCCGACGAATTCGTCCGCCATAAGGTCCTCGATCTGGTCGGCGATTTGGCGCTCTTAGGAAAACAGGTCCTGGGGAAAGTGGTCGCCGACCGCGCAGGTCATGCCATGCACACTGCGCTGGTCTCGCGCATTCTGCGCGATAAGACCTTGTGGGATGAAGTCACGGTTCCGGAAGAAGCTGAGGAGCGCGAGATTCCCCGTCGCTCAGAAGCTGCCGCGGGATCCTCTCTTCAATAAACGTCAAGCCTTTCGTATCAGTCCGCCGGTTCGCAGTGAGCTTCGCTCGGTTCGTTCTGATCGTTTGGCTGCTGCTGCAGCAATCTTTCAAGCTCCGCCCGGGTCTGGTCGATCATTGCCGCGGCAAACTTCTTTGCCGAATCCTGCCGTTCTTTCGACAACTCTTTGACTCGCATATTGAGCAAGGGAATGTCCTGCTCAAACCAGCGCAGCGTCTTTTGCACCTTGGCGATGCGGAATTCATTCGTCAGCATCCGATTCTCCCCCAGTTCATGAGCTTTGCGGATCAAGACCAAAGCGCACAAGTCCAAAGGAAGGTTCTCCCTGCGTGTGGGCGCTCTGAGAATGAGGAGAGGTTACTGCAGTGAGCCGGACTCGGCCAGCCGGTCCTTGGTCCCGGGGAATTCCGCTTCCATGTGGTCGTCGAGCCACTCTTCCAACTGGGCTTGAGCGGCCTTCGGCATGGTGTGAAAACGCAGTCCGGCAATACCTTTCATGTCAGCCCAGGCAACTTCGGCTTCGACGTCGATGTGGATACTGCTGTCAGGCAATGAGAACTGCAGCTGCGGAGTCGCGCCTTTCGGCAGAGCCTCCCGCAACAGAAGAGCGATGCCGCCCTCACTGATGTTGGTGCTGCTCGCAGTCAGGGTCTTGCCCTCGAGAACCACTTTGACTTGCATCTTCACCGGCTTGCGGAAGTAGCGCCGCCGCTCTTTCAGCATGAAGTTCAGGGCGGCGTGGAAGCAGCGGGAAGCATTAAGGGTACTGATCGGTTTTTGCAGCACGAAATTCGCACCCATGCCGAACGCTTCCTGCGTCGTGGTGCGCTTCCCGTTCAGAATGGCGAACGCAACGGAGTTCTTGTTGCTGGGAGTGTTCCTCAAGCCCTGCAGCAGCGCCATGCCGCCCGTGAGATCGTCGCAATCGACGATGACGGCATCGAACTTGTCGGAAATCAGAATGTCGGAGCCCGCCCGCGCGTCGTGGCAGATCTCAACGTCAATCGCCAGTTTTTCAAGCGTGGGCCGTATTACCCGCACTAACTCGGGGTCTTGGCTAAGGAGGAGTGACTCCAACGTCATGCTGAGATTCTAGGGGCAGATTAGAGATTCATGATAGTGACCAAGGTGATGGGTCCTCGGTTGGCGCCTGTTGCACTATTACTCAAATCTGACTCCGCAAAAATCAACAGATTGTGTGCCGTGTTCCTCTCAGAGTACAAATGATTCCCAGGCTCTTATGCCGCACCTTGCTTACCTTTCGCTGGGATCGAATCTCGGAGATCGCGAGACTCACCTGCGAGACGGGATTCAACGGCTCCGAGTGGTCGGACGCGTCCAATCGACCTCTTCTCTGTACGAGACGCAGCCGGTGGAGTTCACCGATCAGCCCTGGTTTCTGAACTACGCCGTCGCGCTCGAAACCTCTTCCACGCCGACTCAACTCATGCAGCAATTGCTAGAGATTGAACGAGCCATGGGTCGGCAAAGACTCCAGAAGAAAGGCCCACGCACGATCGATCTCGACGTTCTGCTATTCGGGGATGTAGTCGTCAACACGGCGGAGTTAACCATCCCGCACCCGGCCATGCAAGACCGACGCTTCGTGCTGGAACCCCTGGCGGAGATCGCACCCGACGCCATTCATCCCGTGCTGAAGAAAACAGTTCGAGAACTACTCAGTGAATTGCCGGCGGGCCAATCCGTCCGCCGGATCGCGTTAAACGCCAACGGCCAACTACCATCGACGAACGACGGTCTTACGGAAGAATGATCCGGCTCCCAGCTTCCTGCGGCGTAACCACTGCCGATTCCTTCTCCGGAAACTGCGCAAACAGAAAATCCACGAAGGCCCGCGACTTCGGGCGGCCTGATGCCCTTCCATGCGCCAATCGAACCAGAAACACCAGGCCCTTCAGTACCTCGGAATCCCGCAAACTCGAGTAGCCCATGTGCTTCTGCTCGGCCTCACGGTACTCCTTGACCATGGTCTCCACCTCAAGGACCGCCCTTCGTTGCGAATCGTTGGTCAGTGGCGGTTCGTAGTGCAGCCCAGAGTTCACGCGCCGCTCATAGCTCTTCGCCAGCAGGGTCAGAGCCGCGATCAGATCCTGGTCGTGGAGGCTTCGGTCTGCCCGGGCCGACTTTGCCAGCGCGTAGGTCAGCCCCATGAGGAGATGTTCCTTCTCATACATGAACTGGTCCGACATTTCGATCTGCAAAAACAATCCCGCAGGATCGATCTGCTCGGCCGCGCGCGGCTTCTCGTGCTCGCGCGCCTGTTGCAGGTATGGACAGTCGCTCGGGCAATCGAGCGTCACCTCTCGCTGCTCGCCGCAGCACTGCGGGCATATGCGGCCGTGCACCGCCGGACAAAAGCGTTTCTCTTTACGGATTTCACAGATGACGCAGCTCAATCAGCGCTCCTGCACTCATTATTGCATTCGCACCGAATTGGCCGCCAATTTCAGATTTCAGATTGTAGATTGCAGATTGAACTCGCTATTTACACCCCGAGTCCAATCTGCAATCTGAAATCTTCAATCTGAAATCGTGGTCCCGATGCGCATATTAGGCCCGTTCCGGCACCTCCAGTGGTGCCAAACCCTGTAAAGACGGGCTTGCGCACGTTTATAAATCGTAAAACCCCCGTAAAATATGTGTTTTTCCACAGCCCCGCGGGTATAAGATAAGCCCCGCATTGGAATTAAAACGATTCTTAAGGAGGCAGTATGGCTTCAGGTCTGACCAAAACACAGTTGATTCGGCAACTCGCCGAGAAGACTGAGCTCCCCAATAAAACCGCGGCGGCGTTCCTCGAACATCTCGCCGACACCGCCATTAAAGAAACCAAGAAGAATGGAATCTTCGTCGTCCCCGGACTCGGCCGCCTGGTGAAAGCGCACCGTAAAGCCCGCACCGGACGCAATCCGCAGACCGGCGAACCCATCCAGATCAAGGCGAAGACCGTCGTGAAGTTCCGCGTCGCCAAAGCCGCAAAGGACGCAATCGCCCCCAAGAAGTAGTTCTAGCTCTTTCAACTGAAGGCCGGCCCACAAGCCGGCCTTTGATTCTTGTAGCTCCACGTAGGGACAGCCGCCTCGGCTGTCCGGCGAGGCGAAGCGAGCCACTCTATCCATACTCCCATGCTCAACTGGATCGTCATCGGAATCGGCGACATCACCATCCGCCGCGTAATCCCCGCCATTCAGTCCGAACCAAGAAGCCGCCTCTATGGTGTAGTCACGCGCGACCCCGAGAAAGCTGTCCAGTTCGGCGCACACTCCTGGACTTCACTCGATCAAGCCCTCGCCGATCCCGCAGTCCAGGCCGTCTACGTCGGCACTCCAGTGTTCCTCCATGCGCCGCAAACCATCCAGGCCCTGCGCGCCGGAAAGCACGTCCTCTGCGAGAAGCCCATGGCGATGAACGAATCCGAAGCCCGCACCATGGTCAGCGCCGCTGAGCAGAGCGGCAAGCTTTTCGGTGTGGCTTATTACCGCCGCTTCTATCCCAAGGTCCAGCGCGCGAAGCAATTGCTGGAAGCCGGCGCAATCGGGAAGCCGGTCTTTGCCGAGCTGACCAACCACATGTGGTTTGACGGAACTGGCGAACGCAACTGGCTCTTCGATCCCTCCAAAGCCGGAGGAGGGCCGCTGCTCGACATCGCCTCCCATCGCATCGACGTTCTGAATTTCCTCTTCGGCAAGCCCCTCCGGGTTACGGGCCAGCTCTCGAACGTCGTGCATCACTACCCGGTCGAAGACAACGCGACCGTGATGATCGAATACGAAAATGGAGTTCGCGGAATCGTCGATGTTCGCTGGCATTCGAAGATCAATCGCGACGAATGCAGAATCCGTGGCACCGAAGGCGAGATGGAAATGTCGCCATTGAACGGCCCGGATCTAATCTACCCGGGCGGTCGCGAGAGCCTTCCCACTCACGCCAACCTGCACCAGCCTCTGATCGAAAACTTCGTGGACGCCGTTGAGGGCGAAGCCCCGCTGCTGGCGAGTGGAGCTGCTGCCTCCGTGACAGATTGGATTACCGAGGAAGCCCGGCGGTAGCAGATAGATTGTAGATTTTAGATTTCAGATTGCAACCTCTCCCGTGCCCAGGTTTTCAATCTGAAATCTAAAATCTACAATCTGAAATCGTTATCTACTGCTCGAGAGCTTTGGCCCCGCCTTCTTGGTAAGATCAAAGATTATGACAACGCCACCAGCCGCGCCAGAGCCGGGCGCAAGCCCCGCTCCGGAGACGCGTCCTTCCAACTTTCTTCGCGACCGGATCGCCGAAGACCTCAAGAGCAACAAATACAGCGGACGTGTGCAGACCCGCTTTCCTCCGGAGCCCAACGGCTACCTGCACATCGGCCACGCCAAGGCGATCTGCATCGACTTCGGCCTCGCGGATGAGTTTGGCGGTCACACCAACCTGCGCTTCGACGACACTAACCCTGAGAAGGAAGATGTGGAGTACGTCGAATCGATCAAGGAAGACATCCAGTGGCTCGGCTTCCACTGGGACGGCCTCTTCTACGCATCGGATTATTTCAGCCAACTCTATGAGTGGGCAGTCAAGCTGATCAACGAACGCAAGGCGTATGTCGACGACCTCACGGCAGAAGAGATTCGCAAGTACCGCGGCACGCTGACTGAACCCGGCAGAGACAGTCCCTATCGCAATCGCTCGGTCGAAGAAAATCTCAATCTGTTTGAGCGCATGCGCGCCGGTGAATTCCCCGACGGATCCCGCGTTTTGCGCGCCAAGATCGACATGGCGTCGCCGAACTTCAACATGCGCGATCCAGTGATGTACCGAATCCTGCACGCCGAACATCACCGCACCGGCAACAAGTGGCCCATCTATCCAATGTACGACTACGCCCATGGCCAGTCGGATTCACTGGAAAAAGTTACGCACTCGATGTGCTCGCTCGAATTCGCCGATCACCAGCCGCTCTACCAGTGGTTCATCGAGCAATTGGGAATCTTCCCCTCGCAGCAAATTGAATTCGACCGCCTCAGCCTGACCTACACGCTGATGAGCAAGCGCAAGCTGCGCCAGCTGGTCGAGCAAGGTACGGTTCGCGGCTGGGACGATCCCCGCATGCCCACGCTCTCCGGGCTGCGCCGCCGCGGCTACACGCCGGAAGCGATTCGCAATTTCGTGACAGCCGCAGGTGTCTCGCGGACGAACGGCATTGTTGAGCTGGCGATGCTCGAGCATTTTCTCCGCGAAGACCTGAACAAGCGCTCCCCACGGGTGATGGCGGTGCTGCATCCTCTGAAGGTCGTGATCGACAACTACCCCGAAGGCCAGGTCGAGGAGATGGACGCGACCAACAATCCGGAAGATGAGAGCGCAGGTACGCGTAAAGTCCCTTTCTCGCGCGAGCTCTACATCGAGCAAGACGACTTCCGCGAAGTCCCTCCGCCAAAGTATTTTCGCCTGTCGCCCGGACGCGAAGTGCGTCTGCGCTACGGTTATTTCATTACCGCCAAGAGCGTTGTCAAAAACGACAAGGGGGAGGTGGTCGAAGTCCACTGCACTTATGATCCCGCAACGCGTGGCGGTAACGCTCCCGACGGACGCAAAGTGAAGTCCACGATCCACTGGGTCTCGGCACAACACGCGGTAGATGCCGAGGTGCGTGTCTACGAAAGCCTGTTCACGAAAGAAAACTTGGCTGACCTCGAAGAAGGTCAAGATCCTCTCGATTATCTGAACCCGAACTCGCTCGAAATAATCCCGCATGCCAAGCTTGAACCTTCGCTCGCGAACGCCGCACCCGGCGGCCGCTACCAGTTCGAACGCCTGGGCTACTTCTGCGCCGATCTGGACTCGAAGCCGGGAGTGCCTGTATTCAATCGCACCGTAGCGCTGAAGGATACCTGGGCGAAAGTCGAGAGAAAGCAAGAACAGAAAAAAGGATGAGCAGAGTGGATGAAAAGGTACCCTGCGTGGAGTGCGGCAAGCCAGTGTCGTAGAAGCTGGCCAGCAAAAGGAATGGCCTGTGCCTCCGGGTTGCCACGAGAGGCGACGACGAAATCCTAGCGGATGACTCCTATATCGAAGAGCGAGTTAAAAGGCTTGTCATCCTGAAGGGCGGCGAAGCCGCCGTGAAGGACCGTACGTCGGCAGAAAGTCTTTGACGCAGCGGGAGGGAATGCCCAAGATGCATGCAGGGCACAGGATCTCGCCGACTGTATTGCCGCTTCAATCGGTTCGTAGGGTCCTTCGCTTCGCTCAGAATGACAAGTTGTGTGCTTGGCACTCGAGGGCACGGCGATTCTCACTTGGCTTTCGCCGCTTCCTCTACTCCGGCCAGCATATTGTCCAACTTTGCCCGCGACAGGTACCGCCCATTCACTATCACCGCTTCGATCTTCTGGGTGTTGCGAATGTCGTCCAGCGGATTCGCATTGAGCAACACAAGGTCAACAAGCTTGCCTTTCTCAATGGTCCCTAACCGATCTTCCATCCCCACAAACTTTGCTGGATTCAGCGTTGCCGTCTGCAGCGCTTCCATTGGTGTGAATCCCGCGGCCACGAATCGCTGCAACTCCTCGTGCAGGCTGAAGCCGGGGAAGATGTACGCGCCCGGAGGTGTGTCGGTCCCTGCGAGAAAGGGAATCCCCGCGCGATGCATGGCGTTGACAACCTCAAGTTCCTTTGAGACAAAACGCTGCCGTGTCGCGAGATCGTCGGTGTTGAAGTCGTGCTCGATCTCGTCCGTAAACCGCTTCCACGTCACATCCTTCCAGTATGCCGGGACATACTTCGCGCGAGTGTCGCGAGCAAAGTCGATCTGATCGATCAGATTTCCACCGCGCTCCCACACCAGTGTCGGACACTGCCATGTGTGGTTCTTCGCCAACAACGTAAACAGGGCCTCAGCCCGTTTCGCATCGTAGGTGGAAAGGAATTGCTTCTCCGTCTTCGTCCCTTTGATGAATTCATCTTCCAGGGGCGAGCTGCCTTCGAAGATCCCGATCAGGTGCTCAAAGCTCGTCTGTCCGGCGTTCGAAGCCTCCGAAGCCCGCACCGCGTCGGGCACGTGGCCGACGAACGGAATCCCCTGCTTCTTCGCTTCGTCCGCGATCGCGAACACTGCCTCGCGCGGAATCAGCGATTGCAACTTGATGAAATCCGCTCCGCGACGCTTCAGATCGTCGACCGCCCGCCGCCCGTCCTCCGGCGTCTTGATCGCAATCGAACTGGGGAAACGCGGTTGCGGCCCATCGAGCATCGGCCCAGACATCACGATCCGCGGCCCCATCAGCGTGCCGGCAGAAATTTCCTTGCGCCAGTGCTGCAACACTTCCAATTCACCGCCCATATCACGCACGCCGGTGATCCCGTTGGCGATGAAGAGCGGCAGCGTCACCTCCTTCCCGCGAGGGAACCAATCCCCGAACACCATGTGGACATGCATGTCCCACAATCCGGGAATCAGGAACTTGCCGGTTCCATCCACATGAGTGCCGGGCAGTTTCCCGCCAAAGCCACCACCCGAACTATCGATCGCCTCGATCTTTCCCTCGCGCACGATGACTGTCTGGTGCGGTTTGGCTGGCGTTCCGGTGGCGTCGATTACGGTGACGTCATGAATGATCAACGTGGAAGATGTTGACGATTGTGCGCGACACGAGGCGGCCAGGGCGGCGATCACCACGCAGAGCAGCAGGCGTTTCATGGTAGGAAAATCTTATGGCTCGGCTGTGCATCCGTCAAAACCCGCGTCTTCTCAAATGCCGGAAAACGCGATAGAGTTCGGATTACTTCCCCGGGGCGTAACTCACAAGCAGGAGAAAATCATGGCACGTAGAGCTTTCCTCACCCGGATGGCGCAGCTGGCGGCACTCCCTTTTCTGACCGCTGGCAGCGCCTTGCAGGGGCAATCCAAGAAGCAGCTCAAGATTCTGATGAAGAGCGCTTGGGGCTCCGATGATCCCACCAAGGCCGCCTTCCCCTTCTCACACGGACTCGCGTTGGCCGAGGCCGGGCACGAAGTGCAGATATATCTGCTCGGAGAGGCCGTCGTGCTCATGCGCAAGGTCGTGGCTGATGCCGTCACGCCGGTCGGCTGGCCGCCAGTAGGAGAGTTCCTTAGCAAGCTCAAAGCCAAAGGAGTGCAGATCTACGCCTGCGGTGCTTGCTCACGCGCACGCGCCGTCACAGAATCCGACCTCGCCAACTACGGAGCCAAGTTCGGCAGCCCTCCTGTTTTCGTTTCGCTGATCGAGTGGGCGGACCACATCATCACAGAATAGGTGAGTGATTCAGGTTCAGAGTTCCTGGCTGAAAGCTGACACCTAGCCGTGCACGTGCGGACTTTGCGCGGGATTGTGTCGCGGAGCAGGCGGTTCTTTTACAACCTTCACATCAAAGTTGACAGTCAGGGTCTTCGGCGGGAAACACTGCGCATTGTCGCAAGCCTGGTACCTGAGCACTCCCCGCATAGCGTACTTCCCCGGCACCACCGACGCCAGCGGATGCACCATCAGATTGATCGTGAAATCGCCGCTGTAAACGTTCAGCTTCGTGTCGGGCGAGAACGGGAAGCTCACATCCTTGCCAGCCGGATATTCGATTTTTCCCAACACGATGTCGGTTGGCGGATCCATCTTCAGCGCGGTGGGAATCAGGAACTCATCTTTGGGCGCGTTCGAGTTGATGTGAAACCCTGAAGCCACCCGGAAACTCAGGCTGATCTGGCTTTGCTTCGCGCGTTGCACGGAGATCTGTCCTACAGGGGCCATCGTGACCGAAGGCCCTTTCCCGGATTGCCCCCACCCGCTGGCGAGCAGGGATAGCAGGCAAACAACCTTTGAAATGCGGTTCGGCGAAATCATTCCTGTCAGACTCCGGCAAGCCTAAATCAATACTAGTCCCGGCTCTGCGGAGTTTGTATTGTCAATTCTGAGCCTGCAGGGCGAGCGGCGCTTTGTTCGTCTCGCTGGCCGCCTGCGTATTCAGCGCCTTCTTTACGGCATCCTCGATCTCGCTCCTGCCCTCAAGCCCCATGATCTTGTCCACGATCTTCCCGTCCCGTCCGATGAAGAAACTTTCCGGCAGGTACGACACTCCGCCATAAGCGTCGCCCACAGCTTCCTTCCCAAGCGCTACCGGGTAGTTCATGCCCATGTCCTTGGCGAACCTGGCAATCTCATCCTTGCCGGAATCATCCATGGCAACGCCGACAATCTGCAGGCCTTGCGCTCCGTATTGGTTCTGCAACTCGACCAACCAGGGAGTCTCGATCTTGCACGGCCCGCACCAGGTCGCCCAGAAGTTAACCACCACGGCTTTCCCGCGCAGCGACGACAGACTCACGCTCTTGCCGTCCAGAGTTTCGAGCGTGAAATCGGGAGCCGGCGTTCCGTAGCCGAGGACGCCGGGAAGACGGTCTGTACCCGAGCGCCGCGCCATGTGGAATCCGAAGTAAAGCATTCCCGCCGCCACGAGCGCGACCACAACCAGCGCGACCGGATTCCGGCGCCGAGGATGCGCCACCGGTTCGACGGGAGGAAATGCGGAAGGCTCCGGATTGTAATTGGTCTGCAGCGCCACCAACGGCGCCCCGCACAGCTCGCACGTCGGAGTGCCGGGGGCGGCTTCAGGCCTCGGTGCGCCGGCGTCCTCGATCGAAGCTCCACACTCCGGACACCATTTCGTACTCACAACCGACATCTCGTTTGATTGTTCACCCATCAACATAAAGCTAGACCTCACAAGGCAAAACGATTCAGAAACGACAGCCAGCTTGAAATCAGCGTGAACCGGCCGATCACCAGCAACACACCCAGCGCAATCAGCAAGGCTCCAGAGCCTATTTCCAGGGCGTGCATGTGCGATCGGAAGCGGCTGTAAAACTTCAGGAAGCGCTCCATCAGCAGCGACGTCATCAGGAACGGTACCGCCAGCCCCAGCGAATAAACACCAAGCAGCAGAATTCCCTTCACTAACGTGTCCTGCTCGCTGGCGAGGGTCAGAATAGCAGTGAGAATCGGACCCAGGCACGGAGTCCAGCCGAACGCAAACGCAAATCCGATCACGAATGCCCCGATTGGCGTGCTGCTTCCCTTTACGCTATGCAGCCGGGCGTCGATATATAGCGCTTTGATCTTAAAGATTCCCGTCAGGTGCAGCCCAAAAATAATGATAACCACGCCTGCCACCCGGGCCAGCGTATGTTTGTACACTCCGAGGACCTGGCCGAGTTCCGTCGCGGCTGCACCCAGGGCAATGAAAACGATGCTGAAGCCCAGGATGAATCCGACCGAGTTCACCATCACGCGGCGCATGAGCTGCGCCTGAGGAGATTTCAGCTCCTCGACCCCCGCGCCCGACACCAGGGAAACGTATCCCGGCACAAGTGGAAGTACGCACGGCGACAGAAACGAGATCAGGCCGGCGATGAAAGCTCCGGGAATAGTGGCATTGGTCATCGACTTTTATTGTACCCGCCACGCGCGAGTCATTAAAAATAAGACGCACGGGAAGGGATTTGGTTGCACGTTCCCCGCAGTCTAGTGGCCCTTTGACTTGGCTGGTTGGTCCGGTTTCGCCGGCGGCTCCAGCCCAGGCATCTGATCCGGAGACTCCGCCAGTTTGTGCAGAACCTCAGTAGGCACCGTCGCCAGCAGCACGGCGCGCTTGTCCTCCTGCTTCACCTGCAGGCTGTCGAAAAGGGTCCTCAAGTCAGCATCGGTTCCAGGCGATCCGACCGACGCCTCAGCGCTGTGAAACAGCGTCAAAAACACATTCGCTTTGTCGGCGATAACGCGAGCGTCTTCCTCGCTGCCCGCCCACGCCTCTGCACGCACATGCAGAGCACCAGTGCGAAACGGCAGATGCAGGGGGTTGAAGCTGGCGGAGATCACTACATCCGCCGGATGGGGCAGGAAGTTGCTTACTCCACCGATCTCGGGAGAAGAGGGGTCGAGGTGCGCCACCAGCCAGACCGGGCTGGCCAGCTGCACGCGCTTGTAATAGCGCCGCAGCAAAGCCGGCCCTCCGAAGGGAGACGCCAGCCTGCGCGAGCGGTCCACCATCCCCCGAATCACCGCCGGGTCGTCCTGGTTCGAGGCTGCAACCGCATCTACTCCCAGAATCGCGATCCGGAACATCCGCCCGTAAATCGGGATTGTAAATATGCTGACCGAGTTATAACTCTCGATCGACTTCGCCATCCGCTTGAAATACGCAACGCACTTATCGCTATCGAAGCGGCCGATGAAGACCTCTGAAAACCGGGGCTCCGGCGCTTTCCCCCCCGTGCCTCCCCCAGGCCAGGCTTCTGGATAGTGAATGGCAAACGCCACCGAGTCGAGGTCGCGCTCGTAGTCGAATCCAGTTTCCTGAATAAATTGCGCATATTCCGGATCGTGGTTGACGGGGTTAAACGGCTTGCCGTTCGTCCTCCGAACCCAACTGTAATCGACGTAGAGAAAGCCGTCGGCACCAGGCAGAAGGCGGGCTGGCTCCGGTGGCGCATGCTTGCGCAACTGAACCGCAAGCACTACCGCTCCGGCGATGACCACAACCGCAAGAACGATAGGGAGAGTGCGTCGTATTCGCATGAAATGGGGCTAGGGTTGGAATGATAGCACTACGAGGAGGGGTCCGTTCGGCTCGGTTGTTGCACCCCAACTTGGCGCTGTGGTACTTTATATAATTGTCCCGGACATCTGGAAGGGATCCGTGGGATAAGTTTGCGCGGAGGCGCGCCTTTCCCC
>Ga0209698_10002579_pt1 | contig 20458 bp, 14 predicted proteins | sample LitLauG_LLR_2012_FD_187203 | JGI IMG/M metagenome (GOLD analysis project Ga0209698, IMG submission 187203) | Freshwater sediment microbial communities from Pennsylvania, USA - Little Laurel Run_MetaG_LLR_2012 (SPAdes) (version 2) | ecosystem: Environmental > Aquatic > Freshwater > Creek >...
GTACTGTCCCCGCCGAGGCCGTGCGAAGTTTCATCGCCGGCGATCAAGCCAACGGTCAGGCAAGCCTCGTGACCTTTCAACTTCAAGGCCTGGTCTCGGCTGACGAAAGCGGCCCGGTCAGCGTCGCCAGTCCTCCCGATCTGACGCGCTTCAAGATCGTGGTCGACAAAAAGGGTTCCGCCTTCACCGTTACGCCGCCCACCACCGACACCAACGTCTATATGGACGAGTTCGCCTGGGCTTTGGACCAGAAATTCACCGGCCTGGGAATCTTCGGTGCTAGCCCCACGCACCCAACCTTCATCAGCTTAGACAACGAGCCCGAACTCTGGAACTCCACGCATCTGGAAGTGCAGGGACCGAACCCCGTTACCTCCGACAACTACATCACCAAGACCATCAATCTCTCGAAGGCCCTGAAGGATCAATTCCCAAACGCGGTGATTTTCGGTCCGGTGCACTACGGTTTCCAGGGCATCTACAACTGGCAAGGGGAATTGCCCGCCACGCCAAGCGGCACGAACTGGTTCCCGGACAAATTTTTTGCGGCGCTAAAAACCGCTTCCACCACGTACGGAAAACCTCTCGTGGATGTCTACGATTTCCATTGGTACGCGGAGGTCTACGATGCCAGCAGCAACCGCATCATCAATCTCAGCGCCACGACGCTGACCGATGCCCAGATCCAGCTCATCGTTCAGAGTCCGCGCAACCTGTGGGATCCCACCTTCCACGACGACAACAACAGCAATCCGTGGATTTACCAGGAGCTCGGCAATACTCCCATCAACCTTCTTGGCCGCCTGCAAGCCAAGATCAACGCGGAAAATCCCGGGATGAAAATTTCCATCACGGAATACGAGAATGGCGGCTGGAATCACATTGCCGGAACCATCGCCCAAGCGGACAACCTCGGCGTCTTCGGCAGCCAGGGAGTATTCGCGGCAAACTTCTGGCCTCCGAACGGCACCTTTTCCTACGCTCTCGCCGGTTTCCGCGCTTTTCGCGGCTTCGACGGAGCCAGCGCCAGCTTCGGCGATACTTCGGTTCAGGCCACTTCCAGCGCCGTACAGAACGTGGTCACTTACGCGAGCCTGGACAGCGCCACTCCCGGCCGCGTAGTGTTCGTCGCCATCAATCGTTCCAATTCCGCCAAAGTGACAGCCATCAACGGCCAGGCGCTTTCCGGCACGGCTCACCTCTACCAGATGACGGCAGCTTCTGCCGCGGGGCAGACCATTGTCCAGCCCGTAGCTGCCGGAACCATGGCCGTCAGCGGCTCGTCGCTGACCATCACGCTTCCGGCTTATAGCGTCACGACGATCGACATTCAGTAACATTCGACGCGATTGCCGCGCGCTTGCTGCAATCGTCTACTTCGTTCTGAAACGCGGCAGCCAACGAGGAACGCGCCGGCAATACTCTTCATACTCCGCGCCGAATTTCCGCCGGAGTTGCGGTTCCTCGAAGAGCAGGACAAACAGAATCACGCCAACCGCGAATACGCCCGCCAATTCCACGAGCGCGACGGAGTGAAAGATCGCCGCCTCGCCCAACATCACCGAGGCTACGCTCCAATACATCGGATTCCGCACCACACGATAAGGCCCTTCCACAACCAGTTTTTTCGGCGGGTCCAGCGGCAGCGGCGTGCCTTTCCCGCGCAGCGCAAAGCCCCAGAAGGCGCACATGAGGTAAAGCACCACTCCCGCTACCATGAGTGCCCAGCCTGTGGCGCCGGCTCCGTGCATGTCTGGCCTCGCGCCACGCGGCAGCATCCAATACGGCATCGCCACGGTCCAGAAACCGGGAATGAATATCGTGAATAGGAGCGTTCGAAGGATGGGAGACATCACGAGGAGCCTACACCCGTTCCACTATTAGCGGTTGAGTTCGAGGAGGCCTTCGGGCAGCGTCACATCGATGCGCCGTGCAGTAGTGTCAATTTTGGAGCAAATATCCACTGCCAGTGGAATCAGGATTTCTCCGCTGGAAGTCGCCACTTCCAGGATTGGTGTGCCGGCTTGCTGTTCACCCGGAAATTGCACATCGCGAACTGTCCCGAGCAGCGACGGTGCTTCCGCCAGCGAGCATGGCGGCGAAGAGAGTACCGAAGGTGCGGCCGGATTCTCGAACACAGCGCATCCGATGAGATCGGAGACGAAATACTGTCCCGCCGGAAGCGTGACGCGCTGTTCGAACGGCAGCAGCACTTCGAACCCGCGGAATTTTTCTGCTTCGGAAATCGAGTGCACACCTTCAAAATGAAACACCGCTTGCCCCTGATGGTTCCGGCTCAGCCAGCAAGCCTGCACCGCCAGGCGGCGCGGCTCCACTTTGCCGCCGGCATTCCCGACAAGTACTTCCTTCAATTTGGTCAGGCGCTCAGGAAAATCGGTAAGAATCTCCGCAGCCACTTCGCCTTTGTTGCCGCGCGCGCGGAGAATGCGCGCCACCAGCACCCAGCGTGGAGTTTCAGGACTCAATGGAATGTGCCGCTAAAGCGGCCAACACGAAGTATGACTCAAAAGCGGAAAAACTGAAGCATCACTGTGGTGCGCTCAATCTTCTAGAATCTCCAGCGTAAAGCGCTTGTGCATCTTCATCCCGCCAGCGCCAAGCAGCGTTCGAATCGCTTTAGCCGTCCGCCCTTGCCGCCCGATCACTTTCCCTAGATCCTCGGTGTGCACCCGCAACTCCAGTACGGTGACCTGGGACCCTTCGACGGATTTCACCTGCACGTCCTCGGGATGGTCTACGAGGGCCCTGGCAATAGCTTCGACAAGCTCCTTCATTGGGCACCTCCGCTCCAGCGCGGCCCCTTCACGCTAAGCCTGAAGGAGTTCACGCGCTCAGTTTATCGAGAGCAACGAACCATGGGTACCTGGGAATGGCGCCCCGACGGATCGAGGCGCGCAAAATTCAGGCAGGAAAAAGGTGATTACGCGATCTTCTGCTGACGGAGGAAGCTGCGCACGGTGTCGCTGGGCTGCGCGCCCAGTCCCATCCAATACTTAATCCGCTCCGTGTCGAGCTTGATCTCCGCCGGCTTCTTCAGCGGATCGTACGTGCCCACCGCTTCTTTCACGCGGCCGTCCCGCGGCCGGGTCCTCTCAATGACCACCACGCGGTAAAAGGGCTTCTTCTTCTTGCCAATCCTGGATAAGCGAATCGTTAGCACTAAATCAGTCCTCCTAAACCCACTTATTGTAGCCTGTCGGAGCACCGCGCGGCAATCGAAGTCTCAGCCCCGGGACCGGCTATCCACTTCTGTGGTGGAACCTTTGTTCCTGCCAGCTTCATCACATTCGACGTTTGGGTCCCGGGTTAGAACGGGAAGCGCACCGTAAAAATTCCGTTGTGATTGTTCGTATGGAAGTGCGTCGTGGCGATCTGGATTCCCCCGCCGAATGTCAGTGCCAATCTCTTCCAGAGATGAAGTCTTCCGATGACAAGTCCCGGGGTCATGAATACTTGCGTTTTCCCATTGTTCGCGCCGTCCTGGAAATGCGTATAGTTCACTTCCACTTCCGGCCAGAACTTTCGATACAGGTGATACTGGAAGGAGTTGTTCCATGGCACCGTCCGTCCGATCTTGGCTTCGTTCCCCGTCGGCAAAGTCACCCCTAGTGTGCCTTGAATATCGAACCCTCCGAAACCCTTCCCATAGGCCATGGTCGGCGTGATGACCGTGTTCGTCGCTCCATTCTTGTACTGACCCGTGGGGAAACTCGTTTGAAAGAACGCCGTCAAGATGTACTTCCCATGTTCTTCATTGGAGGCAAGAATCCGGTACTTTACGAGAAAACTCCAATCACCAAATCCATCCTTTACGGCAGGGTTGTTATGCACGATGTAAGCGGGCGGGGCCACCAGAATTACTTCCACACGTTCGGCAGGGATTAGCTCGAGTCCCTTTGCGCCCCCGTAGTTTTCCGTCGTGATGCCGCTGTTGTTTGTCTGCCAAAATATGTCGTAACGAAACTCTTCTTCGAGCCGCGGAGTCGTCGTGGCCAGAGGCGTAGCCCAGTGCGGCTGCTCCGCCTGGGTCTTATCCACACGTTTGAACCAGTTCGCGAAGTACTCTGGGTCGGTTCCTCCGCTGGAATTTGACGTAACCTGGGAACGACATGGCAGCGCCAGGAGCAAAAAGAACGCAAGAACGGCGAAAGTCCTCCAACAAAATCTCACGGAATCTCCTTTGTCCCGGATTCAACACCCGGACCGCGGTAGGCCGAAGGTTTCAAGCCAGACGGTTAGACACTTTAATACAATTGAAAACGATAAATCAAATCGTATAAATACGATTTATTGGAGGTTTGGAGTCGTCGAAAATCGCCTCGTTTTGCTTGCACGCCCCCTGACGGGACTGCCCGCCCTTCGGCTTAAGAAAGTTCCGCCCTACCCTCTTCCCAGCGCATGAAATGTTTTTGCACAGGAAACCGAGTGAGTGCTTGAAATTGAGTGCGAATGATATGCTGCGGCAAGCGTGGAGGAGGCTTGTTGAAACTGAGGCTCATCATTGCAATCGTTGCGGTGCTCGTCCTTAGGACGGCAGATGAGACACTAGCGCGATCATCAGGTACGTCGACGGAAACGAAGGTCGATGCGGTTTTTTCCGCCGCGAGTTCTCCCGATGCGCCGGGATTCGCCGCGCTGGTGCGCAAGGATGGCCATACTGTTTTCGAACGCGGCTACGGCCTGGGTGATCTGCACACCAAGACCAGGGTCGATGCGCACACTAATTTCCGCCTGGCGTCCTTCACTAAGCAATTCACTGCGATGGCTGTCATGTTGCTGGTGCACGATGGAAAGCTGCGCTACGACGAAACGCTCACGGAAATCTTTCCCGACTTTCCCGCCTACGGAAAAACCGTCACCATTCGGAACCTGCTAAATCACGTTTCCGGATTGCCGGACTACGAAGACCTGATGGACGCGGCGGAAAAAGTTAAAGGGCCAACGTGGACGCCGGAGCAACAGATTCAAGATGACGAAGTTTTGGAATTATTGAAGAAAGAAAAAGCTGGAAAGTTCGCGCCGGGGACGAGTTGGGCCTACAGCAATTCTGGCTACGTCATGCTCGGAATCATCGTCGCGAAAGTTTCAGGAAAATCCTACGGTGAATTTCTGCAACAGAGAATTTTCGCTCCGCTGAAAATGAATCACACCATCGCTTTTCAAAAAGGAAGAAACGAAGTCATAAATCGCGCATTCGGCCACACAAAAGAAAAAGACTCCTTCAAGGAAACGGATCAAAGTTCGACGTCCGCCACGCTGGGCGACGGCGGCATCTATTCCAATCTCGAAGATCTCGCCAAATGGGACGACGCGCTGGAAAATCACACGCTACTCAGTGAAAAAGAACTTCAGCCCGCGCTAATCCCCGCAAAACTCGCGGATGGCTCCGACCCGCATTGGCCCAAAGAAGCCAACGACGACAATTTGCATCCCGAACTGCCCGTTTCGTACGGTTTCGGGTGGTTCCTCGATTCTTATCAAGGGCATGCGCGGATGTGGCACACCGGAAGCACCGTGGGTTTCTATTCGGTGATCGAGCGATTCATGGACGCGCATCTGAGCGTCATCATCCTGAGCAATCGCACCGATTGGAATCGCGAGAAGGTGGCCCAGCAGGTTGTGGATATTTTCCTATCGACAAAAAACTAAAACTCAAATTCCACAACGAAGAATCGCAGCACACAAATCAAGGCGACAAATTCAGGACAAACCGGAGAGTTTGCCGAGGCCTTTCAGTTTGCCGCGGGCGGTCATGGCACCGTATTGCTTCATCATGGTGCGCATCTGGAGGTATTGCTTGAGGACGGTGTTGACGTCTTGCACAGAAGTGCCGCTGCCTTTGGCGATGCGCTTGCGCCGCTTGCCGTCAATGACGTTGTGGTCGCGGCGCTCCTGGTTGGTCATGGAATTGATGATGGCTTCGACCTGCGTGAGTCTTTTTTCATCCACGCTGGCGTCTTTGGGGAGATTGGCAAGCGGACCCATTTTGGGGAGCATGTCCACGATCTTGTCGAGTGGACCCATCTTGCGAACCTGTTTGAGCTGATCGCGAAAATCCTCGAGCGTGAATTCTTCCTTGCGGAGCTTGCGTTCGAGATCGGCGGCGGCTTTTTTGTCGACGGTCTGCTCCACGCGTTCGATGAGCGACATGAGGTCGCCCATGCCGAGAACGCGCGAGACGATGCGCTCGGGATAAAAACCTTCGAGTGCGTCGTATTTTTCGCCCAGGCCGACGAACTTCACCGGTGCGCCGGTGACTTTGCCGATGCTCAGCGCGGCGCCACCGCGGGCGTCGCCATCCAGCTTGGTGAGAATTACGCCGGTGAGGCCGAGCCGCTTGTGGAATTCGCCGGCCGAGCGCACGGCGTCCTGGCCGATCATGGAATCGGCGATGAAAAGCATCTCGCTGGGCTGCAATTCTTTTTTCAGCGTGCTCAGTTCGTTCATCAAATCATCGTCAATGTGCAGGCGGCCGGCGGTGTCCACCAGGATGACGTCGCTGGCGGAGAGTTTTGCTTCCTTGATGGCCCCTTTGACGATTTCGAGCGGCTTGTCTGTGCCCGTGCCGGGCCAGATGGCAGTGCCGACGGCTTTGGCCACTTGGGCGAGCTGTTCGCGCGCCGCGGGACGATAAACGTCGGTGGAAACGACCAGCGGGCGGTGGCCATGCTGCGCGAGCCATTTAGCGAGCTTGCCGGTGGTGGTGGTTTTACCGGAACCTTGCAAGCCGACGATCATCCATACAGAAGGCGGGCGCGAAGCGAAGAGCGGCTTGGCGTGCTTGCCAAGAAGCATAGTGAGTTCGTCGCGGACCACTTTGACGACCTGCTGGTCTGGTGAAAGTTGCAGCATGACTTCGCTACCGATGGCCTTTTTGCGGATGTTGGCAAGGAGTTCGTCAGCTACGCCAACGTTGACGTCGCCTTCGAGCAGGGCTTCGCGGATTTCGGCTAGCGCCGTGTCCAGGTGTTCGTCGGTGAGCTTGCCCTGCCCGCGCAGGTTTTTAAAAGTGCGTTGCAGCTTCTCTGTCAGGTTCTCAAACATGGTTGGTGCTAAAGCCTCGCGTGTCGCCCCTCAAGAATAGCAGGGCGGAGCAGCAGTGAGTATGGGCATGAGGGCATGCTTGAGGGCGGCGGGTTGTTGTGATAAAGACGGGACGCTATGAGGCGACGAGACTCACTCCTTACGATTTTTGCTGCGGTGATGGGAGTTTGCGCGCCCACCGCCATATCCCAGACCAAAACGGAAGCGAAGGCGCCGAGTGTTGTGCTAGTGAAGGCGGCGCGCCTGTTGGACGTGCGGAGCGGGCACTACATCGAGAATGCGGTGATCTTGATTGAAGACGACCGCGTGAAGGAAGTGGGAAGCGCTCGGGAAGTGGAAGCTCACGCGCCGAAAACCGCAAAAGTGATTGACCTACATAGCGCGACTGTGCTGCCAGGCTTGATTGATTGTCATACGCATATCATGGCACGGATGCCAGACACCGACGATGGCTACCTCCTGGATCTGGCCACGAAATCGCAAGCGTTCCGGGCGCTCGAAGGCGCGTTTAATGCAAGGCTGACGCTGCGTGCGGGATTCACGACCATTCGCGACGTGGAGAACGAGGGATCGGGTTACGCGGACGTGGCGCTGCGCGACGCCATCGAGCAGGGATTGGCCGAGGGTCCGCGGATGCAGGTGGCCACGCGGGCGATTGCCGCCGTGGGTCAATATAATCCGTTCGGTGTTTCGCCGGACCTCAACAATTTTCCGACGGGCGCGCAGATGATCAGCGGCGTCGAGGAAGCACGACGCGCGGTTCGCGAACAGATCGGCCACGGCGCGGATTTGATCAAGGTCTATGCGGACTGGCAATCGCCGACGCTGACGGTCGAGGAGATGCGCGTGATCGTAGAGGAAGCGCACAAGTTGAAGCGCAAAGTGGCAGCTCACGCGACCACCCCCGAAGGGATTCTCAACGCGATCAACGCCGGCGTGGATTCCATCGAACATGGACACGCGGCCGACCGGAAGGACTTGGAACTGATGAAGGAGAAGGAAGTGTACCTGGTTCCAACCGTGGGCGTGGTGGATGCCAGCTTTGCGCAGCGGGCCAATCAACTGACGCCCGAACGGCGCAAGCGCTTCGAAAAGTTCTTGGAGGGAATCCAGCAATCGGTTCAACAGGCTAACGCACTCGGCGTAAAAATTGCCAGTGGCTATGACGCGGCAGGTCCGGAAGGACAGGGGAAGAACGCGGAGGAGCTGATGTCGCTGACGAAACGTGGGCTGACCCCGATGGAGGCTATTCGCGCGGCGACAACCACGGCTGCGGAATTGATGGGTTGGCAAGATCAGATCGGGACCGTGGAAGCAGGGAAGTATGCGGATTTGATCGCCGTGGAAGGCGATCCGCTGACAGATATTAGTGTTTTGAAGCAGGTGAAGTTCGTGATGAAGGGCGGAGTGGTTGTGAAGGACCAGTTTCACGGGACGGAATTGAATTAAGGATTTTGCGATTGAAGAACACGCCAGGAGTGGCGAGACGGGGCGGAGCCGCGGAAGGCTCCAAACGTGTTGCTCTAGCGTTTGTGTTTCGCGCTGTGACCGAGGGCTACGAGGAAGATGGCGCTCTTGCCGGCGGCGTGCGGAGAGAAGAAGCGGGTGACGTCGTCGTCAAAGAAGGTGAGGCCGGTCGCGCCGAGCCGCTGGGCATAAGCAGCGAGATACAACTTGCCACCAAGAATGCCGGCTTCGAGTTGCGCGGCACGATAGCCGCGATTGCCGAAGCGCTGCAAGATGGGGCGAAGATCAGCTAGGAAAAAAATGTCAACAGCAGCGTCCGCAGGCAAGGCTTGCTGCAGGCCGAGGTAACCGGCATCGGCGCGGAAATCTCCCTGCTTCAGGCACTCAAGCACGCCGCGGCTGCGGTGGAAGACATAGGCTCCGGACGGGAGCCCTTCGACAGCGTTGACGATCAAGTGGAGACCACTGAGCTGGGCGGCAGGCGGCTCGAGAAAATCAGCGGGCACTCCGCGGGTGGCGCGGTCCAATATAGTTGAAAGCTGCGGCAAGGTGATCGGGCTCCGGGAAAATTTGCGCGTAGAGCCGCGGCGCTGGATGACTTGTTCGATGGGGTCGCGGGGGATTTCCGCGTCGGACAAAGGCTGGAGCTGAACGAACTGGCCGGCTGGCGGCGGGAAGTCTGACATTGGAGTGTGGCCGCGCCACGCTTCAACTTCGTTGGCAGAATCGAGCGAAGAGGCCGTCTGCATTTCCCGCATGAGCGGATAGTCCACCTCGCGCGCAGAAAGCGGAACGGTTTCTAGGTGGAGCGGAAAATTCTTCGCAGGAGAAGGCGCTAGGAGAGCGGGAGCGTGGCCGAGAGCGACGAGCGAGAAGGCCACTTCACGCTGAGGATCGACATCCAGAAGGCGATTGACGCTTGCATCCACAAATCCACACACCACGCGCGCAGCCAAACCCAAAGCTGTGGCGACGGCGAGCAAGTTCGCGAGGAGCGTGCCATTGTCCCAGCCAAAATGGCGATAGGTTCGGGCCTGATACTTCCAGGCGTTCCGCCAGTAGGTACACGTGCAAATGATGGTGAGCGGCGCGTGAGCGATGGCAGGTTCATTGCCAGTTGCATCAACCAGAACATGGCGAAAATCTCCCGCGCGCAGTTTGCGCAAGCCGAACTCAGCCGGGGCAAAGTGATAGACGCCGGCTTCAAGATTGATGAGGTCACCGCAAACCAGATAAAGCTCGACTTCGTAGAGCGCGCCGGTGCAGGCGGCGGCGCGAAAGTAGAGTTCGCCGCCCGGATAGCTGCGCTTGCGAGTGATGCCGGCGGATAGGTAGAGGAGTTGGGCCACGGCTTCCAGATCGGGGACAGCGTTGGCATTGGCGGGGATGCTCTCGGCTACGGCGGAGAGGGCGGCGACTCCGGTTTGGCGTAGCTCGTCCGGTAGTGGGATGAGATCAAGAGTGGGATAAATCTTGAAGGGCAGCGGCTGGTTCGACCAGTCCATGAAATGAGGGTTGGTGCGGATGCTGGTGTAGGAATGCTTGGTAGCTTCGTGGTAGGTCTGGGCGACCTGTGGATTGGAGTTGGCGGACATTTCAGCGATAAACTGTCATCACGGCCGAACAGAAGCATAGCAGGTTGAGGCGCGGTGACGGTCGAAAGTGGCGCAGCCTGCCGAAGCGGCCACTCTACAAAGAGAAGGAAGGTTAGAAGGTGAGGCGGACGCCGATTTGGGCGGCGAAGGGGATGCCGACGGTGGTGCCGGGACCGAAGAAATCGCCGAGGCCGCCCGCAGGAATGGCCAGCTGGCTCAGCCTGGTGACTGGCTGCGTGGTGGTGCAGAGTGCGTTGGTACAAATATCGGTGACGTGGCCGGATTGTGCTTGCGCGACCGGAACCGGCAAGGCCGCGACGTTGGTCACGAAGTTCGCGCCGGGATTGTTGCGGTTGAATAGGTTGAAGAATTCGATGAACGGCGAGACGGACCAGCGCTCGTGAACCTTGAACGGACGGCTGACGCGCAGATCAGCCTGGATATAAGGAGTCCCACGGAATTCATCGAGTGACGTGGGCACGCCGTTGACGGAAATGCGCGCGCTGTTATCAGACGTGGTGATGACGAAGGGCCGCGCGCTTTCCGCTTGCGTGAGAAATGTAACTTCGAAATCCCCCGGGGCCCGGAGGGTTCCCGCGAGCACGGCACGGTGGCGGACGTCTTCTCCCGATGGGCCGTAGTCGCCCGGGGCAAAGGCGTTAAGGGGATCGCAGACGCCGTTGACGTAATCGAAGAGTTCGCCCAGGACGCAGCCCCACGTTTTTGCGGAGGCCAGCGTGTAGTTGGCGACGAGGCTCAGGCGCTTGGCTACGTTTCCCTGGAGATGCAGCGCGAAAGCGTTGTAACTGGAGCGGTTGTCGGTGCGAAAGACGGAAATCCGGCTCGGATAATCGTACCGGCGATAACCGTGCATGCCGGTTTCGAGAGTCCAGTCCGCGCTTAGAATCCAATTGGCATTGAAGGCGTGCTGAATGCCGGCGGTCGCGTGGAGCGCGTAAGGCGTGTGGTAGTTGGGGTCAATCAAGGCAGACGGGCCGGAAGCGTGCAAGATGTTGAAGCCATTTACGGCGTTGAAGGCTTCGACCCAGCCGTTTTGCGCAAGGTCATTGAAATGGAGTCCGGCGCCGCCTCGAAGAACGGTCTTACCGGAGGAGCCGAGGCCGTAGGCGACTCCGAGGCGCGGCGCAAAAGCTTTGCGGTAGTCGTGAGGAAGCCCCGTGATGATGCCGTTCCCGGCGAGGGCGAGGTTCGAACTTTGGTCGTGGCCTGAGGCGATGAAGAGCCCGAACGTGGTGTCGTAGCGCAGACCGTAGTTGACGGTGAGCCGAGGAGCCACACGCCACGAATCCTCAGCGTAGAGGCCGAGACGCTGCACGTTCTGCGAGAAGCTGCCGTCACCCAAGGGAGTGGAGGCGCTGTTGGCGGCGATGTCCGTCGTGAACTGCGCGTTATTGGAAAGATAAAAGGTCGGGTCCTGCGGAAGAGTGACGAGAGTTTCGGGGTTGGCGGTGAGCGCACCGCTCAGGACCGGTTCATGAATGAAATTGACCCCGAAGCGCGGGGCATGTTTGCCGGAAACGTGGCTCACGTCATAACGGAGCTGGTACTTCTCCTGATTGCGCAGAACGGGAAACGCAGTGACAGCGGTAACGAATTGATTGTCGCCAAAAGTTTCCAGGCCGGAAATCGTGTTCGACGTGGAACTGAAGGGAAACGCGAGAGCGAACCCCAGGTTGGAATTGCGCGTTTGCGTGAGATGCAATTCGCTGTAGTCGAAGACAAATGAGCCGAGCCAATTGGAACTGAAGGTGAACTGGTTGCCGAGGACCACGTTTAAGTAATTGTTGTGATTGGTCGCCCCGGTCGATGGAAGCGTTGCCTGCTCAACGAGGGCATTGTGCGTCGTGTAGCTATCGGCGGCGGCGCGAAGAAACCACTGCGAGTGGGAGCTTTGATCCCAGTCGAGACGGATCAGGCCAAGATAGTCGCGGAACGGAACAAGCACGCTGGTTGGAACGGGAATGGAAGTGACCGTCGTAAGGCCCACAGTGACCAATCCCTGGGCAGCAAGCTGAGCCAAAGCATTGAACTGCGTTTGGCTTTCCGGGCTGTAGGCGATGCTGGCGTTTTCATGCACGTATTCGAGCGAAGAAAAAAACCACAGTTTATCTTTGATGATAGGTCCGCCGAGTGTGCCCACGTAATTCTGGCGGGAAAAGGGCTGCTTGGGATTGGGCGCCGGATTTTCGATCGGAAAGCGAGCATTGAGCGCAGCGGCCCGCTCGTAGAACGCTTCGTCCCCGTGCCACTGGTTCGTGCCGTGCTTGGTGGTGATCACCACGGAGCCGGCGGTGGTGCGGCCGGTGTCAGCATCCTCCATCGCCGTGCGCACGGCAAATTCCTGAATGGCCTCGGGAGAGAAATTTTGCAGGAAGCCACCAATCCAATCATCGGAGTTGTCCGCGCCATCGACGGAAACCTCATTGTTCAGGCCGGAACTCCCGCCCGTGGAAACCGCGGTGATCCGTGCCTTGGTCGGATCGGAGGGCTCGACTGGTTCCGTGCCAGGAGCCAGGTAAGCGATATTCGCAAAGCTGCGGGCGGCCAGGGGAATGGTCTGCAGGTCCTGGGTGGTGACAACAGCCTGGTGAACGGCGCTCGAAGCATCGATGGATTGCGTGGTAATCGAAGAGGCTTGACCCTGGACGCTGACCGTTTCCTGGATGGCTTGTGGTTTCAACGTTACCGTTATTTCCTGCACGGAACTAATGATGACCTTGACGTTGGCACGGGCTTCCGCGAAACCGGGCGCACTCACGCGAGTTTGATATGTGCCGGGAACCAAGTCATCTAGGCGAAATTCTCCGCGAGAATCGCTGGTGGCTTCACGTTGAAGAGAAGATTCCGCCGCATGAATCACGATTTTCGCGGCGGGAACGCGGCCACCATTCGAATCCTGCACGACGCCGCGGAGAGTTCCGCGCGAGTTCTGCGCGCAAAGCGCTGCAGGCAGAAGAGCAAGAAACAATAAGGCGAGCAGCGCATTCTTTCCGGGGTCGCGCCATTTCTGCAGGGAATGCCTATTCATTATGAGAGCTAGGCTACTGAAATCAGGGGGGCTACTACCACAGGTCGTAGGTGGGCAGACGGAAAAGAGGCCGGACCCAGCGGAACCGGATCGTTCGGGAAACTAGCGGAGAAATTGTTCCAGGAGCCGATGGACGGAAGCGAACATCGCGGGCCATAGAATCAGAGTTGCGAGGCAAACAGAAATTCCCAGACACACACTGCCCAAGAGTACTTGCATCCGCGGAGGCCGTCCCGGACGCGCCGAGTCGAGGCGCAACAAGCGATCGATGCGAGCGGAGAGATCGTGGTCGACCGCAACGAGCGAAGTGTGAAGAAATGAAAAGCGCGGACCGGCGCCCATTCGCGCGACACGCAAGAGCGCCGCAGCTAGTGAAAGAGCGCGGAGAGAATCCCCGCGAGTCGCTTCATCGTCGGCTGCCCATTCCGAAAACCTGGCCCAGGCCTGCTCAAGTAACGAGAAACCGCGAACAAAGGGGAGGGGACCGGGCGCGAGGAGCAGAAGCAAGCGCTTCAAATTGTCGCGCGAAATGCGATGAGCGTTTTCGTGATGCAAAGCCACATCAAGCTCTTCTGGGGAAAGTGCGCGGCGCACACGATCGGAAATCACCAGCCGCGGCCGGAGGACTCCGGCAAGTGCCATGAGCGGAGCCTCTTTATCCACGACCAGAGCCGGAGAAGTGCCACCGGCGAGTAGGGCCCGCCGGCCAGTCCGTTGCCAACTGCGGTTGCAACGAAGCGAAACGGCGAACGCATGCGCGGCACGTGCGATGGAATGTGAGCAACTCGCCGCAGCCAATAGGGCCAGCGTGACGCAGACCAGGCCCACGCGTTCGGGAGTTGCATGCGGTTCGAACCAGAGATAGCTGGGAATGCAGAGTCCGAGGACTGCGCCGGTTCCCAAAGCAAGCGGAAGCAGCCGCACGAAGAACAGAAAACAAGCAGCGGAGCGTGGCGGCATGGACTCCGCCAGACGGACTGCCGCGCGGGAAGCGAACGATGCCATCATGCCAACGACACAACTGACTAGGAAAAAGGAAGCAAGGCAGAGGCAGAGGAGCCTTAAAAGGTAGGGAGCGCTCATGACGGGCCTCGCCGGAACAGCTCTTTGCGTTTCTTCTGAATTTTTTTCTCGAGCTCATCGAGGAGGACGGCATCGTGCTGCCCAACAGCATCGAGAAAAGTAGAAAGCAATAAGTCCCTAGAAGCCGGCGCGTCCGATATAAAACTGGCGACAAAACTTTCCGCCCGGCGGCGTTCCCAATCCTCCCGGGATAGACGCGGTGAATAAACAAACGCACGATCGGGCATGTGGCGGTCGAGGAGATCTTTCTTGTAAAGACGATCGAGGGTGGTCATCACGGTGGTATAAGCCAACGGTCGATCCATTTCCTGAATAACTTCGCGAACGTTGCTCGCGCCGCGCGACCAGAGAATCTGCATGAGCTCGAACTCAAGACGGCCGAGGGACAACTGGCGGATGAACTCGCTGCCACGCGAAAGGCGATTTTTGAAGAAGCGGATCATATCCGAGAAGCGGTCACCGGAGAATGCAAAAGGCATTCTACGCTCAAGTAGAACGAAGTGGAAATCTCAAATGGGCTGATCGCTTAAGTCTTCTTGAGCCCCTTCGCCGGATAATCCTGTTTTATCCGGCTCCCCTGGAATATCTGAAAATGAAAAGACGTGGCCAACACCCGAGTTGATTCGTAAGACGTGTTGCGGCTATTTCAGGTTACAACACGACGGCGTGCAGATCGAAGGTGGGCGCGCAATGTTTGAGACACCGAACAAAGGACATGGCGGCGCGACGTTTCCGCAGCAAAGTCGAGGGAACAAAATTTCGGCGAAAAACAAGCCGGGCGGACCTTGCGGCCCACCCGGCACGGTGCTCAGCACTGTGGAGGTTAACTTTTCGGAGCCCAGGCACCTGCGATCAAGTCCTGGGAGAACGCCGGCGGCACCTGCTTGAAGCAGGCGTAGCGATAGAGCGCCGCGTTGAAGACGCCCTGAACCGCCGACATAAACACGGAGAGCAGGAGCATGTAAAGAATCATCAGGACGAAGCCAAGGATGAAACCCTTGATTCCGCCCAGAATCATGGCGACGAAGAACAAGCCGAATGCCGGCAGCATTAGGAGAAGAGAGATCAGGCTGAAGCTGAAGCCGCCGATAACTTTTTCGCCCCAAGTATCTTTGAAGAGCTTCGAGGAGCGCTTGAAGGCGTCCACGGGGCTGAGGTCTTCGAAGGCCAGCACGGGAACGACGAAGTAGCAGGCCAGCGCCCAAGCGATACCCAAAATGCGCATCACGATGCGGCCGATGAGACCCAAGCGTTCTTCAAGACTGCGCAGGATCACCCCCACGGTGGCGGCGACGAGCGCCCACTGAAGAATGGTGCCTTTACGCGCCCAAGCCAGCTCGATGCCGTCGCGGAACGTCCAGGTGCCGCCCATCAAGCGGCTATTGGCGACGCCGACCAGCGCGACGTTAAAGAACACGATGACGAAATAGTTGGCGACGTACATGGCGAACATGGCCAAGAGAAACAACGGAGACTGATTGGGATTGAAGCGTTCGCCGCTAGCGGCCGCCGAGGCTATCGCCGGCATGACGGCGATCGCGCCTCCCGTGCCGATGATGACGGTCACAATCAAGCACGAAACCGCGGAGAGAACCGGAAAAAGCATCAATTGCTTGTCGGAACGGAGAATGTCAAAGCTCTGTTTAACGAGCTCCCAACTGCGAGAAACCTTACCCATCACACCCTCCTACGTCATTTTAGCTCAGGGTTTGTAAGTACAAACCCTGAAACCCGTTAGCTCAGGGGTTTGTAAGCACAACCCTGAAACCCGCGAAAACGCAGAATTGTGGCCCGGGGAGAGATTGCCGGAACGATTCGCCGGCTCCAATAGTACGGAGGATGCACGTCCTCGGGACAGGTAACGATTCCGGTAATCGGGTGTTGATGGTAAGAGGAGATTCTGGCTTGAGTGATGTGACCCCCACCCCCTTTTTTTGTAAGTGTTGCATCTAAAGAACTTAGAATTTCAGTAAACCCTTTAGAATGAACACATATGAGGATCCTTGTAAGTGTTGTAGGTATAAGGACTTGCAGTGGTGGATTTTCGTCACGTGGCGGCAAGGATTCAGCTGGAGAGGGGCTAAACGTTCGCCCGTAGCGGGGGTACCCACCCCCCATTCCCGCATGAATTTGAAAACAAAAGGGGTTGCAAAATGGGTTCCCGTAAGTGTTTGAAAATAGAGAGGCAAATTTTTCAGGGATGAAGGAGGGGTGAGTTCCAAAATGGGACTGGGGTGAAGGGCAGGCGGGAGGAATCGGGCGAGAGAAAAAATCGAGAAACTTGCGAGGCTGAATCGTTGCAAACACGCGGAAGAATAGTACAGAACTACCCGATGTGTCAACTATTATTTTAGTTAGCGTCCGAACGAATTTGCAGAGTGTTGGAATGTTTGGAGGTTAAAGATTTGGAAGTTGCACAAGGAAAAGCAAGAACGCTCCTTTTGAAAATCACAAACAGTGCGGCACACCCCTCTAGGTGCAAAAAGGTTCGTTCACCTGCCGCGTTAAGGGTGCTCCACTCGCCTTGGGAAGCAGCAGAGTTCTTTCTTGACAAGCCGGGGGCTCAAGTCTACGCTCGTTTCAACCTTACGCCATTGTGCAACAAATGTTACACCCACCTGAAATCCGTTCGGGACAATGGCTCCAGCAAATTCCGTTGGTGCGCGGAGCCAAGGAGGCCTCAATGTGGATTCCAAATGGACATTTCTTCCCGAGTATAGTTGAACGCCGCAGCGGTGCCGCGATGCTTCTAAAGAGGGCCGCTCTATTACTCGTGATCTTCTTTGCGGCCGGGAGAATTGCGCCGGCGCAGATCACCTCCAGCATTGAAGGTACGTTGACGGATAAGCAAGGTCTCGCCGTTGCCGGAGTGGAAGTGCGCGTGACGAACGACGCGCTGGCCGTTCGCCGAACAGCCACGACGGATGCCGCGGGATTCTACAGGGTAACGGCATTGCCGGCGGGGACGTACACGATTTCGGCGTCTCGCAGCGGCTTCGCCTCCAAGTCGTATACCGGCCTCGAGGTGACGCTAAACCGCGCGCTCACGTTCAACATCACTCTGGACATTGGGACGGTCACGGAAGTGATTACGGTGCCCGCAACCTTGCCGCTGCTGGAAACACAGACCTCGTCGCAGGGCACCACCATCATTCCCCAGCAGATCGTAGACATGCCAATCAATGGACGGAACTATCTCGATCTTCTCCAACTTGTTCCCGGTGTGGCGCTCAACCGGCAAGCGGATGAGGGCAGCGACAACGCCGTTCCAGTTCTTGGCGAGCGCGGGAATAACACGGATTTTCTTATTGACGGCCTCAATAACCGTGACGACCTGAATGGAGGCGCGGCCACGCAATTCAATCAGGAGACCATCGCCGAATTTCAGGTCATCACCGCGGGCTACAAGGCTGAGTTTGGCAACGCCTCCGGCGGCGTGGTCAACGTCCTTACGAAGTCGGGGACGAATGTCACACACGGCGTTGCGTCCCTCTTCCACCGCAACAATGGGTTTGACAGTTCCGACGTTCCCGGCACGAACGCTCCGTTTCTGCATCGCTGGGACTACAGCATGGCGCTCGGCGGGCCCATAGTAAGGGACAAGATCTTTTGGTTTGGTTCGGCGGAGCGAATTGACGAAGTTCGTGAATTAAATTTCGTCTTCCCGCCGGGCGCTAGCCTCGTGCCAGCCGTCATTGCGGCCGAAAATAGCTTCAACCAGCCAAGCACAAACAAGGAGACACGCCTCTTCGCGAAGTTGGATGAGGTCTGGGGGCGGCACCGCTTCAGTGAACAAATCAATTTAAACAATCTCCATATCGCAAATTTTCTTCCGCTGTCCGCCTCAACAAGCCTGCCTTCCACGCGCACCAACTCCGGCGCGCGTAATTTGCTCCTGGGTTTCAGCGACACCGCAACGCTGGGCGACGATACCAGTCCGTGGATCCTTACCTTGCGCGGCCAGTATCGCCAGCAGCCGTCCTCCACGAGTCCCGCCCATCCCGATGCGGGCCCTAATACTCTCTTCAACGTTTTCAGCGCCTACCGTACCGGCGACATTTTCGGCAACATTACGCAATTCTTTTACGGCGCCGTCCTCACGCCGGGAAACATTGACCAGCAGTACGGGACGTTCGGGGCCAGCCTGGGAAAAGCATGGGGACGCCACGGCTTGAAGTGGGGATGGGACTTTGTCCGCACACAAGTGGACGGTATCGAGAACAACGTTCAGTCCAATCAGCTCTTCGCCACAACCGATGACTTTAGCCAATTCGGCCCGATCTACTCCGGCTTTTTCCTTCTGCTAAAAGAGGGCGGCCTTACACCGCAAGCCAACGAAATTCATATTCGCAACAACTACAACGGGCTCTTCCTACAGGACGACTGGAAGGTCCTTTCAAAGCTCACTCTGAATATGGGTCTCAGGTGGGATTACGATTCCCGCTTCGCCAAAGCGGACAAAGTCTCTCCCCGGCTAGGCTTCGCCTGGCAAATCACTCCGAAGACTGTCGCGCGTGGCAGCTTTGGCTATTTCTACGATCACTTCCGTCTTGGCATCGCGCGCGACATACCAGGATTTGGAGGTGCGGATATCCGCGTCACCCAGCCGCTTTCCTATCCGCGGCTTTTCTACGGCATCCCCACGACGGCGCCGGCACTGTTCGGTTTGTGCCTCTCTCAAACGGAAACCGATGCCCAACTTCTCACGCAGCCGGACACCTGTTTCCCTCCAACAAAGCCACCGGATCCGCCGCAACAGTTCCCGCCCTTGCCCTCGCAATTCGGCGTGGACCATCTCAACAAGGTCGTTGCGCCGGGGCATGCTCCCATTCCCGCGAATACCGTAGTTACGGTTAACAACGTTCAGCAACTCAGCGGCCTGACCCCGCAAGCTTTTGCTGACCAAGCCAGTCTCGCTATTGGACAAGCGCCAGGCTACTTTTTCTGGGGCCCCTTCGGCGCGCTTTCCAACAACATCTTCCAATCCGGCGTCTTCCCCATCATCGTCGATCCGAGTTTCAATACTCCCTACACACGGGGCTTCAATTTCGGCCTTCAACGAGAAATTACCTCGGACCTTGTCTTTTCTCTCGATTACTATCACAAGGACATCAGAAATATTCTCGGGGTTCGCCAGACCAATCTGACCTTCGACGCCCGCGTAAATGGATCAACCGCCGTCTTTGAAAACGGATTCGGCCCTTGGTATTCCGGCTCCTACAACGCCGGAATTCTCTCCTTCGATAAGCGCTTCAGTCACCGATTTACCGTCGGCGGCAGTTATACTTGGGCCAGTGAGAACGACGACGCACTCTGCTCTAACTTCAGCAGCTCCCTGACCGGCGTGTGCTATCCAACCGATAGTTTCCGTGGAATGACCACCTTGGTCACAGATCCGGGAAAGGGAACCTGCGCCGGTGGGCAGACCAACGCCAATGGTTCCTTCATAGCATGCAACGGTAACTACGTCCCGAAAGCTGGCATCTTCTACGATGGCGCCAAGCTCGATAGCGGCCCCTCCGATCTCGCCTTGCATCACACGTTCGAAGCCCACGGACTCGTCCAACTTCCATGGGCCATCGAGATCAGCAGCCTGTTCCGCGCTCAGAGCGGCTTTCGATACACTCAGGCGGCCGCATCGCCAGTCGACCAGGACGGGAACAACAACTTCAACGGGCGGGACCTCCGGACAGGACGCAATCAGTTCATATCGCCACACTTCCTGAACATGGACATCCGCTTCGCGAAAACCTTCAAAGTGGGCGAACGCGTAAGGATTCGCGGGCTGTTCGAGTTTTTCAATCTGTTCAACAGCGCCAATCCTGCTGCAATCCAAGCTCAACAAGTACCTGTCAACGGGCAAGCGTTCGGCACCGTCACGCAGCACCTGCCCGGACGCGAAGGGCAGATCGGCATCCGAATCGAATTCTAATTGGGAGCGCAATTCGGCTGAGGGCCGGCTCTGCATGCTACGTAATGTCTTCGCATGAGACGGAGAAGGCCCGATGCCGGGTGGACATAAATTCCGGACAAAGAATCACCGTCCCTGGATTACTTTCAGCGGCCCACTGAGGAGCGTTCAATGAAGCAAAAGGCAGGTGGTCCCTTGGTGAAAGTAATGGCAATGGCGGCGGCTTTGGCTGGTCTTTGCATGATGCTGGGCTTCTCGTGTCGAGCCTCTAGTTATACCGCTGAGACC
>Ga0209698_10002580_pt1 | contig 20453 bp, 25 predicted proteins | sample LitLauG_LLR_2012_FD_187203 | JGI IMG/M metagenome (GOLD analysis project Ga0209698, IMG submission 187203) | Freshwater sediment microbial communities from Pennsylvania, USA - Little Laurel Run_MetaG_LLR_2012 (SPAdes) (version 2) | ecosystem: Environmental > Aquatic > Freshwater > Creek >...
GAACACCACCGCGGCGGTGACGTTGACCTTCACCACCCACGCGCCCTTGTGGAGCGACCACACGCCGCCCGACCCCGGCCTCACCGCGAGCTACGCCGGCGCCCCGGACAGCGGCGCAGACTTTGGTCCGTCGCCGTTCAGCCCTTCACTGGTGACCAGCTCGACCGGCACCTATCTCTATTGGCTGCAGTTCGACCGCAATCTCGCGGGCACCCAGCACTTCGCCCGGTGGAACGACCTCTCCGCCTCATAATACCAGAACCCGTGAAGCTGCGCGACACCCTGGTCGAAAAATCTCTGCGCATCCCCGCTCGGCGTCGTGATTGGAAAGCTCACCGCCCCCATCCCCTTCATCAGCACCGCCGCCTGCCGCGGTCCCTCGTCGAACGCCTCGCCATGCGCCGAGTGCCCCGGCTTGCCGCCCGCCGCGACCGATGCATCATCCGCACACGAAATCACCGGGCAGAGCAGGGCGGTGAGGAGGGAAAGTCGGCGCAACATGGGGTGCGAGGACAATCTTTTCACCGCACGCTTACAAGAGGGGAATGTACAGTGCATTTCATCCTGTGGAACCATTACAATCGCATCGCGCAGTCACATTGGCCGACTAGGATCCGAAGGTAATCGGCCCCATGGGCAAATCAGGATGCGTCACGCCTTTTTCATCCCTTGAATTGCCACTTCCCGCCCTCGCCACTGCCGGTGCCGGCACTGCGGTTTCGAAGGATAAATATCAACGTGTAATCTTCGACTGAGCGTCGATAACCTTCATTTCCTGCTGCTTGATCTGAATCTGCGTTTGCTTTGCCGCCATCTGTTGCCCGTACATGTTTGCACGCGCCTGATTTCCAGCTTGATTCGCCTTGGTCTGTTCGATGCCAAGCTGTCCTTTTTCTATGGTCAACTGTTCGATGGCAAGCTGGCACGCAGCGACGGCCGGATTTGGTGAATGTGGCTGATTGGCAAAGGTGATTTGTTGCTGGGCAAGTGTCAGCTGCATTTGCAAAATGGTGATTTGGTTCTGATCATACTGGATTTTTGCGGCCTTGACCTGAGACGCCCGCGTGTCGCGGCGCGCCGTATCTTGGAGTTGGCCGAGCTTCAGGCTCTCAATTTCCAGCTTGAATTGTGCGATCTGGTTTTTAATCCCATCGATCTGCGAGATCTGTGCGAGCCCGGATGGAGTCGCAAAAGCGAGGATGCCAGCGAACAATAAGAGCCCAAATGGGCGAATGGATTTCTTGGTGGATTGCATTGGCTTTGTTCTGTCGAATTTCGTTCGGGGATTGTGGAAAATGCGCGGTCTTTACCCCCTAGGGAGATTGCAGGGAGAACCGCACATATCGTTTCCTGTAGCTTGTGTAAACGGACAAGTCGAGGATTTTTGCGGTCCACACGGGGAGAGGGGGTGGCGTTTCGGCGTTTGGTCCGCCGTCCTCCGTTCCCCCTTGGGCTCTCTGCGCTCGTTTCCTCTCACTCTCTTTCACTTTTCTCCTCCCTGCTTATCCTTCCGGGGAAACGCCCCAACGCCACAAACCTGGCATTCGTGCGGGCTTTCGGGGTGGCGTTGCGGTGGCGTGCGCGGCGTTTCGTGACAGCGCGGGCCACTCCATGCGGAACGAGCGGCAGCTTCTTTGCATCAAGAAAAAGACCGTTGGAACGGCTTTCCCACGACAATTCCGGCATCCAACTGCCAGTTCGCCGTGAGCTTTTCGGTCTTCGGGTCACCCTCGGCATCTTTCACGCTGCCTCCTGCCGGAAGGAATTGATTGAGGGTGCCACGGTTGAGATTTCCCTTTGAAAGGTATTGCCATTTGCAACATTGGGTAATACCGTCCCACCATGACAACGATTACCTGCAAGGTTTCCGAGAAGCTCGCTGCACAGCTTTACTCCCTGGCGCGTATGGAGAGGCGTTCCAAATCCGCACTTGTGCGCGAAGCGCTGGAGCAGCGTGTGCGCGAAAAGCCGCATCGCGGGCCGGTGCGCGCCTTGGAGTTGGTGAGGCACCTTTGCGGCTCCGTCAAAGGAGGGCCGTCCGGCCTCGCCACCAATCCGAAGCACATGAAAGGATTCGGTGAGTAGCCCGCATGTTCTTGTGGATACCGGCCCCTTGGTTGCCTTTCTGAGCGAGGAGGAAGCCGTGCATGGATGGGTTGCATCCAAGTTCGCCGAATTGCCCGCTCCATTCGTGACGTGCGAGCCGGTCCTCGCCGAGACGTTCTTCCTGCTCTCCCGCCTGCCGGACGGCGCTCGCCGGTTTTTCGATCTGCTCGGGTCGGGACTGTTGGAAATCGAACTCTCCGTGCTGGGCGAACGGGAAGCGCTCTGGAAGCTCATCCGCAAATACGAGGAACTTCCGATGTCCCTGGCCGATGCGTGCCTCATCCGCTTGGCGGAACTGCATCCCAAGGCATCCGTTTTCACTCTGGATACCCATTTCCGCGTCTATCGGAAGCAAGGCAGGCAACAAATTCCGGTCATCATGCCGTAAGCGGCGATTTTGTCGGCGACGGTTTGTTTCGTGATCGTCATGGCGGCTGTGCTGTTACTCCATTGCCTGCTCAGTAAGCAGGCGGACGAAAATCTCGTAAACCAATGCGCGGCGTTCCGCGAAGATACAATCAATGATACGCACCCCGCGTTCGGCGCGCTCTTTGAAAATCACGCGATAGCCTGCGACCCTCAGCCTGCCATAGCTGGCCAACGGTCCCTCCAGCGGCCTGATGTCGCCGCGGTTTTCCGCCAGTCCCTTGATCGCCATCCGCAAACGCTTGCGGGGATCGGGGGCCAGCGACTTGACGAAAGTTTCAATCTGCTCCGAGACGCGAACTTTAGTCTTCATCGAGGCAGGAGGCGTCCTTGAATTTGCCCTTGCCCGCCTCGTAGGCGCGGATGGCTTTCATCGCATTGGGATTGCCCATGATTTCGAGCGTTTCGATGATCGCCTCCATGCGTTCGCGGGAGACGAGAAAGGCCACGGTGCGCCCGTGCCGCGCGATGGAGAGCGATCCCTGCTTCTCCGCCTCGCGGACAAAGGCCGGGGCCTTCGCCTGTAATTGGGAAATGGTTACGGTAGAATTCATGAAAATATACGTATCACTTGTGCGACCAGTTGTCAACTGGCCTTCACGCACTTCCTCGGCACACACACTGGTAGCTCTCTCCCCAAAATCTCACTCGCTCTAGCCCGCGCGGCAATGAGCGCATTTTGAAAACGCTCCTGATGCTGCGAGTCAGCCTCTCCTGAATGTCTGAGGCTCGCGAGCAGCCGAACACGAAACACGGCAGGGGGCAGTTTCGCACAAAACATGACGGAACCTGCGAAGGCGTGATTGGTGCCGGGGGTACCTGATGGCATTTTTCACCGCGCTGCGCCGTGCCGAACTGGAAGCGCTGACATGGGGCGATGTGCATCTGGACGCTGCGAACCCTTCGTCCTCGTGCGCGCATCCACGACGAAGAATCACAAGGCGGCGGAAATCCGACTTCATCCGCAGCTCGTTCGGGAGCTGATCAAGGGTCGCCCTGAAGGCACTTCGGACAACGATCCCCTGCTCCGTCGCGAACAGCTCGCGAGCATGGACATGATGAAAAAGGATTTGGAAGCGGCGCGCATTCCATTTCTGGATGCGCAGGGCAGGCGCGTGGATTTTCACAGCCTGCGCGGAACGCTGAACACGCACCTGGCCGTTGCGGAGATCGATCCACACGTTCGCCAAAAGCTGATGCGTCACAGCGAAATCAAACTCACGCTCGATCACTACACCGATTCCACGATGCTGCCGCTCACGGAGGCGGTGACGAAACTTCCGGAGTTCACTTCGTACGCTACTCCTTGCGCTACTGTTTCAGACATTTCCTGTCCTCAGGCGTCTTCACCTGGCACGAACGGAAAAAATGAGGGCGCTGCAAAAGACGGTGCGGGTGAGTGCGTTAGTCACGAATTGGCACCATCCGGCACTGCGTGTCACGAACCGCGGAATGGTTGGCCGACTAGGATTCGAACCTAGACTAGGGGAGTCAAAGTCCCCTGTGCTACCTTTACACCATCGGCCAGCGTGCGCTTGCGCGGGAATATGGAGGGCGGGAAACTAGCGGGAGTGCCCGGCGGCGCAAATTCAATCTGCAATTCCATTTCCGCTTTCCGGTCTGCGTTTTCCTTCAGCCCGCCTCCCCGCGCCGGCGGCTATGACTTTGGAATGCGGCGCTTCAGCGTGATGCGCTTGATGCGCGCGTCGTCCTGCGGGCTCCACGTCATCACGTCAGGGTCGTCCTTGAAGGCATTGTGAATGACGCGGCGCTGGTAGCTGTTCATAGGCTCGAGCTGGTAAGGGCGTCCGCTGGTGCGGACGACATCGGCGATTTGGCGGATGCGGTGGATGAGCGTATCGTCCTGCATTTCGCGCCAGTGCTCGATGTCCACGACGATGCGCGGGGCATCCTTGTCCTGCGCCTGCAACATGCGGTTCAGAAGAAACTGGATGTCCTCGAGGAGTTCGCCGCGGCGACCGAGGAGGCGGTCACGCTCGGGGGAATAGACCTGCAGGGTGAGGCCCTTGTCGTTTGGGAATTCCTTGATCTCGAATGAAAAATCCAAATGGCCGAGCATGGTGTCGAGCAACTCCTTGGGATTCGCATTCATGGCTGGATCGGTCGTGGTTTTATGCAGACGTGGGCACGAGCGTCACGCTGTTCTGCCGTTTTGTAATCTGCAATTGCACGATGGAAATCAAGTTCTGGATCGTCCAGTAGAGAGCGAGTGCGGATGCGAAATTATAGCACATGAAAATGAAGATGAGCGGCATAAACATCATCATCTTTTTCTGCGCGGGATCGCCGCCCTGCGGGGAAAGTTTCATCTGCGCGATCATAGTCACGGCCATGAGAAGCGGGAGCGGATTAATCGGGAAGCCCGCGATGTGCGCGACGGTGTCGGGCTGCGAAAGATCCTTCACCCACCAGAAGCCGTGGTGGCGGAGTTCGACTGCCTTGCCGAGCATGTTGTAAAAGCCGATGAAGATTGGGATCTGGATGAACATCGGCCAGCAGCCGCTGAGGGGATTCACGCCGGCCTTCTTCCAGACCTTGCCCATCTCCTGCTGGAATTTCACCGGCTCGTCCTTGTATTTTTCCTGGAGCCGCTTCATCTCGGGCTGAAGGGCGGACATCTTCTTCATGTTCCTGTTCGCCTTGTTCTGCAGGGGCCAGAGCAGTGCCTTCACGCAGATGGTGAGCAGCACGATGGCGAGTGCGTAGCTGCCAGTCATTGCGTAGAGGCCGTTCATCGAGAGCAGCAGCCCGCGGCTGAACGGGCCGGTCGGAATGCCGAGGAAGGAACCGTAGTCGAGAACGTCTTTCTCCCTGTTGTCGAGCAGGCGCAGGCGGCGGAATTCGCGCGGACCGGAGTAGATGCGGAAATGTTTCGTGGCGGAGTCGTGCGGGTTCAGCGCGAATCCGGGCATCGCGAGCGCACCGTCCACTTTGAAAATGCCCTGCTTGGCGACATCCATGACGTGGCCGGCGTCATGCCACGTCTCGGGCGTGATCGGGGTGCGCTTTGCCCATACACCGGTGCCGAGATTTTTCACGAGATCGTCGGCGTTGCCGTCGTTGTAGCCGAGGATCGTGACCATCGTGGTGAAGTACTGGTTTGTCACCGCGCTCCAGCGGATGAGGTCGCCGCCCTGCCGGAACACGGGACGTTCCGGGTGGCTCCACGCAAGGATGCCGCCGGCGGAAAACCAGTCCACGTTTTGAAAATTGTTCGTGCCATCGCGCCACCAGTCGAAGCCCTGATACATGCGCGTCTCGGAGGCATTGACGGGCGCGGCGCTGCCGGTATGGACGAAAAGCGTGGGGACCATCATCGCCTGCTCGCCGACATTGGTGAAGGTCACGTCGAGGCCAATGGAATATTCGGCGCTGAGCGATTTGTCGCGCGGGAGGACGAAGGTTTTGATGATCTTGATGTGCCGCGCGGCGTCGGTCCGATCAAAGGAGACGATGTGCTCGGTTTCGTTCACGGACATTTCCCACGGCAATTTCAGCAGCGCGTCATCACCCGGCTCCTCCGTCATCGCGCCGATCGGGATGCTGCCGAATTCATTGATGATGATCTGCGTGCCCTTTGTCTTGTCCTTAAAGTGCTCCTTAAGCGTCCCACGGATGATTCCCCCTCCCTGCGAGGTGAACTCATATTCCACCGTCCCTGGCACACTCGCGAGCGTCTTGCGCTGCTCAGGTTCGGAAACGGCGGGCGCCGACGTGGTGACCGCCGGCGTTGCGCCGGGCTGAGCAGGTTGCGTCGTCGTCGCGGCATTCGCCGGCACGGGAGCAGGCTCGCTCGCCTGCTGCAGCTTCTTTTCCTCGTCCTGTTTTTTGCGAAACGCCTCAATGGCCTGCCGGTTTTTTTCCGCACGCGGCGCGTAGTAGCCGAACTGCCAACCGAGCATGATGCCGACGGTGATGATGATGATGGTAATTGCTTTTCGGTCCATAGGTCAGCTTGAAATTTGTTGCGATTCGTTCGTCGTGGGATGCGCCGGGGGGACGGGATCGTGGCCGGACGCGCACCACGGATTACACCGGCAAATGCGAACCACGCCGAGCCGCGCACCGCGGAAAAAACCGTGCGTCTCGACGGCTTCCGCAAAATACGCAGAACAACTCGGCTCGAAACGGCAGCCTCCGCCCGGCCCCGCGATCCAGTGCAGCATCGGCGAAAGCGTGCATTTGTAAATGCGCTGGAGCAGGCGGATGAAAATCTTCATGGCGTGAAGTCGCGTAGGATCGCACCGCGCCACGCAAGTTGCGAACATTCCTCCGCGAGCACCGCGAACGACGCATTCGCGGCGGATGATTTTGCGACGACGACCAGCCACACTCCGGGAATCAGCCACGGTCGCATTGCGCGGAAAACTTCGCGCAGTCGGCGGCGCACGCGATTGCGAATCACCGCCCCGCCCACGCGCTTGCTCGTGATAATGCCCACGCGACCGTCTGCATCACCGCAGCCCTTGAGTACGCCAAGGACGAGCATTTTGCCATGCACGGGTTTTCCCTCCTTCCGCACGCGGGCAAATTCTGCCGTCCGGATGAGCCGTGCGGCTTTTGGAAATCGCAGGCGCGGCTTCCGCCCGCCCGGTCCCCCGGTCGTGGCGTCGTCGGGCACTGGAACGGCGGTTAGGCCTCGGTGTGACGCGCGAAATGCACCTCGACGCCCTTCGGCAGCAGGCGCTTGCGGCCACGCTGGCGACGACGAGAGAGAATGGCGCGGCCATTCTTGGTGCTCATCCGCTTGCGGAAGCCGAATTGCTGTTTGCGGGTGCGCTTGGATGCCTGATAGGTGCGTTTCATGGTTGGAAAGTGTTGTCAAAAAGAGCATATAGCTTAGCGGGCGGCCCTGTCCTGTCAACCCATCGGAACGAATTCGCGAAAATACCCTGCCTACCCAACACCAGCGGCTTCCTTCGCACCCGCGCATGCATACTCGCGGTTAAGCTTCGCGATGACGGTAGCGGGAATTTCCGCGGGACACACGGCCTCGCATTCATAGTAGTTCGAGCAATTGCCGAAGCCTTCCTTATCCATCTGCGAGACCATCGCGAGCACGCGTCGCTTCCGCTCAGGCTGGCCCTGCGGCAGTTCCGCGAGATGCGTGACCTTTGCACCGACGAAAAGCATCGCGCTCCCGTTCGGGCACGCACCGACGCACGCGCCGCAGCCGATGCACGCGGCGGCTTCCATCGCAAGATCGGCATTTTGTTTTGGCACTAGGAGCGTGTTGCCATCCGGCGCACTGCCCGCACGCGCGGTGATGAAGCCGCCCGCCTGCTGGATGCGATCGAACGCGGCGCGATCCACGCACAGATCACGAATCACCGGAAAAGGCCGCGCACGGAACGGCTCGATGTAGATGGTCTCCCCGTCCTTGAATTTGCGCATGTAGAGCTGGCAGGTCGTCGTCTCGCTCGGCCCGTGTGGGATGCCGTTGATCGTGAGCGAGCATGTCCCGCATATGCCCTCGCGGCAGTCGTGATCAAACGCGATCGGTTCCTCACCCTTGCGCGTGAGTTCGTCGTTCACAATGTCGAGCATTTCGAGGAACGATGCCTCGGTGGGGATTCCATTCGCGGCGATATCCACGAGGTGGCCTTCGCTCGTGCTGTTCTTCTGGCGCCAGACTTTCAGTTTCAGGTTCATGTGCTCGGACTTATTAAGGTGAATGTTGGCTCGCAATAAAGTCACTCCACAGCGGGTCGAGCGCCTTGCCGGTGATTTCCTCGAAAATCGCGTCAGTGTATTTCCCCGTACGCAGCGCGGCGTCGAGGCGGCGGACGGTGCGGCGGTCGTGTTTCGCGACGATCCACGCGAGGAATGCGCCGGTGGTCGAGTAGCCGTCGCGGTAGCTCGCCTTCATCACATCGAGTGCGCGACGCGGAACCTCCGGTTCGTAGTGCCAGTAGCGGATGTAATCAGCGATACCCTCCACGAGCCAGCCCACTTCGCGCGACGCACCATGGTAGTCTTGAATTGCGTGCGTCATCTCATGGATGATCATCCCGAAGTCATCCGGGTGCGCGGTGATCCACGGGACGCCGATGAAGAGGCCGTCGGCCGTGCGATGCGCGGTACCCTTCATTTCCTTTTTGAAAGTGAGCGTGAGTTGCTCCGGTGAGTGGAAGTCGTCGGTCGCAAGCAGGCGCGCGATTTGCGGCCACCATTCGGTGACGACGCGCGCCGCCTCGTCGGCCCACACGCGCACCGCCGCGGCCGGCTCGCCCTCGAAGACAATCTTCACCTTCGGCGCAGCGGCCGTCTTCGCAGTGAGCGGCAGGCGCATCGCGGCAAGCGGCTTCTCCGCGGCGAACGTGGTAAGCGTCAGCGAGGCTGCGATGCCTATGTGGAAGAGTGCGTTCATTTTGGATCAGGCACTACATTCGCTTTCAGCCAAGACCTTCTCGTAATACACGCTGATGGCGCTGCCAACGTATGGACCGAATGCGGCGATGCGCTGGTAACCAGCGGATTCATACAGGCCCATGGCCTCGGCTTGGTGAATGCCGGTTTCCAGCCGGACCATGCTGTAGCCAAACTCCGTGGCGATGCGTTCCAACTCGGCGAGAATGCGGCGGGAAATGCCACGGCGACGACCCGCTGATGCGACATACATCCGCTTGATTTCAGCAGTGGCGTCATCAATTCGGCGAATCGCGACACAGCCGACTGATTCCGTGCCGAGACACGCAACGAGGAATGCCGTTCTGGGAGCCGAAGTGTCCGCTGGCGAAAAGAGACTTGGGGCCAAGCCATATACGAGGCTCAGTTCCGCACACAGTTCAAGGATGAGCTGTTGCGCAACCGGATCGCCAGCATCATCGCGGCTGATGGTCAAATTGTCCGGAACTGCATCCGTTGAAACCATGACAATCACCGGTAGCTGCGCACGGCGGGCTTCACAATTTCGTAGAGGAGCGGCTCGGTGTGGCGCAACGGCTTCACGGTGCGGCCCGCATATTCCCAGCAGGCGACGTGGCAGAAGTTCCCGTCGTCGCGCTTCACATCGCCGGCGCAAACTTTGCCGCTCTGCACTTCGGGATCCTTTTCGGTGTACTGGAATTCCTCGCGGAAATGTCCACCGCAGCTCTCTCGGCGTTCGAGTGCGTCGAGGCACATGAGTTCGCCGAATTCGAGGAAGTCGGCAACGCGTCCGGCCTTTTCCAGAGCAACGTTCAGCGAATCGGCGCTGCCGGGGACGTTCACGTTCGTCCAGAATTCCTCCCGCAATGTGGGGATGCGTGCGAGTGCCCGCGTGAGTGATTTTTCCGTGCGCGCCATGCCACACAGATCCCACAGGAGCAGGCCAAGTTCGCGGTGAAAATCGTCCACAGTCCGCCTGCCCTTGATCGAAAGAAACCGCTGTGTGGAATCCCTCGTCGCCTCCTCCGCTGCGCGGAACTCGACGTGGTCATCCGTCGGACGTTTGTCCGGGGCGACGGTCGCGAGGTAGTTGCCGATGGTCGAGGGCAGGATGAAATAGCCGTCCGCGAGACCCTGCATGAGCGCGCTGGCGCCGAGGCGGTTCGCGCCGTGGTCGGAAAAGTTCGCCTCGCCGAGCACGAAGAGACCGGGGACGTTCGACATGAGGTTGTAGTCCACCCACAGGCCACCCATCGTGTAATGCACCGCGGGATATACGCGCATCGGCTGCTCGTAGCCGCTCTCCGCGGTGATCTGGTGATACATGTCGAAGAGGTTTCCGTAGAGCGCCTTCACCTTCTCCGTGCCGCGCGTACGCGCCTCGGTTTCGGAAATGTTTGCGCCGCCCGCGGTGCTGCGACCGTAGCGGAGGATCGCATCGTGGAAATCGAGATACACACCGTAGCCGCCGGGACCGACACCGCGTCCGTCGTCGCACTGCATTTTCGCGGCGCGCGAGGCAATGTCACGCGGCGCGAGGTTGCCGAACGCGGGATACATGCGTTCGAGGTAGTAATCGCGCTCGTCCTCGGGAATGTCGCCCGGCTTGCGCGTGTCGCCTTTTTTCTTCGGCGCCCAGCAGCGTCCGTCGTTGCGGAGCGACTCGGACATGAGCGTAAGCTTGCTCTGGTACGAGCCGGCGACCGGGATGCACGTCGGGTGAATCTGCGTGAAGCACGGATTGGAAAACAGCGCTCCCTTTTTGTATGCGCGATACGCGGCGGTGACGTTGCAGCCCTTCGCATTCGTCGAGAGGTAGAAGACGTTGCCGTAGCCGCCCGTCGCGAGTACGACTGCATCGGCGGAGTGCGACGAGATTTGCCCCGACACCATGTCACGGACGACGATGCCCTTCGCGTGGCCGTCCACGATGACAAGTTCGAGCATCTCCATGCGTGGAAACATCTGCACAAGGCCTGCGGCGATCATGCGGTTCAGCGATGAATACGCACCGAGCAGGAGTTGCTGCCCCGTCTGGCCGCGCGCGTAGAAAGTGCGCGACACCTGCGTGCCGCCGAAGCTGCGGTTTGCGAGCAAGCCACCATACTCGCGGGCAAACGGCACGCCAAGCGCGACGCACTGGTCAATGATGTTCACTGACACCTCGGCGAGACGATGCACATTCGCCTCGCGTGCGCGGAAGTCGCCGCCCTTCACCGTATCGTAGAAAAGCCGGTGCACCGAGTCGCCATCACCCTGGTAGTTTTTCGCGCCGTTGATGCCTCCTTGCGCCGCGATGCTGTGTGCACGGCGTGGCGAGTCCTGATAGCAGAAGCACTTCACCTGGTAGCCGAGTTCCGCAAGCGTGGCCGCCGCGCTCGCTCCCGCGAGGCCACTGCCGACGACGAGCACGGAATACTTCCGCTTATTTGAGGGGTTGATGAGCTTGGATTCAAACTTGTGCCGCTCCCACTTTTCGTCGAGCGGCCCGGACGGAATCTTCGAGTCAATTCTGCCGATCATATTACTTGGCCTCCTTTCCTGCGATGTAGGCCCTGTCGTACAGGCCCGCCATCACCGCGACGGGAATGCTCACGTAGCCCGCGCAGAGCACCCACGCGAAAATCTGCGCACAAAGTCCGAGACAACACGCGAGCCGTTTCGTTCTCAACCCGAGCGTCTGGAAAAGGCTCGCCGCACCGTGGCTGAGGTGCATCGCCAGAAGCACCATCGCGACGATGTAAAATAGTGCGACGGCCTTGTTGCTGAAGCCCGCGACGATCATCCGATAGACATCGTGATCCTCGCCATCCTCCCAATGCGCGTACACCGGGTTGATTGTGTGCGTCGTGAAATGCAACAGGTGGAACACGATGTAGCTCAGAAGGATGGTCCCGCTCAGCGCCATAAGCCGTGTCGCGACCTTCGCCTGCACGCTCGCCTTGAACTCATAGCCCGCACCCTTCGCTGCGCGGTTCTCCTTCAGGAGCATCAGCGTTGTCGCAATGTGCAGGCTGACCGCCGCAAGCATTCCGAACCGCAGCACCCACAGCCCGCCAAACGGCAGATGCCGCAGCTTCGTCCCGTATTCATTGATGACGTGCGGGCCGGCGAAGAACTGCAGGTTGCCGAGCAGGTGCACGATGACAAAAACCAACAGCATCGCACCCGTCACGGCAACGATGAACTTTTTCCCGATGGAGGATCGAAACAGCGAACAGCAGTTACTCACAAGTGGTTTTCAAAATGGATATTCGACCAACAACTCCTGTCGGACGCGCCGAAAACCGGAGGGGACCGCGTCGTCATCCGCCTGCGTTGGCATGAGGCGGCATGCGATTGATATGCGGAAATGCCGCCGCGTGGCAACTGGCACGAACGGCAATTTTTCCGCCGGGCAATTGGCGCGCTGCGCGCTAATGATCCTCGCTCGTGACGCGGAGCACTTCCTCCAGCGTCGTGATGCCTTCCTTGGCCTTGTCTATGCCGACCATGCGCAGCGATTTCATCCCCTCGCTGATGGCCTGGTTTTTCACAACTGCGGCACTGGCGCGTTTTATGACCAAGCGCCGAATCGCCTCGCTCACCGGCAGAACTTCGAGAATGGGCGCGCGACCGACATAGCCACGGCCTTTGCAACGCGAGCATCCAGCACCGCGATAAAGCGTCGCCCCGTCGTTTTCGATTCCGAGCTTTTCAAAAATCTCCGGCTCCGGCGCAAACTCCTCCTTGCAGTTCGGGCAGATGCGGCGCACGAGACGTTGCGCGCAGGTGAGGATGACAGACGACGAAATGAGGAACGGCTCGATGCCCATGTCATCGAGACGGGTGATGGCACCTGCGGCGTCATTTGTGTGGAGCGTGGAGAGCACTTGGTGGCCGGTGAGCGCGGCCTTCACGGCGATGTCCGCGGTTTCGTTGTCACGAATTTCACCGATCATCACGATGTCCGGATCCTGGCGGAGGATGGAACGCAGCGCGCTGGAGAAATCGAGGCCGATGTCGCTCTTCACAGCGACCTGGTTGATGCCGACAAGCTGATATTCCACCGGATCTTCGACGGTCACGATGTTGTAGATCGGATTGTTCAGCTCGCTGAGGATCGTGTAGAGCGTGGTCGTCTTGCCCGATCCGGTGGGACCGGTGACGAGGATCATCCCGTGCGGCGCATCAATCGCCTTCTTGAAAATGCCGAGCGTGTATTCGTCGAGCCCCATGTTTTCGATGCTTCCGCCGAGGGCACCCTTGTCGAGCAGACGGATCACAATCTTCTCACCATAGACCGTCGGGAGCATACTGATGCGCAAATCCACTTCCTTGCCCGACACGCGAATGCGGAAACGCCCGTCCTGCGGCAGTCGGCGCTCGGCGATGTCGAGGCCGGCCAGGATCTTGATGCGCGAGGCAATCGGCAATTGCAGGCCCTTCGGCGGCGATGTCGCCTCGATGAGCGCACCATCCACACGGTAGCGAAGTTTGATCTCCTTCTCGAACGGCTCGATGTGAATGTCGGATGCCTTTTCCTTGATCGCCTGGACAAGAATGAGGTTGACGATCTTGACGACCGGCGCATCCTCACTGTCCGCAGCCATCTGGTCGAGATCAATCTCCTGCTTGGCGACCTTCACCTCCTCGACCGTATCCGCGGCTGCGGCCTCGGCGGCATGGCGCAGCACCTGGTCCATCGTCGCGCTGGACTGGCTGACGCCGGAGAGCGCTTCGATCACACAGGTCTCCGTCGTGATCATCGGGAAAACATCGAGCTTCGTGCGCTGGCGCAGATCGTCGAGGGCAAGGACGTTCAGCGGATCGGCCATCGCCACGAAAAGCTTCTGGCCAAGCTTGCACACCGGGACCAGCTTGTAGGCGCGCGCCATTTCCTTCGGGACGAGATTCATCACCTCCTCCGGGATGCGCATTTTCGAGAGATTGATCGGCGGCGTATCGAGGCAGCGGCCCATCGAAATCACCATGTCCTGCTCGGTCACATATTTGTTGTCCGTCAGAATCTTCAGCAGACGGCCACCCTGCTTTTTCTGCACCTGCATGGCCTCGTCGAGTTGGCCGGGCAGCAGCAACCCGTCCTCGATCAGGACATCCGCAATTCGTTCACCGAAGGATTTGATGCTCATCTTTTGGCTGGGGCGTTAACGGCGATACGCGTCGGCGAGCGCTTTGGAGACTGCCTCTGGAGAAGCCAGGTGCCACTGAATGTTGTAGTCCAGCAATTGCTGGACGGCTTCCTTGCCAAGCACGTCAAACGGATTCGCCAGTGCGATCATCATCGTACGCGAGATGATGTCGAAGGGGATGATGAGCCGCCCAAGCGTCACCGACTCCGGGAGCATCTTCACGATCTGACGATCCACGTCGTAGTATTCCAGCGGCAAATAGGCGAACTTGGACCGATCGAGAATGCCGCAAAGCAAATGCTCCAAATCCACGCCGCCACGCGCGACGAGTTCCGCGATCAACGACGCCGATGGCTGCCCACTCTGGCGCGCACCGTTCCGCTTGCGGATGGCCATCAGTGCAGGCGTGAGCACGTCTTCCGGAACGAGCCGGTGCTGGCCGAGAAATTTCGCAAGCGCGTCGTTTCCATCCTCCGCATTGTCCAGTTGCGCCGCAATGGAGGCAGAATCCACCGTGCCACGGATCGAGATGCGCTCCGCAGACTGAGTCTTTTTCGTCGCGATCAGGTTGCTGCCCTCCACAACCACGCTGCGGAAATCCAAATTGATCGAACTTGCATCGCCTCCGCTGTTTTTCTGGGCATCGGCCTGGCTGGCCCTCAGCCGATCCTCCACCTGCCCGAGCGCCGTGATGATCTCCGAATTCTCCGGGTCGTGCTGGAGGATGTATTCGTATTCCAGCACCGCGCCAGAGTACTGCCCCAGTTCCATGTGTGCATCGGCCAGCCGGCGGGTGACCGCGAGCGCCTCCTTGATCTGGCCGAGCTTGAAATACGCCTCCTTCAGGATCTCCATGCTCTGCGTATCCTGGGGATTCGCCTGCGTGATGACCTCGAACATCTCGACGGTCTGCTGCAGTTGCTCCTGTTCTTCCGTAGGGAGCGGCTGGACCGGGCTGGCTTCTATCGTGGGCATTTATGCAGATTATAAAGCGAAAATCATGCCCTGCCTCCCCGGTAGCGCTCCGTTCGATGAAAAAATCCATTGCCCGACGCGAAATCGCACTCTATCTGGGCAAAGCGCATGAAATTCCTTCCGCATTGGTGGCTTCCCTAGACGGGCCAGCCCCGCCTCTCACGGCGGGACGGTCGTCGCCACCGTGCGTCGCCTCTCTCCGGCCCGATGATTCAGCAAGCGAATCACCGGGCCTTTTCATTTTCACCCCCCGCCTTTCACACACCCGATGATCAGCAAGTTCAAATTCAACTCCGACGGACTCATCCCCGCCATCGTGCAGGACGCAAAAAGCAAGCGTGTGCTCATGATGGCATGGATGAACGAACAGAGCATCCGCATGACGCTCGAAAAAAAACTCATGGTCTATTTCAGCCGCACCCGGCAGCAATACTGGGTGAAAGGCGAGACCAGCGGCAACGTGCAGCGCGTGCTGCAATGGTTCGTGGACTGCGACAAGGACACGCTGCTGTTTGAAGTCGAGCAAACCGGCGGCGCATGCCACACAGGCTATGAGAGCTGCTTTTTTCAAGAGCTCGACGAGCTCGGGATGCCAAAACCGATCGGGGAGCAGCCGATCTTCGACGCTGCGAAAACGTACGGAAGCTAGCCGATGACCACCCACTTTACTCCCGACCCCGCTGCATTTCGCACGCTCGCAAAGCAGGGCAACCTCATTCCTGTCCACGCCGAATTCATCGCGGACGTGGAGACGCCCGTCGGTGCCTTCGCGAAACTCGACGATGGCGGCTATACATTCCTTTTCGAGAGCGTCGAAAAGAGCGAGCAGACTGGCCGTTACTCATTCGTCATCGTCGGCCCGCGCGTCGTGATGGAGAGCAACGGGCGCACCGTGCGAATCACCGAAAACGGCGCGATGCGCGAATTCCAGTCGGAAAAGGATCCGCTCGCCGACTTGGAAAAGTTCATGTCGCGCTTCCACTACGTGCCGCCACCTGATGAGGTGCCGGAACTCCGCACGCGCTTCTCCGGCGGTGCCGTCGGCTTCCTCGGCTACGACTTCGTGCGCTTCTTCGAGGCCACGGTGCCTGCGACAAAAACTGACGAACTCGGCCTGCCCGAAAGTCTCTTCGTCCTCGCAGAGACGGTGCTCATCTTCGATCACCTCAAGCGTCGCCTGCGCATCGTCGCGAATGCGTTCATCGAAGGGGACGCCGACGCGGTGTACGCACGCGCGACAAAAACGATCTCCGACATCGCCGCGAAACTCGCGAAGCCAAACCATCTCCCGCCTTTTCCGATCACCCCGCCGCCGCCGCCCGCCGCCGCCACGAGCAACACAACGCGCGAGGAATTCCACGCGATGGTCCGCAAGGCGCAGGAATACATCCACGCGGGGGATATCTTCCAGGTTGTCCCATCGCAGCGCTTCACCACCGGCTACACCGGCGATCCGCTCACCCTTTACCGAGCGCTGCGCTTCGTGAATCCGTCACCTTACATGTTCTGCATGAAATTCCCCGCAGTGCCGGGACGCGGCGCGTTCAGCTTTGTCGGCAGCAGTCCCGAGGTCCACGTCCGCGCGGTGAACGGCAAAATCGAAATCCGCCCCATCGCCGGCACCCGCAAACGCGGCGCGACGCCCGCGGAGGACGACGCGAATGCGGCCGACCTCCTCGCCGATCCGAAGGAACGCGCCGAGCACCTCATGCTCGTGGATCTCGCGCGCAACGACGTTGGCCGCGCAAGCGAATTCGCCTCGGTGCGCGTGAACGACTTCATGATCATCGAGCGCTACTCGCACGTCATGCACATCGTGAGCAACGTCGAGGGCCGTCTGCACCCCGACCGCTCCGCCTATGACGTGATGCGCGCGACTTTCCCCGCAGGCACCGTCAGCGGTTCGCCGAAAGTCCGCGCCATGCAAGTCATCGCCGAATTCGAAAAATCCAAACGCGGCGTTTACGCGGGAGCCGTCGGCTACTTCGGGTTCGACGGCAACAGCGACTCATGCATCGCACTCCGCACCGTCGTGCTCAAGGACGGCAAAGCCCACGTGCAAGCCGGCGCCGGCGTCGTCGCCGACAGCACACCCGAGGGCGAATACATCGAGACTGTGAACAAGGCGATGGGCATGATGGCCGCAATTTCGCGCGCAATGAGCATCACCATTTGAGGAACACCCGCCATGCTGCTCGTCATCGATAACTACGACTCCTTCACCTACAACCTCGTCCAGTACTTCGGCGAACTGGGCGCGGACCCGCTCGTGAAGCGCAACGACGAAATCACGCCCGCCGGAATCGCCGCGCTGAAGCCCGAGCGCATTTGCATCTCCCCCGGTCCGTGCACACCGAACGAAGCCGGCATCTCGTGTGAAGTCATCCGTCGCTTTGGATCCACCACACCGCTGCTCGGCGTGTGCCTCGGCCACCAGAGCATCGGCCACGTGTACGGCGGCGACGTCGTGCGTGCCGACCGGCTCATGCACGGCAAGACCTCACCGATTCACCACAACGGCACCGGTGTTTTCGCCGGACTCCCCTCCCCATTCGAGGCCACGCGCTACCACTCGCTGCTCGTGAAACGTGAGACATTCCCCGCAATTCTCGAAATCACCGCGTGGACCGAAGAACAGGAAATCATGGGCCTGCGCCATCGCGAATTTCCGATCCACGGCGTACAGTTCCACCCCGAGAGCATCCTCACGCTCGAAGGCAAAAAGCTGCTGAAAAATTTCCTCTCGCTGTAGCCGCACTCCTCAGTGCGCAGACTGTTCTTCCGTCTCCGCGCCCGCAGCAAAGCGGCATGGCACACCGCAGTCTTTGTTCGCCATTCGGCGCATCGCATTTCACCTTCCGCCCATGTGTTCCAGTGTCCGCCTTCTCCCCATTCCCCTCCTCGCGCTGCTAGCGGCATTTTCTTTTCCCGCAACTTCCACCGCACAAAAGAACGCCGCAGCCAGATTCGTTCAGGCGAATTCCGACGACATGTGGGTCGCAGAGCCAAAGGCCGGCGCGCTACCCGAGCGCGTGACACATCACACTTACCGCAGCGCCGCGATGAAGCGCGACGTCGGCTACTGCATTTATCTTCCGCCAGGCTATGAGCGCGATTCCACACGGCACTACCCCGTCATCTATCATCTCCACGGCGCAGGCGGGAATGAGACGCGCTCCGTGTTCTCCGCGCAGGTGCTGCACGAGGGCATCCTCGCGGGCCGCTGGCCGGAGATCATCATGGTCTTTCCGAATGGCGGTCGCGTGACGATGTATCAGGATTCTGCCGACGGACGCTTCAAGGCGGAGACGACCTTCATGCGCGAACTCATCCCGCACATTGACACCACCTACCGCACCATCGCCGACCGCAAGGGCCGCTGCATCGAGGGCTTCTCCATGGGCGGACGCGGCTCGACGAATCTCGCGATGAAATTCCCCGCGACGTTCTGCTCACTCTTCAATCAATCCGGCAACGTCTATCCCGTCTTCGAAACCGCGAAGACCGCGAAGGCCGACGAATATCCGCTCAGCTACCTCGGCTCCGACCCGCGGTGCCTGCTCGACAACGACGCCCTCGCAAACCTCCGCAAAAACTTTGCGCAAATCAAAACCGGCCTGCGCATCCAACTCGCCTGCGGCACGGCGGACCCCGACCACTTGAAGACCGTCCGCGACTACCACCGCGCCCTGCTCGATGCCGGCGTCGAGCACAGCTACTTTGAAGTCGAGGACCTCGATCACAATCAGAAGAAAATGATCGAAGGCCGCAGGCAGACATGGTTCGACTTCCACACCGAATCCCTCCGCCTCGCAGGCGCTGCTCTGCACCGGTTGACGGAAAAATAATCCCCCGCAAGCCTCTCCCCTGCGTCCCCTGCGCGCCGCCCGAGGATGCGCGTCCGGACCGCCCGGCATCTGCCGTTCAGCCACCGGAAAATACCTCGCCGAGTATGCGCGTAAGTTCACGCAGGCGTTCCAGCGTGTCCTGTTGCTCCAGCAGGCACTGCCGTTTCATGCCGTCGTTAACGAGTGAGTTCGCAATGGTGTCCGCGAGGAAGGCGGGATCCTCGATCTTGTCGAGAGCATCCATGAAGATCGCCGGCAACCGGGAGCCATCCACCCGGATTGCGCCACATTGCTCGCGAAGCTTCTCCATGAGCGGTTCCGCCTGCGACGGCGCTGCCTCGATGTCCGGCACCGCCTCGATGGTCGCGATGCGGAACGGCCTGCGTTGCGAAAAGCCGGTGAAACGCACGCGCTCGATGCCGTGCAGCTTGAGATTCGATGTCCCGTCGGCCTGCGTCACCGAAGCCGCGACGAGGCCGATGCCCGCGGTGTGAAAGAACTGGTCCTCGGTTTCCGCCTCGGAAATTCCCGGCTTCATCATCGCCACGCAGAACATCCGGTCACGCTGCAGCACCCATTCGAGCATCGCGCGATACCGCGGCTCGAAAATGCGAAGCGGGAGAACCGTGTTTGAAAAAAGCACCGCGCCGGGCAGGACCATGATGGGAGCTTCCGAAGGAAGCGTGAGTGCGGTGGTCGTCATGACGGATTGTGCAGGCGCAACAACCTGCCAGCCGGCAGGCCCGTGCGAAAAGGATAGTCTTCACCATCCTCATGCTTGTGCTTTATGCCAGTGCCATTGGAATTGGGAATCCCCTGAACCAGTTCCTGCCCGTCCAGTTTGGACAAGTCCGCGATCCCCCAGCGCGGGTCCGAGCACGGATCAATGCTGGTCTGTGTATGGACCAATGTCGGTTGGCATGGAGAAAAGCCGCAGCGATTCTCAGGAATCGTCTGCAGCAAAGAATGAATACAAACGCATTTAAGGAATGGCTCCGAACGGAGTACGTTCAGCGGGACAAAAATCTTCTGGCTCAAGGCACTCAGGTCTCAGGGATCGCAAATTGCAGTGTTGTCGAACAAGTTGAAGGGGATCTCGATGCACACTTCGCGCGCGATGGCATGAATGATTTGCCGAACCGTCTCAGCTACTCAGCAGAAGATGCAAAGGCGGGGTGGAGTGTTCTTCACCGGATTCCCACCGATGGTGACATCGTGAATCGCTCCATCACTTATCGGGCAGCCGTAAACCTTTCGTGCCATTCCGTGACAATGAACGGACGGCGATCCTTTGTGGTGAAAATGAGGTTAAAATGCAGGCTGAGATGTGTGGGGGGCATGCGGAAGGATGAGGGCTGAGGGAAGAAGGTCGCGATCTTATTCCGTGTGCGGCGACGGGACATCGTCGGGCGTGTTCCAGTTCGTGAACAGGCCAGCTTTTCCCACCCCGATGAAACGGATGGCAGCCAGACCCTGCGCTTCCAGCGCGCGAACGAAGGTTTCGAGTTTCCGTTCGCCGGTGCGGAGGCATTCGTCTGCGATGGCGAGGGCGGCGCGCGGGTAGATTGCAGCGAGG
>Ga0209698_10002581_pt1 | contig 20449 bp, 20 predicted proteins | sample LitLauG_LLR_2012_FD_187203 | JGI IMG/M metagenome (GOLD analysis project Ga0209698, IMG submission 187203) | Freshwater sediment microbial communities from Pennsylvania, USA - Little Laurel Run_MetaG_LLR_2012 (SPAdes) (version 2) | ecosystem: Environmental > Aquatic > Freshwater > Creek >...
GTATTCGGAGTAGTCGACGCGCTTCTTGAAATTCTGAAAAGCTTTGCGGGAGAGAACATAGCCCACTTTCGAGGAAATAGTACTCGACAGCGCCTCTTTGAGCATGATCGAGACCGCCTCAATAAGTCCTTCGCTGATTTTCAAGGCCACGTTGCCGATGAAGCCATCGCAGACGATCACGTCTACTTTGCCGCCATAGATATCGCGGCCTTCCACGTTGCCGATGAAGTTGACGTTCAAGCCTTGCAGCAGAGGCCAGGCGGCACGCGTCAACTCGTTGCCTTTATGTTCTTCCTCGCCGATGGAAAGAATCCCGACGCGCGGGTTAGGACGCCGCAAGATGATGCGCGAATAGACGTCGCCCATGACGGCGAATTGGGCCAGCATGCGTGGCGAGCAGTCGACGTTGGCGCCTACGTCCACCAGCAGCACCGGCGAGCCCTCCACGGTAGGCAGGATTCCGACGGAGGCCGGACGGTCCACGCCCGGCACCAAACCCAGAACCATTTTGGCGGTAGCCATCACCGCGCCGGTGTTGCCGGCAGACACAAAGCCCTGGGCGCAGCCGTCGCGCACCAGCCGGGAGGCTACGCGCAGAGAGCTATCCCGCTTGGTGCGTACCGCGCGCGCCGCGCTGTCGTCCATGGTGACCCGTTCGCTGGCGTGCACGATCTCGATGGGAAGCTCGTTCGCACCGTCGTGCTGTTCGAGCTCCCGCCGGACTACATCCTGCTGGCCTACCAGAATGACCTTTAGCCCCAGACTCCTGACGGCACGAATCGCTCCCTCCACCTCAGCTTTGGGGGCGTGGTCTCCGCCCATTGCATCAACGGCAATGGTGAGCATGTTGGCTCGAGGCTACTCCTGTTCCACTTCGACCACTTCGCGGCCTTTATACTGCCCGCAGTGGGGGCATACCCGGTGGGGCAGCTTGGGCTCGTGGCAGTTGGGACATTCCGAAAGGCCCGACGCCTTCAGCGCGTCGTGCGCGCGACGGCTGCTGGTGCGCCTTTGGGAGTGTCTACGTTTGGGATTCGGCATATCTCTTCCTTAATTCGTACAATGGGCGGCCGTCTTCCGGCATTCCATTCTCTCAAAGTTTTACAGGTTCAGGTTGCGGAGGGCCCCCCAACGATCGTCGCTCGAGTCGCTCTTACAATCGCAAGCCGTCTCGTTCCGATTCCTGCCACAAACCGGGCAGATTCCCTTACAGACGTCGTTGCACACTTTCTGCATGGGCAGCGCCAGCAGCACCTGTTCCCGAAGGATGTCCTCCAGTTCCAGGCCGCCGCCTTCGTAAAACCCGATCTCCGCTTCGCCCTCATCGATGGCCACTTCGTCTTCCCGCGCGATGAAGGAAACGGGCCGGTAAAACAAATCAAATCCGGCAACCAGCGGAAAACGAGCCGGCCTGAGACAGCGGTCGCATTCCGCGGTCATCTCCACGGTGTACTGGCCGCGGATGCGCAATTCCCCATCCGTGCGGGGCAGCAGTTCCGCCGACCCGGCCGCGTGGAGCGGGGAGGCCTGTTCCAGGTCTTCGCCGGAAAAATCGATCTGCCCGGGCTCGAAAGTTTCGTCGAAACGAACCTTTCGCACTTCCATCTCTGTGACACTAAGGAACATCGGGACACCACCGGGCGGAAGTATCAATTATAGCATCGGAGGCGGGCCGGTGCGGCGGTTGGATCAGTCCCGCGCGATGGAGATGGCGCGGAACGCGGTGACAAGCTGGAGGGAGAGCGTGTTTGCCTGCAGGCCCTGAATGGCCGGCCCCCGTTGGATTTCGTAGCCGACTTTCACGAGCTGAATACGATTGGGACGGAAGCCTGCCACGAATTCGTATGCTTCGCGGCCGGGAAATGGGCCGGTCCGGATATAACCGGCGCGCGTGGCGGCATACCAGCGTGGGCTGAGAACCAATCGTGCCTCGGCGTATCCGGTGTGCTCGTTAAACGTGGGGATCTTGCGATAGGTCATCTGAAAATGCTGCCATTCTCCGGAAACATTCCAGTGCCCGCGGGCCCATTGCACATCGAGACCATAGGCGGTTGCCGGCAGATCCCGCGGCGGGGCTTCGCCAGGGAAGTAATACGCGAAATGACGATCCAGATAAGGCCCACGATAAGCCGAGATTCCAACCCGGAAGCCTTGCCGGATCGTGTACCCGACTCCTCCGGCCCAGTTTCCGTACTGGTCCCGGTCGAAGACAGTGCGCGGGTTGGCAGGAGATGAGTTGACAAACTGCGCGCGCAGGTCCGCTTTGCCCAGAGTGACGTCCACTTGCGCGCCGGTCAGACCGACCATCGATACACTGCTTCCATAGTATCCATAAGCCATGGGCAGATCGATGAGAGGATTTTGGGCATCGTCGTAACGCAAGGGAAACGATCCAAAGGCCGTCGGTATCTGGCCCAGGCGCACCACCAGGGAAGCGTTTTTCCAGAATTGCGAGTAGCTGAGATTGGCCTGCAGAATATCGGTCTTCACCCGGTGGCCTCCAGCGGAAAACTCGGAGTAGAAATAGGGCTCCGAGTAAGTCTGGACGGCGCCGGAAACGGTCCAGTGCCGGCTCCACTTCCAGGTAGGGTAGAGGACGGCACGAAACCCGCCCGAGACCGGCACATCTCCCGGTTCCGCCTGAAGTTGTGGGGACTCCGATACGGCTTGACTGACCGTAGTCCTCAGTTCAAAACCGGAGTCCGCTTCTTGGGCCGAAGCATAGGTTTGCAGAACGATCATGCATAGCAGTGCAGGTCTCATACTCGTTGGTTCTCCAGATGTTGCGATCGGGCGGGAGCAGCCGCCGCGGCTGGCAGGATGTAGACTGGCCGCGATTGGGGCCAGACCGGGCGGGGGAATTGAGCCGGCTCGTCCGCCGCGACGAATTTGGCGAAAACCGGAACAATCGCAGGATCGAACTGGGTCCCCGCGTTCTGTTGCAGAATGCGGAGGGCTTCCTCCCGGCTCATGGCCCGACGGTAAGGCCGGCTGGTAGTCATGGCATCAAACGCGTCGGCTACGTGAACGATCCGGGCGGCCAGCGGTACCGCCTCCGCCCTCAGACCGACGGGGTAGCCGGTGCCGTCCCAATTCTCATGATGCAGCTCTACGATCGGTAAGTACGGCTGAAAACCCCCCACTCCTTCCAGGATCCTGCGCCCGATGGTCGGATGCTGTCGAATCAGCGCCCAATCGTCGTTGGTGAGCCGGTCCGGTTTCTGGAGTACGGAGTCCATGATGCCGATCTTGCCGATATCGTGCAATAACGCGCCAATGCGGATTTCTTCGAGGGATTCGTCCGGTAAGTTCATGATCCGCGCGATGGCGCAAGAGTAATCGCTGACGCGGGAACTGTGACCGGCGGTGTAGGGATCGCGCGCATCGAGCGCACTGGCGAGCGATCCCACAAACTCGACATAAGCGGAGTGGAGATGCTCGCGGCCTTGGCGGATGGCATGCCCGGCACGATTGAAACCTTCGGTCAACTCGCGAATCTCCTGGATGGGCGTCAGCTTAGGATTGGACTGGAACTCGGGCAAAAGGCCGGTTCTCTCCGCTTCGCGCAGCTTCGACACGACTCCCGCGATCGGCTTCACGATCGAGCGGGAGCACAGCACGGTGAGAATCAGGGTCGCGAACAGCGTGCCAATGCCCGTAACGAGAAAGACGTTTTGCAGGATCTTCAGCAGCGAGCGGCTGGCGGAATCGAGACTTTGCAGGCTGCGGATCATGTAGCCATCGCCGAAGTAAATGCTTTCCAGCGGTAACGAGAGATAACTTTCGCCACCCAGGCGGATCTCGCATTCGATCTGCCCTTTACAACTGCCGAGGGCGGATTCGACATCCGCCAACGGAATACCGGGGACGCTGGACTTCAGCACTTTGCCGTTGCGGATCAGAACGGCCGGCGTGCTGAACTGTGAAAAATCGAACCGCTCCCCAAGCGTGAGGAGTCCCAGGTTCTCGTCCGCTTGATCAATCGGCGTAGAAGCGATTTGATAGGTTTGAGTCTCTACTGTGAGAAAACCTCGTTGCGGAGGCTGATTTCTTGCAATATCCATGGCTACGAGCTTGTCGGCGATCCGCATGACTCCGGCCAATGGCTCGCCCTCCGGGCTGGAGGCCAGGAGGAAATCGACGCCCAGCGTTTCAGAAAGTTCGCGCAATTGCTCTTCCACGGTGAGCCGGGCATCCGGGTCTTTCGGCTCGGCGAGCAATAGCTGCAATCCGGCCTTCAAGGCGGCATTCTCTCCCAGGATTCTCAAAAAGCGGCTGTTTTGAATCTCGCTCTTCGAGCGCATCAAGGCGATCGATTGATGCGTCTGACGCAAGGAATTGCGGATGGCGTCACGCACCGTGAGCTGCACGAGTTTTTGGACGTCCCAGAAACTCCCCAACATCAGGAGTGCGAACGGGCCGAAGCACCACAGAAAAGCGCGTGTGGCAAAACGCATACCTACCTCTGCGCCACTACGGTAGCGTCTTCACCTAACGGGATCAGAAAGTTCACGGTGGTGGTGTGATCGGCAGATACCGTTATATTGTTGCGCACGAAACCGGCGGCTTTGTGCCAGGCCACAATGGTGTAAGCGCCCGGAGGGACGCCGGAAAGCTTGAATCGACCCAGGGAATCCGCCCGGGCGCTCCAGTCATTCGGAGTGATGACAATCGCCGCTGCCATGTTGGGGTGAAGATGGCAATTCACGTAGACAACTCCGGGTTTGGAAAACGTTACGGTGCGGGTGTGGTCCTTGGGGTAATTGCCAAGGTCGAATTCCTTCGGTTTGGAGAAGGAGAAGACGTTGTGAAAGATCGGGTCGAGATTGGGAAATGAGACGGTGGAGCCGACCGGAAGCACCAGGGTCTCCGGCAGGAACTGCCGGTCTTTCTGCTCCATCGTACCCGTGAGGGGCGTCGACGGGAACGAGCCTTCCAGGTAAACGACCACCCGTGCGCGCTCGAGGGCGAGAACATCCTTCAACGGATCGGAATGAAGTTCCACGGCAGGCCCGCGCGCATAGGACATGGCCGAGGTAGTCACTTTGGGCTTGGTAAGCCTGTGCATAACCGTAACGACGCCCTCGATGTCCGACGCTTGAAGCGGGGTCAGGCCGATCATGCCCATAAAGACAGCGATGATCGGCCTGGTTACAGCATGGATGTTCATTCGTTCCTCTTTTTTCGATCGGGCTGGAGAGCCGGCCGATCACTAACGCGGCGGCTGTTCCGCCTAAGCTGACTATGCGATGACCGCCGCAACTCAAACAAGGATTAGCGATACCGGCAAGTACTGCGGAGAGCAGGACCGTAACAACGAAAGACAACTGCCTTCCGATAGTGGGCGGCCGGCGCGACTGGCTCGATCGCCCGATCGCGCCCGGCCCTTCGGGAGACGATGGTTTTCGGGATGTTGAACATTATTTCTAGATGGCCCTAAGCTCCTTTGTTTCCATTGGTTACGGAGGTAGCCTCGGAACTGGGAGACGCAAATGGGGAGCTTTTTTCGCAATCGCCGTCTCCCTGCTGGCCGGGGAGATCGATAATTTCCGGCAGTTCCGTGTAAGTGCTGTAATTTGAACAGGTAGAGGAACAAATCGGGAGCGGCCGGAGGAGGTAGAGACCGGGAAGGCCCGGGGAGGCGAGGTTGGATGATGATAGTGCACCAGTTCTTCCGATTTCAGTTTCCCTCGACGATCCTGCAATATCGGGCTTGGGATCGGGAAGTGGTTCAAAACATGGGAAATCGTTTGTTCGTTTTGGTGAAACCGTCACCATCAGACCCGACGCAACGAGGTTGGGGCTTGCTGCAGCCTGCGGCGGTTGTCAACCCGCCCGGGCGGCGGCCGGTGAGGAAAAACCGCCTGCGGAAACCTAGAATGAGGGTATGAAGCAAAGTGCTCCCAAGTCGGTTGACGAGTACATTGCCGCGCAGCCCGTGGCGGTGCGGCCGAAGCTCGAACAGGTGCGCGCCGCGATCCGGAGGGCGGTTCCGGAAGCAGTGGAGGGCATCGGGTATCGCATGCCCGGATACAAGCTGCACGGGAAGCCGATGTTGTATTTCGCGGGCTTCCAGGAACACTATTCGCTGTTTGCCGCATCGGGAACGTTCTTTCAGGCGCTCGCAGATGAGCTCAGGGGCTATGAGCTGCGAAAGGGGACCGTCCATTTCCCACTCACGGAACCGGTTCCAGTGAAGCTCATCAGCCGGATTGCGAAACTGCGTGCAGCAGGGATCGCCGCCACGAAAAAACCACTGGTGGGGCGGGGGAAAGAAACGACGGGGCCTACTTCGCGCGCCCGGTATAACCCTGCGCGATCGCCGGAATGGCGATGATCTGGTTGCGGGCGCCCGGGGTTCCCCATCCGCCGTAAAACACGATGCCGAAGAGCGTCTTCTTGTCGCGGCCGCTGAAGAAGGTGCCGTGCAGACCCTGCGGGCCTGGGATGCTGCCGGCAAACTTGCCGTCTGGAGAGAAGACATCCACCGACTTGCCGGTCGCAACATAGACGCGGCCCTGCTGATCGACGGCCGAACCGTCGCCGCCCGCACCGCCCTGCAGTTTGCCGAACTCGCGCTGATTGGCCAGCGAGCCGTCAGGCTTCACATCGAAGGCGAAGACCACCGCGCCGTTGGTGACGTAGAGTGTCTTCTCGCCAGGGCTCAGGATGATGCCGTTGGCGAGGGGAACATCCTTGCCATACTGCGAGACTACGCCTTTCGGATCGGCGTAGAACACTCCGCTGCCGGTGGCGCCGGTAACCGAGAAGTACACGCCGCCGCGGGCATCGGCCATCAAATCGTTCACGACGCCACCGACGCATTCGAGCGGCTCGCCACGGAACGAATTCGCCAGCATCTTCCGCTGAGGCTCCAACTGTTCGATGGCGGAGCCGAGCCCGCGTTCGGCGACAAACAGCGCGCCGTTTTTGCTGCGCGAGACCGCGCCGCCGGTGTTGGTGTCGCGGTGGACGATCCTGGCGAGGCCCGTGGATGGGTCGAGTTGCATCACGTTGCTCGCGTCGTTGTTGGCGAAGAGCACGGTGCCGTTGTCGCCGGCGATGGGGCCGTCCACGTTATTGCCCTCCCACGACCAGACGACCTTCCACGACTGGCCTGCGGCGAGGACGCCGGGAATTGGGGCGGTGGGTGGAAGGAGGGGAGCCGGCGGTGCTGCGTTCGCGTTTGCCGGCTGGCCGGCGCCGGGAATCGAGAACGGCGCAGGCGGATTCTTGCACCTGGCGAGCACGTTCTTGATTCCAGGGTTCTGCCAGCTCTGCATGCTGCTGCCGCGAGGAAAGGAAGACGAAGGAGCCGAAGCGGACGAATTTTGGGCGAGAACAACCGCCGCCGCGCAGCCGGCGGCCAGCGCGAGGGCGATTTGCAATTTCATTCCTTGATCCCTTTCGATCGCACGTCCCAGTTCGAATTCGTGCAGAGGCCGCAGTCCTTGCCGGCGAACATCCGGCCGGCTTTCTTGTCGCCTTTGAACGTCCACAGGAGCCAGTTGGACGCGACATTGGCGAACTCGCCGCCGCCGGGATGAAAGACGGTGGCGGTGTGGCCGGCGTTGTGCCGGGCGCCGTAGAACGCCGGCAGGTGGTTGATCAGGTCGAAGGTGGCCGCCGATGCCGCCATCATGAAGTCAGGGTCGCTGCCATTGATGAGCAGCACGGGCCCGTGCAATTTGGACAGCGCGTCCGAACCGGGTTGTGACGACGGAGGACCACCGGGCGCGGCTTTGCCCTGGGTCTGCGCAGGGGGCGAAGCTTGCACGCCGGAATTGAACACGCCAATGGTTCTGACGCGGGGATCGGCGCCGAGCACGATGGAAAGGAATCCTCCGCACGACTGGCCCATGACCGCGACCTTGTCCAAGGCGATCTTGCCTTTCAGCGGCGAGCCGGTTCGTGCGTTTTCTTTTCCGGCCCAGTCGATCGCGGCGCGGATGTCGTCGGCAGTCGCCTGCCGCCGCGGCGCGCCTTCCTGAGCGACCGTGCCCAGCACCAGGAAGCCGTGCGAGGCGACGGTGGTGAGAAAGCCCGAGTAGCGGGTGCTGTCGATGGCGCAGCCGCCGTTGCCCCATACCATCACGGGCAAGGTGTCCTTCTTTGGAAGCGCGTCCAGCGCCGCCGGGCGAAAAACGAGATGGCCGGGCGAGCCGAACGCGCCTTCGGAGGTGACCTGGTACGGTCCAGGCTCGGCGAGCGGGGCGCCTTCGAGGGGCAACGCGCGCGCGATCATTTCGCGAGTGATGCCGGCTGGTTGCGCGAGGCACACGCCGGTAACTGTGAGAAGCACTGCGGCAGCGGCAACGATGGCCTTATGCATATCTCCTCCGGGAGCGGGATTCAAATCGAGATCAACAACACACGAGCAAAACTTCCGAGCCTGTATGCCTGGATCGAGTTACCGTTTGTCAAGTATGACACGGAGCACACTACTTCAGTTTAAGCCGCCGGGGGTCCCGCCGGAGGCGAAATGCAAACCGAAGGAATGGATTCGCTCAGCGCTTGCCGGCTTCCACCCGGCGAGCTTCTTGCTCCAACAGATTGCCCGGGAACCGGACCTGGATATACGTGACGTGGCCGGAAATCGTACTAAACCAGTGAGCGGTTCCAGGCGGAATCACCATCACGTCTCCCGGCTTGAATGGATGCTTTTCGCCCCCCTTGATCCCGGCTGTACGGTTCTTCGGATCGTAAAAGCCGCCCGTGATCTGCTCGCCGCTTCCTTCGATGATGTAATACACCTCGGTCACATCCGCGCCATCCACTTCCTTGGAGTGGACGCTGGCATTGTTGGCTCCCGGGAGCCGGCGGCGAATAATGAACGCTTCGGGTGGCAAGACGCGCGCGGCCTGACCAGCCACGGCTCCAAGCGGCGGCTTATCATCATCAATCATTTTCCTCCACGTTGCCGACGTGACTAATTTGCCAGGCGGCGTCATTACGGTCTGAGCGAATCCCGCCAGATCGTGCAGTGAGAGTGCCGCCATGATGACCATCACGGCAGACATCAACCTTTTCTTCATTTCTTTTCTCCCCGGAACAAATTCCAGTTACGGCCAAGCCTCCAGACAGATTGGGGCTCCCAATGCCATGGAGGCGCGCCGGCCGCGCCCGCGAACACGTCTCGATCCAAGGCCGCCGGCACTATTCCGGCACGAATTTCGCCGTCCCCAGAGCCATCAAAGGAGCTACACCATCCGGATCGATACGAACCACGACATAGCTGGTGAACTCATCGGCGCCTTCCCACTTGTGAGGCGTGCCGGCTGGAATGATGAGGACATCACCCTTAGCGATGGTGACATCCTGAGCCCCGACGGCGGTTGTGCCGGCGCTGCCCTTGCCGTTGCCTTGACTGACCGGCCGGCGCTTCCAGTCCGTGATCCTGCCCCCAAGCTTCATGTGGCCCTTGCCTTCGAGGACGTAGTAAACCTCCGCTACGTCATCGTGAACGGCATAGTTTGGGTTCTTCTGACCCTTGTAACGGTTCACGATGCTGATACCAACTTGATGACCGTCGCGCCCACCGCCCGACTGGACCATGTTCATGGGAACATCGGTGAGCCTGGGGCCAATCATGTTTTTCTTGTGCGCCTCTATCTGCGCGGCCGTAATGAGCGTAGCGGGCAGGTCGTAGCGGTGACCCGGCAGCACCACAGGTGACGGATCGTTGGGTTGCGTCTGCGCGGCCATGGGAGCCGAGATGCCCAAGAGGAACATAATTACGGCGAACAGTCTCCAGGTCATGCTGCAGGTGAATTCAGTCACCCACATACGCACAGGAACGCCGTTTCGGGAGTGGAAGGGAGAAATGGTTGGCATGCCGATATTATCCAATTGGCGGAACGGGAACGCCATGCCCCCTTTTTTTGGTGCGACAGTGCAAATCGGCTTTGACCGGCGTTCCTCTGCGGCCATACAGTTCTGGGGGATCTGGGCCGATCACTGGCCGCCGATAAACGCAGAGGAACACCGATAATGCATTTTGAGCGAGAAGGGCCTGGGCGCCGTGTTCGAGGTGTCCCACACGCCGTGTGCGGGATTTCTCGAGAAGGTTATCACCGTTTTCCGCTGTTTGCGGACGGGGTCTGCTCCTGTGCGCGCCAGTACCGCTCGAGAACCGGCAGGTCCCGGTTGTTTTCGCAGAGATGCTCGAGCAGTTCGGTGTCAGGCTGCAGGGTGAAGCGCATCGTGTCCGACTTCCACGGCCGCGAGTACTCTTTCGGGTCGTCGATCGTGACGTCGACCTCCAGGTGGCCGAAGTTGACACGGCGGAAGCGTTCGGTCGTGCGCAGCGCATCGCTATGCGGATGGCCGCTGTTATCGAGCCAACTGCCCTCCCTGAAGCCAGCGGTCTCGACGACGAGGGTGTTGCCTTCCCAGCGACCAATCGAGAATCCGTACCAGGCGGGCTCCGGATCTACCGGCAGTTTCCGCCCGTCGGTGTGAATCTGCCGGTACTTGTGGAATTCCTCGAACAGAAGAACGACGACGCCAGGCATCTGCAGAATCTTGAACGGGAGGCCGGCAACGGTCATGGCATCAGGCACCCCGTGAGGCATGCAGTACGTCTCGGGGCGATCCCAGCCAAACGTTCCAACGCGGTGTTTGTAGAGTTCTGCCGCTGCCGGCAGCATCGGTGCGTCGGTACCTTCCGGCGCCAGGTTCTCGTTCCAACGTGGGCTATCGGCGCGCCAGATACCGGACAAATCCGGTTTACTGTCGGCCGTGCGGGGCGTCGCGGCGTTGAGGTTCGGTTTGCCGTCAGGCGTACGCGGCGTTCCAGGAAGCGGGACCGACAGCCACTGTGCGGCTGCCGTGCCCACCATGGCGCACATCACGGACGTCAGCACAACGACGGCACTGCAACTGTGCGGAATTCGAGCCATTCTCATCGGGTGAGTTCCTTCCACCGGCGGGCATTTTCGCTCAGGCTTGCGCGTTGAAATTATATCAAAAGGAAAATACCCTCGGTCCTGTCAATGACTTGCCGTAGGGCCGAGCGGGCCAGCGGCTACGGCTCGGCCGGCTCGATTCTCAGCACATTGCCATTGGCGGCGTTACCTGCCGTGGAGCGCTCGGTGGCAACGTAGAGGTAGCCGTCCGGGCCCTGCTGGACGTCACGAATGCGTTCATGCAGAGGCACGAGCAACCCCTCTCGCCGTTCGGCTTGCGAGGGCTGGTTGAAAGCGATACGCACCAGTTGCTGCTGGGTCAGCGAACCGACGAAGAGGTTGTTCTTCCACTTCGGAAACTTGTCGCCGGTGTAAAAGATGATGCTGGATGGGCTGATGGAGGGCACCCAATGAATCCGCGGATTGTCCATGCCGGGCCGCGCCCACGGCTCCTCGGAAACCAGCGTGCCGGTGTAGTTGCGCCCCGTAGAGACCAGCGGCCAGCCATAGTTGTGGCCGGGGAGGAGGATGTTCACCTCGTCTCCGCCCATCGGACCGATCTCGGCTTGCCACAACACACCGGTTTCCGGATGGACCGCCAGACCGTAGCCGTTGCGGTGACCGTAGGTGAAAATCTCAGGCTTAGCTCCGTCGCGCCCGATGAAGGGATTGTCCGGGGGCACAGTGCCATCGTCACGGAGGCGCAGCGTCTTTCCGACGTGATTATCCAGCTTTTGCGCCTTCATCCGGAGACTGTTGTCTTCGGTGCCATTGCAGCAGAGACGATCGCGGTCGCCGACGGTTACGTAGAGCGAGGTGTCCGGAGTAAAGTAGATTCTCCCAGCCAAATTGCCGCCGGTCTCCCATGCGTCGGCGACGAAGATTTCCTGAACATCGGTGAGCTTCGGGCCGTTGAGACGTCCACGCGCGACGGCGAGAGTGATACCGCGCTCACCGCGTTTGGGATAGGAGACGTACACGAACTGATTCTGCGCGAAGTTGGGATGGATCGCCACGAAGTGCAAGGAGTCCGCACCTTCGCCCGGAGGCGTGGGCGAAGTCCACACCGGTTCCGGCGTGAGAACGCCATCGCGAATCATGCGCAGGCGGCCGTTGCGCTCGGTCACGAGAATCGTACGCGGGTCGCTGAACGCCAGACTCCAGGGATGAAACAGTCCGGTGGCGACGGTGACCACGCGGATCTTGCCGCCCTGCACATCGAGTACTTGGGGGCCATTGGCGGTTGGCGGCTCCTGCTGCGCGGGGGCCGGGGCGGCAGCGAGGAGCAAAAGAACGACAAGCAACACGGGGGAGGAGCGCAACATGCGAGTGATCATCTTTGTTCTATAGACCCTACCCCTAAGGCTATTTCATGTCAAGCGTTCCGGCCCAGCGGAGCATCTCCGGTGGGAACCATCATTCACCATCACCGTTGCTGTCTCGCAAGGCGTATACTCGACGTACATGGAGTGAGGCCACGATTATGGATCCGACAAGACGCAATATACTGGCAACGGGCGCCGCGGCAACGGCGATGGCCGCTGCGCCGCGTGTGTTTGCTCAGCAGACCGAGCATGGAGGAGCGGACGCACACTTTTACGAAAAAGGCTCCGTTCGCATCCGCTATCAGGAGGCCGGCGCCGGCTTTCCGTTGTTGCTCATCGCCGGCGGGGGATTGAATTCGAGGATGGCCGGCCTGGTCAGCAGCCCCTTCAACCCGATCGAGGAGCTCAAGGGAGAGTACCGCTGCATCTTCGCGGACCTGCGCAACGCCAATGGCGGCGAGTCCTCCGGCCCGCTGGAGATCGACCGGCCGTGGGATGCCTTTACCGATGACCATCTTGGCCTAATGGATCACCTGGGCATCGACAAGTTCATGGTGCTGGGCTTCTGCATTGGCGGCCCGTTCATCTGGAACCTCTTGAAGCGGGCGCCCGAACGTGTGGTCGCAGCCGTACCGGCGCAGCCGGTTGGGTTCCGGCCGGAGATGCCCAGCCTGCTCTACGACGGCGGTATGACGGGCTGGGGTCCGGAATTGGTCAAGCGCCGGTCCGACATCAAGATGGAGACGGTCGAGAAATTCCTGACGCGAATGTTCCGCACCAACGCCGATTTCGTCTTCACCGTGACGCGCGATTTCGTGCGCAATTGTCAGACGCCCGTACTGATTATGCCGGACGATATCCCGGCTCATCCCTACGCCGTGGCCATGGAGTGCGCGATGACGGCGCCGAAGGCCGAGGTAAGCATATACCCGTGGAAGGAGCCCAAGGAGCGGATTCCATTGGCCGTCCGCCAGGTACGTTCCTTCCTGAAGGCGCACCGGCCTGCGTAGTAGTCCGTTTCCACAACACGGTATCGTATTGTGCCCGGACCGCTCCCTGTGGTCGCGGCTCGCTACTGGCTTTCGATGTTCACCGCGTAGTAGGCTACGGTCTTCGTGGGGACTTCCTTGAACCAGTGGGGCGTCTTTGCCGGAATTGTGATGACGTCGCCTTTGCTCATATGGTAGGTCGTTCCGCCATCGAGCGAAGGAGCACGCATTTGATCGGGCGCGGTCCGCTTGGCGTCGAGCATAGTCCCTCCCACCACCAGCGTCGCCTCCCCTTCGACCATGACGAACACGTGGTTGGTATGGTCGTGGTATTCGACTTCACCGGCTTGCCGGCGCTGCGCCAAGACAACCAGTCCCGGGTCGCTGACGATCGACCCGCCTTTGGCCATCACTTCCGTAACCTTGTCGTGGCCGATGTAGTGAACCGCTGCAGGGACACCACCGGCAAGTGAAACCACGGCCGCGGCTGCGATTAACAAAAACGCCGCCGTGAACACTTTCGCTCGCGTGAATAGAAACCTCATTGCCTTCCTCCCTTCAAGCCCACGGTGCAGAGCCGGAGCGAGTGGAACTGCCGCCCGGCGCCGCCTAACGATCATAGCAATTGAAAACGTCCGTGGAAGGGATACGCTCGCGTTATACTCTCTAAGCTGGTGCAAAACACTGGTGAGGGCATTCATGCGAGTAAAAGGAGGTCTATGAGGATTGCGCTTGCCTTTAGTTTGATGCCGGCAGCGACGGCGGTGGTCTTCGTCGCTCTGGCGCAAACCGAGTCTCCGGACCAAACCAAGCCCCGGATCCGGAGCCTTTCGCACGCCATCCACGCCGTCGAGGATCTGGATACGACGCTCGCATTTTACCGCGAAGTGTTCGGCCTGAACGGCACACCTCAGGATTTTCCAAACCCCGCCGTGCCGCAACTCACCGACGCTCCCGGGGTGACGCTGCGTCTTTCGATGATGCGGCTTCCTGGTGGGATGCAATTTGAGCTCACCCATTTCAAGGGTCTCGAACGCAAGCCCGCACGCGCCACATACACCGATCCCGGCGCCGCCAGTATCGTTTTTTACGTCCGTGACCTCGAGGCAGCGGTGGCCAACGCGAAGAGGGCGAATGCGCCGGTGATCAGTAGCGGCGGCGCGCCCGTCGAGATCACCACGGCTAGAGGCAAGGCCCGCTCGATCCTGTTACGCGATCCGGATGGCTTTTTCGTTCAGGTTATTGAGGAAACGCCGGCACAGGGTGCGCCGGAAGGAAATGTACATCGCGTTTCCCTCGCCTATACCATCGAGAGCGCCGAAGCGACGGCCAAATTCTACAATGGCATGATCGGCCTGGAACTCACCGGCTCTTCCGCGTTCTCGAAAGATCCGGCAATGCTGCGGCTGGCAGGCGCGCCAGAGGGAACAGAATTTCGAAAATTAACGGGGGTCATTCCCGGCCCTCCCGCCTACGTCGAGTTCACTGAGTTTCGCGGCGTGCCGCGCACCAAGTTCCACTTGCGTGTCCGCGACCCCGGTGCGCCGGCGATGGCGATCCAAGTGATCAACCTCAATAGCATGGTTGCGCAGATGAAGGCCTCGGGCACCCATCTGATTTCCGCCAACGGTCAGATAGTGGACTTTGGCAATGGCACCCACAACATCTTCGTCGAAGATCCGAATGGAATGAATATTGAATTGTTCGAACGCTCTGGTCCGCCGCAGGGGAGGGGCCAGACGAAGTAAGAGAATCAGACCGGCGGGTTGCGGGGCAGTTTTTCTGCCGCGTACTAATTACAGCTTACTGCGGCCGCCGGAACAGGCCCCCGTAGACCGCCTTGGTCAGGATGTGACCCTGAATCGCTTTCATCACGTTGGCGCGCGTCTCGAACGCGTCGGCCGATGGTTTCACATCCAGCTTGGTGTCCAACGCGTAGAGCTCAAAAACGTAGTGGTGGAAGGGACCGTTCGCGCCGGCTCCGGGACCCCGGTACATGGGGCCTGTGGCGCTGATCTGATAGCTTCCGTCGGGCAATTGCGATCCCTTGGGTACGCCTTCGGGCAAGCCGGTTGCCGTGGAAGGAATGTTCCACAGGACCCAATGCGCCTGATCGTCCGTAGTCTTGTTGCGGGCGAGATCCATGTCGTGCATGTTGAGAAAAAAACTCTGCGTGCCGGCGGGTACGTTGGCCCAGTTCATCGCCGGCGACGTACCCTCACCGACAGCAACGCCGGGAGCGGCCTGGCTAAATTTAACGGGGATCTGGCCGCCGTCGGGAAATCCGGGAATGGTCAGAGTCATGGCCGGCGGGGCGCCCCCTTTGGGCTGACCTCCCTGGCCCCCTTGCGCCGATAGCAGGATCGGCATGGAAACCGTAATTGTCGACAAAATGAGGAATCGCATGGCAATATCCTATCGCGAAAACAGGAAATCGGCAGTTCGCGGCGGGGGATCGCAAAATTCCGTGATTGACTGAGCCATTCCGGCCAAGCCGGTGCTACGGCCGTTGGTGCCCCTGTTGGTGCCCCTTGCGCCGGGTCCACCGCTCCGCTATGATGGCGTGAAAAGCTCACTAAGGAGGGCGCTCAGAGTGAGGAGTCTACGGGTATCTTTAACCGCTTCTTTGTTGGCGATGGCTGCGTCCAACGCTCCCGCATCCGTGACGTTCAATAAGGATGTGCTTCCGATCTTGCAGAAGAACTGCCAGGGTTGCCATCGTCCGGGGGAAATCGCCCCCATGTCGCTCCTCACCTACACCGAAGCGCGCCCGTGGGCGAAGGCGATGAAGGTGGCGGTGGCGAGCCAGAAGATGCCGCCCTGGTTCGCCGATCCGCAGTACGGTCATTTTGCGAACGACCGCCGGTTGAGCCAAGCCGATATCAACACGCTGGCGTCCTGGGCGGATAACGGCGCACCGGAGGGCGATGCGAAGGACAAGCCGGCACCGCTTACTTTTCAGGATGGCTGGAATATCAAGCCCGATATGGTGATCGAGATGCCCAAGCCGTTCAACCTGCCGGCTACCGGCACCATCGATTACCAGTACGTGCTGGTGACGGGAAGTTTCCCCGAGGATGTCTGGATCAGGCAGGCCGAAATGCGTCCGGGCAATCCCAAAGTGCTGCACCACGGAAAAGTTTGGGTGCGGCCGCCGGGGTCGCACTGGATGGAGCATGCCGTTCCCGGTGAGGCCTATTCCGCGGGCATGGGAAGGAACTCCATCTCCGAGGGCAACGACATTCTTGGCAAGTTCAATCCCGGCTTAGGGGCGCAGAGTTTTGAAGTGGGCGACTCGGCCAAATTTGTGCCGAAGGGATCCGATCTGGTTTTCGAGCTGCACTACACCGCCACCGGCCAGCCCACGACAGACCGGTCCAAGCTGGGACTGGTGCTGGCGAAGAATGCCCCGCAGAGCCGTTACTTTCTATCGGCCGGGCCGACCGCACTCAACCTTGTGATCCCGCCCACGGACGGCAATGCAGAAGTGGTGAGCGAGGTGACCGTAGGCACCGACGGCGTGAAGCTGGTCTATGCGCAGCCCCACATGCACCTTCGTGGAAAAGACTTCGAGCTGCGCGCGATTTATCCCACGGGCGAGTTGGAGACCCTGTTCAAGGGGAAATTCGATTTCGACTGGCAGCTCGGGTACAACTTCGAGAAGCCCATACCTCTGCCCAAAGGCACGCGCCTGATCGGGGTCTCGCATTTCGACAATTCGTTGAACAATAAGTTCAATCCGGATCCAGCGAAAGAGGTCCATTGGGGACCGCAGAACTGGGACGAGATGAGCAACTGTTTCGTGGGTCTGATCTTCGATGCCCATACCAGCCCGGAAAGGGTTTTCAAAGCATCGGGGCCGAGCCTGCTGCCCCGCGGCAAATCCGGCCCGACGCTGGCAGCGCTGGAACTGGCTGGTTCGCAGTAAGGGCCGCGCAAGAGCAGCGCCGTCCTACAGCCTGTGGGTAGGATTCGGACCGGCAGCCACGGAATCGCCAACCGCGCCGAGCGAGTAATCCTGCAGATCGATCCAGGAGTTTCCGAGAGTGCTTTGCACGAAAGCGGCACGTTCAGCGCGAAAGCTCCTCGGGCCTGCATATTCACGCCAGCGCCGCAGAGCCGTCTGGCGCACGGACTCTACGTCCCCATTCGGTATTTCCTGCGCCAGTGTGACGTGAGGATGGTAGGGAAACGGCTCGTGGAACCGAAGCGAATGGCGGTCCATGGCGGCGTGCATGCGGGTGAATTCCGCGGCCCCGGCGCCCAGACGAAGGTACAACACGTTGGTGACCGGGAAAATATCGACGTCGGTCAGTTCGGCTTCGAAGGGCGGCCACGTATCGGTCAGCGCGCGAACCTGCCCGGAGGCCACCTGCCAGTCGACCGCCAGCGGGCGAGGCGGCAATACACTCACGTGCGCGTGGGGGTTGCACTGGGGGATCAATTCCCGGCGCAGGTCGTCCAGAAATCGCCCGAGTGGGTCAGGTATGTAAATCACCAAGGCAAAGATATTTAGGCGTTGCTCTACGGGGATCCGACAGTGATCCCCGACCCGATCCGAGTCCATGCTCCTTCTATGGTACCTGTTTTGTGCGGTTCTGTACGAGGGAGGGGGCAGGTCGGGAACCTGCCGCCCTATCTACCTCTGCGGCGGGTTGATGCGGGCTTCGTCCCAGTGTTCCTTGATTAAGCCCTTCTCGGTGCGAACCGCGTCGAAATGATTCCACTTGTACTCCCTGCCCGGATCGTCCGGATCCTTCGCGGTCCGGTCCCACATCATGAGAGAGTACGGGCCGTTGATCAGTGTCAACACCGGCGCGTTCAGCCATTCGGGCTTGATGGGCTTGGCGTCCTCCGGCCTTCGTCCGGGAATACGGCTCATGAATGCCTTAAAGCCATCGCGGCCCTGCGGCACGTTGGGATTATGCTGAATGTAGCCTGGATCCATCGTCTTGTCGGCCAGTTCCAGGTGGCCATACTGCAACATGTCTTTCAATTCTTCGGTGGCCATGGCCAGGGTCTTCTCTTCCTCTTTCGAGAGTTTGCCTGTGTTCCATTGCATGGGGGGCTTGGGAGACGTGCCCGTGGCGACGTTGCCCGAGCCGGGCATCTTCTGCGCGCTGTCCCAGTGCTCCTGCACCTTGCCATTCTGGATGCGCAGCACATCGAAGCTGTTGGCGTGATAGGTGTTAGCCGGATCGCGCGGGTCCTTCTGCTGGGATTCGAAAATCAGCCAGACAAAATCGCCTTTGGCGCCCGCCACCACTGGCGGATTCTCCAACTTGGCCGGGATGGGATTTTTCGGTTTGCTGAACTTCCCGAAAAACTCGACAAAGCCGGCGCGCCCGGTGGGGACGTTCGGGTTGTGTTGGATGTAGTCCTCGGCCTGGTATTTGGAGGCCAGTTCCAGATGGCCCGCATAGATCACCTCCCGCCACCAGGTGAGCACCAGGTCGAGGTTTTTCTTTTCCTGCGCGTTCATGGGCGCGGTTTGGGGCATGGTGGGCGGGTTGATCGAATCGGCCGCCAAAGGCCCGATTCCCAGGGCCAGCACCAGCAGGCCGGCGAACCACTTAACGCTCGTAATTTGCATCGAATTTTTCTCTCCTTGCTACGAATCCGTGGAGTTATGACTGGGAGCCTGAGGGCGATACCACAGCGCCCACTACTCCTCCCTGGTATACCAAAGTTGGGCATGCCGCCGCGCGGCGCAGGCTAGTGCCGGGAGATCGCCGGCATCGGTAAAGCGATTGGCGGCAACGGTGGAGGCACGGCCACCAGGGTGCGCACGAGGGCGCCAGTGGAATGCCACCAGCCGTGGAAGGTTGCGCCCCGGGTGTAACGAACGTGCAGGGGACGCCATTCGTGCCGGCCCGATGGCGGGGGAAAATCGGCCGGCAGTACGCTCACACAGCGGAGGTCGAGCCGCAGCCCGTCTTGCAGCGCTTTGAGAGCGCTCTCTTTTCCACTCCAAAGCAGGGCGAGGAGCGGAAACCGGTCGGGGGCGGAGACCGATTCCACGAAGGCCTGCTCTTCGGCGGTGAAGTAGTCGGCGGCAAAGGCCGCGCTCCGCGGTTCAATCAACTCGACATCACATCCCAGGCCCGCCCCGGCCATCGCGATGGCACACGAAGCTCTGGCGGCGCGGTGGCTGAGTGAGATGGTAACGGCTACCGGTTCATCCGCAATGAAAACGAGCGGAGCGCCGGAAGGAGCGGGGCGTATTTCCAGGCGGGCCAAGGTCTGACCGTCTGGGGGCAACTTCCAATAGGCGGCCAAGGCGCGTTTGGCGGTCCAACGTCCCAACCGCCAGTCGCGCCGGCGCTTCTCGGAGCGCAGGCCGCTCCAGCAGATTGTTTCGCGGGGGCTCAACCAATCATCCGATGACGGGACTGCGGCTTCAGCCTGTTCCAGCCAATATACATCCATAGCGTTCGCTCCCTTATGGTCGCGGTTCGGTGCCGGCTAGCAGGGCCGCCGCTCATGGGAAGATCGTTGAGGAGCCACAGCACCGAACCGCCGCCGTCAGGAAGCGGCAAACGTGAAAGCCTCCCTCTCTTCCGTCTTCTCTGCCAAGGCCTGCTCCTCTTTGGCAATCCCGCGTTCCACGGCCTGAATCAAGTAAGGGCGAAGGCCGGCGGGTGGAATAATCCCGTGAAGCGCCCCCACTTTCAAAGCCCGATGGACGGTATGCACGCGATCGAACTCATCGGCCACGCGGCCCAACATCTCGGAATGAACGATCTTGAAGAGCTCCTTCCAGCGCGCGCGGAGCCGCGTTTGCTCGAAACCATCCGCCTGAGCCATCTCGTGACTCAAGGCTTCCAGGCGCGGGTCTTTGCGGGTCCGAGCCTCCACTTCTCCGGCGAAAACCACGGCGGCGGCGGGCGCCCCGCCAATCACGGAAGCATAGGTACCCTCCAGCGCGGTCACTTCCAAACTTTGGTTGAGCGCACGCGAAAAAACCACGTAGGCGCCGCCGTGATACCGGGAGATCACGCAAAACACCATGGGACCTTGGAAGTTGACGACGGCGCGCCCGATCTCGGCGCCGTACTCGAGCTGCAGCTTCCGCATGGACTCGGGGGAACCATCGAAGCCGGAGAGATTGGCCAGGATCACGACCGGCCGATTGTTGGTGGCCGCGTTGATGGCACGAGCCACTTTTTTCGAAGAGAGTGGGAAGAGGGTCCCGGCCGACCATTGATCTGGCCCATCTGCGGGCACA
>Ga0209698_10002582_pt1 | contig 20444 bp, 21 predicted proteins | sample LitLauG_LLR_2012_FD_187203 | JGI IMG/M metagenome (GOLD analysis project Ga0209698, IMG submission 187203) | Freshwater sediment microbial communities from Pennsylvania, USA - Little Laurel Run_MetaG_LLR_2012 (SPAdes) (version 2) | ecosystem: Environmental > Aquatic > Freshwater > Creek >...
GCGTTGAATTCAGCGGGATTCAACGTGGCACGCGCGGTGGGACCGGCGCTCGGAGGATTGGTCGTAGCGGCTGCCGGAGCAGGCTGGTCTTTCTTGCTCAATGCTGCGTCGTTTTTTGGAGTGATCATCTTTTTGCATCGATGGAAGCGCGAACCCCAGGCGATGCCGGCGCGGGGAATTCGAGAGGCGATTTTCGAAGGGTTTCGCTATGTGCGGGGAGCCCCTGAGGTCCGGTCCGTTTTGATTCGAACAGCGGCTTTCAGCGTAGGCGCGACTTCCCTGCTGGCTCTCCTTCCCGTCGTGTGCCAACCTCACGGAGCACAGGGATACGGTTTCCTGTTGACGTGTTTTGGGCTCGGCGCGCTGGCTGGTGCAGCGGTGCTGCCGCGCTTTCGTGTGCGGTACTCGGTGGATGGGTTGGTGGCGGGCGCTACTGTTGTGTTTGCTGGGATGACCTTCCTGGCAGGGCAAGTGCATGTCTTTGAGTGGCTGTGTCTGGTATTGTTTACGGCGGGAGCGAGCTGGATCGGTATTCTGGCCTGCTTCAATGTAGTGGCGCAGACTATGTGTCCGTCGTGGATGCGGGCGCGGGCTCTCTCGATGTACCTGCTGGTGCTGCAGGGCGGTATGGCAGTGGGCAGCGTGGTATGGGGAGAGTTGGCGTCGCGGCAGGGAGTTCCGGCAGCACTGGCATGGTCTGCGCTGGCGATGGTATTGGGATTGGCTAGCGTGTGGCGGCACCGGCTAACCGCGGCGGAGTTGAGGATGGCTCCAGCAGTGGTGAGGGACTAAATGGGTATCGAACCATGGGGGATTCAATGAGGCAAGGTTGGATGCTGGTCGCGTGCGGGCTGCTGGTTGTTGCAGCCGGGGCAGCGGCGCAGGCAGGTAAGTCGCACGAAGAACGGCGGACTGTAACGCAAGTTCTCGACCGGACAGTCAGCAATCTTGAGGAAGAGTTTGTTCCGGCTGCGGATGCGATGCCGGAGGACAAGTACGGTTTCGCTCCGACGAACGGCGAATTCAAAGGAGTGCGAACGTTTGCGCAGCAGATCAAACATGTGGCTGCGGTGAACTACGAACTGGGGGCGGCGATCATGGAGGAGAAACCTCCAGTGGATATCCACGACGAAGAAGGGCCAGCGTCAATCGCGAGCAAAGCGGATATCTTAAAGTATCTGAGAGATTCGTTCGAGTATGTGCATAAAGCAATCCGGACGATCAACGAGCAGAACTATGTTGCGACCGTGAAGAGCCCGTTCGGAGAAGGCAAAGTGTCACGCATGGGGCTGGCAAGCTCGGTAGCGTGGCACGGGTACGACCACTACGGTCAGATGGTGGTGTACTTGCGAATGAATGGAATTGTCCCGCCCGCCAGCCGCCGGTAATCAGTGGCGAAGGGGACTCTCAGTTTTCGCTGCGCGAATTAGCCGGTTGCAGTGCTCTTCGAAGGTAATTTGGGGATTCCGAGCGAAAGAGTCAGGATAGGAATCGAGAGCTTGCAGAAAGGTCTGGATCTCGCGGCGTACCTGTTCTTCTGCTGACATTACTTCCTCTCCCATCGTCACACGTTTCACATCAACCTTCATCGCCAAGGCCGGCGCAAGTAGGATCGCTGATGCACGGCCGGATTCCGTCCTCCGGTGGAAAACCCGGCAGCAGCGGATTGGTTTCCTTTTCGGGGGGAAAGGCTGAACCTATATGGAACCTGGTGTGGGGTAAATGGCACTTTCGGGCTAAGGTGAATCTAGGGGAAGCCGGGGACAATCAGCGGCGGGCGCCGCGGGGAGTGATGGAAGTGGTGATCAACTCGGCGGTGAGATTATTCTGCGCCAAGTGCCTGGCAACGAGGTCGCGGGCTTTGCGAACTTTGGATTCGGGATCGAGAAAAACCAGCACCGACGGACCTGCGCCGCTCAGGACAGCTCCCAGGATGCCGTCTCGGCCCTTCAGTTCCTGCAGACACGGGAGCAACGGGCAGAGCGGGGCGCGGTAGGGCTGGTGGATCCGATCTTCAAGTGCGGCGGAGAGAAGGTCCGGCCGGCCTTGCGTGAACGCGGCCAGCATCAGCATGGAGTTTTGGATATTGGTGACGGCATCAGTGCGGGAATAGTGAGCGGGAAGCACTCCTCGCGCTTCTTCGGTGGAGAGAGGCTCGTCGGGAATGGCGAGGAGAAGCGGCCACAGACCTTTCGGACGGATCACGGCAACTTGGGCCTCGGCTTCGGCCGACATGCGGGCGACGGTGAGACCACCCATCCAGCAGGCGGAAGCATTGTCGGGGTGATGCTCGCGGCGGGAGGCTTCCCCAATGATCATGGCATCGGTCCAGCGGAGACGGCCAAAGTGATCGGCGAGGGCGATACCCGCGAGACGAGCAGCGGCGGAAGAACCACAACCCTTTCCGATGGGGATATCGTTGTCGATTTGCAAAGAGAGCGGAATGATCTTGTGACCGGCATTGGTCAGCACGTCGCGATAGGTTTCGAGGATCAGGTGGTTCTCGATCTTGCCGCAGATTGCCTGATCGCGTCCTTTCGCGAGAATGGAGAAATCCGCAGCCGGGCGGGCGGTGATATCGATGTAGAAATCCATGGCGAGAGCGGCGGCGTCGAAGGCCGGGCCGAGGTTGGCGGAGGTGCCGGGAAGGGAGAGACGGAAGCTTTTGCTTGCGGTTTTTGAAGGCATGTTTTTTGATTGTTGCTGCCACAGCGAGGGCGAGACGCCCTCGCGACAATCGGCCAGAGGACGGCGCTACGGTGACTGCTCCAGAGTTTTAATGACTGCGTCGAGGGTGGCGTCGAGAACGATGGGAGGGTGGAGCAGAGCTTTCAGCGCTCCCGTGTCGTCTTTCGCTTCCTTGAACATATCGCCACGGTGAAAATCGATCGTGAAGTCGGGATCTTTCAAGAGATTACCCGTCAGCACCAGGATGACGGTTTCGTCGGATTTCACGAATCCCTGTTTGAGCAGTTTCTTTAGTCCGGCAAGGGTTACGGCAGAGGCCGGCTCGCACCCGATGCCTTCGGCGCCGATTTCGGCTTTGGCCTGCGCGATTTCGAGTTCTGTGACTTGTTCGCAGGCACCACCCGTCGCTTCGAGGACGTGAACAGCTTTCTTCCACGATGCGGGATTGCCGATGCGGATGGCGGTCGCACGTGTTTCCGGCTGCATACTCACTAGAGTTTTTCCGGCCCTTTCGCGGATCGTACGCACGAGCGCGTTGGCACCTTCGGCTTGGATAACGGAGAGTTTCGGGAGACGTGATATCAGTCCGAGGTCGCGCATTTCGAGCAAAGCCTTGCCGATGGCAGAACTATTACCGAGATTTCCGCCGGGGACAACGATGTGATCGGGCACCTGCCAGTCCAGTTGTTCGAGCAGTTCGAGGGCGACAGTCTTCTGGCCTTCGAGGCGAAAAGGGTTGATTGAGTTCAGTTGATAAACGGGAGCGCGCTTGACCAGTTCCTGCAGGAGACAGAGGCAGCCGTCGAAGTCGGTGCGAAGCTGGCATGTGACGGCTCCGTAATCGAGAGATTGGGAGAGTTTGCTCCAGGAAATCTTGCCTTCTGGAACAAGGACCAGGCTGCGGAGGCCGCCCCGAGCGGCGTAGGCGGCCATGGAGGCAGAGGTGTTGCCCGTAGAGGCACACGCGACCCATTGGAATCCGGCACGTCGGGCAAACGTGGCGGCGACGGTCATGCCGGTATCTTTGAACGATCCCGTGGGGTTCATGCCTTGATGTTTCGCGAAGAGGCGGGGTACTCCAGTGGTGCGGGCGCATCGCGGGAGTTCGTAGAGCGGAGTGTTGCCTTCGCGAAGGGTCACGATGTGTTCTTGGTCTGAGAGAGTGGGCAACAGTTCGCGGAAGCGCCACACGCCGCTGAGGTCGTTGCCGGAGTGCGAGAGACGACGCTGGGACCAGGTCGATTTCAACGTTTGCGCATGCGGAGGCGAGACTTTCCAACTGGGATATGTAATTTCCAACAAGTCGGAACAGTCGGCGCAGCGGAAATCCTGGCCGGCGGAAGCACTGAGATGCCCGCAAGAGATGCAGTGAAAACGGAAGTCCGCGGTGGTGCCCAGAGCGGAAGTGGAGGCTTGAGGCATGGACCGGACTTATTTCTCTTTCCGCAGATATTGGTCAGTCTTGTTGATCCAGTCGGCACGTGGTGGCGTGAAGACATCTAGATCGACGGTGTCTTCAAGGGCCTCGGCTTTGTGCGGCATATTCGACGGAATGCACAAAACCTCGCCCGCATGAACGACGATCTCTTTCTTATCGATCCAGAATTTGAGAGCGCCTTCGACGATGTAAGTGAGTTGCTCGTTGTGATGGCTGTGCTCAGGGACGATGCATCCTCTTTTGAGGAGCACACGCGCCAGCATGATTTCCTGGCCGACGACAAACTGGCGCTGGAGAAGCGGATTCAGGTCCTCGAGCGGAATAGTGTGCCAAGGGACGTATTGGAGCGCGGGCGTGCCACCGGCGTGCTTGGTGACGGCGCGTTTGGCGCGAGCGTGTGGCTGAGGCCGGGCGGTCCGCTTCGACTTGGATTTTGATTTGGTTTTTGGCATGAAAGTGTTTTTTTGAGTATGTTTGAATTCCGGTGCCATCGTTTATGCGGATCCTTCGACAATCCTGAGGTCCCGCTCGGCGTGTCCTTTCAAGATTTTGAATGCCGCTTGATACGCGGGACTTTCATAGGCTGCGATGGCACGATCAACACTGTCGAACTCAATCACAATCGATCGCTCGTTCAAACCTGATTCATAGGTCTTCACAGGGTTGCCGCGAGTAAGAAAGCGGCCGCCGAAAGCCTGAATCGCCGGGGCCGCCAGCCTGGCGTATTCAGATAGCACGGCGGGATCGGAGACTGAACGATATAGAGTGATCCAGTAACCTTTTGCCATTAATGCACCCTGCCTTCGTACAATTTCACAGCCGTGTCATGCAGGTACGCGTGCGCTAATTCCAGAGCGCGTGCTTCGGTGATCTCACCTTCCGAAATCATCTCAGCCAAAGCCGCAGCCAGAGCGGTACGTGACGAATAATTGCCCAGCCAATAGCTCTCTTCAGCGCCCAGCACTTGATTGTACGGGAAACAGTCCGTGCCGAAGGTGATCTTGTCGGGAAAAGTTTCGAGCCACATCTTCAACGTGTTCTTGAAAGCAGACGGATATTGGGCCAGTTCCCCGAACGAAGAATCGAGATAGACGTTCTTCATGGCCGCCAGCCAGATGGCTTCGCGTTCCAGCGGGTATCCGCCATGGATCATAACGAAGGTGGTCGCGGAGTAGCGGGGGTCGCGCAAGACACTTTCGAGATTCATGATGTTGCTTTGCGACAGGTTGAAATAGTCGCCAATACCGACCGCGGTGTGAATGTGTACCGGCAGATGTAGACGCCCGCCTTCCTGAACCAGGTAGCGGAAGATGAAATCCTGGAACGTGCGGTATTCCTTCTCGGTCGGAATTCCGCCGACGACATAGCGTTGATAAATGTCTTCGACTTGGGCGCGGGGTGGGTCGCTGAAGGTGGTCGGTCGGAAGTACGCGACCTCAAACTTCATGGCGATACCGCCACGTCTGGAGTTGCCTTCGAGCACCTGGCTGATGAACTTGAGGTAATCGCTGAAGTTTGCCGGTAGTTTGTTGACATTCACCTGCTGCATCCAGCGGTGAAGCATTTTCTCCTGCAACGGGATGTAGACGCCTTCGTCGGGATTGCGCGCGGTCTCGCGCTCATTGTTGAAGGGCCACATGAACGAGTCGGCAAAGAAGACCCATGGGAAACGCTTCGGGTCGAGATAGTCGGGCATCATCGCGCGGTTCGCGACAGAACTTTCGATGTTAATTTTGTCGAGGATCGAGTTGAAGTAGGCCGGGCCATTCATCTGCTTCTTTAGTTCGTTCTTCTTATCGAGGAGCCATTTTGAATGGTCGGGCGAAAGGTCGGTGTAGGGGTAGCCGAATAAGGCTTTCGCGGCAGCGGCGAGTTCGGGATTGTCGTCGCGGGTGCGCAGGGCTTCACTGGCATTTGGCGGTGCGGCCATTGCGTCGACGTCAGGGTCGTCGGCGTATCCCGGGTGGGCATGGTGATCGAAGGCCGGGATCTTTTCAATTTGTGGAAGAAGGCGCTGGTAGACCTGTTGCAGTTCGGGGCCGGGAAACGGTCTGGCCTGGGAATACGCCGGCAAGAGAGAAGCTGCGAATAGCCACAGCAGACCGACCACGCGCGCGATCAATTTCATGGATTCCTCAGTTGTAATCAAGGGCCTCGCCCGTCTGGGTTGAAACCTAATGGCCGCGATCAGCGCACCACCGTAGTACCCAGCCATGCCGACGAGACCTTGGCGATGCGCTCGACCGCTTCCCGCAGAGTTTCCGTTGACGATGCGAAGGAGAAGCGGACAAAATCCTGTCCGGACGGTCCAAATGCCGCCCCCGGAATCGCCGCAACCCCCGCGTCTTCCAGAAGAATCTGACAAATGTCCTCAGCGCTCACCCCCGTGCCGGTTATGTCAACCCAGGCATAGAAAGCACCGTCGGGCGGCAGGCAACGGAAACCGGGGACGCGATTCAGGTCGCGCGCGAACTGTTCGCGGCGGCGGGCAAACTCGGCCACCATGCGCGAAGTGTTGCCCTCGCGGTCACGAAGCGCATCAATGGCAGCATACTGGGTGAATTCGGCGACGCAAGTATAGGTGTTCACGGCCATCATGGCGAGCGCGGGAACGACCTCAGGAGGAGCTACCGTGTATCCCAGACGCCATCCGGTCATCGCGAAGCTCTTGGAAAATCCATCGATAATGAGAGTACGCTCCGCCATACCGGGATACCGCAGCATGGAGAAATACTTACCGCCATAGATGATGCGCGCATAAATTTCGTCAGAAAGAACCCAAAGATCATGTTTAACGGCAAGTTCCGCGAGGGCTCGCTGCACATTGTCGGTGTAGACGGTGCCCGTAGGATTGCCGGGCGAGTTGGTGAGCAGCATGCGCGTGCGCGGCGTGATTTTGGCTGCGACCTCGGCGGGATCGGGCTGGAAATGGTTGCGGGCTGAGAGTTCGAAAGGAACAGGAACCGCAGCGAGCCCACACGCGATGGAAGCGTAACCGGGAAATCCAGGATCGGGATAAAGCACTTCATCGCCGGGTTCGAGCAGGGCCATCATGCCGAGGAAAAGGGATAGCTTACAGCCGGGGGCCAGAACGATGTTCCCGGCGGCTACGTTGATGTTGCGGGTGCGGGCGAGGTAGGCAGCCAGTTCTGCGCGCAGCTCAGGAACACCGATGACGGCACAGTAACGATCTTTACCGTCATTGAGTGCTTTGGTGGCGGAATCGATGACGGACTGGCCGGGATGAAAGTCGGGCTCGCCGAGTTCGAGGTGGATGATCGAGCGCCCTTGAGCTTCGAGTTCCTGGGCGCGGGCAAAGACAGAGAGAGCACCTTCGCCGGACATCACGGACATTCGCGAGGCAATCGATCGCATGAATCTCCTGAGAGCAGTGAGCTATGAGCAATCCGACTCGCCGCTCAGGTTCACCGCCAAAACTTCAGCTCGATCACAAACCCTTATACATACCACCGTCGGCCAACACGGTTTGACCGGTTATGTACGTTGCACGCTCGGAGGCCAGCCAGACAATGGTCTCAGCCACCTCTCGAGGTTCGCCAAGACGTTTCAACGGAGCATCGGCAGCCCAGGCATCGAAAATCTCCTGCTCGCTCTTTCCTGACGCTGCAGAGCGGGCCTTCGCCAACTCCTTAAGGCGGTCCGTCGCAGTGAAACCGGGGCCGACATTGTTGACGAGGATTCCGTCTTTGCCGAATTCGTTGGCGAGACTCTTCACCAGCCCAACAACCGCGGCTCGTACCGCATTTGAGAGCACCAGATCGGCAACGGGCTGCTTTGTGGTGATTGAAGTGATCGTGATGATGCGTCCCCAGCGTTTGCGCTGCATGTGGGGAATGACTTCGCGCGCAAAATAAACTGTGCTCAGGAAATTGGCATCGATGGCACGTTGCCAATCCTCAAGCGTGGCGGCAAGGAACCCTTTGGCTGGAGGACCTCCGGCATTGGTCACACAGATGTCGGCGCTGCCAAACTCCTTGACCACCGCAGCGATGAAACTCGATACCGCGGCGGCATCAGTGACGTCGAAGGCTTCCGTGAAAACATCGGCGCCATGTTGCTTTCTGATCTTCTTAGCGGCGGACTCGAGGGTTTGACGGTTGCGAGCGCACATCGCAAGACGGCAACCTTCGGCAGCGAAGGCTTCAGCGGTGGCGAGGCCGATTCCCTGGCTGGAAGCGGCAACCAGGGCTACACGGTTTTTCAGGCCGAGATCCATTTGGAATGAACGATGAATTATAAATGGTGGCGGGTAGAATCCTTCAACCGCAAGGGGCACGAGCATGCCAAAGCTAGGTTGCGGAGCCGGATTCCGCAAAGTACTCTGGGTCGAGTGAGGTTGCCATGAAGAACAAGAGACGGAGCGTTGAAACCGCTGCTGTACACGGCGCTTCGGAGTTAGAGAAGAAGAATGCTCCAGTGGCTACACCGATCTATCAGACCTCGACTTTTCAAGTCACTGATAACGACGAGCAGGAGCGCGTGACAACCACCGACCGCTATTACACGCGATGGGGGAACCCGACGATAACGGTGGCCGAGGAGACCCTCGCCGCCATCGAAGGGACGGATGCGGCGCGAGTGTTCGCTTCAGGCATGGGGGCAATCACGACGACGGTGCTGGCCCTGCTGAAGGCAGGGGATCACGTTGTGGCGCAGCGCGACATCTATGGCGGGGTGACGAAGTTCTTTTCTGAGTGGCTGCCGAAGGTGGGAATTACAACGACATTCGTCGACACGACGGATTACGAGCAGCATGAGCGGGCGATCCGTCCGAACACCAGGTTGCTGTATCTGGAGTCACCGACGAATCCGTTGCTGCGTGTGGTCGACATGAAGAGGACTGCGGTGCTGGCCAGGCAACACGGGCTGATCAGCATGATCGACAGCACGTTTGGCTCGCCTATTAACCAGCATCCCGCGGAGTGTGGGATGGATCTGGTGATGCATTCGGGGACGAAATATCTGAGCGGGCATTCGGATTTGACTTGTGGAGTCGTTTGCGGCCGGGGCGAGTTGGTCGAGCAGATCGGAGAGACCCGGAAGACGCTGGGGAACTGCATGGATCCGCACGCGGCGTGGCTGCTGATCCGGGGACTGAAGACGCTGGCGGTGCGGGTGGCGCGACAAAATGAGAATGCCCTGCGAGTGGCGGAGTTTCTAGCGGGTCATGCGAGGGTTCGGAGGGTGCACTATCCGTGGCTGAAGAGCCATCCGCAATACGCGGTTGCGCGCGAGCAGATGACGGGAGGCGGAGGGATAGTGACGTTTGAGGTCGAAGGCACGGGAGACGATGCACGGCGCGTCAGCGAAGCGATGCGGCTGTTTACGTTGGCGACGAGTTTGGGCGGCGTGGAATCGCTGGTGTCGATCCCTGTGCTGACTTCGCACGCGATGATCTCGGCCGAACTGCGGCAGAAAATGGGAGTGACGGAGCAAATGGTGAGGCTGTCTGTGGGGATTGAGAGTGCGGAGGATTTGATTGCGGATCTGGGCCGGGCACTTGACGCGGTCGGGGCGCGACAGTCTGTACCGGTGACTACCGGAGCGAGAGAGAGCAGATGATCGACGCAGACGCGTACTTCTTCGACATTGACGGCACACTGATGGTGACAAAAGACCGCGTGCACTGGAATGGGATGCACCAGGCAATGACGGAGGTTTACGGGGTCGAGACGACGTTTGACGGGATTCCGTATCACGGCAAGACGGATGTGGCGATTCTGCGGGCGGCTTTGAATCGGGCTGGGGTTTCGGATGCAAGATTCTACGAAGATCTGCCGTCGGCTCTCGCCGTAGTGTGCAGAGATGTATCAGCGAACCGCGAATCTATTGTGCCGGGCGTGTGCCCAGGCATTCCGGAAGTCCTGGCGGAGATTCAGGAAGCCGGCCGGCTGCTGGGAGTCGCGTCAGGGAATTTAGAAGAGGTGGGCTGGCACAAGATAAGCGCCGCAGGTTTGCGCAAGTTCTTCCAATTTGGCAGTTTCGCGGACTTGCACGAGTTACGGGCACAGATTTTCGATCATGCGGCAATTCGGGCGAGGGCCGCCCTCGGCGCCAACGCGAGCATTTGCTTTGTGGGCGATACGCCGGATGACATCTCAGCAGCCCGGGCCGTGAAAGCAAAAATCATTGCGGTGGGTACAGGGATATTTGCCTGCGACGATTTGGCCGCACATCATCCCGATTTGTGCTGCAGATCTTGCCTTGAACTTGTCGGAAAATTAAAGAAAAAGCAAACAGCTTGAACTTCGCAAATAGGGCTTGAGGCTGCCCGATCTTGGCGTTCAGGTCTCGCACTGACTAGCGTCATTTCCGCAGTGTAAAACTCATTCAGCCGCAGTACTTAATCTCGTCTGGTACACTTTCGCGCATGAGCAAAACCAATCGGAGACAGTTTGTGCAGCAGTGTGTCGGTGCAGCGGCCGCGACGTGGGCGCTGCCGGCCATCGCGGGGACGGTGAGTTCTGGCCCCTCTGTTAGGTTTCCGACTGACGCGAGAAGACGGGTCGCGGTGGCGGCGTATCCGTTTCGCGAGTACATCGTGGGATGGAAGGGATGGGACGGCAAAACTCCCAGCACGGTGCCGGCAGCGCAGCAGATGCAATTAAAGGATTTTGCGGCGCACGTCGTCGAAAAGTTCAACGTGCGCAATATTGAGCCTTGGAGTCCCGTCTTTCCATCGACTGATATGAAATATCTTGAGGAATTTCGCTCTGCGGTGGAGAAGGCCGGATCTGCGGTTGTGGACATCGCCGTGGATGGCGGTTACAGCCAATACGCTATGGACGCGTCCGTGCGCGAGAAGGCGGTAACGGCAAGCAATCGGTGGATTGATGTAGGAGCAGCCCTGGGCTCACCCAGCATTCGGACACACATCGATGACGCCAAAGATTCGAAACCGGACGTAGGACGCGCCGCCGACACGCTGTCGCGCGTTGCTGACTATGCGGCGAAGAAAAGCGTGGTCGTGCATCTGGAGAATGACAATCCTGTCAGCGAAGACCCATTCTTTATCGTGCAGATCATTGACAAGGTAAATAGTCCCTGGTTGCGAGCACTTCCCGATTTCGGTAATTCGCTGGTTGCGCACGGGGAGGAATTCTCAGATCGCGCGTTGGAGGCGATGTTTGCGCATGCATACGGTATTTGCCATGTCAAAGACGGCGAGAACGACGAGCAGGGGAAGTTTGTGAAAGTCGATTTCGCTCGGACATTTGCGATTTTGAAGAGGCATGGGTACAAGGGGTATTGCTCGATCGAGTACGATTCGCCGGGGGATCCGTACAAACCGACGGCGGAGATGGTGGAGCAAACAGTGAAGTTTCTTTCTTAGTCGAGTATGCGGCGCCTGTTCGAAGAGCAGAGTGGGTAAAATCAATCCGATAAACTGAGATGGCAGGACAGGGGATACAGCGACGAGCGATGTTGAAGATTCTGGGGACAGCCGCAGCGGCGGCGCACTTTCCCGGATTCAGTAAATGGGCATTCGCGTGCGGGCACATCGGCAACGCAGCGTTGCAGATCAAGCCTGCCGTGTACCGGCCCCTGTTCTTCAATCATGGTGAGTATGCCGTCGTTGAGCGTTTGACGGACACCATCATTCCGAGCGACGGAACACCCGGCGCGAAAGAGGCAGGGGTGGCCGAGTTCATTGACTTCATGGTGGCTAGCGATCCGAGCGTGCAGTACACCTTTCGAACTGGACTGGCATGGCTCGACGCTCATGCGGAACAAAGCGTGGGCAAGAAGTTTATGGAGCTGAGTGCCGAGCAGCAGACTTCCCTGCTTGAACCGCTCGGGTTTAAAGGCAAGGCGCGGCCTGGGGCGGAAGAGGGGCAACGATTCTTCGGGATCGTGCGCGAGTACACCGTAACCGGCTTCTACACGAGCGAAATCGGATTCAAGGAGCTCGATAATCCCGCGCTGCAATTTTATTCCGAGTCGCCGGAATGCCCGCACAAGGACGATCCGGAGCACTCGCACCTGCAGCAACCCAGGTCGTAAATAGAACCCATGGCCAAGAAAATCTACGACGTCATCGTGATTGGAACCGGCGCCGGCGGCGGCATGGCGATCAAGACCCTGTGCGAGGCCGGACTGAAAGTTTGTGCGTTGAATGCCGGACGCAAGCTCGACCCGGAGAAAGACTTCCGCTATCACCGCATGCCGTGGGATATGAAGTTCCGTGGCCTGGGTGATCCGCAAACGCGGGATCGGTCGTACGGCTACATGGACAACGAGTACACCGCAGCCGCGTGGGATCATGAGATTCCGTTCACGACTCCTCCGGGAAAGAAGTGGATGTGGCCGCGATGTAATGCGGTTGGCGGAAAGACCAATTTCTGGGGACGGAGTTCGGCGCGATTCGGTGACATCGATTTTCGGGCGGCGTCACTCGACGGATATGACGTCGATTGGCCGCTGACTTATGAAGAGATCAGCCCGTTCTACTCGCGGGTTGAGAAGATGATCGGTGTAGCCAGCACAGTGCAGAACCGGCCCAGCAATCCTGACGGATCCTATTTGCCTCCGTTCAAGTTCCGGTGCCTTGATTACATCCTCGAGGCAGGCTGCAAGAAAGTGGGGGTGCCCTATTTGCCCGATCGTTGCGCGCAGCTCACCCAGCCCCATGAGGGACATCCAGCGTGCCATTTCTGCGGTGAGTGCACGACAGGATGCGACGTAGGGGCGTTTTTCTCTTCGCCATACTTCTTGCTGCCCAAGGCTGAAGCTACTAAGAACCTCGAGTTGCGCACCGATGCACTGGCAAAGAACGTTCTAGTGGATGAGGACGGCCAGGCCACGGGTGTGGCCTATATCGATCGCAAAACTAAACAGGAAGTTGAGGTGTACGGCCGCGCGGTTGTGGTTGCGGCTGGATGCATTGAATCGTCGCACATCATGCTCAACTCCAAGTCGCGACATTGGCCCAATGGGATTGCGAATTCGAGCGGTCAACTCGGGCGAAATCTCTGCGATCATCTCTACGGCGAGTCAGCACGGGGATACCTGCCTCAGTTGCTGGGGCAACCGAGTTTCCCGGACCATGTCGCCGACAGCACGATCGCATGGATGCCGCGCTGGCAAAACTTGACTGACCCTCACGAGGAGAAATTCATTCGTGGATACTCCGTCTACCCGGACGGAGGCTGTGGGGAATTCCCCTCGTTCGCAACGAGTCTCGACGGCTTTGGATCATCCTTCAAGCGCGAAATCAAGAGGCGGTACCCGACGCCGGTCAGCTTTGGAATTCAGGCGCCGACGCTGCGCTCAGACAGCAATTTCGTGGACCTCGATCCTGAGGTGAAAGATCCTTATGGGACTCCCGTAGCTCGCATCCACTTCGATTGGGATGAGAACGTGCTGAAGATGTGGGAACACTCCAAACAAGTCTGCGCTGAAGTACTGCGAGCGGCAGGAGGAGTTTATGACGGCTCCTCCGACGAACCAGAGATGCCAGGCTGGAGTTTGCATGAGACCGGGACGTGCCGTATGGGCAACGATCCCAAGAAGTTCGTCACTAACCGATTTGGGCAGACGCACGATGTACCGAACCTGTATGTCTGCGATGCGAGTGTTTTCCTGAATTGCACGGACAAAACCACGACCATCAGCATTTTGGCATTCACGTTAAGGACGTCGGAGCACCTGATCGATAATTTCCGACGTGGCGATCACAAGGCTGCGTGAACGGGAAGTTTATGCGGGCCGAATCGCCAAACGAAAGTTCCCGTCTGGCCCGTCTCCTTGGGCTTTCTGCCCTCTTCCTGAAACTTGGCGCAATCAGCTTTGGTGGCCCTGCGGCACACATCGCACTGATCGAGAGTGAAGTCGTAGGCAAGCGACAGTGGGTCACGCGACAGCAGTTTCTCGATATGCTGGGAGCAGCCAATCTGATCCCTGGCCCCACCTCCACGGAAATGGCAATCAATGTCGGCTACGCGCGTGCGGGATGGCCGGGCCTGTGTGTGGCAGGAGCAAGCTTCATATTGCCGGCAGCACTCATTACTGGTGCATTTGCGTGGGCGTACGTTCGGTTTGGCACGCTGCCGCGGGCGGGATCCGTGCTGGCGGGCATCAAGGCCGCAGTGATTGCCGTGATTGCGATTGCGATCTGGAAATTGGGGAAGTCAGCGATCAAGGGCGCGGGGCTGGCAGTACTCGGCGGCGTGGCACTCGCGGCGTTCTTTGTTGGCTTAAGTCCAATTGCGATTCTGCTTGGCGGTGGCGTCGCAGGGATGATCACGCGACAAGCTTTTTCGGTTCGGAAGTCCGGAGCACTCCTGTGCCTGCCCGCATTCGCGAGCCGAGGTGGTCTGCGGTGGTTTGGAATCGGGGCGGCTACGTCGCTGGGGGCTCTGTCGGCAGCAGAAGCACCATCACTGAGCAGAATCGGGCTGTTCTTCTTGAAAGTCGGCGCAGTGCTGTACGGCGGAGGGTACGTGCTGCTGGCCTTCCTGGAGCAAGGGCTGGTACACCAGCATGCATGGCTCACGCAGCAGCAGTTGCTCGATGCCGTCGCGATCGGGCAGTTTACGCCGGGGCCGGTGCTCTCGACTGCAACGTTTATCGGATACATCTTGGGTGGGTTCCCGGGAGCCGCAGTTGCGACAGTAGCGATCTTTCTACCATCGTTTTTCTACGTCGCGTTGCTTGCGCCAGTATTGTTTAGTCTCAGAAAGTCACCGTGGATGGCAGGCTTCCTGGATGCCGTGAATGTGTGTGCGGTAGCGCTCATGGCGGGAGTTACGTTCAAACTCGCCGTGGATGCGCTTCGGGGATGGCCAACCTGGGTGATAGCGGCGATTGCCTTGGCAGTGCTGCTGCGCTGGAAAGTCAATCCTGCATGGGTCGTCTTGGGGGCAGGGGCGGCGGCGGGATTTTTCGCAATCCGCTAATTCGTTTTTTCTTCGCCTTTGAGCAAGATCTGTGGTACATCTACTTGCCATGCGCAAGGCCATCAACCACCTGAAAAAGTGCGACCCAGTGCTACGCGGAATCATCGAGCGCGTGGGCCCTTGCCGGATGGAATTCGGTCCACCGGAGTTCCATAGCCTCGCCGAAGCCATCGTCTATCAGCAGTTGAACGGCAAAGCAGCAGTGACGATCTTCAAGCGTTTTGCGGCGTTGGCGGGAGAGCCGCTTACTCCTGAGGGTATTCTCAAACTGAGTGATGAGCAGTTGCGCAGCGCGGGATTGTCAAAGCAAAAGTCAGGCTATGTCAAAGATCTGGCGGCAAAGACGCGGGATGGGCTGCTGGATTTCACTAAGCTGGTGGAAATGCCCGATGAGGAAGTGATCAAACATCTTACGCAAGTGAAGGGTGTCGGCGTCTGGACCGCGCAGATGTTTCTGATGTTCACACTGAAGCGCCCCGATGTGTTGCCAACCGGCGATTACGGCGTGCAGGCGGCCATGAAGAAGCATTACCGCAAACGCAAAATGCCAAAGCCGAAAGAGATGGAGAAGATTGCACGGGCCTGGTCACCCTACCGCAGCATCGCGTGCTGGTACTTGTGGAAGAGTCTCGAGGTGAAGACAGTTGGAGGTTGATCGCCACGCACGCACTGAGGAACCGATACCTCCTGGCATATAATGGCGCAGATGCCATCTGACGTGAAGATCCGCGTGTTGGTAGCCAAGCCGGGGCTTGATGGGCACGACCGGGGCGCGAAAGTGATTGCCAGGGCACTGCGAGATGCGGGCATGGAAGTGATTTATACGGGATTGCGCCAGACGCCGGAAATGATTGTGAGTGCCGCTCTGCAAGAAGACGTGCAGGTAATCGGATTGTCGATTCTGTCCGGGGCGCACAATGCCATCGTGCCGCGTGTCATGGACCTGCTCCGGCAGAACAAGATGGATGATGTGATTGTGCTGGTGGGCGGAATCATTCCGGACCAGGATATTGACGGCCTCAAGAAAGCGGGCGTGGCCGCGATTTTCCAGCCGGGCACAGCCATGGACAACATCGTTCAGTTCATTCGGACGCACGTTAAAGGGGCCGGCGTCCCCGCGGCCCAGTAATGGTGGAGATCAGCGCCGGGCGCGTTCGCGACATTCTTTCCAAGGCCATCGGTCCAACTCCCTGGTACTGGCAGACCTTCCCTGCATTTCGCTCGCTGGCTGGACAGCGCTTTGTGTGGACTCATCATGGCGAACAGGGGCCCATTGCGCATCTGGTCACTCTTGGACTTGAGCAAGAACCGGACCAGGCTCGACTCGCTCTCAACACGTATTGCCGCCCATTTCCCATTCCACCTCATCATTTGGGAGTCTGGTGTCCTGAGGGACGGAACATCCGGCTTGTGTGCTTCGATCCAGATCAGCTGAAGGCATTCGATCTGGCTGAAGTTGCTGGATGGTTTAAGCAATCGTCGGACCGCATGTATGCGAAAACGGCTCCCATTGCGGACTTTGAGGTGGCTTTGACGCTTTCCCCTGGCACGCACAAGATCGAGGTGCCTGCGGAACTGCAGCGTGTCGACGAGTTGATGGTTCCGACCAGCTACAAGGCCAGGTCAAGTGACGATCCTGCGTTTGCACTTTTCGTGTTTTACCTGCAAGCCGGATTAGTGGAAGTGCTGCCACAGAAATGGTTCACGGCGGCTCAATATCGCGTGGGGCAGCAGTGGATCACGCGCGCCGCGCGCGATCCGGAATCGCAGCGAATTGTTGGGGAGTGCTTCGGCGTTGGAACTTTTGCGCTGGAAGAAGACGGCTGCCGGATTGCTGGATGGGTGGAGAAAAAGACTTAGCTCAGATTCACGGATTTGCTTCGCACGATTCACACCGATGTCGCGATCTTCCTTCCAGATTGAAGAGCGTCCGAAAGCATACATACTGCGTCTACACTCCGAAGACGGGACCAACCGTCTCACGCGCAATCTGGTGGTTGCTTTGACTGCAGCCGTTGAGCAACTTGCCGGACGGCCGCGTGGTCTGGTCATCACCGGAAACGACAGATTCTTTTCTGCCGGAGCCGAACTCGAGGAGATTGCTGAGCTAGATGGTCCATCGGCGTACGAGTTTTCGAAGATGGGACAAGAGCTCATGAACGCGATCGACCACTTCCCTTCTCCGGTTTATGCGGCGGTGTCGGGATATTGTATGGGCGGCGGGATGGATCTGGCGCTGGCCTGTCATTATCGGATTGCCTCGTCCCATGCTGTATTCGGGCATCGCGGGGCGGCGTTGGGTTTGATTACTGGATGGGGAGGTACCCAGCGGTTGCCACGGCTCATCGGCAAAGGACGGGCTTTGGAATTGTTGGTCGCGGCCGAAAAGGTCCATGCGTGCCAAGCGCTGCGAATCGGCCTGATCGATGCCATCGCACAAGATCCGATCGATACCGCGTTACGGCAACTCCAGACATAGGCGGGCGAGGACCTACAGTTTCCTCAGCATTGCGCGGTTCCGCCCGCGTGTTATACCGTAATCAGTCCGCTTAGATTCCTTGACCATGGCGAATCGGAACGAACCTCTCATCGCAAGCTCGTCTGCCGCAGCCGACGTGCTGACGACGAAAATTGATCCGACCTCGGCGCGTTTTGAAGCCAACATGCGTTTCATGGCCGACCTGATGTCGCAGGTGCGCAATGAAGGCGAAAAGATCTGCGAGGGGGGCGGGACGAAGGCCATTGATAATCAGCACGCCAAGGGACGCCTGACCGCGCGCGAGCGCATCGAACGGCTGACGGACCCGAAAACATTCTTCGAACTTGGCCTCTACGCCGCGCACGGAATGTATGAAGAGTGGGGTGGAGCTCCAGCCGCGGGGGTGATTACCGGCCTGGCGCGAATCCACACGCGCATGGTGATGATCATTGCGAACGACGCTACAGTGAAGGCCGGGGCGTTTTTCCCGATGACATCGAAGAAAGTAATTCGGGCGCAGAACATCGCCATCGAGAATCGCATCCCAACGATTTACCTGGTCGACTCGGCCGGAGTCTTTCTTCCCCTGCAGGAGGATGTGTTTCCTGACACCGATGATTTCGGGCGTGTGTTTCGTAACAACGCAGTGATGTCGGCGATGGGAATTCCGCAGATCGCAGCGATTATGGGCATGTGTGTCGCCGGAGGCGGGTATTTGCCGGTGATGTGCGATCACGTGCTGATGACTGATGGGAGCGGATTGTTCCTGGCCGGTCCAGCGCTGGTGCAGGCGGCAATCGGGCAGAAAGTGTCGGCGGAAGAGCTCGGGGGCGCGGTCATGCACTCGGCGATCAGCGGCACGGTCGATTTCCGTGAACCGGATGATGAGGCCTGCATCGCGCGCATTCGTTCGATCGTGGAGAAGTGGGGTTATCGCCGACTGTCGCCCTGGGATCGCAAGAAGCCGGTCGAACCAACCCTCGCGGCGGAGGAGATTTATGGAATCTATGATTCGTCGCCGGCGCGACCGTATGACATGAAGGAAATCCTCGCACGAATTCTCGACGGCAGCCGCTTCGATGAGTACAAGCCGGAGTATGGAAAGACACTGATTTGCGGGTATGGGCGCATAGGGGGCTTCGCGGTTGGAATTGTGGCGAACCAGAAATTGCACGCGCAGCAGACCGATCATGAAGGTCACAAGCGCCTGGAATTCGGAGGCGTGATTTATACCGAATCCGCCGAAAAGGCTTCACGCTTCATCATGGACTGCAACCAGAATCTGATCCCGCTGGTCTTTCTGCATGATGTAAACGGATTCATGGTGGGACGCGACGCGGAGTGGAGCGGCATTATCAAAGCAGGCGCGAAGATGGTGAATGCGGTTTCGAATTCGGTGGTGCCGAAGATCGCGGTGATTGTAGGCGGGTCATTTGGCGCGGGACACTACGCCATGTGCGGGAAAGCGTACGATCCGCGGTTCATGTTTGCCTGGCCAACGGCGCGGTATGCCGTAATGAGTGGTGATTCGGCGGCGGGAACGCTGGTTGAGATCAAAGTGAAACAACTGGAGCGGGGCGGGAAGAAGCTGAGCGAAGATGAGCGGAAAGAACTTTACGAATCGGTAAAGCGGACCTATGACGAGCAAACCGATCCACGCTACGGAGCGGCTCGGCTCTGGATCGACAAGATCATCGACCCGATTGAGACGCGGGAAGCAATCACGCAGGCTCTCGAAGCGGGCGCGCTCAACCCCGACGTGCCGGAGTTTAAGGTTGGGGTGCTGCAGACATAACTCACATGCCTGATGGGGTTAAACTGATTGAGTGTCCGCGAGATGCCTGGCAAGGGCTGAAAGGGATCATTCCTGCCGATTTGAAGGCAGACTATCTCAAGGCCCTGATCAGCGTGGGGTTCAAACACATCGACGCGGTTTCGTTCGTGTCGCCGAAGGCTGTGCCGCAGATGGCCGATTCGGAGGAAGTACTGAAGGAACTCGACCCGCCGGATGATGTCGAGATCATCGGAATTGTCGTAAACGAGAAAGGTGCGCAACGGGCGATTGATACCCAAGCCGTGTCGACGCTGGGATTTCCGTATTCGATCTCTGAGACTTTTCTACGCAAGAATCAGAACCAGTCCGCAGAAGATGCGCTCGATGAACTAGAAAAGGTTCAGAAGAAAGCCGGTGACGCAGGATCGAGCGTAGTTGTCTACATCTCGATGGCATTCGGAAATTCATATGGCGATCCGTGGAGCGTAGAGGAAGTCCTCGACGCAGTCGAGCTACTGGAAGCGGAGCACCTGCACGTGATTTCCCTCGCCGACACTGTAGGCCTGGCCACAGCGACCCAGATCGGAGAGTTAGTCAGTGCAGTAATGGAGAAATACAACTATCTCGAGATTGGGGTGCATTTGCACAGCCGGCCGGATCAGGTTTCTGAGAAGATTCTGGCAGCCTACGATGCCGGTTGCCGACGGTTTGATTCGGCTCTGGGAGGACTCGGCGGGTGCCCGTTTGCGCAAGATTCATTGGTGGGCAACATCCCGACAGAAAAAGTAATCGAGGTATTAAAGCAACGCGGTGCGCAATTGCCTGCTTTGAAGTCCCTGGATCCGCTGCTACGTGCAACGGGAGGCATTGGGGCGAAGTATTCTGAATCCCACGCCGCCGATTGAGGGTGCCCACAACTCCTTCGTTTTAAAGATTTGGGATTCATGCCCTGCATCCGGTAACATTCTCGGTTTGGTTCCAGATGACATACAAGACCATCGAAGTCGCTTACGACGGCGCTGTTGCCACGATCACGTTGAATCGTCTGGAAAAGCGAAACGCCATCAGCTTTGAATTGATTGATGATCTGTTGCGCGGACTGGATGAGGTGGCTAAGTCCGACGCGATCGTTCTGATCCTGACCGG
>Ga0209698_10002583_pt1 | contig 20441 bp, 22 predicted proteins | sample LitLauG_LLR_2012_FD_187203 | JGI IMG/M metagenome (GOLD analysis project Ga0209698, IMG submission 187203) | Freshwater sediment microbial communities from Pennsylvania, USA - Little Laurel Run_MetaG_LLR_2012 (SPAdes) (version 2) | ecosystem: Environmental > Aquatic > Freshwater > Creek >...
CTCCAAGGGCATCCTGAAGTACGCCAATTCGGGCGGCGTGCGCCTGGGCGGGCTGGTGTGCAACGAGCGCCAGACCGACAAGGAGATCGAGCTGGCCGATGCGCTGGCCAAGAAGCTGGGCACCACGCTGATCCACTTCGTCCCGCGCGACAACATCGTGCAGCACGCCGAGCTGCGCCGGATGACGGTGATGGAGTACGCGCCGGACTCCAAGCAGGCCGACGAGTACCGCACCCTGGCCAAGAAGATCCACGCCAACAAGGGCAACGGCGTGATCCCGACCCCGATCACGATGGACGAGCTCGAGGACCTGCTGATGCAGCACGGAATCATGAAGGCGATCGACGAATCGCAGGTCGGCAAGAAGGCCGCCGAACTGGCGGCGGCGTAACGCGCAAGTCGAGAGTCGAGGGCCGCCGTATTGCACCGCATGACGCGGCCCTGCTCTCTCGATTTACGCACGAGCAAAACCTGGACGGAGCTTGCAGCCATGAGCATGACGCTTGAAGAAAAGAAGGCGGCCAACAAGGCGCTGATCGACGAGGTCCTGAAGGCGTATCCGGAAAAGACCGCCAAGAAGCGCGCCAAGCACCTGGGCAGCTTCGAAGAGGGCAAGCCCGATTGCGGCGTGAAGTCGAACATCAAGTCGCTGCCGGGCGTGATGACGATCCGCGGCTGCGCGTACGCCGGTTCCAAGGGCGTCGTGTGGGGACCGATCAAGGACATGGTCCACATCTCGCACGGCCCGGTCGGCTGCGGCCAGTACTCGTGGGCGGCGCGCCGCAACTACTACATCGGCACCACCGGCGTCGACAGCTTCGGCACGATGCAGTTCACCTCCGATTTCCAGGAGAAGGACATCGTGTTCGGCGGCGACAAGAAGCTGGAAAAGATCATCGACGAGATCCAGACGCTGTTTCCGCTGAACAAGGGGATCACGGTGCAGTCGGAATGCCCGATCGGGCTGATCGGCGACGACATCGAGGCGGTCTCCAAGAAAAAATCGAAGGAGCACGAGGGCAAGACCATCATTCCGGTGCGCTGCGAGGGCTTCCGCGGCGTCTCGCAATCGCTCGGCCACCACATCGCCAACGACGCCGTACGCGACTGGGTCTTCGACAAGAGCGAAGGCAAGCACGCCGACTTCGTGTCCACGCCGTACGACGTGGCGATCATCGGCGACTACAACATCGGCGGCGACGCGTGGAGCTCGCGCATCCTGCTGGAGGAGATGGGGCTGCGCGTGATCGCGCAATGGTCGGGCGACGGCACGATCGCCGAGATGGAAAACACCCCGAAGGCGAAGCTGAACGTCCTGCACTGCTACCGCTCGATGAACTACATCTCGCGGCACATGGAAGAAAAGTACGGGGTTCCCTGGGTCGAGTACAACTTCTTCGGCCCCACCATGATCGAGAAGAGCCTGCGCGAGATCGCCAGCCACTTCGACGACAGGATCAAGGAAGGCGCCGAGCGCGTGATCGCCAGGTACCGGCCGCTGGTCGATGCCGTGATCGCCAAGTTCAAACCGCGCCTGCAGGGCAAGACAGTCATGTTGTTCGTCGGCGGCCTGCGGCCGCGCCACGTGATCGGCGCCTACGAGGACCTGGGCATGGAAGTGGTCGGCACCGGCTACGAGTTCGGACACAACGACGACTACCAGCGCACCACGCACTACGTGAAGGACGGCACGCTGATCTACGACGACGTCACCGGCTTCGAGTTCGAGCAGTTCGTCGAGAAGGTGCAGCCCGACCTGGTCGGCTCCGGCATCAAGGAAAAGTACGTGTTCCAGAAGATGGGCGTGCCGTTCCGGCAGATGCACAGCTGGGACTACTCGGGCCCGTACCACGGCTACGACGGTTTCGCCATCTTCGCGCGCGACATGGACATGGCCATCAACAGCCCCGTGTGGGGCCTGGCCAGGGCCCCGTGGGCGAAGTGACCCGGGTCGCGACAACCAACACCTTTCAGGAGCGACGGCCATGCCGCAAAGCGCTGAGAAGATCATCGATCACGAGATGCTGTTCCGCGAACCCGAATACCGGGAGATGCTGAAGAACAAGCAGTGCAGCTTCGAGTACCAGCATCCGGCCGAGCAGACCGCGGCCCAGATCGAGTACGCCAAGACCTGGGAGTACCGCGAGAAGAACTTCAAGCGCGAGGCGCTCACGGTCAATCCGGCCAAGGCCTGCCAGCCGCTGGGCGCGGTGTTCGCGGCGGTCGGATTCGAGAAGACGCTGCCGTTCGTGCACGGCTCGCAGGGCTGCGTGGCCTACTACCGCTCGCACTTCTCGCGTCACTTCAAGGAGCCCACCTCCTGCGTGTCCTCGTCGATGACCGAGGACGCGGCGGTGTTCGGTGGGCTGAACAACATGGTCGACGGGCTGGCGAATTCCTACAACCTGTACAAGCCCGAGATGATCGCGGTGTCGACCACCTGCATGGCCGAGGTGATCGGTGACGACCTGGACGCGTTCATCAAGACCTCCAAGCAGAAGGGCAGCCTGCCGGCCGAATTCGACGTGCCGTTCGCGCATACGCCGGCCTTCGTGGGCAGCCACATCACCGGCTACGACAACACGATGCTGGGCGTGCTGAAGCACTTCTGGGGTGGCAAGGCCGGAACCGTCGAGGCACTCAAGCGCGAGCCGAACGAATCGATCAACTTCATCGGCGGTTTCGACGGCTTCGTGGTCGGCAACATGCCCGAGATCCGGCGCATCCTGGACCTGTTCGGGATCGAGTACACCGTGCTGTGCGATCCCTCGAGCGCGTGGAACACGCCCACCGACGGCCAGTTCCGGATGTACGACGGCGGAACCAGCAAGCAGGAGGTCGAACGGGCCCTGAACGCCAAGGCGACCTTCATCTTCCAGGAATATTGCTCGGAGAAGACCGCCAAGTACATCGCCGAGCAGGGTCAGGAGGTCGTGATCCTGAACAGCCCGGTCGGCGTGTCCGGCACCGACCGCTTCCTGATGGAGCTTTCGCGGGTGACCGGAAAGCCGATCCCCGAGCAACTGACGCGCGAGCGCGGCCGCCTGGTCGACGCGATCGCCGACTCGCAGGCCCATCTGCACGGCAAGAAGTACGCGCTGTACGGCGATCCGGACCTGATGCTGGGCCTGACCGGCTTCCTGCTGGAGCTGGGTGCCGAGCCGGTGCACGTGCTGGCGACCAATGGCGGCGAAGACTGGTCCAGGAAGGTGCAGGCCCGGCTCGACGCCAGCCCGTTCGGCGCCGGCTGCCACGTTTACCCGAAGCGCGACCTGTGGCACATGCGCTCGCTGCTGTTCACCGAGCCGGTCGACTTCCTGATCGGCAACACCTACGGCAAGTACCTGGAGCGCGACGTCGGCGTGCCGTTGATCCGCCTGGCCTTCCCGATCTTCGACCGCCACCATCACCATCGCTTCCCGATCTGGGGCTACGAGGGCGGTCTGCGCGTGCTGGTGACCCTGCTGGACGAGTACTTCGAGAAGCTCGATGCGAGCACGATCGAGACCGCGGTCACGGACTTCTCCTACGACATCATCCGGTAAAGCCCATGGCCACCGTCACGTTCTCCTCGCCCAGCATGCACAAGGACGTCACCGTGTACGCAGTGGCGGGCGACACGCACACCCTGCTGGCCGTCGCCAAGCAGCACAAGATCCCGCTGAATTTCGAATGCGAGAACGGCGAGTGCGCCTCTTGCGCGGTCGAGGTCAGCGTGCTGTCGAACAAGCCCCCGATGGCCATCGCGCTCACCGAGAAGGAGAAGATCGCGCTGCGCCTGGCCGGGAAGATAACCCCGGCCCAGATCGCGCGCGCCGAGACCGAAGACATGCCGCCGCCGTGGCGCCTCGCGTGCCAGTTCATCGTGCGCGACGAGGACATCCTGGTGAAGTTCTAGCCCGTCGGTAGCCCATGAACGCGACCCTGAACTTGAAAATCCAGTCGGTGTTCGAAGAACCCGCCTGCGACACGAACCAGGCCAAGGGCGACAAGGAGCGCAAGAAGGGTTGCACCAAGCAACTGTCGCCGGGCGCGGCCGCCGGCGGCTGCGCCTTCGACGGCGCCAAGATCGCGCTGCAGCCGATCGCCGACGTAGCGCACCTGGTGCACGGTCCGATCGCCTGCGAAGGCAACTCGTGGGACAACCGGAGCAGCGCCAGCTCCGGTCCCTTGCTGTACCGCACCGGATTCACGACCGACATCGGCGAGCTGGACGTGATCTACGGCGGCGAGAAGCGTCTCTTCAAAGCGATCCGGGAGATCCTGGACAAGTACGATCCGCCGGCCGTCTTCGTCTACCAGACCTGCGTCACGGCGATGATCGGGGACGACATCGAGGCCGTGTGCAAGCGCGCAACCGAGAAGTTCGGCAAGCCGGTGATTCCGGTGAACAGCCCCGGCTTCGCCGGCCCCAAGAACCTGGGCAACAAGCTGGGTGCCGAGGCGCTGCTCGACTACGTGATCGGCACGCGCGAGCCGGAGTTCGGGACTCCGTACGACATCAACATCATCGGCGAATACAACCTGTCCGGCGAGCTGTGGCAGGTCAAGACCTTGCTGGATGCGCTGGGCGTGCGGGTGCTGGCCTGCATCTCGGGCGACGGCCGTTACAACGAGGTGGCCGGCAGCCACCGCGCGCGGGCCGCCATGATGGTGTGCTCCAAGTCGATGATCAACGTGGCCCGCAAGATGCAGGAGCGCTGGGGTATTCCGTACTTCGAAGGGTCGTTCTACGGGATCTCCGACATGAGCGCCGCGCTGCGCAGCATCGCGCGGCTGCTGGTCGATCGCGGCGCTCCCGAGGACCTGCTGGTGCGCACCGAGAAGCTGATCCGGCTGGAAGAGACGCGCGCGACCGAGCGCGTGCGCGCCTACCGGGCGCGGCTTGCGGGCAAGCGCGTGCTGCTGATCACCGGCGGGGTCAAGTCCTGGTCGGTGGTGTCGGCGCTGCAGGAAGCGGGCATGGAAGTGGTCGGCACCAGCGTGAAGAAGTCGACCAAGGAGGACAAGGACCGCATCAAGGAAATCATGGGCGACGACGCGCACATGATCGACGACATGACGCCGCGCCAGATGTACGACATGCTGCGCGACGCGCGCGCCGACATCATGCTGTCGGGCGGCCGTTCGCAGTTTGTCGCGCTGAAGGCGCGCATGCCCTGGCTCGACATCAACCAGGAGCGCCACTACGCCTACGCCGGTTACGAGGGCATGGTCGAGCTGGTGCGGCAGATCGACAAGGCGATTTCCAACCCGGTCTGGCAGCAGGTACGCCTGCCGGCGCCGTGGGACTGCGCTTCGACGACCCTCACCCCCGGCCCCTCTCCCACTGGCGTGGGAGAGGGGAGGAACGGCATGTTCTCCTCCGCTCGAGAAGGACCGAGCAAAGAACTCCCCTCTCCCGCTTGCGGGAGAGGGGCCAGGGGTGAGGGTATCAGCCTCGAGTCGCTCGCCGATCCCAGGGATTTATAGAGTCATGGCGACCGTTCTCGAATCGAAAAAGGCCTGCGCGGTCAATCCGCTGAAGATGAGCCAGCCGCTCGGCGCAGCCTATGCCTTCCTGGGGCTGGACCGCTGCATGCCGCTGATGCACGGCTCGCAGGGCTGCACCTCGTTCGGCCTGGTGCTGCTGGTGCGCCACTTCAAGGAGGCGATCCCGCTGCAGACCACCGCGATGAACGAGGTCACCACGATCCTGGGCGGATACGAGAACCTGGAGCAGGCGCTGCTGAATATCCGCTCGCGGGCCAAGCCGCGGCTGATCGCGATCTGCTCGACGGGGCTGACCGAAACCAAGGGCGACGACGTCGAGGGCTACCTGGCGCTGATCCGCAAGAAGCGGCCCGAGCTGGCCGACACCGAGCTGGTCTACGTGTCGACGCCGGACTACGTCGGCGCCTTCCAGGACGGCTTCGCCCGCGCAACCACGGCCATCGTGAAGCAGCTGGTCGAGCCGTTCGGCGCGCGCATCGAGCGCCAGGTCAACCTGCTGGCCGGCAGCCATCTGACGCCGGGCGACATCGAGGAGCTGCGTGAAATCCTTGCCGCGTTCGGCCTGTCGGCGCTCGTGCTGCCCGACGTTTCCCGATCGCTCGACGGCCACATTCCGGACGACTGGCGCGGCACCACGCTGGGTGGCACCAGCCTGGACGAGATCCGCACGATGGGCGGCTCCTGCCTGACCCTGGCGGTCGGCGAGCAGATGCGGTCGGCGGCCATGGAGCTCGAGATGCGCACGGGCGTTCCCTACGTCCTGTTCGACCGTCTCACCGGGCTGGCGCCCTGCGACCGACTGCTGCAGACGCTGTCCGAGCTGTTCGGCGTCCCGGTTCCGGCAGGTTTGCGGCGCCAGCGCAGCCAGCTGCTGGACGCCATGCTGGACGGGCACTTTCATCTGGGCGGTGTGCGTGCCGCGGTGGGCGCCGAGCCGGACCTGCTGTTTGCGGTCGGCTCGCTGCTGCACGAAATGGGCGCGGAGCTCGCCTGCTGCGTGACCACGACCCAGGCTCCGATCCTGGAGCAGGTGCCGGCCGCACAGGTGCTGGTCGGCGATCTGGAGGATCTTGAGCGCGCCGCCGCCGGCTGCGACCTGATCCTGACCCACTCGCACGGCCGGCAGGCCGCCGCGCGCCTGGGCAAGCCTCTGTACCGGATCGGCATTCCGATGTTCGATCGGGTCGGCAACTCCCACCGCGTTTCGGTCGGCTACCGCGGCACGCGCAACCTGATCTTCGATCTGGCCAATTTGATGATCGACCATCTGCCGCATCCGCAAGCGCACGGCTGGCCGCTGCCGCAGGCGTCGCTGGATGCGGCGCGCGGGTCGTCGCCGGGACACGAATCACCGATCGCCGAACAGGAGCTCGCATCATGAAAATCGCCTTTTCGACCCAGGACAAGCAGCGCGTCGACGCGCACTTCGGCTGGGCCAGGCATATCGCGGTGTACGACGTGACCGCCGACGATTGCAAGTACGTCCAGACGTTCGACTTCGGCGGCGAGCTGCAGGAGGACGGCGACGAAGACAAGCTGGCGCCGAAGCTGGCGGCGATCCACGACTGCGCGATCCTGTACGTGGCCGCGATCGGCGGCTCGGCCGCGGCGCGCGTGGTCGCCCTGAAGATTCACCCGATCAAGGTCGCGCAGCCCGAAGCGATCCTGGACATCCTGGACAAGGTGCAGGATGTCCTGAAGGGGACGCCTCCGCCCTGGTTGCGCAAGGCGCTTGCCAAGGGTCAGGAACGCGCTCACGCGTTCGAGGACGAAGGCGTCGGGCACGGCGGAGCGTCCCATGGCTGAAGCCGTGGCTGTGGCCGAGCGCGCCGAGGCGACCGAGCAGGAGCTGCTGGCGCGCCCGTTCGTGCGCGAGCTGATCAAGGTGATCCGGGCCCAGGACACGCACGGCGCCTGGGACGGCAAGGACGACCGCGCGCTGCTGGCGCCGTACATCCTGGATGCCGAGCAGCGGCGCGAAATTCCGATCATGGGCGACCCCGATCCGGACACGCTGTGGCGGCTGGAGTTGCTGTACAACGCGGTTGGCCTGGCGGTGGAACGCGCAACCGGCGTGATGGTGTCGCCGATGATGAAGATGCACCACGAGGGCTTCGGCCGCCTGGTGCTGACCGCGGGGCGCCTTATCGTGGTCAACAAGCATCTGCGCGACGTGCACCGCTTCGGCTTCCCGTCCCTGGCGAAGCTGGAGCAGGCCGGCAGCAAGCTGGTCGAGGATGCGATCGGAATGATCCGCGCCTATCCCGAGGTTGCGAAATACGGAAGCTAGCGATGGAAAGCCCAGACGAACTGAAAGCCCGGCTGAAGAAGCTCAACGCGCAAGCAGTGCAGGCGAAGATGGATCTGCACGACCTGTCCGAGGAACTGCCGACCGATTGGGAAAGGATCCCGGAGGTCGCGCAGAAGGCTTTCGAGGCGCACCGGGCGCTGGCCGAGGCGCGCAAGGCCGCCGCAGCGGCCGCGGAATGAGCGAGGCCGCCGATGAGCGAATTTTCGGTGACGCTGCCCAGCGGCGTGTCGTGGGTCCCGCGCTTCGTGCGCTCGATCGATGAACAGAAATGCATCGGTTGCGGGCGCTGCTTTCGCGTGTGCCCGCGCGGCGTGCTGGAACTGGTGGGGCTGGACGAGGACGGCGAGCGCGTGGGCGTCGATCCCGACGGCGACGAGTACGACGAGTACGAAAAGAAGGTGATGACGATCGCGCACGGCGAGCTGTGCATCGGCTGCACCGCCTGCTCGCGCATCTGTCCGAAGAAGTGCTACACCCACCGGGCCCAGGAGGGCTGAGCCTTGGAGCCGGCGCTCGTCGAATACCTGCGCGGGCGCTTCGGTGCGGCCGAGGCGGCGCGCATTGCGTGGCGCTGGCGCCAGGTGTTCGGTGTCGATGCGCAGGGCGAGGATCTGCCGCGCATCCCGCGCCATCACGAGGAATATGACGACCTGCTCGCGCTCCTGCTCGAGCACGCGGCCGACGCGCGCGAATCGACCGCCGCCGTCGCGCGCTGGATCGCCTTTTCGTGCATCGGCGACAACCACCTGTGGGAGGACCTCGGGCTGCCGGACCGGCCGGAGTTGACCCGATTGATGGGCGATTGCTTTCCGCGTCTGCGCGAGCGCAACGGCGCGAACATGCGCTGGAAGAAGTTCTTCTACAAGCAGCTGTGCGATCGCGCCCAGGTGCAGGCCTGCCGCGCCCCCCGCTGCGACGCCTGCAGCGAGCACGACCTGTGCTTCGGGCCGGAGTTGCCGCGCTCCGTGCGCGGCGGAACCGTGAATACCGCGGGAGCGAGGGCGAACACGTAAAATAGCCGGTTCCCTTCTCCGCGAAACGCGTCATGGCCCTCAAATGCGGCATCGTCGGCCTGCCGAACGTCGGCAAGTCGACACTGTTCAATGCACTGACCAAGGCGGGCATCGCGGCGGAGAACTACCCGTTCTGCACGATCGAGCCGAACGTCGGCGTGGTCGAGGTGCCCGACGCCCGCCTCACGCGCCTGGCCGAGATCGCCAGGCCCGAGCGCGTGCTGCCGGCCACGGTCGAGTTCGTCGACATCGCGGGCCTGGTGGCCGGCGCCAGCAAGGGCGAGGGCCTGGGCAACCAGTTCCTGGCCAACATCCGCGAGTGCGATGCGATCGCGCACATCGTGCGCTGCTTCGAGCACCCCGACGTCGTGCACGTATCCGGGCGGATCGATCCGGTCAGCGACATCGAGGTCGTGAACACCGAGCTCGCGCTGGCCGACCTGCAGGCCGTCGAGAAGCAGCTCGGCCGTTACTCGAAAGTGGCGCGCACCGGGGCGGCCGGCGAGGAAAAAAAGGAGGCCGTGCGGCTGGTCGCCGCGCTGGAGAAGATCCAGCCGGCGCTGAACCAGGCGCGCCCGGCCCGCTCGGTCGAGCTGTCGGCCGAGGAGCGGGCGGTGGTCAAGCCGCTTTTTCTGCTGACGATGAAACCCACGATGTACGTGGCCAACGTCGACGAGCACGGCTTCAGCGGCAACCCGCTGCTGGACGCGGTGCAGGCGTACGCTGCGCGCGAATCGGCTCCGGTGATCGCCGTGTGCGCGAAAATCGAGGCCGAAATCGCCGATCTGTCGGACGAGGACAAGGCGCTGTTCCTGCAGGACATGGGAATGCAGGAGCCCGGACTGGCGCGCGTGATCCGCGCCGGCTACGCGTTGCTCGGGTTGCAGACCTATTTCACCGCCGGTCCGAAGGAAGTGCGCGCATGGACCATCCCGGCCGGCGCCACCGCGCCGCAGGCGGCCGGCGTGATTCACACCGATTTCGAGCGCGGATTCATCCGCGCCGAGGTGATCTCGTTCGACGATTTCGTGGCGAACCGGGGCGAGGTCGGCGCCAAGGAAGCCGGCCGCATGCGTCTGGAAGGCAAGGACTACGCCGTGCGCGATGGCGACGTGGTGCACTTCCGGTTCAACGTCTAGCAGGCCGCAATGCGGCGCATCTAACGTCCGCCGCCCCAGGTGTCGAACAGCTGCTTGACCTCCTGTGCATCGACGCACTTGCGCAGCCCGGCGCGGAAGCCGCGATCGTGAAACATGCGAGCGGCTTCGGCCAGGATCCGGATGTGCTCGTCGGTGGCTTCCTTCGGCACCAGCAGCACGAGAAAATCGGACACCGGCTTGCCGTCCGTCGCACCGAACGGGATCGGCAGTTCGAGCCGCAGGTAGGCGACCAGTATCCGCTCCAGATTGGTGAAGCGGGCGTGCGGCAGCGCAACGCCCTCCCCCAGTCCGGTGGATCCGACCTGCTCGCGACGGTCCAGATCGCGTGTCACCGCCTGGTGGGGCAAGCCGTGCGAGCGCTCCATATGCTGGCCGATGGCGTCGAGCAACTCGGATTTGCTCGAGACGACCAGGTCCAGGACGATATCTTCGGGGCGCAACAGGCGGGCGATCGTGTTCATGGGCGCTCCTTCGCGCGACGGCTGGCGACCGCCGGTTGTCAGCGTAACTACATGCTAGGCAATCCAGAGTAACAATGGCAAATAGCTTCGCCGGGTGCAGGAAAAGAAGACATAAGATGGCGACCCGGGGTGGCGATCACGGGACCGCGCCGAGCCCGGTTCCACCCATTCTGAGAAAGATCAAACATTCTGCGGTCGGGTCGACCATGATGCTGATCGGCCGCGACGGGCAGGTCACGAAGCTCTGCGCTTCGCGCGGTACACTGGATCGACACATTCAATCGGAAGGGGAAGTCGTGAAATCACTACTGAAACGCATTGCCCTGATCTGCAGCTTGCTGCTGGCTGCCAGCAGCCAGGCGGCCGCACCGGCCGGCGCGCCCGCCGACTCGACCGGACTTTGCAAGGACGGAACGTATTACAACGGCGCGACGAAAAAAGGCGCCTGTTCCGGGCACCAGGGGGTAAAGCAGTGGTGGGGCGCGGCCGCGTCCGCAGCGGCGCCGGCAGCGGCCGCACCGGCGGGCAAAGCCGCCCCGGCGGCTGCTGAGGCGGCGCAACCCGCGCCCGCGGCGAAGGCGGCATCGACTCACCCCACCGGTGCAATGGCGGCTGGCGGAGGCCCGGGCCAGGTGTGGGTCAATACGGAATCGAAGGTGTATCACTGCTCCGGCGACGAGTGGTATGGCAAGACCAAGCAGGGGCAGTACATGAAGGAGGGCGACGCCGTCGCGAAGGGCTTCCGGGCTGCCCGCGGCAAGTCTTGCAAGTAGGCTGTGGCGCGGCCTCGGAACGGCGCGGGGCTCTTGAGCTGTAGGGGGTGATGATGGGGCTGCTGGACGGATTGCTGGGCGGCGTGATCGGTGGAGGCGTCGCCTCGCTGGTGAACGGGCTGATCGAACAGCACGGTGGCGTGCAAGGAATCGTCGATCAGTTCGAGAAGCAGGGCCTGGGTGCGACGGTGCAGTCGTGGGTCGGCAACGGACCGAACCAGGCGATTTCGCCGGAACAGCTGCACCAGGTCTTCGGGCCGGACACCTTGAAGCAACTGGCGGCGGGCGCCGGAATCTCGACGCAGGACCTGGCCAGCAAGCTGTCGGAGATCCTGCCCCAGGTGATCGACAAGTTGACGCCGAACGGCAAGGTGCCTGCGCCCTGAGTCGCACATCGAGTCCGCACGCCGCGCCGGATATCCGAATGAAGTCATGCGCGAGCTCAAGGCGCTTTTTTTCGATGTGTTCGGGACCCTGGTCGACTGGCGCGGTTCGATCGCCCGCGAGGCCAGGCAATTGCTTGCCCCTTCGGGCGTCGCGATCGACTGGGAGGCGTTCGCCGATGCGTGGCGCGGCGAGTATCAGCCGGCCATGGAGCAGGTGCGATCCGGCCGGCTGCCGTTCAGCAAGCTCGATGCGCTGCATCGGCGCAATCTGGACGTCGTCCTGGGCCGATTGGGACTGGATCGGATCGACGAGCCGACCCGCGTCGAGCTGAACCTCGCCTGGCATCGGCTCGACGCCTGGCCGGATGCGGCCGCAGGGCTGGCAAGCCTGCGCATGGACTATCTGATCGCGCCCTGTTCGAACGGCAATATTTCACTTATGGTGGATCTCGCGCGGCGCAACGGCTTCATCTGGGACGCGATTGCCGGGGCCGAGCTCGCGCGCGACTACAAGCCGAAACCGTCCGTCTACCTGTCGGCGGCGGCGGCCTTCGACTGCAGGCCGGAGCAGGCGATGATGGTCGCGGCGCATTCGTCCGATCTTGCGGCCGCCGCGGCCGCGGGATTGCGCACGGCGTTCGTCGCACGCCCGGACGAGCGCGGACCGGGAAAAGGCGAAAGCCGTCCGAGCGTGCCCGTCGACATCTCGGTTTCCAACCTCGCGACCCTGTCGGAGCGGCTGGCACAATGGCGGGCGAGAAATTCCTGAGGGCCCGGCCCCGCGCGGCCGGCGAAGGCGTCCCATGTTGAAGAAGGTCCTGATCGGAATTGCCGCGCTGGTGCTGCTGCTGGTGGTGGTGGCGGTCGCGCTGGTGGCCACCGTTGACGTCGATCATTACAAACCCCGGATCGAAAAGGCGGCCTTCGACCAGCTCGGGCGCACGCTCGCATTCGACGGCAAGCTGTCGCTCTCGGTGTTTCCTACCGTCGCGCTGGCCCTGCCGCACACGACCCTGAGCGAGCGCGGCTCCAGTACGCCCTTCGTGAGCCTGGACCGTGCCCGCGTTTCGCTCGCCGTGCTGCCGCTGCTGTCGGGACGGGTGGAGGCCGGCACGGCGTCGCTGTATGGGTTGCGCATGACCGTCACCCGGCATGCCGACGGATCGACCACGGTCGACGACCTGACCGGCAAGGCCAAGCCCGAATCCAAGGCCCCGGAAAGTCCCTCGCAGGGTTCCACCGGGTTGCCCGCGCAATTCGAACTGGGCGGGATCGAACTGGTCGACGCGCAGGTGACGTATCGCGACGAGCAGGCTCATAACACCGTGACGCTGTCCAAGCTGAATCTGAAGACGGGCCGCATCGCGACCCGGTCGAGCACCCCGATCGACCTGTCGGCCTCGCTGGCCACGACCGAGCCGCCCTCCCATGTCGATCTGTCGCTCAAGGCGATCGCCGACCTGGACCTGGCCGAGCATTCGTTCGGCGCGCGAGGTATCGCTGCGCACGTGCGCGGCAACGCGGGCGCGGATCAGTTCGACGTCACCCTGACCGCGCCCCAGATCACGGTGGATGCCGCGCGCGCTGCCGTCGAGCAGGTCAAGCTGCTGGCGACCGTCACCGGGGGGCATCAAGCCCGCATCGATCTGACGCTGGACAAACTGTCCGGGACCGCAGACAAGTTCTCGGTCGGCGCTATCGCTGGCGAGATGGACCTGGAGTTGCCCGCTCTGCCCCAGAAGTCCCTGAAAGTGAACCTGGACGGGTCGATGCGCGCCGATACCCGAGGTCAGGACGTCGTGGCGCGGCTGGCTGCGCATTTCGACGAAACCAAGGTGGCAAGCCAGCTGAACGTGCACGGTTTTTCGTCGCCGCGGATAGGCTTCGACGTCGACGTCGACCGGCTCAATCTCGACCGGTACTTGCCGGCGGCTCCGACCGCTCCGGCCGGCGCTGCCGCGCCAGCCGCGAGCCATGGCTCCGCGGCCCCGGCGGCCGATCCGAAGGTCGATCTTTCCGCGCTGAAGGCGCTGAACCTGGCGGGCGAAGTGCGGATCGGCGCCCTGCAGGTGCACAACCTGAAAGCGGCCAAGGTCCAGGTCGCCGTGCGCGCGGCCGGGGGCCACCTCGACGTCGCGCCGCTGTCGGCCAGCCTGTACCAGGGATCGTTGAACGGCAGCGCGAGGGTGGACGCCGACGCCAACCGCGTCGCGGTCAAAGCCGACCTGGCGGGGATCTCGATCGGACCTTTGCTGCAGGACCTGACCGGCAAGGACGTGCTCGACGGACACGGCAACGTCAAGCTCGACGTCACGACGCTCGGACCGACGGTGGGCGCGCTGCGGCGCGCCCTGGGTGGCAGCGCGTCGCTGGCGCTGCGCGACGGCGCCGTGCACGGCATCAACATCGCACAGAAGCTGCGCGATCTGAAAGGAACACTCTCGACCGGAGCCGCGCCGGGAGGGACCGCCAGCGCGGCCGAGAAGACCGATTTTTCCGAGTTGACCGCCAGCTTTTCGATCAAGGACGGCGTGGCGAGCAACCGCGACCTGCTGGCCAAGTCGCCGTTGCTGCGCGTCAACGGTGCCGGCGACATCGACGTCGGGGCCGGCGTGCTCGACTACACGGCGCAGGCGACCGTGGTCGGGACGCTGGCCGGGCAGGGCGGCGCAGACCTGTCGAGCCTGCAGGGCTTGACGATCCCGGTGCACCTGTCCGGCCCCTTCACCGCCCTGTCGTACCAGCTCGACTGGAGCTCGATCGCCCGCCAGGCCGCCGCGAGCAAGGCGACCGAGCGGCTCAAGACCCTGCTTGGCAACAAGCTCAATCAGGGCGGGCAGTCGTCCGGTTCGAACGTGGGCGATGCGTTGAAAGGCCTGCTCGGCAAATGAGCGCGCGTCGGGCGCTGCTGGCGATGGCGCTCGCACTGGCTGCGGCCAGTGCCTGGCCGCAGCCGCCGGTCGCGGTCGAGCTGCATCATCGCAACGCCGAATCGCTGATCGTGGCGCTGCGGCCGCTGATCGGCCCGGCCGCGCTGGCCGGCTCCGGCAATCGCTTGCTGGTACGCGCGCCGCCGTCCGATCTGGCGCACGTCGTGGACCTGGTCCGCCAGGCCGACCGGCCGTTGCGGCCGCTCGTGGTCACGCTGCGCGATGATCCGCCGCCTGCCGAGGGCGAGTCGGCGGCGCATGCCGGTTCGGTCACGCTGTCCACCGGCAGTGCGCTGCCGGCCGACCCATATGGCAATGGCCAGCTGCTGTCGACGCGGCCGCGCGAGCGCCCGAACCAGATCGTCGAGGGCGATGCGCTGCTGATTTCGATGCCGGCGACGCAGTCGTTGTGGTTCCACGCCAACGGGGGGCGCGCGGCGCCCCGGTCGCCGGCATCCGCAAGCCCCTCGGGCGCGCCGGATGTGTCCGGAGCCGTGCATTTCGATGCGGTATCGGACTTCACCGCGCGCATCTGGCTGGCCGGCGACACGGTGGCGATCGCGCTGGAGCCGCGCGCGGCCGGGCGCGTCGACAGCGGAACGGGTTCGGATTCCGGCCCTGCGGCGGTCTACGGCCGGGTCGGACAGTGGATCGCGCTGGCCGACCCGGGCATGCGGCTCGAATCACCCGACAGTGCCGGATCCGGCACCGCGCGTGCCGGCCTGTGGATCAAGGTCGACCCCGCACCCGGGTCCGACGCATCCCCGTGAAGCCGGCCGGCGCCGATCAACCCTCCGGAGGCCCGCCGAGCTGGGCGACCTTGTTCTTGAGCCAGCGTTCGACCGATGGAAAGACGAACTTGCTGACGTCGCCCCCGAACATCGCGATCTCGCGCACGATCGATCCGGAAATGAACTGGTACTGGTCCGAGGGCGTCAGGAACATCGTCTCGACTTCGGGCAGCAGATAGCGGTTCATCCCCGCCATCTGGAACTCGTACTCGAAGTCGGATACGGCACGCAGGCCCCGCAGGATCACCCGCGCGTTCAGCTCGCGCGCAAAGTCCTTCAGCAGCCCGCGAAAACCGACAACCTCGACGTTGGGGTAATGACCCAGCACCTCGCGTGCGATTTCGATGCGCTCGTCCAGCGTGAACACCGGATGCTTGGCCGCGCTGTCGGCGACCCCCACGATCAGCTTGGCGAACAATCCTGCCGCCCGGCGCACCAGGTCCTCGTGGCCCCGCGTCAGCGGGTCGAACGTTCCTGGGTAAACCGCGATCACGATGGACATTCGGCCGGCTCCGGTCACTGCGCCTGGAAGGACGCGCCATTATTTCAGGACTGTTGCAAGCCCAGCAAATGAAAATGGACGTTTCCGGCGCGCCCGGTCCGCACGGCCTCCAGGCCCATCGACAGCTGATCGGCGCGCGTCAACGGGGCCGGCGCCTCGGCGTAGATCCATCCGCCGGGCGCCAGCAGCGCGCGCGCCAGCTCCAGCGCGGGCCGCAGCAGGGCTTCGTGGTACGGCGGGTCGATGAAGATCAGGTCGAACGACTCCGCGGGCAGGCGCCTGGCCACGTCGAGGGCGTCGCCGCGCATCACCTGGACCTCCCGGGCGCCGAGGCGATCGCGCAACGCAGTCAGGCGCTCCACCAATATGGGATCGCGCTCGACCAGCGTGACCTGGGCCGCGCCGCGCGACGCCAGCTCGAAGCCGAGCGCCCCCGTGCCGGCGAACAGGTCGAGCCCCCGGACCGATTCCAGATCCGGGCGCAGGTGCGACAGCCAGTTGAACAGCGTCTCGCGCACCCGGTCCGGGGTCGGCCGCAGCTGTACGCGATCGGCCACCGGGATCGGCGTACGGCGGTAGCGACCGCCGATGATGCGGATCCGATTTGGTGCGCCGGCCCGGCGCACCGGCGCGGCTGCGGAACTCTTGATATTCGCCAGAAGTTCAGGACGCCAGGTTCGTGGAAGGCACTTTGGACGCGCGCGATCCACTACACTGCCGTGCGCGGCCGCAGCCGGATGATTGCAGAAAATGAGCGATGAGGATCAGGGCTGGCTGGCGCGACTGAGAAAGGGCCTGGCCAAGACGCGGGCCGGGCTGGTCGGCCTGTTTGCGGGCGCGCGCATCGACGAGGCGCTCTTCGAGGAACTCGAGGCGGCGCTGGTGGCCGCCGACACCGGCGTGCCGGCCGCCAAGGTGCTGTTGCAGCGGGTGCAGGCGCGGCTTGGCCGGCGCGAAGAGGCGACGTCTGAAACGGTCCGCACCGCGCTGCGCGACGAACTGGCTGCGCTGCTGGCGCCGTCTGAGGGCACGCTGGTCGTGCCCGAGCAGCGGCCTTGCGTGGTGATGGTCGTCGGCGTCAACGGCAGCGGCAAGACGACCACGATCGGCAAGCTGGCGCGATGGTTCGCGCAGCGCCATTACAAGGTGCTGCTGGCGGCCGGCGACACGTTCCGCGCGGCCGCGCGCGAGCAGCTGCAGATCTGGGGCCAGCGCAACGGGGTCGAAGTGATATCCCAGGCGAGCGGCGACCCGGCCGCCGTGGTGTTCGACGCCGTATCGGCTGCGCGCGCCCGCTCGGTCGACGTTCTGATCGCCGATACGGCCGGTCGGCTGCCGACCCAATTGCACCTGATGGAAGAGCTCAAGCGCATCAAGCGGGCGATCGCCAAGGGTCTGCCCGACGCGCCGCACGAGGTACTGCTGGTGGTCGACGGCACCAACGGGCAAAATGCGCTGACACAGGTGCGCGCATTCGACCAGGCGATCGGATTGACCGGGCTGATCGTTACCAAGCTGGACGGCACGGCCAAGGGCGGCGTGATCGCGGCGCTCGCGCGCGAGCCGCGTGAACGCCCCTTACCGATCCTGTTCGTGGGCATCGGCGAGCAGCCGCAGGACCTGCAGCCGTTTTCGGCGCGCCAGTTCGCCGACGCCCTGGTCGGCGTCTGACGGTGGCCACCATGCTGCTGGCTGCGGTCGACGTCGGTTCCAACAGTTTCCGGCTGGAAATCGGCCGCGCTGACGGTTCGCACATCGAACGGCGCGGCTACTGGAAGGAGATCGTGCGCCTGGCGGCGGGGCTGGACGAGAGCAACCGCCTTTCCAAGAAAGCCATCGACACCGCCACCGAGTGCCTGGCGCGCATCAACGAGCGGCTGCGCGGCGTACCGTCGACCCAGGTGCGCGCGGTCGGAACGCAGACCTTGCGCCAGGCGCTGAATGCGAACGAGTTCCTGCTCGAGGCCCAGCACGCGCTGGGGTTTCCGATCGAGATCATCTCGGGTCGCGAGGAGGCGCGGCTGGTGTTCGAGGGCTGCATGCACTCGCTCGCTCCGAGCCAGAAGCGGCGCCTGGTGGTCGATATCGGCGGGGCGTCCAGCGAAGTGATCGTCGGGCGCGGCTTCGAGTCGGACCGGGCGGAGTCGTTCAAGATCGGCTGCCTGAACGTGACCTTGAAGTTCTTTCCAGGCGGCGTGATCGACCGGTCCTCGCTGAGGCGCGCGCAGGTCGCGTGCGAGGCCGAATTCGAAGAGGCGCAGGCGTACTTCGGCCGCGGACGCTGGGACGAGGTGTACGGCACCAGCGGCACGATCGGCGCGGTTTCCGTGGTGCTGCGCGATCAAGGCTGGACCGACGGCGCCGTGACGATGGCCGGCTTGACGCGCCTGCGCCAGGCCCTGCTGGCGGCGGGCGATGTGCGCCGGGTCCGCTTCGACGGCATCAAGCAGGAGCGAGCCGCGGTGCTGGCCGGCGGGCTGTCGGTGCTGATGGCGATATTCGAGACCTTCGGGCTGAGCGAGCTGCGCACCGCCAAGGGCGGCTTGCGGCTGGGGGTCCTGTACGACCTGCTGGGGCGGCGCGAAAGCCGAGACATCCGCGACGCAACGGCAGACCGGTGGCAGCTTCGATTCGGCGTGGACCGGGCGCAGGCCGAGCGCGTTGCGCAGACCGCGCTGAAGCTGTTCGCCGCGATGGCGCCCTCGGCCGGGGAGGAGGCGGTCAAGCGCCTGCTGCGCGCGGCCCAGCTGCACGAGATCGGTACGGCGGTGTCGCACGGCGATTACCACAAGCACTCGGCGTATCTGGTCGAGTACGGTGATCTGCCGGGCTTTTCGACTTCCGACCAGCGCGACATCGCCGAGCTGGTGCTCGGTCAGCGCGGCAATCTGAGGAAGGTGTCGGCGCTGCTGGAGGAGCCGGAGCGGTCCGCGGCGTTGCTGGCCCTGCGGCTTGCAGTGATCCTGCACCACGCGCGCAACGACGTGACGTGCGAGGGCTGGACGCTGCGCTTCGCGCGCTCGATCGAGATCGGGCTCGAACGCGCCTGGCTCGACCAGCATCCGTTGACTCGCCACCTGATCGAAGAGGAAGCCGAGCAGTGGCAGCGGGTCGGCGTGCGCTTCACGATCCGCGAGCTCTGAAGCCCTCACCCCTTTCCGGCCTACGGCCGGAAAGGGATAGAGGAAGGGAACGAGGGGGCTGGGCGGCCCCCTCGTGCTCCCCCAGCCAATGTGAAGAAGTGGAACTCGATCGCCCCTCGCCCGCGCAGCGGGAGAGGGGTCGGGGGTGAGGGTCCGAGTTTAAGCCGCTAGGCGGAACTGGGACACGATCTCGGTCAGGTTGGCCGCCTGCTCCTTCATCGAAATGGCGGCGGCCGCGGCCTGCTCGGCCATCGCGGCGTTCTGCTGGGTTGCCTGCTCCATCTGCGTCACCGTTGCATTGAGGCTGTCGATGCCGCCGCTTTGCGAGCCGCCCGCGTCGGCCAGCTCCCGCATGATCCGGCTGACCTCGGTCACGCTGTTGACGATTTCGCCCATCGTCTCCCCGGCCGAATCGACCAGGCGCGCGCCGGCGCCGATCTTCTCGACCGAGTCGCCGATCAGCGCCTTGATTTCCTTGGCAGCCAGGGCGCTGCGCTGCGCCAGGCTGCGAACCTCGGCGGCCACCACCGCGAAACCACGACCCTGCTCGCCGGCGCGCGCCGCTTCGACCGCGGCGTTCAGAGCCAGGATGTTGGTCTGGAATGCGATGCCGTCGATCACGCTGATGATGTCGACGATGCGGCCGGCGCTGGCGTTGATCTCGGACATCGTGCGCACCACCTCGGACACCACGTGCCCGCCGCGGGACGCGATATCGGCCGCCGAGTTGGCGAGCTGGTTGACCGAGCGCGCCTGCTCGGCATTGTGCTTCACGATGGACGTGACGCGCTCCATCGAGCCGGCCGCCTGCTGCAACGAGGCCGCCTGGGTCTCGGTGCGCGACGACAGATCGGCGCTGCCGGCAGCAATCTCGCCGGCAGCCGAATTGATCGCGTCGGCCGCGGCCCGGATCCGCGTGACCGATCCCACCAGGCTCTTTTGCATCTGCCTGAGCTCGTGCAGGAGCCACCCGAGCTCGTCGCGCGTGTCCGACTTGATCTTGCCGTCGAGCTGGCCGCGCGCGATCGCCACCGTCGCGTCCACCGCCTTGTGGAACGGTCTGACGATGCTGGCCGCGACGATCCAACCGGCCGCCCCGCTGACCAGCGCTGCGAGCGCCAACGCGCCGATCAGCGCCCAGACGGCGCCCTCGGCTTCGGCGCCGGCGCGCGAAACCTGCCACAGACCGAATCCGGCTGCGGTGATGAACGAAATCATCGTGAGGCCGATCCCGCTCCAGATGCGGGCTGCCATCGGCCAATCGTTGAAGCGCATGCGTGTCTCCGGGCGTTGCGGCGGGTGCACAAACTTAGCGCCGCGCTCGACTGGCCTGCACGGGAAAAGTGCAGCGAATCGAGAGCAGTTCCGGCCTTAAAGGCGCCGCTTGCGGGCAACCCGGTTACGCAGCGTGCGGTCAGGCCAGGTCCGGATTGATCACGGCGCGCCGGACCGCCTGTTCCAGCCCATCGCTGTCGCTG
>Ga0209698_10002584_pt1 | contig 20437 bp, 19 predicted proteins | sample LitLauG_LLR_2012_FD_187203 | JGI IMG/M metagenome (GOLD analysis project Ga0209698, IMG submission 187203) | Freshwater sediment microbial communities from Pennsylvania, USA - Little Laurel Run_MetaG_LLR_2012 (SPAdes) (version 2) | ecosystem: Environmental > Aquatic > Freshwater > Creek >...
GGTATAGACCGTCACCAGGGTCTTTTCCCGGCTCATGCGGCCCAGGATCGCCACGATCTCGCCCCGGGAATAGAGCATGTAGTGCTCGAGTTCGGGGGCTTCCGGTTCGGGAAACGGGTGCAGCTGCATGCGTTGGCGGTTGCTTAATGAAGCGCTTCGTTGGGGTCCGGACCGGTTTGGCGGGTCCACCGGTCACGCTAGGCGCAAGTTCACCACATTCAGCCGTTGGTACACGCGCCGATTTCGGCCCCATTTGCGGGGCAATTCCGGCAACCTCGCGGCCAGATCGAAGCCTGCGCCCCGCGCGGCAGCCAAAACTGCCGCCCGAACCGGCACTTATTCCGGGAACCGCCGGGAAAGCCACCCCACTACATTGGGCTCTTTCACCGCAGCACCCGCCATGTCCATCGCGCACGCCATCCGCAATGAAAAGCGCAAGCCGGCCGTCCTGCCGGCACCGAGGCGCCATCCCCAGGCCGAGGCCGACTACGTGCGCGGCCTGGCGCTGTCCAAGCAGGACCGGTGGGCGCAGGCTGCCGATGCTTTTGCCAGCGCCACGCGCAAGAATCCCGACGACGCCGTCTTCTGGCTCAACCTGGCGCACGCCAAGGTCAAGCTGGGCGACCTGGACAATGCGGCGGACGCAGCGCGGCGCGCCGCACAGATCGACCCAAGCTCGGAAGTTGCGGTCTCGATAGCCTCGCAGTGCCTCGCGGCGGGCAATCGGCACGAAGAGACCATTGAAATGCTCCAGCGGCTGGATCTTTCCAAAGTCCGCAATCCCAGCCCCCATTTCGCACTGGGCGACGCCCTGGCGGCGTTGCACCGCTACCAGGACGCGATCAAGGCCTACCTGACAGCCATTGGCTGCAAGCCCGATTTCCTGCCCGCCCATGTTCACCTCGCGAATGTCTTTGAGCGCATGGCCCTGCACGTAGAGGCTCGCGAGTGCCTGCAAACTGCGGTGGCGCTGGGTGACGACCGCGCCGCGGTGGTGTCTGCCATGGCCTACCATGCACAGCACGCGGGGCGCTGGGATCTCTTCCGGATCGATTTCGCCAACCTGCAGAAGCAGCTCGCGGCGGGCAATGGACAGCCGGTACCTTTTCATCTGCTTACCATGCCTTCGACCCGCGCCCAGCAGCGCGCGTCCGGCTACGCCTATTGGGCGGAACGATGCAAGGACGTGGTGCCGATGGCGCCGGCCCCGCCCCGCGACCCGTCCGCCAGGATCAGGATCGGTTACATGACCAATGATGTCTTCCGACATGCCACCGCCTACCTGATCGGCGACATGCTCGAAAGCCACGACCGGTCGCGTTTCGACGTTTTCCTGTATTCCTACGGTCACGACGACCACTCCGATATCCGCAAACGCATCATCGCGGCTGCCGGTTCGGGATACGTGGAGGCTAGCAAGCTGTCGGATCTGCAGTTGGCCAAGCGCGTGCGCGCCGACCAAATCGACATCCTCGTCGACCTCAAAGGCTATACGCTGGGAACGCGCATCGGCGTCTTCGCGCTGCACCCGGCACGCATCCAGGTCAATTACCTCGGCTACCCGGGAACCATGGGTGCGCCCTGTTATGAGTACATCATCGGCGACCGCATCATCACGCCACTGGAGCACGCCGCCGACTACAGCGAAAAGATCGCCCAGCTGCCGCATTGCTACCAGCCCAATGACCGCCGCCGGCCGATCGGTCGACGGCCGACGCGCGCCGAATGCGGCCTGCCGGAGGTCGGATTCGTCTTTTGCTCATTCAACAACTGCTACAAGATAACCGAGCCTGTCTTCGACCGTTGGTGCCGCCTGCTGATGCAGGTTGAGGGCAGCGTACTTTGGCTGTATCAAGCCAATGACCAGGCGCGGCCCAATCTGCTGCGCGAGGCCCAATTGCGCGGCATTGCACCGGAACGCATCGTGTGGGCGCCCCATGTCGACCTGGCAGATCACCTCGGCCGGTTACAACTGGCCGACCTCGTGCTCGACACCCTGCCTGTGAATGCGCACACCACCGCCAGCGATGCCCTCTGGGCCGGCGTACCCATGGTCACCACCGCGGGCGAGAGCCTGGTTGCGCGGGTCGCCAGCAGCGTTTTGCACGCGGCGGGCCTCGAGGAGCTGGTTGCCGCCGATGGCGATTCCTATGAGCAGCTGGCCCTGGAGCTGGTGCGCGATCCGGCGCGGCTGGGCGCAATCCGCAGCCGGCTGGCCGCCAGCCGCGATATCTGCCCCCTCTTCGACAGCCCGGCCCATACCCTGGCACTGGAGGACCTGTACGCAAAGATGCTTTCAGCTTGGTCCAGCGGCGCGGCGCCGGAGCACCTGCCGGCCGCGACAACGCCGTGAGCGGCGCCCGCGCCGCGACCCGGCGCAAGGCAGCCCACTGCGTTCCCGCGCGTGTGCCGCTCCAGACTCCACAGGCGCGCTTCGAGCGCGGGCGTGCGCTTGCTAACGCGGGCAACTGGACGGAAGCGGCGCGGACCTTCCAGGCGGTAACCGACGCGCTTCCGACCGACCCTGTTGCCTGGCTGAATCTGGCGCACGCCAGCTTGCAAGCGGGAGACATCGACAATGGTGCTCGCGCGGCCTGCCGCGCTGTAGCCCTTGACCCTGGATCCGAAATAGGACTGAACCTGGCAGCGCAATGCCTGGAAGGCACCGGCCGCCTGCGCGAGCTCGCGGACCTCTTTGCCTCGGCGGACATGAGCCGAATCGCAGATCCCGATTTGCATGTCCGGCTCGGCATCACACTGACGCGCCTGGGGCATTTCGAAGGAGCGGTCAAGGCACTGCTCGGCGCCCTGCGGCGCGACCTGCGGTCCACGTCGGCCTACGCGCAGCTGGGCAACGTCTTCCAGCTGATGAAGATGCCCGAAGAGGCGCGCGAGAGCTTCCGCAACGCACTGGCACTGGGACGAGCGCCGGTGGAAATGATTACGGCCGTCCTGTTCACCTCGCTAGAGGCCTGCAGCTGGGCACAGTTGTCGGCAGACCTGAAGACGCTCTATGACCAGGTCTCGCGCGGCGAGGGCCAGCCCAATCCCTTCTACTGCCTGAACTTCTCGTGGTCCCGCCGCCAGCAGCTTGCCGCCGCGCGCGCCCAGGCTGCCCGCTTGTTCGCAGGGATAAAGCCGCTGCCGCCGCCACCGGTTCGTCAGGCCGGCTCGCCGATACGCGTGGGCTTCGTTTCAAGCGATTTCCACGAACATGCCACCGCCTACCTGATCGCCGAGCTCTTTGAACACCAGCACGCGGGAGGGCCGGAGTTCCATGCTTATTCTTACGGCGCCGACGACGGCTCGCCCATGCGCCGGCGCATCGAGCATGCGTTCGGCGATCGCTTCACGGATGCACAGCATATGACGAGCGTGGCGCTGGCCGAGCGGATCCGGGTGGACGCGATTGACGTGCTCGTGGACCTAAAGGGCTACACACTGTTCTCGCGTAACGATGTATTTGCCTATCGCCCGGCGCCGATACAGGTCAACTACCTGGGATTCCCTGGCTCGCTGGGAGCTTGCCACTACGACTACATCATCGGCGATCCTTATGTGACGCCGCTTGAGCATGCCGACGGCTACGACGAAAAGATCGCCCAGATGCCTGATTGCTATCAGCCCAATGACCGCCAGCGCCCGGTGGCCGCGCGCGGCAGGCGGGCCGAATTAGGTCTGCCCGAGGAAGCGCTGGTATTTTGCTGCTTCAACGCCAACTACAAGATCACGCCCCAGGTGTTTGACCGCTGGTGCGCGCTGCTGAGGCAGGTCGATGACGCGGTCCTGTGGCTGTTTGTCGCCAATCCACAGGCGCGCCGCAACCTGCTCGCCGAGGCGCAGCACCGTGGCGTCGGCGCGGATCGCCTCGCATGGGCGGAGCCGTTGCCGCTGGCCGGGCACATTGGTCGCATGCAAAACGCCGATCTATTCCTCGATACTTTGCCGGTAAATGCCCACACGACGGCCAGCGATGCGCTTTGGGCCGGGCTACCGGTGCTGACCGTGGCGGGGGACACATTCGTCTCGCGGGTCGCTGCCAGCCTGCTGACTGCCTGCGGCCTTCCGGAACTGGTCGCTTCCGACCTGGACGAATACGAGCGCATCGCGCTGCAACTCGCCCGCGACCGTAGCCGTCTCGCCGCCCTGCGCAGGCGCCTCGATCGACAGCGCGACAGCTGCGCCCTGTTCGACAGTGCGCGCTATGCGCGCGAGTTTGCCGCACTCATCACCCGTATGGTGGGCCGGCACGAACGCATGCTACCGCCGGACCATCTCGCCGCGCGCATCGCCCCCGCCCGTCAGGCTGGCTGAACTCGCGAACGCCTCATGGCGCATCGCGGTGTCAATGCGTAGCAAGTATGAAATTGCGCTCCCGGAGGCCCCCTTATCACCCGGTCCCCAAAGCAGATTTTGCGAGACGATGGTGGTGCATCAAGCGCCTCGGAAGTGTCACCCGGCAGGGGGTCGGGTACATCGGCGGCGCGACGCGGTGCCGCTCGCGAATCGCTGCGGCCCGCGGCTGACCGCCACCCGGCATACGCCCACGAGGCCCGATTCCGGTGCACCGCTCAAGCGGGAGCAACATCAGGGAGAGCGAAATGAAGGTCGTCATCCTCGCCGGGGGGCGGGGTACCCGGATTTCCGAGGAAACGCACCTCAAGCCCAAGCCGATGATCACGATCGGCGGCATGCCAATACTCTGGCACATCATGAAAATTTATTCCGCTCACGGAATAAACGAATTCGTGATCTGCTGCGGTCACAAGGGTTACGTGATCAAGGAGTACTTCGCCAATTACTTCCTGCATATGTCCGACGTCACCTTCGACATGGAAAGCAACCGCATGCAGGTACATCAGCGCAAGGCGGAGCCCTGGCGCGTTACGCTGGTGGACACGGGGGAAGACACGATGACCGGCGGACGACTGGCCCGCGTGGCCAGCTATGTCCATGATGAGGAATCCTTCTGTCTCACCTACGGCGACGGCGTGGCTGATATCGACATCACACGCCTCATCCGGTTTCATCGGGACCACGGCCACCTCGCCACTGTGAGCGCAGTGCAGCCCGCTGGTCGCTACGGCGCCCTCTCGATGAAGGGCAATGCGGTGAACGGATTCCTGGAAAAGCCGCGCGGCGACGGCGGCTGGATCAACGGGGGCTTCTTCGTGCTATCGCCCAAATGCATAGACGAGATCGCCGGTGACGACACGATGTGGGAGTCCGAGCCGCTCACGCGGCTGGCCAAAGCCGGCGAACTGATGGCGTTCGAGCACCCGGGCTTCTGGCAACCGATGGATACCTTGCGGGAAAAGAACCAGTTGGAGCAGCTGTGGGCCTCGGGCAAGGCACCTTGGAAAGTTTGGCCATGAGCCAGGGCTTCTGGCGCGGCAAGTCGGTCTTCGTTACCGGCCATACCGGATTCAAGGGTGGCTGGCTGGCGCTATGGCTCTCCACCCTCGGCGCCCGGGTTCATGGGTACGCGCTGCAAGCCGCAACCGAGCCCAATCTTTTCGAGGTGGCCGATATCGCTGGCGTCCTGTCCAGCCACACGTTGGGCGATGTTCGTGATGCAGGTCATCTGAGCCGGTCGCTGCACCGCGCGCAGCCCGATATCGTGCTGCATCTGGCTGCACAACCGCTCGTCCGCTACTCCTATCGCCAACCCGTCGAGACATACGCCACCAATGTCATGGGGACGGTCCACCTGCTTGACGCGGTGCGCTCCTGCGAATCCGTGCGCGCGGTCGTCAACGTAACGACCGACAAGTGCTATGTAATCAAGGAATGGGCCTGGGGTTACCGCGAGTCAGACCAGCTTGGCGGCCATGATCCGTACGCAAGCAGCAAGGCCTGCTCGGAGCTGATAACCGCCAGCTTCCGCGATTCGTACTTTGCGGCCAGTGGCGTGGCCGTCGCAACCGCTCGCGCAGGCAATGTCATCGGCGGCGGCGATTGGTCAGGCGACCGCATTGTTCCTGACTTCCTCAGGGCAGCCGACTCAGGCCGCGTCCTGGAAGTGCGCTCGCCGGCGGCGATCCGCCCCTGGCAACACGTGCTGGAACCACTTGGCGGCTATCTCATGCTGGCCGAGCGTCTGCATTCGGCGGGGCAACCGGCCGCGCAAGCATGGAACTTCGGCCCCGTCGATGACGACGCAAGGCCCGTTGGAGAATTGCTCGACATGTTGTCGGCGGCGCTGCCGGGTGCCCGTTGGCGGGCTCAGGGCGGAGACCATCCGCACGAGGCCGCCTACCTCAAGCTCGACAGCAGCAAGGCGCGCAGCGAACTGCGGTGGCGGCCTCGCTGGGATCTTGCGCATGCCGTGGCGCGTACTGTCGAATGGCATTCGGCGTGGAGGGGTGGCGAGGACATGCAGGCCTATTCACGCGAGCAGATCGCCGAACACCAGGGTCGCATGCCGGTGGCGGCCTGACATGCGCATTTCGGCGACGCCGATAAGTGGGTTGATCCTCATCGAGCGCGAACGCGCGCAGGATGAGCGCGGCTTCTTCAGCCGGTTCTTTTGCTCCCGGGAGATGGCGGCGATCGGCTTTGACCTCCCCATTGCCCAGATCAATCACACGCACACCCGCCGTCGGGGCTCCGTCCGGGGGCTGCACTATCAATGCGCACCCTTCAGCGAGGACAAGATCGTAAGCTGTCTGCGAGGCGAAGTATTCGATGTGGCCTTGGATCTGCGGCGGGAGGCTCCCACCTTCCTGCACTGGCATGCACAAGTACTGTCCGCAGATAACGCTCGTTCACTGCTCATCCCGCAAGGATTCGCGCATGGATTCCAGACCCTGAGCGACGATTGCGAAATGGTCTATCTGCATTCGCGCCCCTTTGCGCCGGACAGTTCAGGCGCCATCAACGTCCGGGATCCGCGCGTCGCCATCGACTGGCCGCTGGCGTTCGCCGACATCTCGCCCCGGGATTCGAATCATCCCTTTCTTCCCGCCGATTACGAGGGGCTATGAAGATGAGGTGTCGTCATTGCCATGCGCCGGTGAACCTGCCCCTGATGGATCTGGGAAGTTCGCCCCCGTCCAATGCCTACCTGTCGGATTCGGCATTGGCGGCCGCCGAACGCTGGTACCCGCTCCGGGTTTTCGTGTGCACTGCCTGCTGGCTCGTGCAGACCGAGGACTACGCCCACGTCAGCGAACTTTTCGCAAGCGACTACGCCTATTTCAGCTCGGTCTCGACGAGCTGGCTCGATCATGCCGAACGGTATGTGGACGAGGTTGTCAGACGATTCGATCTGGGTCCGTCATCGCGCATCGTGGAGATCGCCTGCAACGACGGATACCTGCTGCAGTACGTGCGCAAGCGCGGTCTGGCCTGCCTCGGCGTCGAACCTACCGCGGCAACCGCCCGGGCCGCGCGCGACAAGGGCATACCGGTGATTGAGCGATTCTTCGGCTTGGAGCTGGCTGGGGAGATGGTTCGCGATGGAAATGCAGCCGACCTCGTGGTGGCGAACAACGTCCTAGCACATGTGCCGGACATCGGCGATTTCGTTGCCGGCGTGACGCGGCTGCTCAAGCCTGGCGGCGTCGCAACCTTCGAGTTCCCGTCTCTGGTGAATCTTGTCGAACTGTGCCAGTTCGACACGATCTACCACGAACATTTTTCCTACCTGTCGCTTACGACCGTAAGCCGCCTTTTCGAAGGCAATGGATTGCGGATCTTCGATGTCCAGGAACATCCCACCCACGGCGGGAGCCTGCGCGTATTTGCCTGCCGCAGCGACGGCGGCATTCGCCCCGTCGGCAATTTGGTCGGGGAATTGCGGATGCGCGAAATGCGCGCCGGCGTTTGCAGCGAGGCCTTCTACGCCGGATTCCAGCCGCGCGCGGACCGGATCAAGGACAACCTGCTCGCCTTCCTAATCAAGACCAAACGCGACGGCAAAAGAGTCGGCGCGTACGGGGCAGCCGCAAAGGGCAACACTTTGCTCAATTACGCTGGCGTGCGCAAGGACCTTCTGCCCTGGGTGGTTGACCGCAACCCTGCAAAGGTGGGGCGCTATCTCCCCGGCTGTCGGATCCCTATCGTCACGGAGGAGCGCTTGCATGTCGAACAGCCCGATTTCGTCCTGATCCTCCCGTGGAACCTGCGCGCGGAGATCGCGACGCAGTTGTCGCAGGTGCGCGCATGGGGTGGCAAGTTCGTGACGGCTGTCCCGGAGTTGGAGATCTTCTGATGAAAGCAAGACGGGACCGCGATGTCCGCCGAGCATGCGCGGGATCGCTGCCACAGCCCGCTGGCGTGCGGCCGGGGTAGGGAACCGCAGTGCGCGTGCTCGTAACCGGCGCGAGCGGCTTCCTTGGACGGTATGTCCTGGAAGAGCTGGCGCATAACGGGATCGAAGCGGTCGCCGTTGGCCGTCGCCGCCCCGCGCATGGCGCGCTCTCCGCCTTCATCGAGGCCGATCTGCTGTCCTGCGCGGACTATTCAACGCTACTTCGCGAGGCGGCCGCGAGCCATCTCATCCATCTAGCCTGGTACGCTGAGCACGGTAAATATTGGACGTCCCCTTTCAATTTGCGATGGGTCGATGCAACCACACGCCTTATAGAGGCATTCTGCGCATGGGGTGGCCGCCAGGTCGTCGTAGCCGGCACTTGTGCCGAATATGATCGCGATCAGGGCTGGTGCATCGAAGACCGGGCCAGCTTGAGTCCGGAGACGCTTTACGGCGCCAGCAAGGAGGCTGCCCGCCGCCTGGCAATGGCCGTTTGCGCGCAACACCAAGTTTCCTGCGCCTGGGGGCGGGTGTTTATCCCGTTCGGCACCGGAGAAGACCCCCGCCGCGTCATCCCGTCCCTCATCGCGGTGTTCCGCGGCACACTCCCGGCCTTCGGCGTGAATGCCAGCGCCTGCCGCGACTTCCTGCATGTGAGCGACGTGGCGCGCGGCTTGCTTGCGCTGCTCCTAAACAATGCCGATGGCACATACAATGTGAGCAGCGGTGAGCCCAGGCAAATGGGCCTGGTGGTACGGGAATTGGCGCGGCAGTTGCACGCCGACCCGCAACGTGTCCTGGAACTTGCCACCGCACGGCCCGGCGAGCCGCGGATGCTCGCCGGCGACAACAGCAAACTCACAAGCCTGGGATGGACGGCCTCGCTCGACCTCGAGCGCGGGATAGAACTGACACTGCGCGAGACTCCGACCTGATCAGGCGGTCCTGCGCTTCAACCAGGCACCCGGCCAGTGGGTAACATTGCTCTGCAGGTCGCTCTCGTTGAAGGGCCACGCGGGCACCTCGACGACGAACTGCGCATGTCGATCCGCGAAATCGCGCGCGGCGTTGGTAGGGTTGTCGCTCGTCCAGGCGGGCACTCCGCGGGGCACGTCGGCCACGTCGGCCATGATGCCGTCGGTTGCGACGATGTAGGAGCCCAGGGTCACCAACGGAGAATAAGCCTCCAGCTCCGTATAAACATGGTTGTAGGTGTGGTTCGAGTCGAGTATCACCAGCACCGTCTCGCCCGGCTTGACCAGCGCCTTGACCTTGGCGACGATATCGGGCGCGGTGGAACTGCCCTCTATCAGGGTTATGCGGTCGTTCAGGGGGTGGGCTTCGATCGCGGTGCGATTATGGGGGCGGATCTCGATGTCGATGCCAATGATGCGTCCGCATCCCATGGCCCGGCACAGACTGGAATAGAAGATCAATGAACCGCCATGCGCGACGCCGGTTTCGATGATCACATCGGGTTTGAGCCGGAAGATCACCTCCTGCATGCGGATCATGTCTTCAGGAAGCTGGATGACCGGACGGCCCATCCAGCTAAATGTGTAGGGATACTTCTGGTTCCAGCCCACGCGTACCCATTGCCGGGAAAGGGCCTCGAAGGCCTCCCGGGAATAGAGATCGAATACAGTCGTCTGCCCCGCCTCATCCAGGGTAAGGGTCCTGGCTACCGTGTCCATGACGAGTTTCACCTTGGCTCCATTTCATCCGCATGCCCGCGAACGCTTTCCTGCCCCGAATTGCCGTTAGATCTCCGCACCCGCGATGCACCGATTCCCGCAGGCAATACACAGGCCGAACTGTAGCGCGTTCGCCACCCACCGCCAAAGACCGGTCACTTCCCGAGAGGCGCATTATTGCGTCTCCCCTTCCTGGGTGCCGGCCCCCTCCTGCGCAATCCCGGTTGGGGCCGGACACTGTTGCTCGCGCGCGGCCATTGTCGGAGCCCGCAGGAACCGTCCAGGCCATCGGAGAACTTGATGATCATAGTTTGGATGCCCGTTTTCAATGAGGCCGCAAATCTGCAGGCGGCGATCGATTCCGTCCTGACGCAGTCGTTCGCCGATTTTTGCTTCCTGATTTCCGACAACCACAGCACCGATGGCAGTTCGGCAATCATCGACGCCGCGGTCCAGCGCGATCCGCGCGTAAGGAAGGTGATGCCGCCGCAGCATGTGCCCTCGATGGACCATATGCGATTTCTATACGACGAAATCCTCGATCAGACCCAGGAGCGGAGATATTCCATTTTCATGGGCGGCCATGATTTATGGCGCCCCGATCTTCTGGCAACGCTGCTGAGGAGGGCGGAATCCGCGCCCAATTCCGCAATCGTCTACACCGACTCGTTCGAAATCGACGGCCAGGACAGGGCGTTGCGCCAGCATTGCGGCTGGGTGCAGGCCGCCGAAATCGCGCGCCCATTCGTGCCGCAGCACGTCCTGCTGGGGCTGACGCACAACATGCTCTGGGGCGGCCTATGGCGGGAGAATTTGCGCCGTTCGGTCCGAATGCGCCATCGCTGCGTCGGATTTGATCACCTTATGATTGCGGAGATGGCGCTCACCGGCGAAATTCTTTACCAGCCGGGCTCGGCCGTTTTCCTGCGCCAGGCAAAGGGGGCCGGAAGCTGGGAAGTCTATGTCAAGAAGCACCTTCCCGCGGAGACGCGGGCGCAGCCGATTCAGGATTTTCTGTTGCAACTTGAATGGGCGTCGGACCTCGTGGATCGGGCAGCGCAGGGCGATTCCTTTTTCGAGCAGCCTGCCGTTCGCGCCATGCTGAAGAATTCACTGCTGTCTGCATACATCTGCCGATATTGGCCCTGTCTTGGTGCTTTTGAAGGCGGTACGACTGCGTTCTTCGGCCACCCCAAGGTACAGCAGATACTCGCAACGCAGTCGGCCTGTGCCGGCTTCTACGCGGAGTTGCTGGCGCAAGCCCAGCCGCTAGCGGCGGCAAGCCCCTTAACGCCGCCAGCCTGACATGAAACCGCCTCCGCCATCACGGACGCCCCGTGCCCGCGGCGGCTCCGATCGGACCCGCGCGATTTGTGCAGCAAAGCGGCGGCTTATCCGCACATCGTTGGCAGGCCGCGCGCGCATCATGGGCGCTGCGCCTGCTCGAACGCGGACCGCATGACTGGGGCGGGAGTCACGATGATCCGGGCATCGACGGGCATGGGTCCGGCGTCCGCCCCGTCCCGCACGGCCTCGTAACCCGCCGGCGTTCGACCTTGCCGGTCAAAGCCGCACGAATGAAACTGCGTCAGCCTACCATCGCATTTGGGAGTGCCCCGATGAAAAAGCCCGTCACCACCGTCTTTTGCGCAGTCTGGAACGGCGACAAGGACCGACACTTCCTGCTGGAGAGGCACTATGCGAACCTGCGTCGCCAGACATCCAACGTCGATGTCGTCTATATCTTTGACAACGACGATGTGCCACCCAAGGAACTGCCCGCCCTGAAAATCGCCTGCAGCCAGCCTTTGACCATATACGAGGCCTGGAACCTGGCGCTCGCGACGTGCCGCACCCCCTACGTCATGAATCTGAATCTGGACGACAGGCTCTGCACGAATGCCGTGGAGACGCTGGAGTCGAGCATCCAGCGCGAGGAAGCAGCAATGGCTGGCGGCGAATGGAATATCTGTTATTCGCAGGAAGACACGGACCGGGTAGGAGAGTGTTATCCGGCGGCAAACCTGCCTTTCGAACCATCGTGGCCGCCCGCCAAGGGAACGCGGACCCGGCTTGGCAGCGGCACGGGCAATCGCGGCACTTACGGCCCGGCAACGCTCTGGCGCCTGGATTGCCACGTCGGAATTCCGCGCTACCCGTACAGGACAACCACCGATATTCGCATCACGGGTATCGCCGACGCCGTCTGGTGGGACATCCTCACCCAGCACTTCAAGCGCAAGGTCGTCCGCGTGCCGACGGTCATCGGGAATTATTATTCGCACCCGGAATCACAGGCGGAATTCCGCAATGTAAATGAACATGCCCTGCTCAAGGATCAGATGATTTCCCTGGTCTGAGCGCCGATCTGCCGCCGTCGCGGGCCGGCGGTTTCATCCGCGTCGCAAAGTGCCCGTGGGATCACTGGACGGCAGAGCGCAAGCTTGCCAGCAGGTTCAGGCCGCTGGCCATTTCCAGGAGCTGGCGCGACGGTGGATCAAAAGGAATGGCACCGGCCTGGCGGTCAGGCTGGTCGCCCGAAGCGCAGTCAGCAAGTACGCTTGCCATGCGGGAAGTAAGTTCGCCGGTGGCGTCGACCGGAAAATAGCTTGTCCTGCCAAAGGGCAATTCCCGGTTCGTCCCCAGATCCGATGCGATCATCCGGGTTCCGATCAATGCCGCTTCCATCATGCCGCTGGCGCCCGCCTGCCCTTCGAACAGGCTGGCCTGGACCAGTGCGAGTGACGATCGGATCAGGGCAAGCTGATCCGATCGAGGAATCTGGCCCAGCACGTGCACGCGGTCCGAGATGCCCAGCGATGCAGTGAGTGCATCGACCTGTGCGCTATAGGCGGGATCTCGATAGTCGCTGGTGTCGCCGGTGAAGACCAGATCCGCCTGAACTTTCTGTTCCCCAGAAATAAGGTCCGCAAAGGCTCTCAGAATCACCGGGTGCTGCTTGTGGAGCCAGCGCTGGCTGCAACTCAGAAAGTAGGGCCGTCGGATCCCGTACGTGCTGGTCACGACCTCCGGCGGGGAGATCGTGCTGATATCGGGCAGCGCAACCGGCATGCGCAGCACTTGCTTGGTTCGTGCTGCCGCAGGGTAGAAGCGATCTACATCGACGGCGGCCGTTGCCGAGGTGACGAAGACCCCCGTGGCGTTCTCCACCAGGGAGCGGAACAGGATGTCGCGCTGGATGCGCTCCTGCTGGCTGAACAGGTGGGGAAGGTATTGGTGCTGGAAGTCGCAGATATAGCCGAACCAGGGGATCGGGAAATCCGTCCCCAGGTTGATCGACGATGGTCCCATCACCTGGATAGAAAGATCCGCTACGGCGCGGCGCAGGTCCTTGTAGAAGACTATCTGTCCGATACGCGTGGTATCGAGCAGGCATTGCAGCGGCCCGGACACCTTGAGATTGGCGATCTCCACATTCAGCAGATTGTCTGGCGTTTGCTCGGCCGCGGCGCCCAGTGCACGGATATCCATGAGAACCGTCACCCGAACGCTCTGGTTCACTGCCACCGAATTGACGCAATTGAGCACATTGGCGAGGAGATGCGCACCACCCATCCAGCCTACGTAATGGTCTGCCAGGAAAGCAATTGACAGGGGCCTCATTGGAATCCTTTCTCACGTCCGCTTCGTCAAGCGTGCAGCACCGCGCATCAATAGAGCAATGCCACGGACGGCGCAGGCGATCCTAGTCCTTCGAGCGCGCGCTCAGGGCTCGAAAATGGGCTGCCTTGACGGGATTGCCGGACAGATCGTGCAGGATCGCCAAATTGTGCGCGGCAAGAAAGCTGCCCCGCCCCTCTACCGAGCCTTCCAGGTGCGGCGCTTCACCCAGTTCAAGGCAGCGCATCCAGCTGGCCTCCATCAACGGCAGCAATTGGGCGCTGCGCAGTGGTTGGGCAAGCGCAAAATCGAGCAGCAAGTCTCCCAACGCGAAGTGGAAATCGGGCGAGTGCTGCCACCATTGCGCCTGCTCCTGCGCAAATTGCATCGCGACCTCGAAATTACCGGACCGCTTCAAGCAATACAACTCGCGCGCGACCAGATCGTGCAACCAGCCGTGGCGCGCGCGCATCTCCCGCGCTTCCGAATTCGTCGCGGGCGCCCATCCGATGGACTCGCGCGCCCGCCGATATTCCTCGCAGGCCTCCGCGTAGCGGTCATGCACCTGAAGCTCCTTGCCCAGCTGATAGCGCAGAAAGGCGTTTGCAGGGGTGGAGATCAGCTGGCGGCGCAGCAGCTTTTCATTCCTGTCGCCTTTGCACTTCTGCTGCTCGCGTCGATAGCCATCATGGCCGACATGCAGGGGCAGCCGACGCACGGGCAGGCGATGCACGGCCTGTTCGTGGATCCGTCCCTCGAAGGCCACGCCCAGGGGTAGAAAGCGCGCTATCCAGCTCGGGGCAATACGAACGGCGGCGCCGTCGTCGAAGGCGCTGCGGATAGCCACCTCACCGACAAATTTGTCCCGCTCGAGGCCGGCAACACGGCAGGCCGCCGCCATCTCGCGCAGGCAGTTGCCACCGCTTTCTATCCACTCGTCGGCGTCCAGAACCAGACGCCAGTCGGCGTCGGTGAGCGACAGCGCGTAATTGCGAGCGGCCGAGAAATCGTCGACCCACGCGAATTCGGCGACCCGCGCGCCGCAGCCGAGCGCGATGGCGCGTGTATCGTCGGTGGATCCAGTATCGACAACCAGCATATCGTCTACGAAAGGAGCAGCGCTTTTCAGGCAGCGCGCCAGGCAGCGCGCTTCGTTGCGGGCGATGATCGTAAGACAGATCACGGCAACGCCACCGGGTCAAGGTCCGGGCTGCCGTGCGGCGGCGCCCAATTCCTGCCCATGCTGCACAAGTCGGGTCGCGCTTGCGTCCAACCCGTGCTCGATGCGGTATGCCCAGACAAGCACCTCGGCCACGGCGACATAGAGCGCCGCGGGAATGCGCTGGTCGAGGTCGAAATTCATGAGCGCCGCCACCAGTTCGCGCGATTCGTGAATAGGAATATCGAACTCCCGCGCCCGGGCAATTATCGCCTCCGCGATGGCCCCCTCGCCCGACGCCACGACGCGTGGCGCAAGGCCGCCGGCCGCGTCGTTCTCGTCATACGACAGCGCGACCGCGCGGGGCAGGCGGTCCGGTGGGGAATGCGTCACGGCGGCGCCTGCAACTCGCGGGAGGCGGCACCAGCAGGCACCAGTTCGATTGCGGCAGGCGACAGCCCGCGGCCCAGGAGGGCCAATGCAAGGTCCTGCAATGCCGGGGAGAGCACTGCGACCTGCTCAGCCGCCAGTTGCAATCCGACCTTTTCGTGCAGCAGCCTGACCCGGGCGCGCAGCGTGCCCAATCGGGGCAGGTTAAGGTTCAGTGTCGCCTGGAAAAGGCCCGCGTCACCGTTCTCTGCCGCGCCGGGCCGGCGCTCCGGATCGCGGGTGATCGTAAGATCCATCGGTTGTCCGAGCCAGGCAAACGCCTGCACGTGCACTGACTGGTTCTGGCGGGAATCGAGCTGCCGCTGGGCGCGGTCCTCCGAAGCTGCCGCATTCGCGCCACCGTCGACGGGCGGCAGGTTGCGCACCTCATCCTGCAACTGTCCCAAGGTCCGCTCGCCGCGCAACCATTGCGCCGCATGAGCTTCGAGAAAAAGACCGCTGGCAGCGACGGCCTTCTCGAGACCACGGCTGGCCTCGGAAGCATCGGGTCCGGTCATCAGAGGCGCTGTCGGCACGGGGGCCGATACATTCTCGGCCTCCTCGACGTCGCCGGCGAGGGCGGTTGCTACGTGGGCACGCGATTCCTGTACCTGGGCGTCCACTGCTGCAACCCTAGCAGCCAGGAAGGGATCCAGTGCGCCAGGTGCAGACGGCGCGGGGGCCGTCCGCGGGGCGGCACCTGCCGTGTCCCCGAGCAGGGTCAGGACTGCGTCGCGGGCGGCGCCGGTCAGCGGGATTCGGCGGCCCTCGAGCAGGATCTGGACCAGGCCGCGGTCCGCGGCCACCAGCAGTTGCGCGCTGCCGCCGGATGCGGCCGCTGACCGCAGGCCCTCGAGAACGGCCACGGGTGATGCGGTGCCTTCAAGCGCGGCCAGCAGGCGCCCAGCCGGCAGCATGAAGCGCCCGGGGGGCGATGTTGTACCCCATTCGGGGTGGGACAGGCGATCGGCGGCAAGTCTGGGGATTTCGATCGCCACGAAAAACGCCTCCGCTCAGGGGCCGTATTTTTCCGTCTGACGCGATACGGCCAGGAAACTTTCCAGGTCGCGTAACCAGGGCTCGGCGCGCAGGCGAATCTGCGCGTCGTCCTTGAGTATGGTTCTCAGCAGGATCATACGCCGTAACTTCTCACCTTCGCTCAGCGTATCCGTTGCTGCGGCGATCTTGAGCGCGGAAATCAGCTCGCGGCACCTGCCCTCGATCTGCTCCACTTCGGCCCAGTCGCCGCGGTGCGCGGCAGCCAGCATGCTGCGACTGGCGCTGGCGATATCTTCGTAATGATTGATGAGGCCACACGAAGGCGTGTTCCGCCGCTCCGTTGCCGGATCGAACGATTTTCCAGGCATTGCTTCATTGCTCCGAAAATTCGGCTGTCTGTGGCGGGCTAGGCCTGATAGGCGCTTACGGCGCGCCGCGCGGGGGAAGTCAGGGTCTGCGCGGGCGAATTTCCTGCTGCGGCGGCTGGCGCGCCAGGCGCGGCTTTCGCAGGTCCGATCTGCATCCACGCGCCACGCAGGTCGCCGAGTATCTTCTCCGCTTCGTCCAGCGCCTTGATGTCATTGCGCACATTGGCCTGCAGCAGGCGCATCGTCACGTAGCGGTAAAGGCTGATCAGGCGGTTTGCGAATTCGGGATCATGTCGGGGGTCGACGCTGGCGAGCAGCCCCATGTCTATTATCTCGATTGCCGTGGTGAGGGCCTGGCACTTCTGCGCGATCCGCTTCTCCGCCAGATGACTTCTGCTCTTCTTTATACAGAGCAGTGCGCCATCGAAGAGCATCATGATCAGCCGGTGCGGCTCACCGGAGATGACATCCGTTTCCAATCCAAGCTTGCTGTACGCCTTAGCTCCGAAACCGCTCAATTTTTTCTCCCGACTGTTGCAAGCAACTCCAGAAGAGTATCGGCACTGCGCGCGGGAGATTGAGCAAGGTCAACGGGGTAAAGGCAGTGCTTAGCCGCGCTCAACCCGGAAGGGACGCCAGTTGATTGGTCAGCGAGGCCTGTTCTGCCTGGGCCTGCGAGATCTCGGCATTGAGCGCGCTGTATTCCTGCGTCAGGGCCGCCTGGGTCTGGTTCAGCGAGGCCTGCATGCTGGTCTGCTGGTTGTTCATGTAGACGATCTGCGCCTGCAGATTGGCCTGGGCCGAGCCCAGCGGTCCGCTCGAGCCTTCGAGCTGCTGAACCGCATTGGCCATCTGCACGGCAAAACCCTGTGCTGATCCCGTTCCGGTCGCCGTGGTGAACATGGCCGAGACGCCTGAAGGATTGGCGCTCAGGGCTGACTGGAACTTGCTCGAATCGAGTGCGAGCGTACCGTCGGTATTGACAGAAACACCGATCTCAGCAAGATAAGAGGGTCCGGTCCCGGTAGTCTGCCACTGGCTACCCAGCAGCGACTGCAGCGTGCTCACCATGTTGCGCGTGGGCGAATCGCCCGTAAGAACGGAAGCGGTGTTGTTGCTCGCGTCGAAGCTCGTCAACTGGTTGGTGAGCGTAATGAATGCGTTGTAAGACGAAATGAAACTGTTTACCGAATTGGTGACCGCCTTGGGATCCGTGCCAACCTGGATCTGGGAAACCGAATTGGGCAGGTTCAGGTTGAGCGTGACGCCGCTGATAACCGACGAAACAGAGTTGGTCGCGGACGTGAGGGCGAGGCCGTTGACGCTGAAGGCGGCATTGGTCGCGCTTTGCGACGCGGTCATCGTAGTGGCGCCAGCGGTGTAATTGAACTGCGACAGCGCTCCGCCGGCGGCGAGAGAGAATCCGTTCGCCGCACCGGTATTGGCCGAGCTCAGTACCAGGCGGCTGCCGCTGGCATCGGTGACGACGGAGGCGTTGACTGTGCCGTTGGCCGCCGAATTGATGGCCGAAGCGATGCCGTTCAGGCTGTCATTGGTCGAGTCGATCGTGACCGTGATCGGCGCCGCCGTCGAAGCGGTAAATGCGGTGTTGCCCGTGTTCCAGGCACCGGCCTGAATGGTCAGCGTGCCGGTGCCGATGGTCGCGGTCGGATCTGCTGCGGGCGCGGACGCAATGGACTGCGCCTGGGCGAGGCTGGTGACATTGACAAGGTAATTGGCGCTTGCCGGCGTACCCGTGATCGACGCAGACAAGCCGCTGCCGGTCACCGTGGCACTGGCCGCCTGGAACGCCGACGGCAGCGCCAGCGCGTTGGCCGCGGTTTGCAAGGACGAAAGAGCGCTCTGCTCCTGTCCGTAGGCGCTCAGCGTCGACTTGACGCCTGCTTCCTGGCTCTGCAGGCGTGTCAAGGGCTGCGAATTGACCAGCATGAGTTCGCCTACCAGCTGGCTGACATTGATCTGACCGGTAGTGATCAGGGGGCCCGAGGTGGACGTTGATGTCGACGAGTTCGAGGTGTTGGTCAACCCCGAAAGGATACTCGTCAGCGCCGAATTGCTGGTTGAGGACGTCGTCATCTGGTGCTTTCCGCCGTATTTCGTTATGCCTTGGTGTCGACCAGCGCGCCGCTGGCCGAAGGACCGGAAAGTGCGCTCGCGGTGGCTTGCATGGCCGCGGTGGGGATCTGCTGCACGACTTTCTGGGTTTGGATATCGAGTAGTTTGACTGCGAGGTGGTGCGCCTGATCATCGAAAACAAACACCAATTGCGTGCCAATAGCGGCGAGCGCCTGATTGGCGCTTTTTACTGCGTCCTTGACCTGGAGGTCGTCGAGCTTTGTTGCCTCGGGCCGTTGGCCGCCGGCGGCCAATGGTGGCGGCGCTATCGGTGCCGCGTCACCGGGCGTTGCGCCGTCCGGAATGGGTACCTTTGAACCGACCGCAATTTGCGCCGCCGGCGCGACTGAGATTACTGGGGCGACAATAGAACCGGTAAAACCGGCTGCACCGGCGCCGCCCGCTGGTGCAACTCCAGATAGCTGCACGTCCGCCATTTCTGCCTCCTTGCCGATACCCTAGCTCCAGGGGAATCTCGGCACACGAGGTAATTAACGGCAACGATCGCGCGAACTTTAGCAATGTTGCAGGGCATATTTCGGGGATTGCGGATTGAAAATCACCCCACCTCTTCGGCGAACTTCCTGGGCGGAATGAGAACGAAAACGGGATCGCATCCGCGATCCCGCTTCACGCCAGCAAATGTGGCGAGGGCCGGTGGCTAGCGCCACCGGCCCTCGCCGGCTCCTACCAAGCCCGGGTTTGGAGACCAGGTTACGGCAGCTTGCTGAGCAGCGTCAGTACCGACTGCGGCTGCATGTTCGCCTGCGACAGCATGGCCGTGCCAGCCTGCTGGACGATCTGTGCCTGCGTCAGGGCCGAGGTGGCCTGGGCGTAGTTCGTATCCATGATCTGCGACGCGGCAGCAGCGGTGTTCTGCGAGTTGATCTGGGTCGAGGAAACGATCTGCTGGAACTGAATCTCGAAGGCACCGTTTTGGGCGCGCGCGTCGTTGACGTCCGAGAGCGCCTTGTCGATAGCCGAAATCGCTGCAGTGGCGCTGGCCGGCGTGATCACGCTGCCCAGCGATGCCGACTTCAGCGCCGTGTCGGTGGCCAGCGTACTGCCCGCGGAGCCCACCTTGACGGCAACCTGGTCGGTCGTGTTGGCTCCGACCTGGTAGGTCATCGTCGCGGCTTGTGAGAACACGGCGACGCCGTTGAACTGCGTGGCGCCCAGCGTGTTGCCGATCTGCGTGGCCAGTTGCTGGAACTCCGCGTCGAGGTTCGCATCGGCTGAACCCGTACCCGAACCGTTCGTGCCGTTGGCCGCTTCCACCGCCAGGGTACGCATCTGCTGCAGCATGTTGGAGACCGAACCCATGGCGCCATCGGCGACCTGCGCCATCGAGATGGCGGCATTGGCATTGATCACGCCCTGGTTCATGCCGTTGATCTGCGACTGCATGCCGGTGGCGATGGCCAGGCCCGCCGGATCGTCCATAGCGCTGTTGATGCGCAGGCCGGAGGACAGCTGGGTGATGGCATTGTTCAGCTTGGTTTGTGTGTTGTTCAAGTTGGTCTGGGTGACCAGCGACATCACGTTGGTGTTGACGATCATGCTCATTTTTTACTTCCTTTCAGTATCTCTGAAGTGGCAGCCCGAATTCGAGGCTGATTCAACCTGTTACCCAAGGCGGCTGCCATCACAATCAAACAATGCGAGATGCGCCTACCGGTCCTTTCGCGCTCCGCAGATTCATCACTGCGGTGTTTTGCAGCGTTGCGTTTCGCGTCGCGTTGGATCGTTTATCGGTGCAAGGCGCGAAGAACTT
>Ga0209698_10002585_pt1 | contig 20435 bp, 21 predicted proteins | sample LitLauG_LLR_2012_FD_187203 | JGI IMG/M metagenome (GOLD analysis project Ga0209698, IMG submission 187203) | Freshwater sediment microbial communities from Pennsylvania, USA - Little Laurel Run_MetaG_LLR_2012 (SPAdes) (version 2) | ecosystem: Environmental > Aquatic > Freshwater > Creek >...
GGCACCGCAGGACGGCACCGAGCGCGACCAACTGACCAAGAACGCCGATCTCGCGATGTATGCCGCCAAGGCCGGCGGCCGGCGGACCCATCGCTTCTTCGAGCCGGGGATGGACGCCAGCGCCCGCGCCAGATTCAGCGCGAACCATTCCGAATCCGCCAGCCGGAATTTGCTCCGCACCCCACCGAACCGCAAGTCGCGCGCCGCGAACACCAGCCGTTGAATGCGCGCATTGACCAGCGCTCCGGCGCACATCGCGCAGGGTTCCAGCGTGACGTAAAGAGTCGCTCCGGGCAAACGATAGTTTTGGCAGCGCACCGCCGCTGCGCGTAACGCAATAATCTCGGCATGCGCGGTCGGATCTGCGGTAGAAACGGGCTGATTAAACCCCTCGCCTACAATGCTTTGGCCTTGCACCAATACCGCGCCCACCGGTATTTCACCCTGGCTTTGGGCATGCGCCGCCAGCGCCAGCGCCCGCCGCATAAATTCTTCATCGGCAGCCGTCCAGGCGGCATCTAAAGTTGGTTGAACCGGAGATTTCAAGAATTCGTAATCCTGTTCTGGAATCGTGTTTCCAGAACCGCCCTTTAGGGTACCCTAACAAGACGGGGAGTGGCCGCAAAATGTTCAGATACCTATCGCTCGCATTCAAAAATACCTTCCGCAATCGCCGCCGCAGCATTCTCACGATTTCGAGCATCGCCGTGTCCTTGTGCCTCTTCGGCGTGCTGATCGGCATGTACCACGCTCTATTCATGTCGCAGCCAACTCCGGGCCAGGCTTTGCGTTTAGTCGTACGCCACAGAGTGTCTCTGGCCCAGCCCATACCTTTCGCCGACGAAGCCAAGGTTCGCCAAATTCAAGGGGTGAAAGAGATCTCGGTCTGGAACTGGTTTGGCGGCACGTACAAGGATAACCGTGATCAACGCAACTTCTTTGCCCGCCTCGGAGTCGAGCCCAAGGCTTTTCTCACCATTCGCACAGAAATGAAAATGCCCGAAGATCAGCGCCGCGCTTTTCTCACCGAACGCACCGGCTGCATCATTTCGCGCGACCTGTCTGAAAAGCTAAATATGAAGTTGGGCGACCGCATCGTACTTAAGGGCGACATTTATCCTTACGACCTCGATATGAAAGTCGTTGGCATTTTCGACGACCCCGACGCCACCCAAGTGCTCTTCTTCAACTGGGAATACCTGCGCGACTTGCTGCCCGTTGGGCGTCGCTCGCTCATCAGCACTATGGCCATCCTGGTGGATAGCACCGACGATTCTCCCAAAGTAGCTCGCGCCATCGACAACATGTTCGCCGAATCGCCCTATCCCACAAAGACCGAATCGGAAGGCCAGTTCGCTCTATCGTTCGTTTCATTCCTCGGCAACATTAAGTTGTTTTTGTTGATCATCTGCGCGGCTGTGACATTCACCATCCTGCTCGTGTCTGGCAATACAATGGCGATGTCGGTTCGCGAACGCATTAAAGAGGTTGGCGTCTTAAAGACGCTCGGCTTCAACAACGACGCGATTCTAGGCATGATCGTCGGCGAAGCGATCTGCATTTCCCTCATCGGCGGCGCCATCGGTTTGTTTTTCGCCTCGTTCCTTATGGTGGGCGTAGGCAAGGCCGCTGGCGGTACCATCCCGCAGTTGCACAGCCTCTCTCTCAGTTGGTTTACAGCATTTGCCGCCCTTGGTTTAGCCTTCGTTGTGGGTCTCGTCAGTTCCTTCATCCCAGCCTGGAATGCGGCCAAGACCAACATTCTAGATTCGTTGCGGTACGCAGGTTGATTCATCATGGCCATTCCCCTTTCCTACAACATTCGCAACCTGATCGTGCGCAAGACCACCACCTTAATGACCGGTGCGGGCATCGCCATGACCGTTGCCGTTTTACTGGCGGTCTTGGGTTTGGTTTCAGGACTGGAATCAGCCTTTGAAGCGAGTGGCGATCCGTTGCACGTCCTCGTCATGCGCAAGGGCGGCAATGCAGAACTCACCAGCCTTCTCACCCAAGAGCAGTTTCAGATTGTCAAGAACTTCAACGGTATCGCCAGCAAAGGCGGACAGCCGATGGCTTCGCTCGAAGTGGTTACCGTGATCAACCTGCCGAGTGTGGAAAATCCCGACGGTTCAAACGTGACCCTGCGCGGGCTCTCGCGCCGTGGCGTAGAAATGCGCAAACTCACCATGCTTGCCGGTAGACCGTTCAGCGAAGGGCAGCGCGAGGTCATGGTGGGCAAGTCCATCGCCAAGCGTTATCCGAACGCCCAACTCGGCAAGCAATTACGTTTTGGCCGCGGCCTTTGGACCGTTGTTGGCGTAATGGATGGTGGCGGCAGTTCCATCGATAGCGAGATCTGGGCCGATGGCTCACAAGTCGCCACCGATTACAATCGCCCCGATACTTATAGTTCTGCGCTTCTGCAGGCAACCGATGAAGTGGCTGCGGCCGCTTTGCCAAAGGCCCTCGAAGGTGACCGCCGGCTCAACATAACAGTGATGAGCGAGAAAGACTACTACAACTCGCAAACGGCGGTCTCATCCGCGCCCATCAAATTCCTCGGCTTTTTCGTGTGCATCGTTATGGCGGTGGGCAGTTGCTTCGCAGCGATGAATACCATGTACGCCGCCGTCGCCCGCCGCGCCAAAGAAGTGGGCACTCTGCGGATCCTCGGCTTCACCCAAGGCAGCATCCTGCTGAGTTTCTTTCTAGAATCGCTCTTGCTTTCGTTGCTCGGCGGGCTCATCGCGTGTGTCGTCGTCCTGCCGCTAAACGCCGTGACAACCGGCGTTGGCAATTTTGCAACCTTCAGCGAAACGAGTTTCAATATACATATAGGCCCCGAAGTCATGATTATCGGAGTCGTCTTCTCCTTGATTTTAGGAGCCGTAGGCGGACTTCTGCCGGCGCGGCAAGCTGCGAAGAAGGAAATCTTAACAGCACTTCGCGAAGTGTAATCGTATGGAATTAGAACTTAGAAACCTAAAAATAGACCGCACAGCGCGGCGTGAGAAGCAAAGCAAGCCCGTGGTGAACATGATCGCCATTGCCGTTCTAGTGGCAATCGCAGCCATTGGCTCGCTCATGCTTTACAGAAAGCTCAACGCGGCCACACCGGTTCAAGTCGTCCAAGTGCAATCGCCCATCAGCGTCTCGGCTGCTGGCGGCCAGACGATATTGAGCGCTACCGGCTACATCATCGCCGCGCATAAGATCGAAGTCGCCTCTAAGGTGAATGGCCGCGTCGCTTGGATCGGCGTCGACAAGGGCGACAAAGTCAAGCAGGGCCAAGTATTGGTGCGCCTGGAAGACGATGAGTACCGGGCACAAGTCATCCAACAGCACGGCCAATTGGCAAACCTCAAAGGCCGAGAAGAGGAAATTAGAAACGGTAACCGTCCCGAAGAAATCGAGAAAGCGCGCTTCGACGTGAGCCAAGCAAAGGCCGATCTCGAAAATGCCAAAGTATCGCTCGATAGAACAAAGCAGCTTGCCGATAGCGGCGTATTCTCCAAGCAAGCGCTCGACGATGCGCAAGCAAAATACGATAATGCCGTCGCGAAAGTCGCCAGCTTGCAGCGGCTGCTCGATTTGGAAGTTCTGGGCCCGCGGCGAGAGCAAACAACACAGATCGTCGGACAGGTACAACAAGCCCGCGGGGCTCTGGAATACGCACAAACTCAGCTCGATAACACGATCATCCGCGCACCCATCACCGGAACCATTCTCGACCGCAACGTCGAGCGTGGAGAATTCATCACAACCGGCTTCGTCGGCGATAAAGGTGCCAAAGGCTATATCGTTACGATGGCGGATTTGAACGATCTGCAAGTGGAACTCGACATCAGCCAGAACGACTTTCCAAAGCTCGGGCCGCAACAGAAAGGGATCATTACCACCGACGCCTACCCTGATCGGACATACGACGGCGTGATTGAGCAAGTTTCGCCGGAAGCAGACAGAGCGAAGGCTACGGTGCAGGTGAAAGTAAGGGTATTGAAACCGGACGACAAGCTCAGGCCCGACATGAACGCCACCGTTCGTTTTATCAGCGATGACCCGAAGGAGGGCGGCGCGTCAATCGAACCCAAGCAAGTGGTGATCATTCCCGCCAACGCGATTCAGGGCGATCACGTGTTCGTCATGCTAAAAGATCACGCCGTGAAGCGCACAGTGAGCACCGGCGGTTCGTCGGAAAAAGGCACGATCATCAACAACGGATTGTTTGGCGGCGAAGATTTGATTCTGAACCCGCCGGCCGATTTGAAAGACGGCCAACGAGTGGAAGGAAAGCAGTAGTAGGAGAGCAGCTACAACCATGAGCGAACAAGTCGTAATTACCAGCAAGCTGAGCAAAGAGTATGTGCGCGATGAGTTTCACGTGGCCGCCTTGGATGCCGTCGATATCGTCATCGATAAAGGCGACTTCGTCGCGCTCATGGGGCCATCGGGCTCTGGAAAATCCACGTTGCTGCATCTCATCGCCGCTATGGACAAGCCCACCGGCGGTGAAATTCGCGTGCTGGGCGCCAATCTGCGCGACATGAATGACAAGGAAATAGCTCATTGGCGCAACGAGCACATCGGCTTCATTTTCCAATCGTTCAACCTGATCCCCGTTTTGACCGCGTTAGAAAACGTCGAACTACCTTTGAAGCTGACCCGCTTGAACAAGAAAGAGCGGAACGAGCACGCGGAAACGGCGCTGAAGCTGGTGGGCTTAAGTGACCGGCTCGGACATTTGCCGAAGCAGTTGTCTGGTGGTCAAGAGCAACGCGTCGCGATCGCCCGCGCCATCGTCACAGACCCCGACTTGATCCTCGCTGACGAACCAACCGGCAACCTGGACGCCGCCGCTGCCGAAGACGTGTTGACCATGCTCACCCGCCTCAATCGCGAGTTTGGCAAGACCATCATTATGGTGACCCACGATCCGCACGCCGCAAAGTTCGCCAAGACCATCCGCCATTTGGAGAAGGGCCAGTTGCTGCCGCTCGGCACGCTGCCTGCCGACTGGGCTTCGGCCATGGCCGACCGCAAGTAGCAATTCATGAATGTTCGTCTGATGTGGTTGCTGCTATTGCTTGGCTCGACGGCCTATGCTGAAAGCGGCTATGTGGGCAGCGACGTCTGCGCCGGGTGCCACAAAGAGATTGCGCGTACGCAAGCGCAAACCAAGATGGCCCGCACGTGGCAACGGCTTGATACCAATGAGTTGCCCGCAACTTACTCGGAGAAACATACAGAAGGGCCCGAGCCGGCAATCCACTACGCAGTCCAGAAAGCCGGCGATAGACCCATCTATCAAATACAAATGCCCGGCCAACCGGCATTGGAATTTCCAGTAGAGTCGATCGTGGGCGGCAAGCGCCACGCGTACACCTTTCTTTTTCGTGTGCCCGAAATAGGCGGCGTCACTTTGCCTCGTGCGCCGCTAGTTGAAGGCCGCTACATACATTCGGTGCTACAAAACGGCCTGGCGCTCGAACTCGGTTTTCCCGAGGAAAAGCCGTCCAACTACGACACAGGCTTTGGACGCGTGCTTACACCGAGCCTAGAGAAGCGCTGTTTCAGTTGCCACGTCTCGCCGCGAACCTTAGGAACGCGCGAAGAGACTGGCGTGGCGTGTGAAAACTGCCACGGCCCCGGAAGGACCCATCTGACAGCACTGGCCGCCCACTCCAAAGATCTCGGTATCCTGAATCCGGATAAACTTCCCGTTGCTGAGCAAATGCGGCCCTGTTCCCAGTGTCACGCGGGCTCGGGCTTTCTAGAAGATCCCCTGCCGGGCAATCTGCTGATATCCGATCAGGTCACCTCGCTCAGGAACAGCGAATGCTGGCGGCAAAGCGGGGGTCAAATCACTTGTACCAACTGCCACAACCCGCACGAAGATGCAACCCGCCCGGTCCTGGAAGCTCGGGGCGACAAGACCTGCTTGCGGTGCCATAGCGCCGCCGTCGCCAAGCATGCGGGTTTGTGCCCGGTGAACCGAATCAGCGGCTGTACAGGTTGCCACTTAACTCACCAGATTCGAGGCGCGTTTCATTTAGCCGATCACTGGATTCGCGTGCATCCAGATCCAAAGATCAAAGTCGCAGCCGCGCGGAATCCGGCATGGCGAAGCACGATTCCGCCGAAGCACTTATACCTTCGCATGATCGTTTTGGATGACGCGGCAAAAGCCGCAACTCTGCGCCAGCAGATCGTCGCGGGCGGATCGTTCTTCGAGCTGGCCCGTGCCAATTCACTTGACCGCACCACCGGTGTGAACGGCGGCTACATGGGAGATATCGAAGCCAGCCAGTTCGACCCCGCTTGGTCAGCTTCGGCAATGAAGCTGGGGTACTCAGAGATGACCGGCGTAATTCAAGCGAAGGGCAAATACGTCATTCTCCAGCGCATGTCGCGCAACTTTCGCGACGACGCAGATGCCAAAGTCAACGAGGCTGGCGAACTGCGCAAACAGGGCAAGGCGCAGGAATCGATGGCGGCCTTGTTTGATGCGCTTAGAATCTATCCGCACTTCCTGCGTGCGCTAACTTACTTGGGCATTAACTATTCGCAGGCCGGCAATCCGCAAGTAGGAGCCGGGATCTTGGGGATTGCGACGCGTCTCTATCCAAGGGATCAAGGCGCGCACTTTAATCTCGGTGTCGCCTACGGTGCCCTCGGAAACGAAAATGAGATCCCGGAATACAAGCGGACTCTAGAAATAGATGAAGACTACATTCCTGCCTATTTAAATTGGGGCGGTGCGCTGTTTGCCAAAGGTCAGTACGAAGAGGCGATTCAGTTGTATCGAAAAGCCATCATGATCAACCCGCTGAGCGCGCCACTCCACCAAAGCTTGGCCGTAGCGCTGGAGCAAGTAAACAGAAACGAAGAAGCCGGGGCGGAACGGACACTGGCCGGAAAGATTGAAGCCAAATAGGGAAGAATTGGTCAGCCTGACTGAGGTTTCCGGGTTTTTTCAAGCCCAGTGATTTAGGGGGCCGTGGCCGTGGCCGAGTTTGGGAGCGGTTTCAATGGCGGCTTGGACAAAGTGTTTGGCGCGACCGACGGCGTCGACGAGGGTCATTCCCAAAGCAAGATTGGCGGTGATGGCTGCAGATAGGGTGCAGCCTGTGCCGTGAGTGTGTTTGCTCTCGATTCGGATGCCGGGAAAGCGGGTGACCTGTTCACCCTCCACCAACAAATCGATGGGTGGGCCGGATAAGTGACCGGCCTTGATGAGCGCCGCGCGGCAACCAATAGCGCAGAGGCGGCGGGCCGCACGGAGCATGTCCGCTTGATCGTGGATCTCCATGCCGCAGAGCAGTTCGGCTTCTGGGATGTTGGGCGTAACTAAGTAAGCTTGTGGCAATAGCTCTTCGCGGAGGGCCGCTTCGGCTTCCGGCGAAATGAGACGGGTGCCGTGTTTGCTGATCATGACCGGGTCGACGATGAGCGGAAACTCAAAATTGTCGGCGAGCGAGGCGACGGCTCGCACTACTTCTTCGTTGCCAAGAGCACCCGTCTTGGCGGCTTTGGGCGGAATGTCGGACAGCACCGCTTTGATCTGTTGGACCACGAGATCGGCGGACAAGACTTCGACGCGCGATACCGAAACGGTGTTCTGCACGGTGATGAGTGTAATGGCACTCGCGCCATACACACGGTGTTGATGAAACGTTTTCAGGTCGGCCTGAATGCCGGCGCCTCCGCTCGGATCGGAGCCGGCAATGGTCAATGCCACAGAGAGCATGATCTGAGGGTAGCGGAAATTTACTGGAAGGTCGCGCTGCCTGTGGTCTGGCCTAGACTATTGGCGAGACCGACAGTGACGGAGCCGACTTTAGTGATGTCGCCTGAGACGGGGAAATTCGCTTGTAATGAGAACATCCCGCCCTGGGTATCATTTGTGAAATACAACTGCTGAAAGGCCGATGTGGCGTTGTACAAAATAGGACTGCCAATCACGTTTCCGCTGGTGTCGTAGAAGGTGAAGGAAACTGTGCCTGCACTATATGTGTTGTCGTAGCCGATGAGTGTGACGAGTAAGTTCGGGTTTTCGCGGACAGCTTGCACCGATGTGAACAACGGAGTGGCGGAAGGAACATTGAACGACTGACTATAAGTGGTGGTGTTGGGGAAAGCAACGGAAAAGGTGATGGTTCCGGCCGTGGTACCCGTGTGGAAAGCAATGCTCGATTGGTTGTTATAGGTGGCGGTTTGAGCGCCGGAGGCGAGGCTGACGTTCAATTGGCGACCGCCGGTAGCGGGAAACATGACGGCCGTATCGTCGGTCACGTTGCCAACGGTCGGGGTGAATTTCATCGTGATCGTACCCAGGGCAGATACTGGCGAAGGAGCGCTCAATTGAATAACTAGATTGAGTTGCTGCTGGCTACTGACTGTACCGCTGGTGGTGATGGTAAAGCTCGGGATGGCTGAGTTGAGACTGAGGCCACTGAGCGAGAAGGCGCGGCCGCCGATGGAAAGGTTGCCTATGAATGTTCCGGCGGAAACCGGAGTAAAGGCAACGCTGAAGTTTACAGTGGCCCCAACGGCGATGGAAACCGGCATGGTGGGCAATCCCGAAGCAGCGAAGCCGTTCCCGGTGACCGCGATGGCGGGTACAGTGACGGCATTTGCGGATGTGGGTGGATTGAAAACGTGAAAGGTGAGGACAGAGCTGGCTCCGCTGCCGGGTATGACTTGGCCGAATGATATGGGGGTGGCAGCCTGCGGGAGAGTGCTGACTCCAGTGGCGTTTGTGTAAGTGATTTGGAGTTCATCGATGGTGGCTACCACGATGCCATAGCCCTGAATTGGATAGGAGTTTGATCCGATCTGCAGGACGCCGTAGGCGAGACCGATTTGGCTGGGCGCAAAGACTACGTTAAAACTCGCGGATTGACCAGCGGCGATAGAGGCGGGCATGTTTGAAGTTGCAAGCGAGAACGCGCCTGGCTGGGTAGTATTTTGAACCGGCAGGGTGATGGCAGGAACGTTAACGTTCACCTGAGAGGAATTAGTGAGTGTGAATGTGATGGCGCTCGTGGCACTCAGTGATGTATTGGGGAAATTGAGCGGAGATGCGCTCGAAGGCGTAAGCTCGACCGGACCGCTGGAGGATTGATAGCTGAGTGTCAGGTTTGGGGCAGTAGCAGTGCCGCTCATCGTGCTGGCGTTCTGTATGTTGGCGGGGCAAATCGTACCGGTTGAGCCAGAGAATACGCAGCCGTTTTGCTGAACTTGATAAGCGAGATTCAGGTAACCGACGATGACGCCTGTGGCGGTAGGAGTGAAGTTGACGGTGAACAACATGGACGCGCCTGGCACGAGAAGTTGATCCAGAAAGAAGCCGGTCACGGAGAAGTTCGGGTTGGCGGCTGAAGAAGTGGCCGAAGTAGAGACGAACGCCGAGGCGAAGTAGACGGTGTTCGCCGAGGTATTGATCATCTTGACCACCGTAGATGAGTTACCGCCTACGACGGTACTGGTCAATTGGTAGAGCGACGGGAGAGGCGTATCGGGCGACTGGCCGGTAGTGTCGTGAACGTAAAGGGTCAAGGGTGAAGTAGTTTGCGCATGGCTGTTCGAAAGCGATGCACAAAGAAGCGCCAGTGTGAAGCAGATTCGACTCATCGTGCGGCCTCCGGAGCAGGCGGCGGTAACAGAGATACGTTCAACTTGCTTTGATCTAGGTAGACGGCCCAGGCCGCACGGGTCGAGCGGGAAGCGATGTGCAGCCAGTGATTGGACATCTGCTCCAAAATCAGATCGCCTGAAGGCAGCGGTTGCTTGCTTAGCGCTATGGTTTGCATGTTGCCTTGGGCGTTTTCGGCGGTGAATCCATGCTCATCCGACGAAAGTGTCCAACCTTGCTGGATAAATAGCCAGTCGTGAGCGGCCGGTTGCGTATCGGCGCTGGTCACAACGCCGGACGGTAGTGAGACAGTGATGCGAGCTACGGAAGAATCGCCACGAGTGACATAGAACTGCGCAACGTTGGTGGCGGGCAAGGAAAGGAAGGTGACTTTGCCGGCAAAGGAAGAGTCGTCGATTGGGGTTTCAACGAATTTCGTTCCATCCCACTGCAGTAACAGATGTTTGCTTGGCAACCAGGCTGCGTTGATTTGGAGTAACGGCTGCGGGTCGTCTGAAAGGAACTGGCCCAGAACAGTGCCGTCGGCGCGAAGCAAACGGATTAGGCCGCCGCCGGCGAGCAAGCCGATGGAGTCGGAGAACGAGGCGGTATCGGCATTGCCAAGCACACCGGAGTCTACGATTAAGTTCGCAGGGATGCCATGGATGATGTGGATGGAGCCATCGGGGTAGCGGGCGACGCCAGCGCGAGGAACGGTTAACTGTGCAGAGAGGAGCATGCTCGTCAGCAAGGCACAGCTTGGGATTCGAAAGGATTTCATGGGAATGATTAGTGGGACACAGTAACCGTGGGCGCGCCTATGGTGACGCCGGAGTTAGAGCCGGAACCGGCAGCACCGGCACCGCCGCTATGAGCTGCCAAAACTGCCAGCAAAGCGGCCGCACCCGCACCAGCGCCCAAGCCGACTAGGAGCCACATTTTCTTGTGGCTTTCGGAGCCGCCGGCGCCGGTGGGCGAGTTGGTGATGGTTACGGTGGGTTCGCTATTTGATTCCTTCGAAGGTGGCGGAGGATTCGGCATCAAGGTATGAGGTTTGGTAGTTACTGAATCTGCCGAGACTCCGGTGTGCGCGACATTCATTGCGGGAGCGTCGGCGGGTGCGGTGTCTGCGAGGGGTTGAAATACACTTCCGGGTTTTCTCGTTTCAACTTGCGGTGGTGTTTGTGGCAGAGCCGGCTTTGGGACTGCGAACTCGGCTGCGGCTGTTTGGGTAGTGGCTGTGGGAGCGACTGAAGCAGGAGGCTCTTGCGCCGGGACCAAGACGCTGACCGATGTTTTGTCGTCCCCCAATTGCTGCTCGATCATGAGTGCAGCATGAGTGGAGCCCTTGGCAGCGGAGATTTTGAGTTGAGCTTGACCCGACTGCGCCCCCCATTCGATGACCGGAAAGCGTGCGATGCCGGCGGCGTCAGAATAGGCAACCCAAGCGCGCAAGCCACTCGCGAAACTGCCGTTGGGACCATCGTCCGGAAGGCGGAGAGCCACAGCTGCGCCAGTTACAGGCGAACCGGTGGAATCTGTGATTTGGAAAACAAACCCTTTGGAAGACTTCGTCTGGGGTCGCGCCGGGCCAGGACCGTCGACTAGATGAATATGCAGCGGTCCATCAAGAGCCGAACCAGCGGCAACAGACGAGTTCGATTGTGCACAGATGGGACTGAGAGCAATCGATGAGCATAAGAAGAGCGAGAGAAATCTCATATAGCAATGGGCCAAGCCAGCTATACGAGTTTGATTAGGATAACGGTGACGTTATCCGGTCCTCCCTCGTTCTTGGCGGCCTCGACAAGGTAGTGGCATTTCTCCGGTAGAGTTTTCTCAGAATCGAGAGCTTCACTCAATATTTTTTCCGTGACCACGCCATGCAAGCCATCGGAGCAGAGCAAAACAGTATCGCCCGGTTGAAGCTGAACGATACAAGTGGAAATTCTCAGGTCTTCGGTGCTGCCGACGGCCATCGTCAACACATGACGCATAGGATGTTTCTTAAGGGCCTCTTCGCTGAGGCCGAGACGCGCGCCGACTTCCGCGACCCATGTTTGATCTTGGGTCAGAGGAGAGAGGACACCATTTGATGAGAGATAGGCGCGACTGTCTCCGACGCTACCAATTTGCAAACGCGCTTCGCCGATATCGCGCGCGACGACGAGAGTTGTGCCCATGCCCGCCAATTCGGTATTGGTTTGGGCGGCTTCGCGAACAGCCCAGTTGGCTTCTTGAAAGCCCTGCTCCAACATTTCCAAGCCAGTTTGATTAGCGGCGTTTAGGAGATACTCATAGAGCATCTCGGCGCTCAAATGCGAAGCATACTCACCGGCATTGGCTCCGCCCATGCCGTCGGCAAGTATGAATATGCCGGATTCGCTATCACTAATGAAGTAGTCCTCATTATTAGAGCGAACACAGCCTGGATCGGACAGGCCAAACGCTTCAAGCATCAAGAGCTTTGATTATACTTTCCTACTCATACAGGGTATACCCCTTGTTTTGATTAAGGCTATTTCGTTTTGGGCTGCAACATGGCCTTGAGCTGGCGGAATGCGGTGGAGTCCATCGACATCTTGAGGCGTGCAGGCGCTAAAGCTTTCGTTCCAGAGGGAGTAATCTTGCGCTCCTCGGCCCGGGCAAGGAGTTCATCGGCCTCCCCATCGTCGGGCGAGTGATCCATAACGGCCTGCAATTTCTGTTGAGCTTCTTCGAAGAGGTTGCGGCGTAACAGGGCAGCGCCGAGATTAAAAAGGTACGAGACGTCGCCGGGATCGCCGTCGACGGCGCGGCGAAAATCGTCGATGGCGGGCGGCAAGTTTAGCTGATCTTCGGCGGCCGCGAGGTTGTTGTAAACCTCATGCAGAGGCATAGCGGCGGCGACTTCTTTGAAATAGATGACGGCGCTGTTGTAGTCGGTTTGCTGATAGGCGGCGACGCCCAGGCGGAAGCGAGCTTCGAGATAGCGCGGATCGGATGAAGGCACTCGCTGGAGCCATTTGGCGGCTTGTCTAGGATCGTCATGCTCGAGATAGAACTGGCCGAGTTCGAAGGCGGGACTGACGAATTGGGGATCGAGATTGGTGGCCTGAAGAAACCACTTTTTCTGTTGCTCTTTATCGGAGGCGAGAAGTCCGTGGATATAGCTCTCTTCGGCTTCCAAGCGAGGGAGCTTGCGATTGCCCAAGAATTGTTCAAAGACGGTGTGGTGGCTAGGGTCCATATAGGCAAGAGTTTGCCAGGCGAGATGTTCTTTGTATTTGGATAAGTCGGTGAGTTTGCCGGCTTCTGAAACGTCGGGGGCATTCTGCAGTTTTCGAAGATCGATCAACTGGGCGTTGATGACGATGTTGCTTTCCTTCAACTGCGTGACCCCGGGCGGGAGTTTGACTTCGTAGTTGCCGTAGACAACCATGTCGGCTTCGAGCGTTTGGGACAGACGGATGATGGAGGCTTTGGTGAAATTGGCTTCGGGGCGGAGGTCGAGCTTCTTCATGCCGGCCAGGGCGGTGGGGCGGTCGAGGACGATTTGATTGGCTTGCGCGAAATCGGCACGCAGGGTTTCAGCAATGCTTTCGCCGACCCAATTGAGTTCGGTATAGGAAGAATTGTTTTGGAAACGCAGCACCAGAACCGTGACAGATTGGGCGCAAAGAGACGAGGAAACCAGCAAAGCAAGGAGAACGACGCGGTACAACGGCACGCTTTCATCGTAGCGTGTGGAGGGTTAGTGGGCAGGCAGGCGGCTGACGGCGAGCTGGCTATGTGTCTCACGGTTCAAGCGATCCCAAAGGGTTGTTGGGTGGCTGTCGAAAACATAGCGAGAGCCGTGGACTACGGTCCATGCGCCGAGGCGCACTTCGTTTTCGAGTTGACCAGGGCCCCAGCCGGCGTAGCCGAGATAGACGCGAAATTTCAAGCTGTCAAGACGATCATTGATCGATTTTTCGAGTGGGGCTTTGCGGGCGATGGAGTAGATATCGGCAAGGATGTGCTGCGCGGTGTCGGGCTTTTCGGAGGAGCGGAGCAGCGCTTGCACGGCGTCAAGGGCGACGGGGCCGCCGTCGTACACGGGGTCGTTGCCGCCATGCATTTGCGGGAAGGCTTTGGCGAGGGAGAGATCCATGGGGCGGTTCAAGATGACGCCCATGGTGCCTCCGTCGGCTTCGCGGCGGGTGATAAGAACTACGGTTTCGACGAAGTGCGGATCGTTTAGCTTTTCGCTGGCAACGAGGATGGTGCCGGGCGTAATGTGATCGCCGGGGGTTTGAGCGGAGGCGAAGAGCAAGGGGAGAAGCAACAGAAATCCGCGGGGCATCGAAATTATGGTATCGGAGCCGGGATAAGACGAATGGGGAAGGGACGGCACTTCGTCTTTGGATGCGTATCTTTTGTTTAATGTTAGTCTGCGTGATACCGGGATTCGGACAGAGAGCTTATTGCGGCCTAGCGAATCCGGGGCAGTGTGTGCGGGATGTGGTGAAAGATGAGGCCGGGGTTTGGACTAGTCCAACACGTTTGAAGCGAAAGGACTTGGTATGGTTGGCTCCTTTGGCGGGGGCGACCGTGCTCGCGTTTCATTTCGACACGCAGGCGGCGAATGCGCTGGGGAATAATCCGATTCTTACCCACCGAAGCCAGCAAATTGCGTTCTTCGGATCGCCTCAAATGACTGCCGTGAGTGGCGCGGGGTTGTATCTGATGGGGTTGGGTTTGCGGAACAAACACTTGGCGGAAACGGGGCGGTTGAGTGCGGAGGCGGTCGTGGATGCCTCGTTGGTAGCAGGCGCTATTAAGTTGGCCACAGACAGGCAGAGGTCAGGCAGCGGGCAATCTGGGTTTTGGCCGAGCGGGAGTCCGTTTGTAGTGAACAGTTCGTTTCCGTCGGGACACGCAACGGCGAGTTGGGCGATTGCGCGCGTGGTGGCGAGTGAGTATCCGAAGAATAGGGCAGTGAGAATTGCGGCTTATGGGTTTGCGGCGGCGATTAGTGTTTGCCGCGTGACGGGACGGGCACACTTTCCATCGGATGTGGTGATAGGGAGTGCATTGGGGTATTTGATTGGTGGATATGTGGTGCGGCAACGGGCGGAATGAGCAGTTAGCTGCGGAAGTCGAGTTTGTCTTCTTGGAAGCGTGAATCTTGTTTGGTGCCACGGGCGAAGGCAATAACAGTCACGACGACTTGAGCGGCTAAGAGGATCATCCAGAAGTTCATGCCTGTGGAAGAGCATTTCTATCACCGCAGTTTCGAGGCAGCTAAGGTGTTGAAAAGAATGGGTGGCTTGATGGACTGCTCCAGTTCAATCCCGTTTTGAAACAAGGGTGGTGTTTCGCTTTATTGAACTGGCGTTTCAAAAAGGAATCACAAGGGCCTTTTGGGGTTTAGCAAATCGGGGCGGGCGCGACTACGGTGCGACAATCCGAGACATCATCTCCGGAGCCGCGAGAGATCGGAAATCCTTAACCTTGAACGTATAGATCCACTCGCATTTCGTTTTCAGCGCACAGCGAAGATGCATGGCGTCATGAATCCTGTTACCCGTCCAGCCAGAGGTGGCACAGGCTCGTGTGACCTCAAGTGATTCCTCGGCGGTTAAGGTGACCAGTTCCAAATGCGGCAGGATGACCTCTTCGATCAAGCGCCACACTTCACTCGGATGGAAGGGCGGTTTGAAAGGCGCGCGGGTCAACACGGAGTAAAACTCCGATATGCCGTGCGCGCTGATATGACCGCGCCTTCTTCGTTGGGCCACTTCCTTCAGCCTCGCCAAAGCCGATTCGTGGTGAGGATGCTGGGCGATGATGGCCGGAACTAGGACCGAGGTGTCGAAGTACACACCCGCCATTAGTTAGCTTCCCCAGACCTTACGCATCCGCTCTTCGCGATCATCCTCAATCGCGCGCCGAATGTCGAAGCCCTGCGGAAGTTCGCCGTTGTAAACCAAGAACCCATCTTTTTTCACCAGCGCAGGTTTCTGCTCGGATGGTCTGAGAAAGACCCCGCCTTGCGTCTCTTCCAACTCTAAAGCGCTGCCCGGATGGAGGCCCAGACGGTCGCGCACGGTTTTGGGAAGGATAATGCGTCCGGCTTTGTCGATCTGCAGGTTCATGCCATTAGTATATGGCATTTGGCAGTGCAAATACCATTTATTCGAGTCATTCGCCTCTTGTTCTCCGTTCTAGACTAGTTTAGGCTAGAGAAGAACAAAAGGCGAACTATGAACCTTACGCTTGATTTCAATGCTCTTGAGCCGCTGGCGCTTCATCCGGCTAATTCAGCGGGTCCGCTGGCGGCCCGCTTTGTCGAGGCGATGAAGCAAGACGGGTCGCCGGTACGGGCGGTGCGGCATCAACCCGCGAAAGAGGCACGCTACGGGGCTTTCCCGGAAGCGCTCAATCCAGCGGTTCGCGGAGCACTTGCCGCGCGTGGCATCGAAAATTTGTATACGCATCAGGCGTCGTCGGTCGAACTGTCTCTAGCCGGCAAGAACGTGGTGGTGGTGACACCCACTGCCAGCGGCAAGACACTTTGCTACAACCTGCCGGTGATTCACGAAGTTCTCGCAACGCCGGCCGCGCGCGCGATATTTCTATTTCCGACGAAGGCATTGGCCGAAGATCAACGTTTGGAACTGCAGCGTTTGAACGATGCGTTGGGCGGCCCGTTATGCTGCCACACCTACGACGGCGATACACCGAGCGATGCGCGGCGGACGATTCGCGATAAGGCGAATATCGTGATGACGAATCCCGACATGCTGCACACGGGAATTCTGCCGCATCACACCAAATGGGCGAAGCTGTTTGAGAATCTGCGCTATATCGTTATCGATGAATTGCACATGTACCGCGGCGTGTATGGCAGCCATTTAGCCAACATTTTGCGGCGGCTGAGACGCATTTGCGACTTCTATGGGACCAAGCCGCAGTTCGTTTGTTGTTCGGCAACGATTGCGAACCCGAAGAGTCTAGCCGAGGCGTTGACCGAGCAGCCGTTTGAGATTGTCGACGACAATGGCGCGCCTAGCGGCGAAAAGCATTTGATCTTTTACAATCCGCCAGTGGTGAATCCGCAACTCGGCATACGGCGCAGCTATTTGCATGAGACGCGGCGGATCGCGCTGGAGTTTATCCGGCAGAAACAGCAGACTCTGGTGTTTACAAACAACCGTTTGGCGACGGAAGTTCTAACCACCTACTTAAAGGACGCGTGTTCGCAGTTACCGTTTTCGCATGAAGCTGTGCGCGGGTATCGCGGCGGATATTTGCCGAAAGAACGCCGGCATATCGAGCAGGGGCTGCGCAACGGCGACATACGAACCGTGATTGCCACCAATGCGCTTGAATTGGGCGTGGATATCGGGTCGCTGGATGCGGTGGTGATGGCGGGGTATCCAGGGAATATTGCATCCACTTGGCAAAGAGCGGGGCGCGCGGGGCGGCGTCAGTCGGCTTCGATAGCGGTACTGGTGGCGTCGAGTGCGCCGCTGGATCAATATATTGTGGAGCACCCGGATTATTTCTTCAGTTCGCCGCCGGAAGAGGCGCACATCAATGCGGACAATTTGGAAATTTTTCTGAGCCATCTGAAGTGCGCGGCGTTTGAGCTGCCGGTGCGCGAAGACGAACAGTTTGGCAAACAGGATTTGGCGCGGTTGTGCCGGTTTCTATCGGAAGATCTGAAGCTGCTGCATCGTTCGGGCGATTGCTGGCATTGGGTGAGCGATAGTTATCCTGCCGATTCAGTGAGTTTGCGCGCGGTGACAAGCGATAACTTTCTGGTAGTTGATATTACGCGCGATCACCAGATTATTGGCGAAGTGGACTTCCCTTCCGCGCTGACAACGCTGCATGAGAAGGCGGTTTACTTGCACGATGCGCGCCAGTATCAAGTAGAGAAGCTGGATTTTGATGGGCGCAAAGCCTTTGTGCGCGAGGTGGATTCGGATTACTTTACCGATGCGATCGTCTATACGCAAGTGAGCGAGCTGGCGCGTTTTGAGCAGGAGGGCATGGCGGCGCAAGGAGAAGTGCGCGTGAAGAAGCAGGTGGTGGGCTTCAAGAAGATCAAATTTTACACGTTGGAAAATGTCGGCGCGGGTATGCTGTCTTTGCCGGAGCAAGAGATGCACACGACGGCGTTTTGGCTGCATTTTGCGACAGGCTTTTTTGACGATTTTGAAGGGTTCTCGATGGCGGATTTGCAGGATGCGCTGCATGGGCTGGGTAATGTTTTGAAGACGGTAGGCTCGGTGCTGTTGTTGAGTGATCCACGCGATTTGGCGGCGGCGGTGTTGGATGATTCGGCCGAGAAGAACACAGCGTTTGAGCCGGATGTTTTGCTTTATGACAACTATCCGGGTGGGATTGGGCAGAGTGATCCGCTGTACCGTCGGCGCGATGAATTGTTGAAGGCTGCGTTGGAATTGGCGGCGGCTTGCCCTTGTGAAGCGGGCTGCCCCAGTTGCGTGGGGCCGCATACGGAGATTGGCAGGCGGGGGAAAGAAGGGGCTTTGCGGGTGTTACGCAAGGTCGTTTGAAAACACGCTCCACACCGTCGGGGTGTCAAACGCCACGGATCATCAGCGCTGAAGCCCCGGCGAACCCGCTACCGGCGTACTTGAGAACGGCCCGAATCCCCAGTACCCAGTTTCCGAACGCACACGCACTTCCGGCCGTTGGGAAGACACGCGGACTTTGTGAAACTTTCCGTCCGAGCTTTTGTTGGCTGCCGTAAACTCTAGCGAGTAAGACGACTCGGCATCTCTTCTCGCCTGCGCGATGGCCTGTTGTATATTTCCATCCTGATAAGGCAGTCCGCAGGTCCATTTGGAAACGTCCGACAGCGAATCGCTGGCCTCTGGAGCTAGGGCAGGTTGCGACATTTGCTGAACCGTGTATACAGCAATATTTTCCCGATCCAGTTCTGTACTGACCTTTTCGGCGAGCTGGTCCGCCCGCACTCCGTGAGAGATCCAAACCATAGCCTTGCGGCCCGGAATCGGAGCGAGCAAATCGCCTATGTTTTTCAGAGCGGCGAAGGTACTATCTATCCTAAAGCTCGACTCGCGCATTTGGAACGGTAATGCTTCGTTCGCTTCCCTTAGGGACTTCTGGATGATCTCAGCAGAATGCATAGGCCAATCATCCGTTGACAACCGAGTTTCTGTAGCTGGCGCTGGTATGGCATGAACCGGGTAAATGGCGCCGTCTTTCTTAATCAAGTAGAGATAGATGTGTGCTGGATCTTGAACTTTTGGCAAGACACGACTCAGTTCAGAGCGTACCTGCTCGCGGCTCAATGGATCCAAATTCAATAAATCAAAAAGGATGACAAGCGGCGCAGACTTTGCCGTTCCGCCCGCGGTGAACGTTAGTGACGAGATCGTTTGAGGCTTACCGTCTGCCTCCACTTCGAGATCGGCCGGACGCAGATCGGAGATGGCGCCCCCATCATTGGTCTGGACTGTGAGATTTATGGTAACGACGTTTGGTCTCCTACCAGTGGGACTAGTTCCCTGATCGAGCGAAGCTGCAAAAACGAGGTCGAGATATGCGGACAATACGAGGACAGTGGCAAAGATGAGCGTGACTCGTATTGACGCCAGCCTACAACGAGACATATAACCACCCGTATATAGAGTGACGAGAACTGCCAAACCGTTTCACCTTTGCTGCTGACCGGCCATTGATATTCACCTCATTGCATGGACGACGCAAACGAGGGAAACTTACGCGGCCTACTCTGAGCGCCACACCCAAACATTTTTCCGTTATCCTGTTTTTGTGAGCACTGAACGCGCCATGCCTGGTGGCTGGGCGAAGAGAGACGAGTTACCCAAAGGCCCGAACGGACGTTGCCTCTGCCGCTGGTGCCAACTGGAAGTGCCAGCGGGGCGGCATACATTCTGCTCGGCGTTCTGCGTGGAGGAATGGCGGCTGCGCAGCGATCCAAGCCACCTGCGAGAACGCGTGCTCGAACGGGACAAAGGCATTTGCGCGATTTGTGGCACCAATTGCATCGCGGAATATTCACACATCCGCCGTCTGCGCGGCGGGGCGCGTTTGAAAGCGACAAAGGCGTGGGGATTGAAAGGGCGGAAATCTTTGTGGGATGCCGACCACATTGTGCCGGTGGCCGAAGGCGGCGGTGAATGCGACCTCGGCAATATGCGCACTTTGTGTTTGAAGTGTCATCGGAGGAGGCATGCCGAAGCGGGTCGATAATCTTAACGGCAGTTTGGAGTTGTTGATACTCGAAACGCTAGACTTCGCACCGCAGCATGGCTTTGGCATTGTGGCGCATGTGCAGACGGCATCGGAAAACTTGCTGCGGGTGGAGGAAGGGTCGCTGTATCCGGCGTTGCATCGAATGGAGGAGCAAAAGCTGGTGACGGGCACTTGGCAGACCACCGAGAACGGGCGCAAGGCGAAGCTCTATACGATCACGTCAGCAGGACGAACACGGCTGGTGGAAATGCGCAAGCATTGGAAGTCTGTCGCGAAGGGCGTGAAGCTGGTGCTACGGTTCCAGCGGAGCTGATTGCGGGTTTCGCCGAAGGGCCGGATTTCGGCGTATACTATCGGCAACATCTATATTTTCTTCCGAGAGTGGGCTTGTGGCTTATTTCTTAAAGTGCATTGGTGTTTGGGTCACAGTAATTGTCTTGTTCTTTCCGCCGGTTGTGACGAGTGGTGCGCAAACTGGTCAGCGGCAGCGCCGAGCGGCTCAGGCCCGTGGTGCAAGAGCTGATCAAAAAGGAAGCGGCAACGGTCAAGGGGTATCGGC
>Ga0209698_10002586_pt1 | contig 20429 bp, 14 predicted proteins | sample LitLauG_LLR_2012_FD_187203 | JGI IMG/M metagenome (GOLD analysis project Ga0209698, IMG submission 187203) | Freshwater sediment microbial communities from Pennsylvania, USA - Little Laurel Run_MetaG_LLR_2012 (SPAdes) (version 2) | ecosystem: Environmental > Aquatic > Freshwater > Creek >...
CCGATTTCGTGACGCAGGACTACCGCGAACTCCTCCAGCGCCCCGAAGTCACCGCCACCATCGTGGCCACCGATGAGCATCTGCACGTCGCTCCGATTCGGCTGGCAGCCGAACGCGGGCACGCTCTGCTGATCGAAAAACCGTTGGCCACGGACCTTGCTGCGTCCGCCAATGTCCTGGAGGCCATACAAGCCTCCGGGGTGGATGCCGTCGTAGGTTACACGCAGCGATTCCGGCGCCGCTGGCTGGCGGCCAAGGAAAAGGTCCGCACGGGACAATTGGGCGACGTCACTTTGGTATCTTCGCGTGTCTTCATGAACCGCCTGGTGGCTATCGATAACTACCGCCGCGCCGGTTCCCCGGAGGAAATCTCTCCCATGGTGATTTCCGGCACGCACGCGCTGGATATCGTCATGTGGCTGGTGGAAGGCAAGACGCCGGTTGAGGTCTACGCCCGTTCGGTCGACAAAGCTCTGGGCGCGGAGTGGAAGGGTATCGACGCCACTTCGGGAGTCGTTACGTTCAGCGATGGAAGCATCTATCAAGCGACCATCTCCTGGGCCTTGCCGGTTGCCTGGCCAGGGGCGGTGTACAGTCTGGATGTCGGCATTGTCGGTACCGAAGGGGTGCTGACGATCGACGATACGCACCGCGATATAGTGCTGGCTACGAGCCAGCCTCAATCCGAGGGCTACGCGCCCGATGCGACGCGCCGCGTCGATTTCCTCGGCAGCTATCCGCCCGGGGACGTGGCGCTGGGCGAATTGCGAGGTCCCATGCGGGAAGAAACCGAATCGTGGCTGAATCGCGTCGCGCTGAGCTTACCGACGCAACACGCCACGGCGGCCGAGGCTCACAATCGTCTGATGCTGACTAAGGCATTCGACCTTTCCGCCAGGCTCCGGCACGCCGTGCCGCTGCCGCTCGAGTGAGTCTACCGTGCGCCGGGGCTGCTCGTATCCGTCGACATCAACCAGTCCCAATGCTGCCCCGCCGCATCGACGACGGGCTTCACGTGCTCCGGCAAGAGGTAGCGCTGCTCGGCCAAGTGCCTCGCCGCCTCTTCGACGCGGCGCAGGTAGCCGGCGCGGTTGGTGTAGCGTTCCTCAATCGACTGCCGCGGATCGCCCGTCTTCTCCCGGTCCGCGCGCGTCTTGGCAAACGGTAGGAACGACCCCGCCATCGCGATCAAGGTGTCCGGCGCGCCGATGGCCTCGCTGCGGAAGTCCCAATCCCCATAAGTCCCCAGCGGCACTGCCTGCTCGGGCAAGCGAATGCCTCCCAGATCGTTGCCGTCGCTATCCACCTGCGGAACCAGGAACGGCAGCACGGAGAGAAACCCCGGCACATCGGCCCGATAGCCGCCCGGCACGTGCAGCGGCCATTGTACGTGGGGCACATTCGGGTACTGGATCTTGCTCTGCGCTACCAACGTTCCGTCCGACAGCAGCGGATGACTGCTGGGCGGAGGCGCGATCTCTTTTCTCACCCATCCGTCCAACGCCACTAGCAAGGCAACTTGCGCCCACCGGTAATCGTTCGGATTGGCCTTGAGCTGGCCGCCGTTGTCTCCTGGCGGCCACGAGCCCGAGCCGTGCTGCGTACCGGCCAACATGAAGACTCGCACGTTTGGCGGGTCGGCGAGATCTTCGGTGCCGTCCATCGACAGGTGGCGCAGCGCGGCCACCCGGCCCCGGTCCCAATACTCTGACCCCGTGTCCACCAGAAAGACCTTGGGCTCCTGGCCGGCAGGCACCCGCGCCCCCAAGCCATCGCGTTTGCCCGTGATGGGGTCGGTGGTCACCTCGTAGCGAATCGGAAATTTCGTTTGGGTGAACGAGCCGAGCTCGTTGGGCTGGGCGAAGCGTTCGTTAAAGCTCCCCAGAGACGTCCCGCCTGTTTGGATCAAGAGCGCGTCGATTGCCGGCCGCCCTTGCTCGTCGGTGGTGAACCCCTCGTAGATCATGTGACGTTGATACCGTCCGGTCTGCGAAGCCCCATATGTGTACACGTACTGGCCATGCACGACGGCATCGGGGTTGTGCTTCAGCGCCGATGCCAGATCGCGAATGGCGGCGAATCCCAGGCCGGCCAGCGGCGGATCCTTGGATTCATACGTCACCTGGTAGGTCATGCCGGCCCGGAAGCCGTCTTTCCGCGTGATCCAGTTCGGATCGAATACGACCTTGCCATTCTCCGTCCGGCCAAACTGCCAGTCGCCGCGCGGGATGAGCCGCGGAGCGGCGGCCAGCCCCTCGCGTTCCGTGAGCCGGTAGGCGGGATTATTCGGAGCGAGCGGCGGGTAAGCCGGGGAGAAGTACCCGGAAGCGAACTCGTAGGAGTCGGCCCGCTTGTTGGGGATGAACCACGGGCTGACCCAACCGGTGATCGGCCGCCCGCCGTCGGTGGCGATGGGCGCGTCGAAGCCGATCCGGTTCTTCTCCTTCGGCACGTCGAATTGCCACCCTACGGCCACCAGCGTGTACCCTTCCCGCATCAACAAGCCGTTGCCGAAATGCGCTTCAGTGGTCGGATCGGCCGATCCCGCGGCGTGGTTGAACGTGGCGAGCAGCGCCTTGTTGCCGCGGTTGACGATGTCGAAGAACAGGACGCCGTTGCCACGCGCCACATCCTTGGGCTTGAGAATGAACAGGTCGGCTGAGAATTCCACCTTGCCCTGGGCGTTGCGGGCCGCCTTGTCAAGATCGGCGATGATGCGGTTGTGAGGATTATCCGGAGCGACAGCAAAAAAGACCTTGCCCGTGAGTTTTTCGTAAGCGCCCACGGCGCCGAACGATTTACCGCCGAGCACGTCCTGCCGGCTGGAGATTTCGACGCGTGTGACTTCGGCCCTGGCTGTCGCCGGCGCCAGCGCCACCAGCAGTAGCACCGGCATTCCTGCCTGTGTCAGGTTTTTTCGATTCATAAACGACCTCCTGCCTGCCAGCCTGCGCCAATTCTCCGTGGCCTATCTAATGACTTTCGTATCGCGGCCCTGGGCCTCCAAGGCACGGGCGCCCCGGAGAGAGTCGAGCATCATGTAATTGCCTTCGTGGCAGGCGTACTCGTACACCTTATAATCCGGATCCAGCTGGAACGGATAACGCATCGTATAAGGCCTGGTCCACACGTTGGGGTCGCTTGACCGGCGCGGTCTGCCCCGCCATGGAAAAAGAAAAGGCGGCACATACAGCCGCCACGGTCACAAATCGATACTGCATTTGTTTCCCCCCTTTAACACGCGTGCGGACGTAGCGATTCTATCACCGCCTGATGCCTGTAGCCAGGCTCCCGGATGCCCAGATATCCAGCCATTACGACGCCCAAGCCCAGGCGGTATGTCTCCCCCAAAGAGACCCGGGCGCCGGCATCGCCTCCCCAGGATCTCTCATTCAGATCGCCACCGTTCTGTGCCATCCCCGGCATCACTATCTTCACAACCCGAAAGGCCTTTGGTATAGAATATCAGCCACCCGGAAATCGCCGCGTAGCGTTCCGGCCGAAAGGATCGCCATGAGCGCACCCACGGAACAACCCGCTGCCAAATGGATGCCTTACCTTCTCAGTTGCCTCCGCATCGCCATCGGGCTACTTTTTTTCCAGCACGGAGCGGAGAAACTCTGGGGCTTCGCCGGCGGCCGAGTGGACCTGAATTTTGGAACGCTCCACGGATTCGCCGGACCGCTGGAAATTGCGGGAGGATCGTTGATGATCCTCGGCCTGTTTACACGCGCCACTGCGTTCATTCTGTGTGGTGAAATGGCGGTGGCCTATTTCAGCCGTTGGGCGCCGCGCGGGTTTTGGCCCATCAACAACGGCGGTGAAGAAGCGGTGATCTTCTGCTTTCTCTTTCTCTGGCTGGTTACGGCTGGAGGGGGGTCATGGAGCTTGGACTATCTCCTTCGGAAGAAGCCATCCACCACGAGCGTAAATACCGCGGTTACCGCCGCCACGGAACCGCTAAAACTGTAAAGAAATGTTAAGCGTCACGCGGATTGAAGCTCGTTTGACTGAGGGGGAGAAATGAAACTCGCGCCGGCATCCTGGGAAGGTTACGGACGCTCCATACTCCGTATCATTCTGGCCTTCACATTTTCTCTTCACGGGTACCGGCATCTGTTCGGCCTCTTTCCCTCTTCGGGGGGCAGAAGGGCCGCCATCCCGATGGCGCTGGATGCGTTACCGCCCGTCGCCGGCTATCTGGAAATTTCCGGCGGGCTGCTGTTATTGCTGGGGCTGTTTACGAGGCTTACCACGCTGGTGTTGTGTGCGGAGCTCCTTGCGGCCTATTTCTACTTTGCCGTTCCACGCGGACCGTGGCCCATTCGCAACGGCGGTAACGAAGTATTACTTTACCTTCTGGTGTTCATGTATTTCGCCGCCCAAGGAGGCGGCGCCTGGAGCGTGGATCGCTTCCGCAGTAATCGGCGAAACCGAACCCGCGCGAATTTTCAGCCGGCGGGAGTGACCCTTGGCGCCGTAGGACTGGCGGCCCTGGCGCTGCTCGCGACGGCGCCGGCCAACGCGCAGCCTGACAAACCACTGATGGTGGAAGACGTCTTCAAGAACGTCCAAGTCCTCAAAGGGATTCCAGTAAACGAATTCATGACGACGATGGGATTCTTTTCCGCATCCCTCGGGTTCAACTGCACCGGATGTCACACTACGGAGAGCCTGGGAAATTGGGAAAAATATGGCGATGATATCCCGGTCAAACGGACCGCGCGCCGGATGATTCTGATGGTGAACACCATCAACAAGGACAACTTCGGCGGCCGCCGCGTGGTCACCTGCTACTCCTGTCATCGGGGAGCCGGGCTCCCCAAAGCCATTCCAAGCCTGGCGGAACAGTACGGCTCTCCGCCACCCGAGGATCCAGATGAAGTGGAGATCACCCGGCAAGCCTCCCCTGCGCCTACCGCCGATCAAGTGTTGGACAAGTACCTGCAGGCGCTCGGCGGCGCAGACCGGCTCGCCAGGCTCACCAGTTTCACCGCCAAGGGAACGTATGGAGGCTACGACACCGACTTTCTGAAAGTTCCTCTGGAAGTTTTTGCCAAAGCTTCGGGGCAGCGCACCTCCATCGCGCATACGCCCCTCGGAGACAGCACCACGACCTTCGACGGGCGTACCGCTTGGATCGCCGCCTGGGACAAGCCGGTGCCGTTGCTGGCGCTGCCTCCCGGACCGGATCTCGACGGCGTCAAGCTCGATGCGGATCTCTCGTTTCCCGGGCGCATCAAGCAGGCCCTCAGCCAGTGGCGCACCGGCTTCCCCTTGACCGCCATCGACGATCACGACGTTCACGTCATCCAGGGAACCACCGCCGGCGGCTCCCGCGTCAAGCTGTTCTTCGACAAGGAGTCGGGCCTCTTGGTGCGAATGGTGCGCTATGCCGAATCGGCGGTCGGCATCAATCCTACCCAGATCGACTACGCGGACTATCGCGACGTCGCCGGCGTGAAGATGCCGTTCCACTGGACCGTCACTTGGACCGACGGCCAATCCAACATTGACCTGAGCGAGGTGCAGCCGAACGTACCGATTGACGCGGTGAAATTCTCAAGACCCCCTCCGGCGGCACGGCCGCCAGTGTTGAGCAAGTAGTCGTTGACACTTAGCAGAGCCGGTGCTAAAGTTCTCTTGGTTTTCCGCTCAGGAGAATGTAATGAAAACTAAGCTCGTAAATCTGTTGGCTTTAGCTGCGGCACTCTTGATGATCGGCTCCGCGGTATTCGCCCATCACGGAACGGGGGTTTCGTACGACCAGACGAAAGCCTTCACCGTGAAGGCGACCGTCACCGAGTTCCGTTATGCCAATCCTCATCCGCAGCTCTTTTTCGACGTCAAGGACGACAAAGGCCAGGTGGTGCATTGGAGCGGGGAAATCGCTCCCAATCCGGCGCAGTTGGTGCAGGAAGGTTGGGGGCGCAAGCGCTCCGAGGCTGCCCTGGCAGCGGGAACGGAAGTCGAGATCACGCTGGCCCCCTCGCGGCTGGGTACTCCGGTCGGCGTGATCAACAAGATCGTCAGCGCGCAGGGGGAAAGCATTCTGGGTTTGACCCCGCTGGGCAACGCCGCCGCGGAGGGCGGCAAGAAATAAATCGGCAAGGAGGTCTTATGAGCAGTCGCCTTTGGACTCTGGGTGCCATTCTGGTCTTCTCGTCAGTCTGTTTGGCTCAGGGCCGCGGCCGAATCATGGCCGGCGATCCCGCCAATGCCAACAAGCCTTACGATAAGCACGATCTCTCGGGAACCTGGACACGCAACGGAACTCCCGGTGGATACGGCGGGGGCGGCACCTGCGCCAACTGTGGAGACCGCGGCTTCAGCAATGACGTTCCGCCCTTCACGCCGCTTGGTCAGAAGATGTTCGACGCCAATAAGCCTTCCTACGGCCGCAACCTCGGAAGCCCCGAAGCCAACGCTCATCCCGAGGAGCACATTGGCCGGCGCCGGGCCGTGCCTCCCGCCAATGGCACCGATCCGTATCAGACGTGCAATCCGGAAGGAGTCACGCGCGCGCTGATCTATCCTGACCCGGTCGAGTTCAACGTTCTTCCCGACAAAATCATGCAGCAGTTCGAATGGACCTACGTGACCCGCACGATCTGGACCGACGGACGAAAGCTTCCCGACGATCCGGACCAGTTGCGCTGGTGGGGTTACTCGACCGCGCATTGGGAGGGCGACACGTTAGTGGTGAACTCCAACGGTTTCGACGACAGAACCTGGGTGGATCACTTCGGATATCCGCACAGCACCGACATGAAGCTCGAGGAGCGCTACCACCGCACGGCCTACGATGTGCTCGAACTCACGATGACCATCACGGACCCGAAGGTTTACACCAAGCCATGGACCAGCCAGTTGAAACGGTTCCGTCTTCTCCCCAAAAACGGCATTAAGACGGTTGACGGATGGACCGGGCTGATGGAAGACCTCTGCGCCCCCGCGGACGAAGTGGAATCGTTTAACAAGCGCGTACGAGACCCCGCGGGCGGGGTGATTCACTAAGTTCGGGTAGCACGGGAAATGCCCTGTGCCGCTTACTTCCCCTCCACCGAAAACGCCAGCAGCACATTCCCGGGAATCACCGGCAGGCGGGAATAGCCCGAATTTGAGAAGACCATTCCGCCGGAAATCGTTGGCCCGCTGCCGTTCATGGCCCCGCCGCGCGCTTTGATCCCGTTTACGGTCGGGAATTCGCGGAGCGTATCGAAGTCCCAAATCAGACTTCCCGTTCGACTGAGGTACGCGCGCAGATGTCCATCGAGCGAGCCTGCGAAGACCACGCCCGGAATGGCGCTCACGGGCGCCGGCTGAGCGGCACTGCATCCCGGGGTCCCCAGGCAGGCGGGCTTCGGCGCCGGCGTCGACCAGACCTTCTTTCCCGTCGGAATCTCGATGGCGAACATGCCGCCGCCGGCCTCTGGTTTTCCAGGATCCCAATCCGAGCGAGCGACATAGGCCAGCCGGTCAGCGGCCGCCGCGCCCCACATAATGCCGCCTTGCGGGCCTCCGGCGCCGATGCGGCTCTCCCAAACGATCTTGCCTTCGTGGTCGGGGTCGAGCGCGTAGAGCACGCCGGACTTCGCGCCGACGATCAGAAGGCCCCGGCCCCCGCCGAGCGAGCGCAGAATCGGAGGCGTGCCGAGGTCGGCGTCTTTGCCCGGGGTCTGCGGGCAGTTCCCCTTCCCCGTCACACACCCGAAGTTGAAGACATCATTCGGCAACAACTGCCGCGACCATAGAAGACGGCCGGAATCCATGTCGAAGGCCAGCACGCCGTCGCTGGTTGGCGTGGCCGGATCGGAATAGTTCACGCCCGTGCTGGCATAGATCACCTTGCGCTGCAGGTCCACCGTGGGCGAGGACCATAAGGCGACACCGGAAGGTCCCCATTGCGGCGTTCCGGCAGCGGTGCGCCCGGTCTGTTTCGCGGGCTCCGGAATGGTATACGATTTCCAGACCTGCTTGCCGCTCGCGGCATCCACAGCGACCAGGCTGCCACGAAATGTGCAGCACTCATACGCGGGATTGCCCGCGCCCACCTGCTCCGCGCCGCCGGAAACAGGCACATACAGCCGGCCGGACTCGAGCGCCGGCGTGCCCGTGATTTCTGCATAGAGGTGCTCATCGACGCGCGTCTTCCAGCGCAGGGCGCCCGTCTCGACGTTCACCGCGTAAACGTTTCCTTGCAGGTCGCCGAAATAAGCGCCCTCGCCGTTGCTCCCCACGATTACCGCGGTGCGAACACCTTCGTCCGCTTTGTAGGTCCAATAAATGCATCCTGTCCGCGCATTGAGGGAATAGACGGTGCCGTCGGCGCTGCCGACGAAAACACGGCCTCCGAACACCGTGGGCGTGGCGTAGGCGGTAGTGACGCCCGGAAATCCGAAGGCCCATTTCAGCTTGAGTTTGGGAACATCGGATCGGCTCAGGGCAGCCGCCTTCGCCGTTTGGAAGCGGCTGTTAGCGGAATCGGCGCCCCACCCGTTCCAAGCGGCAGTGTTCTCGCTGCGACCGGGAGGAGCGCCACAGCGAGCCGAGGGGGGAATCGTTTCCTTACGTTCAGCAGTACCGAGATAGCTCGCCACTAGCCCGCGCTCGGCCGGGCTGAGCGCGGACCCCTGCGCCCTCATTTTTCCGGTTTCTAGCGCGGCCACGATGGCCTGCGAAGGCAGGCCGCGAAGCGTTTCCGGCAGAGGCGCCTGGGTAGGGCTGCCCGCGCGGTGACAAGCCGAGCAGTTGTTGCGAAAAATCTCTGCGCCATCTTGGGCGAGCGCCGCGTACGACCCGATCAGCAGAGTTGCGGAAATGCGGAAGAGTCTCATTTTTCCTACCACAGTATACACGCGCCTTGACATTGCCGACTGCTCTCTGCATAATACCGAGCCATGGAAGCCTCCCAGCTCGGGCTCACCCGGCGCGACCTTCTTACTGGAATGGCGGCCGCCACCCTGTTCCGCGCCCCCTCGTTGGCGCAAACGCCGGCCAACTCCCCGCGGCGGATCGATCTTCACCACCACTTCGGGACTCCGGAGTGGATCAAGATGACCAACACGAGGCAAAGTCAGGGGTATCAGATCTGGCAGCCGTATACACCGGCGAAAGCCATCGACGATATGGACCGCGGCGGCGTGGCCACTTCTCTGATCTCGGTGACGACCCCGGGAATCTGGTTCGGGAACCAGGAAGAGACACGCCGCTGGGCACGCGAATTGAATGACTACGGGGCGCGCATGGTTGCCGACTATAAAGGCCGCTTCGCGCTGTTCGCCGTCTTGCCGCTGCCCGATGTGGAGGCCAGTCTGCGGGAGATCGCGTACGCCTTCGATACTCTGAAAGCCAAGGGCGTCGGACTGTTGTCGAGCTATGGCAACCGGTGGCACGGCGACCCCGCGTTCGCGCCCGTTTTTCAGGAGCTCAACCGGCGGAAAGCCGTGGTCTACACGCACGCTTCGGCTCCTCCGTGCTGTCAGAATTTGCAGCCCGGTATCCCGGAAACGACCATCGAGTACAACACCGATACCAGCCGGACCATAATCAGTCTCATCGACAGCGGCCGTGCCAATCAGTGTCCCGACATTCAGTTCATCTTTTCGCACGCCGGCGGGACCATGCCATCGCTTGCGGGACGATACCTGGGGGCCGCAGCCAGCGCGGAGAGCCTGGCGCGGCCGGCGGCGGTGAATTCCAAGCTATACCATTTGCGGCGCTTCTACTACGATACGGCGGGGTCGGCCAATCCCGTGCAGATGACCTCGCTGAAAATGATCGTACCGGTGTCGCAGTTTGTATTCGGCACGGATTTTCCGTTTGGCCAAAGCGCCGCGATCGCGCAGGGACTCCGAAACTGCGGCTTCACCGAAGCCGAACTGCGCGCCATTGATCGGGACAATGCCTTGCGTCTGCTGCCTGGGCTGACGTCTATCGACACCCCTTGACACTGACCCTGCGGTGCGAATAAACTCGTCCCCCAAACACTACTCGGGAATCAGAGGATCAAAGCATTACGCAAAAGGGGAGATCGGTCATGCGCTCAGTCCTGCCAATCGTTTGCCTGTTCCTGGCTTCTGCCGCCGCGTGGGCCCAGAGCGATCGCGGCACCATCACCGGTACCATCGCCGATCCGGCCGGGGCCGTGGTGGCGGGCGCCGTCGTCGAAGTCCGCAACGTGGACACCGGAGCTCAATATCAGGTGGGCAGCTCGGCTACGGGCAATTACGTGGTCCAGGTGCCCACCGGCGCCTATGAATTGGACGTCACTGTGCCCGGGTTCAAGAAGTATATTCGGCAACAGCTAGCGGTTCCCGTCGAGCAGACCTTGCGCATCGATGTCAGCCTCGAAGTTGGCGCCAACACCGAGTCAGTGACGGTCACGGAATCCGCCCCCCTGCTCAAGACCGAAAGCGGTGAACTGAGCCACAACGTGACCTCCGACACGCTCAATAACCTGCCCGTGCTGGGGATCGGGAATGCCAACGTGGGCGCTACCGGCATTCGCAGCCCGTACTCCGTGATGAATATCCTTCCGGGCACATCCTGGTTGCCCGATAACACCATCCGCTTGAATGGACAGGAGGGCAACTCTTCCGCTCTGCGGGTGGATGGCCAGGACGCGACGGCCACCATCAGCCTGGGGCAAACCTCGCAGACCCAGCCCAGCGTGGAGGCCGTCCAGGAGGTCGCGGTCCAAACCAGCAATTACTCGGCGGAGTTCGGGCAGGCCGGCGGCGGTCTCTTTAACTTTACGATGAAGTCCGGCACCAACCAGTTCCATGGCAGCGCCTACGACTATTTCGTTAATGAAGCGCTCAACGCTGGAACTCCGTTTACCGATGACGGGCACGGGCATTTGCTGCGGCCCCGACAGCGCCGCAACGATTACGGCTTCAGCGTCGGCGGTCCGGTGGATATACCCAAGATCTACCACGGCCACGACCGGACTTTCTTCTTTTTCAACTTCGAGCAGTTCCGCGAAACCACGGTCACCAACAACTTTCCGATTACCGTGCCCACCCTGGCATACCGCAACGGCGATTTCCGGCAGGCGCTCACCGGCCGGCCTCTGGGAACCGATGGGCTGGGCCGCACCCTCATGGAAAACACCATCTACGACCCCAACACGGAGAGGGTCGTCAATGGAGTCCGCTACCGCGATCCCTACCCCAACAACACCATTCCGCTGGCGCAGCAGGATCCGGTGGCGCTGAAGATCCAGGCGTTGATTCCTCTGCCGACCAACTCCGCGTTGATCAATAACTACCTGCCTGTGTATTCCAACCAGCGAGTTACCGGGATCCCTTCTGTCAAGATCGATCATTCGCTGAGTGCCCGCGTGAAATTGTCCGGATATTGGTCGCGGACGCAGACCGATTCCCCACAAAACGCGGGCCTGGATTACCCGATTGAGAACACGGTCGGCAACCATGTCACGGCGGATACCATACGCGTCAACTTCGATTACACGATGACGCCCACACTGCTGCTTCATGTAGGCGCGGGATATGTGCATACGCAGAGCGATCCGCAGGTGCCGCGATTCGATAATACAAAGATCGGCTTCCGTGGAACCAATGCCGACCTGTTCCCCTTCTTTTCCGTGCTCAGCGTTGCCCAGGGTGGCATGGCCAATATGGGCCCGCCGTCGGATTTCCGTATCCAGAACCTGAAGCCTACCGGGAACGTTTCCGTTACCTGGGTGCACAATAATCACACGTACAAGGCCGGAGGCGAGTTGATCGTGAATGGATACCTCTCCTTTAGCGAGACCTACTCTCCGGGTAACATGCTCTACAGTCCCAACCAGACGGGACTCCCCTCGCTCGAAGGAGTATCCCTTCCAGCCAGCGTGGGATTCAACTATGCCAGTTTCCTGCTCGGTTCACCGAATAGCGGGTATGACAGCGTTCCAGCCGCCATGCGGACGGGCAACCACTCGGTGGCTTGGTTCATTCAGGATAACTGGAAAGTGACCCGCAAGCTCACCGTCGATTATGGCCTACGCTACGATTTTCAAACTTACTTGAAAGAGCATAACGGCTACATGTTCAGTGTCGGCGTCAACACCCCGAACCCGGCCGCCGGCGGTCTTCCGGGAGGCATCATTTTTGAGGGATACGGAGGAGGACGGTGTAATTGCGCGTTTGCGCACAACTATCCCTGGGCCTTCCAACCACGTCTCGGTGTCGCCTACCAGATTACTTCCAAGACCGTGTTTCGCGTGGGCGCGGGCATCTCGTACGCCAAAACGAGCAATGACGGATCGAAAGCGAGTAATTTCGGCTCCACGAAACCTTTCAACGCCCCGCAGTACGGTACCCCTCCCTTCACTTTGGCGGGCGGTATGCCCTACCAGATCACGTTTCCAAACTTTGATCCGGGCCAGCAACCCCTTCCCGGGACTATCGGGAATCCCACCAACATGGTGGATCCGAACGCCGGCCGGCCGGCCAGAATCTGGCAGTGGAGTGTCGGCCTGCAGCGTGAGATCACCCGGAACCTGGTGGCCGAGGCCTCTTACATAGGGAACCGCGGGGTTTGGTGGGCCGCGCAGACCCTGAGTCCGTGGGCTTCCGACGGGATCTCCCAGCAGAGACTGGCCGCTTATGGATTGAGCCTGAGCAATCCTGCCGACTTGACGTTGCTTAAGTCCCCCTTGAATTCCGCCATCGCCATCGCACGCGGCTTCGGCAACCCACCCTACCCCGGCTTCCCGATGGGACTCACGGTGGCGCAATCGCTACGGCCGATGCCGGAATACACCGGTATCGTACAAACCTGGAACCCTTTGGGCGACACCTGGTACGATGCGCTGCAAACCAAGGCAACCAAGCGCTTCTCGCACGGTCTGGACTTCGTAGTGAGCTACACCTGGTCCAAGAGTCTGGCATTAGGGGCGGAAGACAACAACAACTACGCCTCACCCACCACTCCGGCGATCAATGACGTATTCAATCGGGGGGTCAACAAAACGCTCTCCGGCTTCGATCAGCCCCACAATCTGGTCATTGCCGGCAATTACACGACGCCCAAGGTGTTGGCGGGGGCATCCGGCTTTGCGAGCAAGGTACTGTCGTGGTTCGCGCGCGACTGGATCGCTGGAGCCGTCATGCGTTACTCCAGCGGGCTGCCGTTTAAGGTCCCCGCGGCCACCACCGGCTTGGCTTCGTACGTGTTTCAAAACACCAATGTCGATCGCGTCCCCGGGGTCCCTCTTTTCACCGCCGACCTCAACTGCCACTGTTACGATCCCAATACGACATTCGTGTTGAATCCGAATGCGTGGGTCAATCCGCCATTAGGCCAGTTTGGCACGGCCAACGCCCACTATAACGATTACCGGGAGCAACGCCGCCCCTCCGAGAGTATGAGTCTGGCCCGTACTCTCCGGATTAAGGAAAGAGCCAGCCTGATGATTCGCGCCGAGTTCAGCAACATCTTCAATCGCGCGGGGTATAACGTCCCGACGAGTAGTAACGCCTTCCAGACGCAGACCAGGGATAAGAACGGCCAAACCACCGGCGGTTTCGGGTACATCAGCCCCGCGGCCGTGGGTGGGAACAATACCAACCCCGCCGCGGCTACGGCGGGCACATTTGCCACGCCACTGCCGCGCCAGGGCACGATCGTCGTGCGATTGCAGTTTTAACGATGGTGTCGTGGCAGATACGGTCGTTTTTTCTCGTCTGGGCCGGCCGCCGAAGCCCGCCAGCCTACAGAAGTTGAATGAGAACCTGCTGAGCCGATTTCGACTCTGGAAGGTTCGGATTCAGCGTTAGTGCGTTTAACAGCAAACGACGCGCGTCCTCTTTCTCGCCGAGCTTCCAATACACCATCCCCAACTGGTATTGAAACGTGGCGTTCTTCGAGTCCTTCGCTGCGCACTCCTTAAGATAGTCCAAGGCGGTTTTGTAAATCCCCTTCTTGTAATAAATCCAGCCGATCGTGTCGGTGATTTGAAGGTTATTTACGGACTGTTGTTTGGCGTCCTGGGCCAGATTCAAAGCCACGTCAATGTTTCCGCCATGTTCCGCCAACAGCCAGGCCAGGTTGTTCTTCGCGATGGCATTGTCCCGGTCCAGTTGCACTACTCGCTCATAAGCTTTCCGGGCCTCATCCCACTGCTGAGCCCTCTCAAAGACCATACCCGCGCGGAGGAGTAAATCCGGGTTCCCCTGATCCTTCTGTACGAGCTGGGAGACGATCTGCGCTGCCTGCTCCGTTTCCTGGCCGCGAGCATAGACCTCCGACAACAATAACGCGGTGTCTCCGCTGGCCGGCGACAGACTGAGCGCTGTCTTCAGAGCAGCAATCGCGTCCGGCCGTTTATTTTGCACCAGGTATAGTTGCGCCAACTCGTGGTACAGTTCGGCGTCCCGCGGGTGGCTCCGAATCTCGTCTTGCAGAAAGTGAATGGCCCCGATGGTTTCGTTCTCTGCCACGTACGTTACCAGGACACCCTCCAGCAGGGAAGTGGACTGCGGCGTCAGGTTCCATGCTTGCAGAAGCTCCTTGCGCGCGGCGGGCCAATTCTTGTGGGCCAAGTCGAGAAGCCCCAACTGGCGATGCGCTTCCGCGCTCTGAGGATCGCGCTCCGAGACCGCCTTCACGATCGTCTCCGCCTGTGCGTAATCCTGCTTCAGCATCAGCGACTGGCTGTAGACCAACATCGGCCGCACGTCCCCGGGACTACTCTGCATGAGCCTCTTGGCGTTATCCATGGCGGCATCCAGGCTGCCCGTTCGGTTCTGGAGTTCCGCCAACGCTAAGCGAGCCGTCTGAAAGCCCGGATCATACTTGAGCGTGGTGTCCAAGGCCTGTTTGGCCTGTCCGAGTTCACCTCGCTGCAAATACGCCTGCGCGTACCAGTAATACAACCCTGGCAGATTGGCCTGATATTTCTGGGCCTCCGCAAATTCCAGGAGGGCTTTATCGACGTCCTTCCCAAGGTACATCCGGCCCTTGAAAAGATGACCGTAGCTGTCATCCGGATTCTTCTGGAGAAGAGCTTCATTCAGCGCTTCGGCGCCGTTCCGGTCGTCTTGATTCAGGTGAACTTCGATTAGTTTGTGGAGCAGAACAGCATCATTCGGGTGATGTGAAGATACCCGCTCGAGTTCGGTCCTGGCCTTCGCCCAATCGCCTCTGCGAACGTAGAAATCCGCCAACGCTGCCCAGTAGCGGGGATCGTCGGCATGAGAAGACTGGATTTTCCGAATTGCCTCCTCAGCCTCCGGAAACTTGCTCAGACTCTCGTAGTACGCCGCTTGCGCCTCCAACACTTCAACGCGGTTATTGCTGACCTTCAGAGCCTGGGAAAACAGTGGCTCTGCCTCGCCTGGCCGGGACGTATTGGCATAAAACTGGATTAGCGCCAGGTAGACCGTGATGGATCGCGGATTCCGTTCCAGCGCCACCTTCAGGATTCGCTCGGCGCCCGCAAAATCCTGGGCATCGGCCTTCAATTTAGCCAAAGCCAGCAGGGCGGGGACGTGACTTGGTTGGAGCTCGAGAATGTGGGCCAGTGTACCCTCGGCATCCGGAACTTTTTTCTGGGCTGCCTGGATGGCGCTCAGATTCAGCAGCTCATCGATATCGTCCGGAGTGTGCTCCAGAATGTATGCTGCTTCCCTTTCCGCTTCCGCGAGTTTGCCGCCAAGCCGATACAGTTGAGCCAGACCCTTCCGGGCAGGCAGGTAGTCCGGCTGGGCGCTCTCCACTCCTATGAGCAACTTGTAAGCTTCCCCGTAGTTCCCCTGCCGGAATTGAAGTTCGGCCAGAATATTGGCGGCTTCGGCGAAGTTCGGATCGACCTTCAGCGCATTCCGCAACTGGAGAGTTGCTTCCTCGGTATTCCCTTTTTTCAGGAAAGCGGCGGCGCTGCTAAGGTACTTCTGCTTCCTGACATTGGGGTCGCGGCTACACGCTGCCAGCAGTATCCCGCAAGACAGCGCCAGCGGCAGCAATTGCGCGCGTCGTTTGTAGTCATTCATCATTTCGGATAGGAACCATACGACACTCCGGGTCGACGCCCATACCGTTGTGCGCCAGCGTACGTCAAGCCATCAAGAAGGGACCGCCGATCCTACGCTTTCTGCACCTTTCTCTTTATGATCAGCAGTCCAGCAGCGATGGTGCCCAAAAGGAGGAAACTGCCCGGCTCGGGAACTGCAGCGAGGTTGGGCGTATTAAACGTAAGACTCAGGTTGTCCACACCGATCGTCGCCGGCCAATCGATAAAATTGAGATTCGCGACGTTGCTGCCGACACTCCCCGACCAGTGCCCGATATACTGCGGTGAGGCCTCGCTACTACTTAGACCGCTTGCCGGCGAGTGCATTGAAGAACCGTTCCCTCCGCCGGGCGCCACGCCGGACACCGTGCCGCCAACACCAAAACCACTGACGAGGGTGTCACTGCCGTAAACACCGGTGCTAAGGCTGATGTCGTTTGGCCCACTGGCATCCGGAAAAATCTCAAAGTCGAATGCTGCCGCGCTTATCGTGAACCCCGTAAACGTAAAGCTGAAGTGATCGGTGAGTTGGACTTTTCCGTCAGTCGTGTTGGCGAGAAATGTATCGTACTTGAGGCTGGTACCCCCATTCTTAGTATTGTAGGCGCCATTATTGTTCGTCGCGCCGTCCGAATTCCCCAGGGTGAGCGAAGTCGCGGCGTTGTTGAACTTCGGCCCGACGACGTGACCGTCGCCGTTGTACGTCTGATCCGTCGCGACGGTGCTCACCGATATGCTGCAGGAAGCGCAACCGGCAAGATGCATTTGCGCGGTCATGTAGGCAGCTACGGCAGCAGAGTTGTTGCCCGAACTCACTCCCAGCGAATTGAAATCGAAAAGCACCGTTCCCGCGTAGGCGGGAATTCCCGCAAGTAAGACTGCAAAGACTGTTATGATTCTCAACTTATTGCTCCTCTCCAACGAGACTTGGTATTGCTCGCCTTCATGACCTCACCACAAAATCGGCCCTGACCGCGATCCCCTGCCGTTGCCAAGGGCTGTCGCGATCGAACTGGCCGATGCGCCAAAATCTGAGCAATTCACGGTCCTAAATGTTATAAGATGCACAATTTCCTCTAATCCATTAGATCGGAATGATTTAGGTGAGGCTTGCCCGGATCTTTTGGATTTCGTACGAATACGAACAAATCTCAGAAAAGCCGAAACCCTCGCACTCTAGATGCAAGGGCACCTGTCAGGGGAGTGCCTCCAAGGTCGTTGCGAGTTCCCGCACTTCCCCACTTCCGACACGGCGCTCCGCCACTACTGCAGCCGTGCTGCCTTCCCGCGTCCCCGGCCCCTGTGCTACCGTACCCATGCGCTTCCCTACCCCCATGCTTCCCCTGGGCTGCCTGGGGCTGCCTGGGGCTGCCTGGGCTGCAAAACCCTGGGCTGCAAAACCCTTGACATTGCATCTTTCCTTCGTCATACTGCCGGACCATGAACGATATCACGTCATCGAGGCGGAGCTTTCTGGGCGGGCTGGCGGCTTTGGGCGCCGGAACTCTGCTCTCCGGCCAACCGTCCGGCGGCAATCCCCGGCGCATCGACGTTCATCACCACTTTACGCCGCCGGGCTATCTCCAGTTCCTGGCGGCTCACAACCAGGGAGGGGGTGGCGGCCGAGGCGGCCGCGCCGGGCGCGGTGGCGGTGGCGCCTACGCGGGCTGGAGTCTGGCCGAGGATCTCGACGATATGGATCGCAACGGCACCGCAGTCGCCATCCTGTCGATTACGACTCCGGGATTTTGGTTCGGCGAAGAGAATGAAGTGCGCAAGGTGGCTCGCGACTGCAACGAGTTCGCCGCCAAACTTCGCTCCGATCATCCCGGGCGCTTCGGAATTTTCGCCACCATACCGATCACCGACACCGAGGGCGCACTGCGCGAGGCGGCCTACGCGCTCGATACGTTGAAGGCCGATGGCATTGGCTTGTATTCCAACTACGGGGATCTCTGGCTGGGGGATGCCAGGCTGGCTCCCGTGTATGAAGAACTGAACCGCCGCAAGGCCGTGGTCTATGTTCATCCGATCGAAGCGAATTGCTGCCGCAACATCGTCAAAGACGTTGCGGACACCGTGGTGGAGTATGGAGCGGATACCACGCGCACCATCGCCAGCCTGATTTTCAGCGGCACCACCACGCGCTTCCCCGACATGACCTGGATCTTTTCCCACGGCGGGGGCATGATGCCGTTTGTGATCGAACGGTTTGTATCGGGTACCGAAGTGGAGATTGTGCCCGGAATTGTAACCAAAGGGCAGGGCAGCAACCCGCCGCAGAAGGTGCCCAAGGGGGCGCTCTACGAGCTTAGGAAGATGTATTACGATACGGCGCAAGCCACCAATCCGGTGGCCATGGGGGCGCTGCGCAAGGTGGTGCCTTTATCGCAGATCGTTTATGGAACGGATTACTGGTACCGGAGTGCGGCGGAAACGTCGAAGGGCCTGACCACCAACAAGATATTTACCGACGCCGAACTGCGAGCCATCAATCGCGACAATGCCCTGAAGATTCTGCCGAAATATCGCGGCTAGAGAGGAAACGAAATGTTCAAAAAGATGATCGGTGTTCTGGCGTGCGCGCTGGTGGCTGCGGCGCAAACGCCGCCCAAACCGGACTCGGATGCCGTCAAGGCTTTGGTCGAGAAGGCAAAGAAGACCGGTGGACCGATGTGGGCGGACGAGGCCCACTTCTTCTGCGAAGCGCCGCGCGCCAACAGCCCGAACGATCCGCCGATCGAGCCCACGAAGATTTTCGATAACGTTTACGTCATCGGAAATCAGGGAACGGCGGTGTACGTCATCAGTACCTCCGACGGGCTGCTCATGATCGATTCCCTGGGAGCAGACCAGGTGGATTCGCAGCTTCTCCCCGGATTCCAGAAGCTGGGCCTCGATCCGGCGAAGGTCAAGATGATCGTGATGGGCCACGGCCACGCCGACCACTTTGGCGGCTCGCCGTACATGCAGGAACATTACGGCTCGAAGGTCTACATCTCCGCGGCGGATTGGGATCTGATGGAGCATCCGCCCGCCGGCCGTGGCGGTCAGAAGAAAGGGCCCCCCACTTCCCTGCCAAGGCATGATCAGGTGATTGTCGAAGGGCAGCCCATCGTTCTCGGAGATTTCCGAATCATGCCGGTGGCTATTCCCGGACACACGCCCGGATCCATGGGCTTTATCTTCCCCGTGAAAGATAACGGCAAAACTCGCACCGCCGCGCTCTACGGCGGAACCATACTGACCCCGGGCATCATTTCCGACGAAGGCTTGCAGACTTACCGTAAGTCGGTGGCGCACTTTAAGGAGGAGACACGAAAGGCCAAGGTCGAGGTGGAGTTCCAAAATCACCCGCTGATGGACCCCATCCAGGCTAAACTGGACAAACTGAAGTCCCGCAAGAAGGGCGAGCCTAATCCCTTCGTGGTGGGAGCGGCGAACTATCAGAAGTTCGTGGATGTGATCGCCGCCTGCACGGAAGTGAACATCGCGCGCCGCGCCCCGTAATCGTGGATAGGGCGCCTTCCATGAATTTTCGGCCAACCATGCTGTTGTCGTAAAATGCATTCGTGCTCCGCCTGGTCACGTTGGCGCTCCTGCCCCTCGCCGCCTTTGCCCAATCCTCGATTCAGGGCCTCGTTGTCGATCCCTCGGCAGCCGCCGTTCCCAACGCCGCCATCACCGCCACGCTCGACGCCACCGGCGCAGTCCGCGCAGTCCTCACAGGCCCCGACGGCCGTTACCGTATCCCCGCTCTTCCCATCGGCGTCTACACCATCCGCTGTGAAAAGGCCGGATTTCAAAACGTTGAGATCCCGCAAGTTTACCTCTCTTTGAATCAGACTCTGGAACAGGCCATCCACCTCAAGCTCGCCACTGCCGGCAGCTCTGTCGACGTGCGCGAGCAGCCGGAAGCCCTGAACACCACTGCGCCCACCGCGGGCGTCGGACTCGGCGGTGAGGCCCTCGAAGAGACTCCTTCCCAGAACCGCAGCTACCTGGGTGTGGTCCTGCTCGCGCCCGCCGTCGCTCCCGCCGCCGGCTCCAACACCCTGCGTACCAAGGCCGGCGTCCGCAGCGCCACGCCTGATAGCGGCTTCACCTTCGCCGGCATGCGCGCGCGCAACAACAGCCTCTCCATCGACGGCCTCGATAACCGCGACGAAACCACTGGCTCCAGCCGCGTCGCCGTCGGCCAAGAAGCCGTGGCTGAGTTCCGCGTGACCGCTTCCAATGTTGCCCCCGAGTTCGGCGGAGGTGCCGGAGGCAATCTCAACGTGGTCACCCTCTCCGGCGCCAACCGCTTCCACGGGGACGTCAACCTCTTCGCCGCCGACTCGTTCCTCGAAGCCCGCAACCCCGAAGCCGAAACCAGCGCCCACCCGGCTCGCCGCCAGTACCAGCC
>Ga0209698_10002587_pt1 | contig 20422 bp, 14 predicted proteins | sample LitLauG_LLR_2012_FD_187203 | JGI IMG/M metagenome (GOLD analysis project Ga0209698, IMG submission 187203) | Freshwater sediment microbial communities from Pennsylvania, USA - Little Laurel Run_MetaG_LLR_2012 (SPAdes) (version 2) | ecosystem: Environmental > Aquatic > Freshwater > Creek >...
TGGCTGGAGTGATTCCAGCAGTACGTACCTGGGCAAAGAACTGTTCGGGCCGGGCGATGCCACAAAAGACAATCGGCGCAGAGGGCACGTTTGGGAGCGCGAGCTCGCGTTCAATTCGCCAGATCGGCTTCTGCCGCAACGCGGGATGCTCGGCCGCTAGACCGGACGGCAGCACGATAGCGTCGGCGCGTTCGAGCGAGGAGAACGGTTCGCGCAGGCGACCCGAGGGCAGCAGGCAGTCGTGAAAATCGTCCTCCGTCAGCAACACAATGTCAAAGTCGCGCGCCAGCGAACGGTGCTGGAAGCCGTCGTCAAGGAGGTGCAGTTGCGGCTGGAATTTCTGTTCGGCGACGCGGCCCGCATCATAGCGGCGTTCTCCGACGACGATCGGGGCGCCCAGTCGCCGCGCAATCAGGAGCGGTTCGTCTCCGAAATCGGCGGCGGTGCCATCCGGCTCCACGACCAGCACGCCGTGAGTTTTACGGCGGTAGCCGCGGGAAAGGACATCGAAGCGGATGCCGCGGGCTTTGAGCAACTCACCCAGAGTGATGACGAACGGAGTCTTCCCCGCGCCACCCGCCGATAGGCCTCCGACGCTAATTACCGGCTGTTCGAGGCGGCGCGACTGCAGGACTCCGCGATCGAATAAAGAGTTGCGCAGCCCGCTCGCCGCGCCGTAGAGCGCTGCAAGTGGATTCAAGCGGCGCCCCCGCTGGCGCGCGGAACGGCGATGAGCTGTGTGAGAGCGGCTACCGTCTTTTCCGTTGCGCCGCGCTGCGACTCAAGGGCCTCCAGAGCGCTGCGGCCCAGTCTTTCGCGCTCCACACGATTGTCAATCAGTTCCATGAATACCAGAGGCAATTCCGCCAGTCCGACGACGCGCACTGCGTTGCGGTTCAGGAAGAAGTTAACGATGTCGCGAAAGTTTTCATAGTGGTTGCCGGTGACGATGGGAACACCGTAGAGCGCGGGCTCAAGGATATTGTGTCCGCCACGCGGAACCAGGCTGCCACCGACAAACGCAATGGTCGCCAGGGAATAGAGCGCTGCCAGTTCGCCAATGCTGTCGAGCAGGAACACGGCGCCGGCGAGAGGCTCTCCACCCCACAGCGAGCGCCGCAGCAGGCGGAAGCCGAGCTTCTCCACCAGAGCCGCAACCTCGGGGAAACGCTCCGGATGCCGGGGCGCCAGGATCATCACGGCTTTGGGGTGGGTGGCCAGAATATTGTGGAAGGCCGAGAGCAGAGAGCCTTCCTCTTCTTCGACCGTGCTGCCGCAAACCAGCACGGGCTCCAGTCCACTCTCGTTCAGGCTTGCGCGCAGACTGGCCACGATGGGCGGCGGTTTAGGTGGCGTCACGTCGAACTTCAAGTTGCCCGCGACCGCTACTTTTGATTCGAGCGCACCGATTTCCATCAATCGGCGGCGGTCTTCCTCCGTCTGGGCCAGAAAGAGATCGACCTGCGCAAGCACCTTTGCAAGCCAGAAGTGGAGCCTCCGGTAGCCCGGGAGTGAGCGATCCGAGATGCGGCAATTGATGACCGCGATCCGCGCTCCGCTGTTTTTCGCGAGCCGGAGGAAGTTCGGCCAGAATTCGGTTTCGGCGATCACCACCAGTTCCGGACACACGGCTTCGAGATAAGGACGAATCGCGAAACCGAAGTCCAATGGAAAGTAAAAGACGTTTTCCGCCCCAAAGCGGCGGGCTGCCAGCAGCTGCCCGGTGCTGGTGGTGGTCGAGATTACGACCCGGTGCGACGGGAATCTCTGTCGAAGTTCCTCGATGACCGCGCTGGCGGCGACGACCTCGCCGACGGAGACGGCATGGATCCAGAGGGTGGGCTTGCCATCGTGCGCCATGTAGGACGGGACAGTGCCCAGCCTCTGCCGCAGCCCGGCGCGATATTTCCCATGGCGCAACATCTGCAGCAACCAATAGGGAAGCGTGACCAGCAGAAAAAGACCGAGCAGCGCGCTGTAGAGCCAGTACATGGGAGGTGCCCTCATTCTAAATGCACCACCCTGGTCGTCGGACGACCCGCGGCGCGGCCCGAGCATCCTATAATCCTGATATGCAAAAAGGATTGGATAGCTGGACGCCGCTGGTCCGCCACGTTTCGGCCCTGACCACTTTGGTGCTTCTGTTCTGCCTGGCTGTGCTGGCCGCGAAGGACTTCGTGATGCCGTCGGCCCATCCGGCCCGCACTTATCCGGCTCATGACGAGCATTCGCAGGAGAAGGTTACGGTTGCGGTTGACCCCTACGACATGGGCGACAAGGCGCAGATTTTCAGCACGGACTTTCGAAGTTATGGATATCTGCCGGTGTTCTTCGTGGTGACCAACGATGGCGATCAGCCTGTTTCGCTCAACGGCATGAAGGCGGAGTTGATCACGGTGCAACGTGCCAAACTTTACCCGGCGACGAACGACGACCTGATGCGGCGGATGTCGCGCCCCAGGCCGAAGACCGGCCCGTCGCCTCTGCCCATCCCAATTCCTGGCAGCAAAGTCAAAGGAGGAGTCAACAGCAAGACGCGGGAAGAGATCGAACGGGCGCAGTTTGGGGCGCGCGCCGTCGAACCCCACTCGACGGCTTCCGGGTTTCTATTTTTCGACATCTCGGATATCGCCTCACCGGCGTTGGCGGGAGCGAATTTCTACCTGTCCGGTGTACACGATGCTGGCGGCCACGAACTCATGTACTTCGAAATTGCGATGGAAAAGTATCTAAGCGCTCCGCAAGTGAAGAAGCCGTGGTGACCACCTTCGCCTGCCGTCTATAATCTCCTGATATGGTCACCACTCCAGCCGTTTCCGAGGATCTTCTCGCGAAATACGAGCCGGTCATTGGTCTTGAAGTGCACGTGCAACTGCTGACCGCTTCGAAGATTTTCTGCTCGTGCTCGACTCGTTTTGGTGACCCTCCGAATACGAATGTTTGCCCCGTGTGTCTGGGCCTTCCGGGCGCGTTGCCGGTGCTGAACCGGAAGGCCGTGGAGTTCGCCGCACTGGCGGCGCTGGCGCTTCAGTGTCGCGTGAACGAAACGTCGATTTTTGCCCGAAAGAATTATTTCTATCCCGATCTGCCCAAGGGCTACCAGATTTCGCAATACGACAAGCCGCTGGCCGAGCATGGATTCATCGAGATCGACATTCGTGAAGGCAGGAAGAAGATCGGCATTACCCGTCTTCATCTGGAAGAAGATGCGGGAAAGAGTCTGCATGAGGGCTTTCCCGATGCGAGCGAGAAAACGGCGATCGATCTAAACCGAACCGGTGTGCCGCTGGCGGAAATCGTGAGCGAGCCGGACATGCGGTCGCCCGAAGAAGCGTATGAGTACCTGACCCGGCTGAAAGAAATCATTCTGTACACCGGCGTGAGCGACTGCAACATGGAGGAAGGCTCGCTGCGCTGCGACGCGAACATCAGCGTGCGCCCGCGCGGACAAAAAGAGTTCGGCACCAAGACCGAGGTCAAGAACGTCAACTCGTTTCGCTTCATTCGAGAGGCGCTGGAGTACGAAATCGAGCGGCACGTCGGTGTGATTGAATCGGGCGGCAAGATCACGCAGGAAACGCGCCTCTACAACGCAAACGAGGGCAAGACCTACGGCATGCGATCGAAGGAGCAGGCACACGATTACCGCTATTTCCCCGAGCCCGATCTGCTCCCCCTGGTCGTGGACGCGCGATGGCAGGCTGAAATACGCGCTGGTTTGGCTGAGCTTCCCGAGGCTCGCCGCGAGCGCATGATGAAGGACTACGGCATCACAGTGGGCGATGCTGCCACCCTGACGCGGACGCGAGAGATGGCTGAGCAGTTTGAATCAGCAGCGCGGGCGGCGAAGAATCCGAAGCGGGTTGCGAACCTGGTGCAGAGCGAGATTCTGGGCCGGCTCAAGGCCCAAGGACTTCAACTCGAACAGTCCCCGATTTCGATGGCGGGCGTCGCCGCCTCCGCCGATCTGGTCGAATCGGGCGCGATCTCGGGCAAGATGCTGAAGGATCTCTACGATCTGTGCTTCGAGCGGAACAAGGATTTCAGCGTGGTGTACGAAGAGGAAGGGCGTCCCGAGCAGTCGCGCGACACCTCGGCGCTCGAAAAGTTGGCCGACGAGTTGATCGCGGCGAATCCCAAACAGGTCGAGCAGTATCGCGCCGGCAAGAAAACGATGCTCGGATTTTTCGTCGGGCAGGTGATGAAAGCTTCCAAGGGCCAGGCAAATCCGCAACTGGTGAATGAAGTTCTAACCAGGAAACTGGAGAGCTAGGGTGCAGTGGAGCGACGGGGGCCTCGTCCGTCCTGCGGGCCGATTGGTTGAGTGTGGGTGCTTCGACTGCGGTTGAGCTCCGCTTTCGCGAAGCTCAATCCTCGCTCAGCATGACCAGGACATTGACTTTCTACTTCGTCCCCGCGTTCCTCAACACTTCCTCGGCGTAGTAATTGGTGATCTTGGCATCGTCGCGCAGGGTCTCGTAGAACGCGGTCTTCATGAGTTGCTCGCGGCGGTCGGCCAACTGCTGCCGGATCGCTTGCTTCACTCGCTCATCGTTTAAATCCCGCTGGCCCGCCGGTTCTTTTGAAATCAGCTTCACGATCATGTAGCCGTACGGCTGATGATTCGCAGGATTCATCATGGTGATGGCGGGCGTGTACTGTCCCGGCTTCAGCTTCATCACGGCCTCCCGCGACGCGGGATCGGCGTTCTTCAAGGCAGATTCAGGAGCCATTCCCAGGTCCCCGCCGTTGTTGCTGGTCTCCGGATCCTCCGAATAATTCATCGCCAGGGTGGCAAAGTCATCGCCGCTGTCGAGGCGGTTGGAGATCATCTCGATCTTCTTGCGCGCCTCGGCATCGTTCTGGGCTTTGCTGTTTTGCAGGTTGCGCACCTGGACGTTCTGCAGCCCCGTCACCACAATCTTTGCCAGGTGATATTGGGCCTCGATCAAGTTGAATTCCGACTTGTGCGCGTTGTAGTAATTGGAGACGTCCTGATCGGTGATGTTGATACGCGAGGCAATTTCTTTGTTGAGGACCTTGTCGCGGGTCAGCGAGCGGCGCAAATCGCGCTTGAAGTCATCGAGAGAAATCTTCTTCTCCGTCAGTCGTTTGTTGAATTCTTCGGCGGTATAGGGCGACTTGATTTCGTTCAGCTTGCGATCGACCTCTTCGTCGGTTGCAAGCAAGCCGAGCTTTTCGGCACGGCGCATCAGGATTTCAGTTTCAATCAGCTCGTTCAGGATGCTCAAGCGCAAGCTGACGGCCTGCTCACCCACCGGCTGCTGATCGGAGCCTGCCGTCTGGTTGGCGTAATACTTGTCTACTTCGGTGCGCAGGATTTTCCGCCCGTTAACCGCGGCCATGACGTCGCCGCCGGCACTGTCACGGTTACACGCGGCGAGCAGGAGACACCAAAGCAGCACGACCACAGCGGACTGTCCACGATGGACACGCTTTTTCAAAGGTTTACCCTCCGCTACGACTAACTTTGAGCCTTCAGACTTTCGCTGATGGCTGACTACTTTGAAGGTTGCGCCGGCTGGGCGATCGGCGCCCCGGCCGCGGACGTGTGTTCCGGGGGTGCGACCCCAGCGTCTCTGAGGGCACGGTCGAGTACCGCGCGCAACGTGTCGGGGGGCACCGCTCCATCCACTTTCTGGCCATTCACAAACATCATGGGAGTCGCGCTCACTCCGAGATCGTCCGCCTCCTGCATCGAGGCCCGCACTGCCTTTTCGTCCTGAGCCTTGAGGCACGCCTGTAACTTCGGAGCATCCAGGTTGTGCTTCTGGATCAGGAACGAAGCGAGCTTATCCAGTTCGTCCTTGCCGCTGATCGAGCGCTGATTCGAATGCAGGTAGTCGGCGTATTCCCAATAAGAGTCGCTGTTTTGGGCCGCCAGGCAATTTGCATCCACGGCGGCATGGATGGCCCACGGGTGAATCTCGTCAAGTGGGAAATCTTTATAAATGAACAGGACGCGGTCGCCGTACTCCTTGAAAATTGTAGGGAAGATTTCCTGGTGCATGCGGGAGCAGAATGGACATTGGAAGTCGTCGTAGTTGACGGCCACAACCTTGGCGTCCTTGTTGCCGCGTGTAGGCCGACCGGTCACGTCGATCTTCTTCATGATCTCGGCGTACGGGTCTTTGGTTAAATCCATTTTGGTCAGACGCACCAAGGTCTGGCGATCCTTCGAGAGCAGGAAGTCGATGTTCTGCCTTTTCCCAGCGTTATCAAGCGTGACGGTCAGCAGATCGTAGGTGGGAAACTCGCTGGGCCGGATCGGGCCCACGGTGACGTTCATCTCGGGTGGCAGAGAGTAGTGTGCACGCACATGCCGCTCGACCAATTGCCTGATCTCGGGTGGTGCGGACTGTGCGGAGCAACCAAGACAGATCAGCAGAAGAACCATGAACGCGCGACGGACAACCATCAGTTGAACCCACCTAAGCATGAGGAAACACGTTGATTATCTCATGGCGGGAGGGTCTGGTCGCTAGGCCTTAGCGGGGTGACTCTCCACGCAGCAGTTCTTCTGGATTCAGTAGTTGATTCATGGACCCAGAGCGGAAGCCTTCGAGGTCGAGGGTGACAAACTTGAAGCCCAGCTTTTTGAAAATGACGGTCAACTCGCGCGCCATGTCCGAGGTTAGGGCGCGGGAAAGTTCCTCGCGTGCAACTTCAATCCGCACGATGTCTCCATGATGCCGGACCCGGAATTGCCGGAACCCTAGCGCACGGAGTGCGTCCTCTCCCTGCTCGACGGCCTGGAGTGTTTCAGGGGTCACGGGCCGTCCATATTCGATCCGGGAAGAAAGACAGGCGGAAGCTGGCTTGTCCCATACGCCCAATCCTGCCTGCCGGGCCAGCTCGCGGATCTCGTTCTTGCCGAGCGCGGCGTCTAGCAAAGGAGTCAGCACCCGATGTTGCCGGGCTGCCTGCTGGCCGGGACGGAAGTCGCCCTGATCGTCGGCATTCACACCGTAGGCGACCGCGTCGTAGGGATGGGCCACACAATACCGTTCGAGGACGGAAAACAACTCGTCCTTGCAGTGAAAGCAGCGCATCGCATCATTGCGGGAATAGTCCGGGTTCTCCAGTTCACGTGTCTCCACAACGTCGACCGGAAACCCGTGTTCGCGGGCAAAGGCCAGCGCCTCTTCAAGATGCGTTCGGGCCAGGCTAGCAGAGTCGGCAATCACTGCCCGCATTTGATCGCCCAGGACCTGGTGGGCGGTCCAGGCCAGAAAAGCGGAATCAACTCCGCCCGAATACGCAACCAGCAGACGGCCACTGCGGGTCAGGCTCTGACGCAAGCGGGCGGCTTTCTGGGCGAGTTCGGCAACTGGATCCACAATTTTCATTCTATTGGATCTTCGCGACGCTTCGGAAAGGCCTGGTCCGCGCCATCGTGGCTGACTCCATCTAGTAAAGCCGCTCCTGCCGCCTCAGGTTCCCGAACGCTCCTACGTTGGCGAGCGTGAAGGAGAAGCGATACTGATTTTCGTTGCGCACCGATCCCAGCGCAAAGCGCCGGTATTCCAGGCTCAGGCCGCAGCAGTCCCAGTTGTAACTCGTTTGCGCCGTGGCGTATTGCAAAGATCCCCGGTTCGAGTCGAAACCGAAGCTGGTGGCGGCGCTCAAGCCGCGCTTGTTGAGCTGGCCATAGCCGAACAGCACTCGAAGCTGTTGGAAGTCACCTGCTCCCGCCTTGTCGATCACCCGCAGGAAGGCATCGCCTCCCCCCACCGTAAAAGATCCGTAGTGGTAGTTCACCAGCGCCGTACTAGCGTTAATGCGGCCCACCTTGAGGTCGTAGTCCAAGTCCCACTCGGTATTGGTACGGGGACTGGTTTCGATGCGAAGCCGGGATATGATGGGAGCGAAGCGACGCGCATCATTCAGAAACGCGATGCCGGTGAAATCCGCGGTCGTGGCAAACACGTTCCGCGCTCCTGCAACCAGCGCATTTCCAAAGGTGGGGTCGACGAAATACTTCTGCCCGATTTCCCAACTCAGGATTTCCCGAGGGCCTGAGGCACAAGGTTGTGCGTCTGGGCCCGGAGGCAGTTCCCACGGAACTGCTCCGACTAGCGGGGCGCCACCAATGGCAAGCGTGCTCATGCCCTGCACATCGCATTCCTTGAAGTTGGGATCCAAGCGTTTAGCATAAAGGCGATTCACCAATGAGTACTCGACTTCATTGGTGTTGGTCAGCACATCGGCGGCATCGAAACGCAGAATGTCGGCGAAGTTATTTACGCCGGTCACATAGTCGTACCGCGCGCGCGGCTCAATCACGTGCTTCCACTTGCGTCCGAGCCAGGGATGATCGAAGACCTTCGACAATGCCGGCGCGCGCAACTCGAACGAAGCTTCCAGGGCCTTGCGATTCAGGTTGTCGTCGGCAGCTCTTCCGGTCGCTGCCGCCAGTGCCGGATCGAACTGTTGGGTGTAGAGCGTATCTCGCAACGCAAGTTCGGGACGCAACGACCATCCCTTCCAGTGCACAGGCATCGCCAACGAGGGCGACAGATCGAACCTGCCTACCAGCGCAGCTGTGCGGAGCCCAGCCTGGACCTGACTCCCAGGTTCCGGCGACTGGCGCCGCTGCAAACCCTCCGCCGCGCTCTCGAAGGACCAATACAACGGCGAATGTCCCAACTGCCGTTCCTCCCCGGAGAAGAAGAAGCTCGGCGTGTGCAGAATCCGGACCAGTTCCTTCTGCGTAAGGGTGGTGCAGGCACTCGGGTCAATTCTCGGATCGCAGACTTCAAAGTTCTGGTAGCGCTCCGCCAAGGCATTGAAATGAAAGCCGTTGGTCGTGTTGGAGAGGAAAATCTGCGATCGCACTTCCGAATCGATGGCCTGCGTGTACACGTCGGTGAATGCAATCCGGTACACGAAAGAACTCAGGTAGTCGACATTCGCGACGCCGCGGAAGTTCTTTCCGAAACGGCCCTCGGCCGTGAAGCGGGCATCTTCGCCTCCCTGATCCTGGCGCGGGGTGCCGATGCCACGATCCACCACCCCCGCGTAATTGAAATCGATAAAAGAAGTGTCACTGGGCCGGGCCCGGTATTCTGCACGCTGCGCCCAGCCGCGCTTGGAATAGTATTCACCCCCCAAAGTGGCGTCCATGCTCCGATTGATGGCCCAATAGACGGATTCGCCGGCAATTTTCCCTTTGGTGGAAGAGTTGCCAATGCTGGGAATCAGCAGACCTGACTCGCGCTGCTGCTTTTGAACCGGGTGGGTCACAAAAGGAAAATAGAACACCGGCACGCCACCCAGTCGAAAACTACTGTTGTAGATGGTTGCACTGCCATCGACATCCACGTTGATGCGTCCGGCGTTGAACTGCCATTTGGGATGGGGCAATTCGCAGGTGGTCACCGTCCCCTGGCGAACCAGATAGTGGTTGGGGCCGTGCTTTTCGACCACTTTGCCGGTAAAGGCGAATGGGTTGGAGGAGGTGAGCACATAGCGCGACTTGCGCACCCGAAATCCCGCGGTGCCGACCACACTGTAGAAAGTGCCGGTCTCTGTGCGAACGTTGTAGGTACCGTGGCTGGCCTCCACGTGCTCATCGTAGGGGCCGCCATCGAGCACGACGTGACCTTCCAGTTCCGTGTCGCCGGTGGCCGAGTTATAGGTAACTTCATCGGCGGAAAGGATATAGGTGCGGTAGTGGATTTCGACCTTTCCCCGCAACTTGTAGAGAGCCCCATCTTTCTCCTGCTGCACCGCCTGGATGGTCACTTCTTCTTCGTCCGCCGCTTGGTCACGTGCGGCCGGAAGCGCTGAGGGGGGCGGCGTCTGGCTGGTTACTACCCTGGAGGCAAGAAGCAGGTGACAGGCTACGACAGCCGTGATAAAGATTCGAGTGCGGACGATCATTTCAAGCGCACATGAGCTCCGCCAGCCGGTCGCCAACGGGAACTAGCGTTGACCTTAGCATGGGGCTGGTTCGGGAAGCAAAGATGCGCGCGTCTTGGTTTCGCCGCCCTTGCGTGCCTGGGCTGGCTCTGGCTGCTGGCATTCTTCGAAGACCGGATTGATGGACTGTCCAACGGGCGCAGATCCCGCCGTCCAAGAACATTTCGCCGGCGATGCTGCCCTGGAGTTGACTGGCACCGCTGATGAAGACGCCGGTGCGGCTCCAGACGGCGAATCATGGCGCGGCGAAGTAGCCGCGCGTCTCGAGCGTTACCGCGCCCGGCGTAGGCCGCGCGCTCCCCGGTACCCCTCATTGCTCCTCCCGTTTGATTCTGCTGAGAACTGGTCTCCGCCGCCGTCGGAGGCCACTTCGACGGTGTCGAGTGCGCCCATGGCAACTCGCGAAGGTACGGTGCCGCGAATGGAAGAGCAACCGGCCGCAGCAGCGGGGGCTCTGACGATCGCGGTTTCTCATCCTGAGATGGCCATCGAACCGCCGTCATCGACGAACCTCATCGAATTTCCGCGTTCCGCTGCCATCCCGATTCCCTGGATTCCGGAACTGGCGGAGCCGGTCACGGATCGCCCGCGCATCGTCGAAGCCTCGGAGATTCTTCCCCCGCCGCCTGCCCTCGGTGGCATCCTGATGGAACCCTCCGCCACCACGAGGAAAGAGTCCCGCACCGACGTCGACTTTCCGCCAACCTCGGCATCCATTCCGCGCCGCTTGCTCGCCGGAGTCGTCGACAGTCTGATTCTGGGAGCTACCTTGACGGCATTCGCCGCTATCTTTTTGCGACTGAATCCTGGACGCGCGCCACTTCCCGTGCTGATTACCGGATTTCTGGTTGTTACGGTGCTGTTGTGGGCCGCATATGAATTTCTGTTCGTCGTGTACACCGGGTCTACTCCTGGACTGCGCGCCTTGCGGCTCCGTCTGGTTAGGTTCGATGGCTCAGCGGTTAGTCGGCGATTGCGGCGCTGGCGTGTGCTGGCGTCATTTCTTTCCGCGTTCTCGCTGGGTCTCGGCTATCTCTGGGGCATTCTCGATGAGGACGGTTTGTGCTGGCATGACCGGATTACCCGCACGCACATCCGTTCAGGGTCAGCAGAATAGCCCGCCACCCCCCGCGAGCACAGCGAAATAATGGTTCACCCGACCAGATCTTCAAGAGCCGCTCCCAGTTCGCGAAAACGGAACGCATACCCACTGGATTCGAGCTTTGCAGGTACCACCCGTTGGCTGCTGAGCATCAACTCTTGGGCCATCTCACCCAAGGCCAGCCGCGCCGCGAACGCCGGCACCGGAAATACAGCAGGTCGTCTGAGCACCGACGCGAGCACGCGTGTGAACTCCCGGTTCCGCACGGGGCTCGGCGCGACCAGATTCACCGGCCCAGAAATTAACTCGTTGTGCATGATGTGATGGATGGATCCTACGATGTCGTCCACGTGGATCCAACTCCACCATTGGATGCCGGCGCCAAGACGTCCGCCCAGGCCTAGCTTGAACGGGGTCAGCATCTTCTCGAGCGCTCCACCCTTGGGGCTGAGCACCAGTCCGATGCGCAGGTTCACAGTGCGGATGCCGGCCTCGGCCGCAATCCGGCTCGCGGCCTCCCATTCGCGTGCCAGATCGGCCACGAATCCACCGCCGCCCGCGCTTGCCTCGGTCAGAAGCTCATCGCCGCGGTTGCCGTAAAACCCGACCCCAGAAGCACAAACGAACAGGCGCGGGCGGTCTTTTGCCTGGGCCAGCCCAGAAGCCAGGTTGCGCGTGGCCTGGATCCGGCTCTCGCGGATGGCTTTTTTCTTGGCGTCGGTCCAACGTCCAACCACACTCTCGCCGGCAAGGTGAATGACCGCGTCAAAGCCGGAAACATCGGCCGGCGCCACCGCAGCCAGTGGATTCCAGGAGATCTGCTCCGCGTTCTTCGCCGCACCCCGCACCAGGCGCACAATCTGCGCTCCACCGGATGCCAGCGACGGCACCAATGCCCTTCCAATCGGCCCCGAAACCCCGCTTACCAGAATGCGGTTCACGCCCTCGCTCTCCCTTCGTACTGTACCAGCCGACGCACTCTTCTCGCCAACCTCGGCGTCTCGGCCGGGGAATGGTATTGGGCGCTTCCCATCGCGTAAACTGAAGGCACAGCGCGCCTCGCGGTATGCCCTCTTCCCCGCTTCCGCTAGGGTAAAATCCAGCATGGCAACGTTGCGTGACCAGATCGCGACCAACGTACTCACGGTGACCCGTTTCCGCGAGTTGATGCGGAAGTTGCGTGAAAATCGGCCCAGCGACGACCTCGCCCTGGTCAAGAAGGCCTACGAATTCTCCCAGAAACACCACTCTGGCCAGCACCGCGCCTCCGGCGAACCTTACCTGGTCCATCCGCTCGAAGTGGCCAACGTGCTCGCCGACATGAAGATGGATTCGGTTTCCATCGCTGCCGGCCTGCTCCATGACTCGGTCGAAGACACCTCGGTGACGACCGTCGAAATCCGCCAGGAGTTCGGCGAACAGGTCGCGCACATCGTCGAGGGCGTCACCAAGATCAGCAAAATCGATTTCTCGTCCAACGAAGAAGCGCAGGCCGAAAACCTGCGCAAGATGATGCTGGCCATGGTCGACGACATCCGCGTCATCCTGATCAAACTGGCCGACCGACTCCACAACATGCGCACGCTCGAGCACCTCGACCCCGACCGTCGCGAGAAAATTGCCCGCGAGACGCTCGACATCTACGCCCCCATCGCGCACCGTCTCGGCATGGGAAAAATTCGAGGCGAACTCGAAGACCTGGGCTTCAAATACGTTGATCCCATCGGTTTCGACCAGGTCCGCGCCGCGGTCGAATCGCGGCGCAAAGCGGGCGAGACATTCATGGCGCGGGTGGAAAGCGTGCTGCGCGACGGTCTCAAAGAAGCTGGCATCACCGGCCGCGTTGAAAGCCGCATCAAACGCCTTTACAGCATCCACAAGAAACTTCTGCGCCAGCGCATCAGCGTCGACCAGGTCTACGACCTTTACGCCATGCGCGTCATCACCAACTCCGTGCAGGACTGCTACGCCGTCCTCGGCATCATTCACAACCTCTGGCGCCCGGTTCCCGGCCGCATCAAGGACTTCATCGCCATGCCACGGCCCAATCTCTACCAGTCGCTGCACACCTCGGTCATCACCGAGACAGGCGAGACCTTCGAGATCCAGATCCGCACCGAGGAAATGCACAAGATGTGTGAGGAAGGGATCGCGGCGCACTGGAAATACAAAGACGGCGCCGTGTCCGCTCAGGACGAGCAGCGCCTCGCCTGGTTGCGCCAGGTGGTCGAATGGCAGCGCGACGTCTCCGATCCCAACGAATTTCTCTCCACCCTGAAAGTCGACCTTTACCCCGAAGAGGTCTACACCTTCACCCCCAAGGGCAAGGTCGTGGTTCTGCCTCGCGAGTCTACGCCCATTGATTTCGCCTACTCCATCCACACCGAAGTCGGCCACAGTTGTGTGGGCGCAAAGGTCAACGGGCGCATGGTTCCGCTTCGCCACAAGCTCCGTTCCGGCGACATCGTCGAGATTCTCACCCAGCCCGGCCACAAGCCGAGCCGAGATTGGCTGGCCATTGTTAAGTCCTCGCGTTCCCGCAACAAGATCAAGCACTGGCTCAATGTGCACCAGCGCGAACGGGCCATCGAAATCGGGCGCAAGCTGATCGAGAAGGAAGCTCGCAAATACCGCATTTCGCTGAAGGACATCAAAGACGCCGATTTGCAACGAACGGCCAACGACTATGGCCTGGGCCGCGCCGACGATCTGATGGCTGGCATCGGCTACGGGAAATATTCCGCGCGCCAGGTGCTGGCCAAGTTCGCCCCCGCAGGCGCGCAACCGCCGGCCGAAGGCGAGGAGCCAGCGGCGGCGTCCGGCGGCTTCACCAGCGTCGTGCGCCGCGTCTTCGGCGGAGACAGCAACGCCATTGTCGTCAAGGGCCACGGCGACCTGCTCGTCTATCGCGCCCGATGTTGCAACCCGATTCGCGGCGAAGCCATCGTCGGGTACGTAACCCGCGGCAAGGGAGTCGCCGTGCACGCCATCAATTGCCCGAACGTCACCAATTTGCTCTATGAACCCGACCGCCGCATCGACGTGCTGTGGGCCCACGACAAGGAAAACCAGCAGGTTTCCTATCCCGTCAAAATCACACTTTTTTGCGACGACCGCTTCGGCATGCTGAAACAAATCACCGCCGTCATTAGCGACACCCACACCAATATCCGCAACATCGAAGCTCGCACCAGCAACGGCCAGGCCAACGTGGACGTGATCCTGGAAATCGCCGACCTGAAGCATCTGCAGCAGATTATCGACGGAGTGAGGAAGATCCCGGGCGTGCACGACGTGCAGCGGCTGCAGAAGATCTAAGGAACGGAGCCTTGTTCGTTTCCTAATTCACCACCAAGACACAAAGGAACACAAAGGAATTCCCGAGGCTTACACCTTCGTGGGACTTCGCGTCCTCGGTGGTTGATGAAAGTGGGACACTACGGAAGTCTGGGCCGGAGCCCGCTTTCCGCCCTCTAACCGCCGCGCTTCCGCCCCCGCTTTCCCCTTGACATGGCCCCCAATCCCAATGGATACTTATTCACTCAGGTGCATGTTTATTCATGTCGAAAGCGGCACGCCAAAAAGCGATTCTTGACTTGCTGGAGCAGGGCCCGGTCGAAAGCCAGGACGCCCTCCAGCACAGCCTCGTGCGCCGCGGTTTCGAGGTCGGACAGGCCACCCTTTCCCGCGACATCCATGAACTGAAGCTGGTCAAAGGCCCCGAGGGCTACGCTCGAATTACCGAGAGCAAAGCATCCGAGACGTTTCTGCCTTCGGTCATGCATATGGCCTACCAGTTCGTAGTCGAGATCCGCCAGGCCCAGAACATACTCGTCATCAAGACCACGGTCGGCAGCGCGCAGCCGGTCGCCGCCGCGCTCGATGCGTCCCATTGGCCGGAAGTCGTCGGCACGCTCGCCGGCGACGACACGGTGTTCGTCGCTGCCGCCGACAAAAAGAAAGCCAGCGCCCTCGCCCGACGTATTCGCGAGCTGTCCTAGCGCGATGGCCCCAAAATCCCAAGATCAGATTTTCCGAAAACGGAGTGAAATGAAAACGCAAATGAGAAACGAACCTATGGCATTGTTGGACTTGGCGAAGATGGATGCGCCGAAGACGCACCCGCCGAATTCGCTGCCGGAGCCGATGGCTCCGCGCGATCTGGTCTCCGTGCACGACCTCTCTCCCGCCGAGATTCTCGCCCTCTTCAACCTGACCGCCATGCTCAAGCGCCGCCCCGCGGATTTCCGCGGCGTCCTCGCCGGCAAACAGATGGTGATGTTTTTTGAGAAGCCCTCGCTCCGCACCCGCCTCACCTTCGAGGCCGGCATGGACAGCCTCGGCGGCAGCGCCTTCTTTGTTGACCAGACGCGCAGCCGTCTTGACGCGCGCGAATCGCTCTATGACATCGCCCACAACCTCGAGCGCTGGATCGACATCATCGTGCTGCGCACCTTCAGCCATGCCACGGTCGAAGGCATGGCCACCTATGCCGACGTGCCCGTCATCAACGCGCTCAGCGAACTGGAACATCCCTGCCAGGCGCTGGCCGACTTCTTCACGTTGCAGGAACATTTCGGCGACCTCTCGAAGATTCATTTCTCCTATGTGGGGGACGGCAACAACATGGCCCACTCGTTGCTGCTGGCCGGAGCGGCCCTGGGATCGAAAGTCTCGATCGCCACGCCGGAGCGTTATGGATTGAATCCCGTGATTGCGACCATGGCGCAGGCCATTGCCGAGAAAACCGGCGCCACTCTCCGCCTACTGAACGATCCGCGGAAGGCCGTGGCCGGCGCCGATGCTGTTTACACCGACGCCTGGGCCAGCATGGGACACGAGGATGAAGCTGACGAACGCGCCAAGGTCTTCGCTCCGTACCAGGTGAATGCCGCACTCTTCAACTTGGCGAAGCCGCACGCGCTGTTCATGCACTGCCTGCCCGCGCATCGCAACTCCGAGGTCACCGACCAGATCATCGACTCGCCCAACTCGGTTGTTTTCGATCAGGCCGAAAATCGTCTCCACATTCAGAAGGCCATTCTGGTTTGGCTGCTAGGCGGCGGCGTGGGCCGTTTCCAGGCTAGGAGCGCGCATGCCTAAGCAGGAGAAAATTGTTCTCGCCTATTCCGGCGGGCTCGACACTTCGATCATCATTCCCTGGCTTAAGGAGAACTATTCCTACGAAGTCATCGCCATGGTGGCCGACGTAGGCCAGGGCGACGACGTAGAAGCCGTCGTCAAGAAGGCCTACAACACCGGAGCCGCCAAGGTGGTCGTGGAGGACCTGCGCGAGGAGTTCCTGTCCGGCTACGTCTGGCCTGCGCTGAAGGCCGGAGCCGTGTACGAGAACAAGTATCTGCTCGGCACGTCGCTCGCGCGCCCTGTGATTGCCAAGCACCAGGTCGAAGTCGCGCTGCGCGAAGGCGCGTCGGCTGTCGGCCACGGCTGCACCGGTAAAGGCAACGACCAGGTGCGCTTTGAGATGGCTTACCAGGCGCTGGCACCGGAACTGAAAGTTGTAGCGCCGTGGCGCGAGTGGGATCTGAAGTCGCGCGAAGACTGTCTTGACTACGCCGAAAAGCGCGGCATCCCGGTCGCCGCTAGCCGCGAAAAGATTCACAGCCGCGATCGCAACCTCTGGCACCTGAGCCACGAAGGTGGAGAACTGGAAGACGCCGCCAACGCGCCCTTCCCGAGCACCTGGCAGATGACCAGGTCTCCGCAGGAAGCGCCCGACAAGGAAGAGCAGGTGGAGATCGGCTTCGAAAAAGGTGTGCCGGTCTCAGTGAACGGCCAGGCTCTCGATCCCGTGTCGCTGCTGGAACTGCTAAATGAAATCGGCGGACGCAACGCCATTGGCCGCGTCGATCTGGTCGAGAACCGATTCGTCGGCATCAAGTCGCGCGGCTGTTATGAGACGCCGGGTGGCACACTGCTGCTCACCGCGCACGGGGAACTGGAAGCACTCGTCCTCGACCGCGACCTGCTCCACTTCAAGCAGCACGTGGCCCTGAAATATGCCGAACTCGTTTACTTCGGCCTGTGGTTCACACCATTGCGCGAAGCGCTCGACGCTTTTGTCGAGGCAACCCAGCAAAACATCACTGGCTCGGCCACCCTGTCGCTCTACAAGGGCAACGTGAGCATCGTCAGCCGCAAGTCCGATTACTCGCTCTACCGCACCGACCTCTCCTCGTTTACCATGGGCGCGAGTTATGATCAGAAAGACGCCGAGGGCTTCATCCGCATTCTCGGGCTGCCTTCGAGGTGCCGCGCCCAAACGCAGCATGTCCGCTCGACCGTTGGCACCTTACATGAAATGTCGAAGTGAGCTTTACAAGTTCGTGGGTGAGCGCGGCCTAGCGGACCGTTGCCTTACGCGCGATTCGTATCAGGGCACGCCTTCAGGCGTGCCGAAAAGCACTAGAGAATAATTGCTCCTTTAGGCGCTGAGTCTCGGATGCGAGCCAGTAAAGCCCGGCCCCTAAAGGGGCGTCTGATTTGAGGCGAATTCGGCATCGCTAAAGCGATACCCTGATACGAACCAACTCGAAATCTGAGGAGCTTCGCCAATTGTGCGGGAGGTTGCGCAATGAAGATGTGGTCCGGCCGCTTCCGGCAGCCGCTTGACCCCGAATTTGAAAAGTGGCAACGGTCGTTTCCGTACGATCAGCGGCTGCTGCCCTTCGAACTCGCCGCCAGCCGGGCGCACGCCAACGCGCTGGCGAAAGCCGGCGTGCTTTCCGCCGCCGAGCTTTCCGAGATTCTCCAGGGACTCAATCTGATCGGCAGCCGCGCTGCATCGACGCCCGACTTCCTGAATGATCCCGAAGCCGAAGACGTTCACCATTTTGTCGAGAAGCAACTCGCGACGCTGACCGGAGCCACCGGCTACAAATTGCACACCGGGCGCAGCCGCAACGAGCAGATCGCCACTGACCTGCGGCTGTTCGTGCGCGACAGCATCGATGCGCTGCAGAACCTGCTGGCCGACTGGATCGAAGCCATCCTCGCTCGTGCTGACGCCGCCGGCAACGCGGCCATGCCCGCTTACACGCACCTGCAGCCGGCCGAGCCCGTGTTAGTCGCCCACTGGTTGCTGGCGTATGCGGAAATGTTCCTTCGCGATGCGTTGCGCCTGGCCGACTGTCGCAAGCGTACAAATGTGTGCCCGCTGGGCTCGGGCGCTGTGGCGGGTGCCACGCTCACTCTCGATCGTCGCGCGATGGCCAAAGAACTGGGTTTTGATGACATTACGGCAAACAGCATCGATGCCACTAGTGACCGCGACTTCGTCCTCGAATTCGTTCAGGCGCTGTCGCTGGTCTCGCTCCACCTGAGCCGCTGGGCGGACGAGATGATCCTGTTCTCGACACCCGCCTATGGTTTCCTCGAATTGCCGGAGCCTTATTCGACCGGCTCGAGCGCCATGCCACAGAAGAAAAATCCCGACCTTCTGGAGTTGGTGCGAGCGAAAGCGGCGCGGGTCATGGGCTACGCGACTGCGCTTGAGACCACGGTGAAGGGCCTGCCCCTCGCCTACAACAAAGACATGCAGGAAACGCAGGAGCCTTTGTTCCACTCGGCCGACACCGTCGTCTCCATGCTGCCGCTGGTCACGGGATGGATGGGCACAGTTGAGTTCGACTTGGCGAAGATGAACCAGGCAGCGCAGTCCGGTTTCATGAATGCGTGGGCCGCAGCGGCCTACCTGGTTGAGCGCGGAGTTCCCTCACGCCTCGCTCATGAAGCCGTCGGCAAAGCCGTGCAATTGTGCGTGGAGCGCGGATGCGAATTGAAGAACCTGACTCTCGGTGACTTGCAGCCAATCCATGAGGCTTTTAAGTCGGACTTCCCTTCGTTCCTTGGCCTCACTGAAGTACTCGCACTCCATGACGTTCCCGGCGGCACCGCGCCTCGCCATGTGAAGCGCGCTCTGGAGAGTGCCCGCGGGAGGGCGGCCGGGCTGCGGGCCCAGGAACAGGTCACATCCCGCTAGCCGGGCTACCCTGCGGTCGGTGGAATCCCACTCGTCGCAAAAAAACGGTGAGCGGGGCACCCGCTTTTGGCCGAGCCGTCTTCCGTCTGCCATGCATCTAACCAGAAGAGTTCCTTAACGGAGTGTTCGCCCTGATTCTCATACGAGTTGTTTTTCTGGCGTTGTTTCTCGCGCTCGTCTATGCCGTCCAGCGGTTCTGGTTCTTGCGGGCCTGGTCGCGGATCGGGACACTCGCGAGCGCTCAATGGCGCTTCGGTCTGCAGGCCGGATTGATTGTGCTCGCAATTGCGCTCTTTGCGTCGCTCCTCGATCCCCTTTTGGGCCATGTCGTATCCCGCGTGACTTTCGGCAAGACGCTGATCACTGTTTCGCGGCTATGGGTGATGACGTCACTCTTCGCGTTGATCGCAGTCGAATCCGTCGGGGCGATCGAGTGGGCCGCGAACGCCGCTGCCCGGTTTCGTCCGGGAGCGACGGCGCTGGAATTTGATCCTTCGCGGCGGGTGTTTTTCCAATATGCGGCGGGCCTCGCCGGAAGCCTTCCATTCCTCGCGGCCACCTATGGTTTTGCTGCTGGCCGCTTGCGCTACACCGTCGAGCGCGTGGATGTTCCGGTCGCCAATCTTCCGAAGGAACTCGACGGCTTGCGCATTGCTCAGCTCAGCGACATCCACATTGGCGACTACATGACGCCCGATGAGATTGCGCGCGCGGTCGAAATGGCGAACGAACTCGGCCCCGATCTGGCCGTGGTTACGGGCGATTTTGTCACCGGAGTGGGTGATCCGCTCGACGCCTGTATCACGGAATTGAGCCGGCTGCAGGCACCGCTGGGCGTCTGGGGCTGTAATGGCAATCACGAGATCTATGCAGGGGTGGAAGACGAGGCAGACCGCCTGTTCCGCCAGAAGGGAATGCGCCTGCTGCGCGGACGCAACGCCGTCATTGAACACAACGGCGCGTCGTTTAATTTGATCGGCGTCGACTATCAGCGCGATCACATGGTCAGCGGGGAGCGCTCGGGCCCGATGCTGGTGGAAATCGAGCATCTGGTTCGGCGCGATATGCCGAACATTCTGCTCTCGCACAATCCGAACTCCTTCCATCGAGCCGCGGAGATGGGTATCGACCTCAGCCTCGCCGGGCACACACACGGCGGGCAGGTGAAAGTTGAGATTGTGGATCACAGCGTGAGCCCCGCGCGCCTGATCACGCCGTTTGTCGCCGGGCTCTATACGCTCCCGATGCGGAATAGCCACACGTCTGCCACCAAAGGCTCGTCCAAGGCCGCGATTTACGTGAACCGGGGGCTGGGCACACTCGGCTTCCCGGTGCGTCTGGGAGTCCCGCCGGAGATCACTTTGCTGACGCTG
>Ga0209698_10002588_pt1 | contig 20417 bp, 17 predicted proteins | sample LitLauG_LLR_2012_FD_187203 | JGI IMG/M metagenome (GOLD analysis project Ga0209698, IMG submission 187203) | Freshwater sediment microbial communities from Pennsylvania, USA - Little Laurel Run_MetaG_LLR_2012 (SPAdes) (version 2) | ecosystem: Environmental > Aquatic > Freshwater > Creek >...
CGGCAACGAGTTCGCCAACCTGCTGCTGTCGCTGGCGACCTTCGGCATCGGTTTTTTCACGCGGCCGCTCGGTGGGGTACTGATCGGGGCCTACGCGGATCGCGCCGGCCGGCGCCCGGCGCTGATGCTGACGATCACGCTGATGACGGCCGGCACGCTGGCCGTGGCCGTGACGCCGACCTATGCGCACATCGGCATCGCGGCGCCGATCATCCTGGTGTTCGGCCGGCTGGTGCAGGGCCTGGCGCTCGGTGGCGAAGTCGGTCCATCGACCGCGGTGCTGCTGGAGGCCGCGCCGCCGCATCGGCGCGGCGCCTACGTCGCCTGGCAGGGCGGCAGCCAGGGCATCGCGGTGTTCGTGGCCGGCGCGGTCGGTCTGGTCGTGACCACGCAGCTGTCGAAAGAGCAGTTGGCCGACTGGGGCTGGCGGGTCCCGTTCCTGCTGGGCCTGCTGATCCTGCCGGTTGGCGTGTACATCCGGCGCAAGCTGCCGGAGACGCTGCTGGCGCCGCGCAGCCGCGGCGGAATCGAAGTGCTGCGCATGCTGCTGAAGGACCACTGGCATCCGCTGCTGCTGGTCACGCTGATCGTGTCATCGATGACGATCGGTACTTACGCGGTGAATTACCTCACGACCTATTCGATCACCACGCTCGGCATGCCGCCGGTCACCGCGATGCTGGCACCGCTGGTGCAGGGGGGCGTGATCGTGATGACTGCGGGATGGTGCGGTCGCCTGGCGGACCGCCACGGCCGGCGCCGCGTGATGCTGTTCTCGCGCACCATCTCGATGCTGGCGATCTACCCCTGCTTCGTGCTGCTGGTGCACCAGCGATCGGCCGCGGCGCTGATTTTCGTCTCCGCTGTGCTCACGCTGCTGGCCGGTCCCGCGACCATTGCCGCGATGACCGCGATGTGCGAAGTCTTTCCGAATGCGGTGCGCAGCTCCGGCATGTCGCTCGCCTATGCGTTCGTGGTGACGGTGTTCGGCGGCACCACGCAGTTCGCGCTGGCCTGGCTGATCGGCGTCACCGGCGATCCGCTGGCGCCTGCCTACTACTGGATCGGCTTCTGCCTGCTCAGCCTGGCTGCGATCTGCCTGCTGCGCGAGACGCGCGGCATGAACGCGTAAGAACGCGCACTCTATCCGGGCGTCCTGACGGACCAGGACATCGCTGAAATCACCGGCTTCGTCGGGCAGTTGAAGGGGCCTGACCCGGCACCTGGCGCGCCATCCCGTGAGTCCATTGTCGAGCGCGACGCTGCGCCGCAGCAAGCTTTCAAGATGCCGCTCGTAAGCCTGGGGTCGGCGCAGCCAGGTTGTTTGCTAGACAGGAATGATTGGCGCAGATTCGGCGGACGTATACTGGGCCGCGCACCGTATCGCGCTGACGAAATGGCCATCGCGCGGCTACCGCGTGCGTCTCGCGCGTGGCGTGGATGTGCAGCGTGTCGATAAGGCGAGGACGTGGACCGCGATTCAAGAACCAGTGTCGGGTTGGCGGGGTTCGAGGCTGCCATCGCCACCACGTACGGGCCGATCCGAATGAAGCCGGATCCGGCCGAGCGCGAATTCCCCTGGGAAGTGTCGCGCTGGGCTCTGGGCCCGCTGAACGTCTCCCACGTTTCCTATAGCGGACCGGTCCAGGGACGCATCACGTCGCCGGCGGCGCAGAGCGACCGCAAGATCGTCCTGATGGCGGTCGACAAGGGTGCCGTCGAGCTTGAACAGCGACATCGTGGCGGCCGTTGCGACCCGCAAGGCCTGGTGTTGATGAATGTCGGCCAGCCCCTGGAAGGCGTGGGGTCGGGCACAACGGCCCTGCTGGCCGCCACCATCCCGACCGCGGTGCTTCAGACCCAGTGCCCGGAAATCGAGGAGCGATGCGGCGTCGTCGTTCCCTGCCAAACGGGATCGGCCTCGGTGTTGCACGATCTGCTCAGGAGCGTCCTGCGGGAAAAGGAAGCGATCGGTCCGATCGAGGCCAGCGTGATAACCCGCATGGTCTGCTCCATGGTCAGCTGCGTATTCCGGGGAGGCGATGTAGAGCAGGGGCGCGAATCGCTGCTGCGCGCCTATCGGGAGCGGATCGTGCAGGTTGTCGATGACGAGCTGCAGAACCCCGAGCTTTGCCCGCGCCTGATCGCGGAGCGCCTGGCCATCTCGCAAAGCTACCTGTTTGCGCTGGCGCGGCGGTCCGGCATCAGCCTGGGCCAGCTGATACTCGACCGGCGGCTGGACCGGTGCCGCGAGGCGCTGGATGATCCGAACTGGTCGCGGCGCTCGATCACCGACATCGCGTTCGCCTGGGGGTTCAAGGAACTCTCGCACTTCAGCCGTCGCTTCTCCGAGCGCTTCGGCCAGACGGCGGTCGAGTACCGCCGCCAGGCCGGCTGAGGGTCCAACGCTCAGGCTGCGCGAAGCGGCCTGAAGAACTCGCGCAATTCAGACACGATCACCTTCGGCTGTTCCATCGGTGCGAAATGGCCTCCGGCGCCTGCGCGCTGCCAGCGTTTCACGTTGAAATAGCTTTCAGCCCACTTGCGCGGAAAGTGAAGGACTTCGTCGTCGAAGATGGCGAAGCCGGTCGGCGCTTCGACAATCGGCGTCCGGTTGTGCGAAGGCTTCCACGGGTTGTGCACGCATTCGTAGTAGGAGCGCGCCGACGTGCCGCCGCTTTGCGTCACCCAGTAGAGCGTCATCGTGGTCAGCAGCTCGTCCTTGCTGAAGACGCTCTCGACATTGCCCTTGCTGTGGCTCCAATCGCGCCGTTTCTCCAGGATCCAGGCACATTGCGCCGCCGGCGAGTCGTTCAGGCCGTAGGCGAGCGTCTGGGGTTTGGTGGCCTGGATCGCCGAGTAGCCGCTGCCTGCGCCGAAGAATGCCAGGTTCCGTTCGTTCCAGCCCTGTTCTTCCGGACCGAACAGCGTGGCGTCGGGCAGCGGGCCGAGGAACACGTCCAGCGGCACCGGGATGCTGGTGTGAATTCCGTAGAGGCGGTCGGCGTACTTGTGGCCGAGCTGCTCGGTGACCAGCGCACCCCAGTCCGCGCCGTAGGCCGAAAAGCGCGAGTACCCCAGCACCTCCTGCATCAGCGTGACCCACAGATCGGCGGTGCGCCAGAAGTTGATGCCGGTCGTCGTCAGCGGCGTCGAGAATCCGTAGCCGGGAAACGACGGCACCACGACATCGAATGCATCGGCGGCATCGCCGCCGTGCGCGGCCGGATCCGACAGCGGCCCGATCAGCTTGTTCATGTCCCAGAAGGTCCATGGCCATCCGTGCGTCAGCACGATCGGCATCGGCTTCGGGCCTTTGCCGGGCTGTCGGATGAAGTGGATCGGCATGCCCTCCAGTTCGACCTTAAAATGCGGATAGGCGTTGATTGCCGCTTCCTGCTTGCGCCAGTCGAATCCCTGGCGCCAGTAGTCGCACAGTTCGCGCAGGTAGGCGCCATTGGTGCCGTAGGACCAGCGTTCGTTGCCGAAATCGGGAGCCCAACGGGTCCGGGCGAGGCGATCGCGCAGGTCCTCCAGCACGGAGTCCGGCACGTGGACGGAAAACGGAGCCGCCTTGATCATGTCGAAGTTTCCCTTTCGATTGGAGTCATCATTGCCGGCTAGGCCGGCCCGGTGCTGACGAACTTGTCGAACCGGATCCGCACCGAGAACATCCCCTTGGCGCGCAGCACGGCGATCGCGGCATCGATCATCTTCGGAGGCCCGCACAGATACGCCTCGGCGCCTCTGAGGTTGCCGCAGTCCTGCTCGAGCACCTCGGAGACCAGGCCCCGCGCGCCGGTCCAGCCGTCACCGGTCGCGGATTCGGAAAGTGCCGGAACGTACCGCAGCGACGGCAAGCGCTGTTGCAGGAGCCGCAGTTCCTCGCCCCAGAACAGGTCGCGGGTCGATCGTGCGCCGTAATAGAACGAGATCGGCCGGCTGCAGCGTTCCCGCGCAAGCCCGGACAGCATCGACGCGATCGGCGCCATTCCCGAGCCGCCCGCCACCATGACGATCGGCGCCGTGCTGTCCGACAGGCAGAATGTGCCATAGGGGCCGCGCACGCAAATCTCGTCCTCCACACGGGCCCGATCGCGAAAGTAGTCGGACGCGGCACCGTGGGACAGCAGCTTGACCATCAGGTCGAGACGCCCGTCATCGGCAGGCGCATTGGCCATCGAGAACGCGCGCCAGGCGTCGGTTCCGGGGACGCCGATTTCCAGGTACTGGCCGCTCTTGAAGGCCATGAACGGCGGCTGCTGCGGGGCCAGGCCCACCAGCACGATGTCATGGGTGAGCCGCCGCAATTCGACCAGCGTCGAGGTGACCTGCGCGACCGGGGTCACCGCGAACGCTTCGGCCAGGCCATCGTCCGACAGCTCGATGACCACATCCTCGACCGGGTACGCCGAACACAGCAGCGCGAAGCCGCTGTCGCGCTCGTAGTCGGTCAGCGCGGCCTCCGACGCGCCGACCTGGTCGACCAGGCCCTCGGCAATCTTCGCCCGGCAGCTGCCGCACCGGCCTCGCTGGCAGCCATACCGCAGGCCCACGCCGAAGCGCTGCGCCGCCGCCAGGATCGTTTCACCGTCGGCGCACTCGAAGGAAACGCCGGACGGCTGCAGCGTCACCGAATAGCCCAATTCCGCAGTCCTCCGCGCTAGGAAGCTGCGACCAGCTCCGGATTGAGCGCTGGCGGCGGCGGGGGGCGGGTGACGATGTAGTTGCAGGCGCGCAAATCGTCCAGCGTCCACATCTTTTCCTGCTGCAGCACCGGCTGGCCCATCAGGGTCTGCCCGTCGTCGCGCACATACCCCGAACGCTCGGCCACTTCCGACAGCTCGCAGCCTTCGTAGAGGTCGTAAAAACCCTTGTCGGTCTGATAGCGCGTCGGGTCGTTGATGTAGATCGTTTCGCACGGAGTCGAGCAGAAAATGTGGTTCTTGCCGGCGATGACGCGCGAACGGCCGGTGTGCTTGTCCGGGGTCGGAAAGATCAGGGGGCGCTGGCAGACCTCGCAGAAACTCGGCAGGCCGCCCAGCTCCTTGAGGACGACGGCGCGATCCCGCGGGTCGGTGCAGCGCCCATAGGCGTCCCAGAACCACCCGAACTTCGAGTGCCAGCCGGGATATTTCTTCTCGAGCCAATCCATGTCCTCGGACGTCATCGGATCGGCGCGGTGATAGAAGAACGGCCAGGCGCCGAAGATGTAGATCGCCGCCGAATGCGAGTAACTGTCCAGCTCCGCGATCTGGTCGTCCAGGTGCGGCGGGGCCTTGATGCCGTAGCGTTCCAGCTTCTGATAAAAGCCCCCCAGGAACTCGTCATAGACCCAACGCAGCGCCGACTCCTTGGCCGACTCGGTGCGGTTCTTCATGAAGTAGTCCTGCACCAGCGCCAGACCCATGCCGAAGCCGACGTGGGCGCGCCAGAACCATTTGTCCAGCGCCTGCTGGATCAACGGGATGTTGCGGTCGTCCTGCAGCAGCAGCGCCAGCGTGGCCCAGCCGTTGGCCATGTGCCGCGATTCGTCCGACTGGATCGTCAACATGGTCGATGCCAGCGGGTCGTCGCCATGCGCCGCCGCGGCGGACGACATGCCGACGAAGAACACGTTCGAATACCCGGTCTCGACGAAGATCTGCAGTCCGATCGAGGTTTCCACCGGATCGCAGGTCGTGAGGTCTTCCATGAACGAGCGGAACAGGCCCCCGCCGACGTTGCTGGCCGCACCGCTCAGGATGATGTCGTAGCCGGCCGGATCCTCCCACGACCTCATGTTCTGCCGGACGTTGTTCATTTCCAGCTGCGCGTGCCGCATCTCGTCCAGCATCTGCATCATGTAGCCCTGGCGCAGCTCCATCGGCGCGAGGGAACGGGCCATGCGGCCCATCTGGCGCCCGGCCGCGTATTCCAGGCCCACCAGGTTGCCCAGCACGAATTTCATCGCCTCCATCCAGCGTGCATCGCGCGGGCCGCTATGCAGGCGGCTGGATGCCTCCAGGATCGAGTAGTGGCGGTTTTCCTTCTCCTGCTCCATCGTGAAGTATTCGCGCAGGAACGTCTTGAACGGATCCAGGGGCTTGAGTCCGGTCAGATGGAAGCGGGTGGTCTCGACGACCTTCTGCCCCTTGCTGATGTAGCTCGGCTCCCAGTCGAGCGCCTTGATGCGATCGTAGGCCTTGGTGATCTGGAGCGACATGGCACTGCCCTTCGCGTTCGGCGAGCCGCTGCGGCGTCGTCGTCCTACGTGGAATAGGTCTCGGAAATCAGGACGGCGTTGTCCTGCACGTCCACCTGGCCCGTGTAGCTGGCCAGGATCGCGAGGAAGGTGGGAATGTCGTAGGGCCGGCCCAGTTCCTCGCCGATGTCGGTCAGGTTGAAAAAAAGGCTTCCTTCATTTTCGAGGCTCAGATACGTCCCGTGGTCCTGGACCACCGCCGATGGACTGGACGACATCAACACCGCGACCACGGCGGCGGCGTCGCTGCCCTTGATCAGCTTCGCCGTGACGGTATGCGACGGCTTCAATTCCGGGCCCATGTCGCATCCTTCAATGGACGTCCGGCGCACCGAGCGCCAGTGAGGCGACCAGCGCCTTCCAGTCGTCGAGCAGCCTTCGCGTGACCGCATCGAAATGTCCCGGCGCGGCGCCGAGCTCGCCGAAGACCGGGCCCAGGGCCTGCACGGCGGCCCGGACCCGCGGCAGCCATCGGGCGATCCACTCGCCGATGACGCCGGCGTTGGCGCCGTCCTGGGCGCAAAGAAAGCGAACCAGCGCCACGGTGCTTTTCAGGCGCAGCTCGCGATCCGCCTCGGCACACTGTTCGATGAACGGCGTGACGGAATCTCCGAGGCGTGGTCCGAAACGCAGGACCAGTTCGCGGGTCAGCAGGGTGCCCAGCAGGGGTTCGACCAGCAGGTTGACGACCAGGGTGATCTCACCCCAGTCGCGACAGGCCAGCAGCTCCTCGATCAGCCGTCGGCTCGGCTGCCAGGCCGGCGAGTTCATCCAGACGGCCTCGCCCTGGGCGTCCGAGAAGCCGGGAATCATCGATTCCAGCTCCATGCAGTAAAGCGCGATGTCCTGGGCGCGGCGATCCATTTCCATCGCCTGGAACATCGCCGGAGCGGACACCACGTCCGACAGCGCCTCGCGCTGCACGTAGCACATCGCCATGAAGAGGCCGTAGGCCGGGTAGCGGCAGGCGGCATAGTGCGTCGACAGGAACGCGATCCACTCGCTCGCCACGTCGCCGAACATGCCGGAGCGCCTGGCGCCTGCGATGGCGAGCTCGATTGCGCGCCCGGCCGCGGCCTGGCGATCGACGAACGGCCGGAACCAGTCTTCGCCGGGATCGCGATAGGCCCACCAGTCCGCGGCCTTCAGGCGCGTCGAGTCGTCGGTCCAGGGAGTCCGGCCGGCCGCATCACGGCAGAAATATCCCTGTACGGCATAGTTCTTCGGAGCCCACTGCACGTGCAGCGTGACCTCCTCGTACTGCGTCGCGCGCCGCTTCGCCGGGGCGAAGTAGCGGAAGGCGACGTGCTTGCCCGGTGTGCGGGGATTGGCCGACATGCTTGTTCTCCGATCGCGCGATGGCCCGCTTTCTCAGTTGCCCGCGCCTCGCGCCAGGTCGACCGCCCGGTGAATCTGGACCAGCACGCCGCTGTCCCGCATCGCGAACTTGTTCGGATAGCTCGCCAGCGCGGTCCAGACGTCGCCGGTCGCCGGATCGATCGAAATGTTGCGTCCGTACGAAAGGTAGGAGGGCAGCCGGAAGGTGGTGAAGCGCCCGGTTCCCGGATCCAGCGCGTAGATCGCATTGCCGCCGTCGCCGGTCACCCAGACCCGATCCGACCCGCGGTCGTAACGGGCCTGGTACGGGAAGGTGTCGCTGTCGGGGAGCGCGAATTCGGTGAGCGTCCGGGTGCGCGTGTTGTACCGGGCCAGCGTGCCGTAGCCCGTGACCGGGAACCACAGGTTGTCGTCGCCATCGATGGTCATCCGGTGCGGGCCGCTGTCCGGCCGCTGCATCGGCCATTCCTCGCCTTTTCCGGTCTCCGGGTCGACCAAGCCCATCTTGTTGTTGCTGTACTTCGTGTACCAGACCGTGCCTTTCGAATCGACGGCGATCCCATACGGCTTGTCGCTCGCCTCGCCGGGCAGCGGGATTTCCTTGAATCGCCCGGCTGAGGGATCGAGAAGGGCGAAGCGGTTGCCGCTGAACAGGGAAACGATCAGGCGGCCCTTCGCATCCTTCTTCACGATGCCGTCCGGATCCAGCGCAAACGAGTGCACCTGGGTTCCGGCAGACAGTCCTTCGTACAGGCGCCATTCCTCCTTGCGGGTATCGAAGCGCGCGACCTTGTCCGCCAGCTGCAAGGTGATCCAGAGATATCCGTCGCGATCGAAACTGAGGGTATGCATGCCCGCACCCTTGACCGGCGCGGGATACACGGTTCGGATCCCCGTGCGGGGATTGACCATGATCAGCTTGTCGTTCAGGTAGTCGCCGGCGTAGACGCATCCCGTCGAGGGATCGATGACCGCGTCGTGCACCAGGCTCTCCGCGCTGCCGACGAAATACTCGGTGACGCGCGCGCCGGTGGCGACGTTGGCGGCAGGGGCGAACGGATCGAAGGGCGCGATTCTCTCGCCGTAGTGCTGCCCCGCGAGCCATCCGGCCAGCGTCGCCTCGTCGGCGCCCACCAGCATGCTGTAGGCGTCCTGCTGCATGCGCATCAGGTGGATCGCCGCCTGCCATCCGTCACGGTCGCGAGGAATGTGCGTCGGCACCGACGCCGGGTCGTGGCAGATCGTGCAGGAGATGATGAACTTCGCCTTGGCGGGCTCGTTCGCGAGCGCACCGAGCCAGGCGCTGCCCGGCGTCGACAGGTGCTGGCCGTCGTCGGGCTTGAGCGCGAGGGATGCGGTGGCGTCGTGTCCGTCGAACTCGACGTCGGATCGCACTCCGTCGGAAAAACCGCTCGAACGCGCCCGAAGATCATAGGTTCCCGGAGCAAGGCCTTCGATCCGGAACGTTCCGGAGGATGCGCTCAGCACGGTCACCGCCTTTTGCTCGGCCCGGTTGCGGGCCGTCACGAAGACGTGGGCGCGCGGTTGTCCGGCGGGATCGACAACCGTGCCGCTGAGGGTGCCGGCATGGCCAGTGGTGGCCCATGGCAGAAGCGCCGCCGCAGTGAGCATGCGCAGCGCAGGAACGAGGTTCATCGGGAGGCTCCCCGCGACTTTCCGTTGCCTAAATGCTGGCACGGGTCGGCGGCCGGGTCTTGCCCAGGAGTGCTCCGGCGATTGCCTCTGGCTTCACTGACCCGCGGCACCTGGGCGCCGCACCGTCGACTGCAGGCCCGGCGCCCGGCTGATCCGCAGGCTCAGGCCGGCTTGCGATTCGAGGCGGCCGTGGGCTTTTCGCGCGGAACGGCGCGGTGCAGGCGGCGTTACTTCAATTTGAGTGTGACGATGAACCCGTCAGGGAATTTCTGGTTGCCGATGTGGTAGTCGCCGTTGATGTCCGAGATCACCAACATGCCAGCGATGAAGGCGACTCCGACGGGATTCCTGAATCCCGAGGCCACCAGCACCAGCCTGCCGTCGGCATCGATCCGGTAGACCTTGCCATCGCTCGGTATCGGCTCGGTCGCTTCGACGTCGTTGTCCCATTCGCCGGCGTCGGTGATGAAGATCTGGCCGCCGTACGCGCCGAAGCCTTTCGGCGCGTAAGCCATCACGCCCGGCTCGTGCAGGCCACCGGCCAGCAGTTCGCCGGCCACCGTTCCATCGGGCGCCAGCTTCAGGATGCGCCCGCCGTCGGGCCGGGTCTTGTTTCGGTTCTCCGGCATCGGCGCCGCCACGCCCAGCAGCATCGTCCTGCCGTCCGGCGTGAAGGCGATCGCGCGCGGCGAACCCCACTTTTGCAGGTCGATGGTCACCCACGGCTTGCATTTGCCGTCGGGCGTCACCTGGTAGATCGTGTGATTGCTGGCCGCCGTCACCCACAGCCTGCCGCCGAAGGGGCTGCCCTCCGGGCCGAAACGTGCGAAGAATCCACCGGCGCCGGGCTCGTGGCTGTCGCTTTCCGGCAGGTAGCAGATCAGCGTGTCGCGGCCGGTGGCCGGGTCGATGCGCGTGATGGCGTCTGGAAGTTCCCAGCCGCCGGCCTTTTCCGGCTTGGCGAACGCGACCGTGTACAGCTGCCCGGCATAAGGCCCGAAGCTTTTCGGCGCCATGTCGAGCGAGATCGGCGAATGCTGCTTCGGCAGCGCCAGCGGCGCCACCTGGCCGTCCAAGGTCACCTTCCAGATCGCGCCGCTCTTGGCATCGTCCGCGACCCACAGCGTGTGATCGTCGGCGATGAACATGTCGAACGGATCGAACAGCTCGCGCCGGGTCGACACCAGCACGGACCAGCTGAAGCCGGCGGCGGTCTCGATGGCCGGCATCGCGAACACCTTCTCGATGGTGCGTTGCTGCACCACCAGCGGCAGTTCGCCCCATTGTTCGGCCTTCTCGTCTTCCGCCGCGAGGGCGGTGGCCGCAGCACCCGCCAGGGCGACCGACGCCGCCAGGGCACCCAGCATGCAGTTGCGCATCTTCATGTCGTAACTCCGTCGATCATTCGCGGGACTCCATCAGGAGTGTTTCGAACGCGGTTGGCCTGGCTCGCCTCTGCCGCGCCGCGCAAGCGGCGAGCGGGTCAGAGCCGCTTTCATGGGCCGTGCATCGTCGCATGCATCGAGGCAGCGCGCGCGCACCGCGGCCGATATACTGCGACCGCGATATGCAGCCGTGCCGTTCGCGTGCCGCGAGCCGGCGGCGGCGGCAACCGGAGTCGACCAGCGTGAAGAAGAGCCGAGCGGCCAAGCCCAAAGCGCGCAGCGAACTGGCCAGCATCGCAACCCGCAACGTCATCGATTCGCGGCGCCTGTTCTATTTCTTCCACGTCGCGCGCATGCGCACCTTCAGCGCCGCCGAAGCCGTGCTGGACGTCGCGCAGCCGGCCATCAGCCGCCAGATCCAGCAGCTCGAAGCCGAGCTCGGCGTGCAGCTGCTGGAGCGCACCGGGCGCGGCGTGTCGCTGACGCAGGCCGGCGGAATCCTGTACCGGCAGGCGGCCGTGATCCTCGACCAGATGTCGGAGACGCTGGAGGAAATCGAGCGTTCGCGCCGGCGCCCGGTGCGACAGGTCAGCATCGCCGCCTCGGCCGGGGTCATGGCCCTGTACATGCCGCACATCATCCGCCGCTTCATCGCGGCGTTTCCGGAGGTGCAGCTGACGGCGATCCAGGCGTCCACCGGCGAGGTGTACGACCATCTCGCCGCCGGCCAGGTCGACGTGGCGATCATCCTGCATGCGCCCAACACGCAGAAGCTCAGCCTGCAGCAGCTCAACATCGAGCCGCTGCTGCTGGTGGCTTCGCGCGCGCACCCGGTCGCCAGCCAGGATTTCGTCTCGCGCGAATCGCTGGCGCAGCTCGACCTGGTGCTGCCGGCGGCGGTGCACGGCATGCGCCACCTGCTCGAGCAGTACTTCGCCGCCGGCGGCATCGACCTCGCGCCCAGACTGTACGTGGACAGCGTGCCGCTGATCAAGGCGATCGTCGCCGAGGGCAAATGCTGCGGTTTTCTGCCGAAGTCGAACTGCGATACCGACCTTGATCCGGCCGAATTCGTCGCACTGCCGTTGAAGCCGGCGCTGACGCGCACGCTGCACGTCGCGTGCCTGCGCGACCGCGCCGACGATGCGCTTGTCAAAGCGCTGATGCGCGATGTGATGACGGTGTTTCGCGATCACGCCGGCGGTGCGGCACCGGGACCGGAGGTCGCTGCGCCGGCCAGGGCGCGCAAGCCGCGCGCCGCGCGTGTCGCGGGCGCCGCCTGAACCGGTTCTACCAGACGGGGTAGCCGGCATCGGCGGCAGCCTTCAGGGCCTGCTCGGGCTCCAGGCTGGCGCCCTGCTCGTCGACATAGTGGATGTCGAACGCGCCGTCGGCGACCACGAAGACGATGCACTCGCCCTTCATCGAGCAGCGGAAGCGATGGTTGTGGCGGGTGGGCAGCCCCGAGTAGGCGCCGATCGGCATCGTGAGAGCCGGTTCGCCCTTCATCTGCATCTGCGCCTCGCCTTTCACGATCACGATTTCCTCGGTCGGCGTGTGCCAGTGATAGGGCACGACGCATCCGCCCGCCATTTTGATCAGGAACGAAGCTGCCTGCTTGCCTGGATCGCCATGCAGGCCCGTCATTTGCAGGCAGGCCGGGGTGCCGGGCGCCGGCATGAAGGGTGCATCGTCGGGGCGCAGAAACACCAGCGCGTGCGGTTCCGGCGCGGGCGCCGCTTCGGTACGCTGTGCCGGTGCGGTGGCGGCCGGGTCGGCAGCCAGTGCCGGGGCAGCCTGCGACGCGGCTCCCAGCAGCAGGCAGGCCGCGGCGAGCGGACGGTGGAGGCAGATTGCGATGCGGTTCAGGACGGTCAGCCTTGCGCGCGCAGTGGTCATCGAGGCCTTTCGGAGCGGGGACTCCATGCTATATTGGCATTTCAGAAATGCCTTTAATGTATCACAACGCCGCCTCGCCGCCGCGCCGGTCGTGAGCGCCGGGGCAGGTGTTGGCCACTGCGGCGTCTGCAGCGCCAGGTTCGAATTCCGATGATTCCGGCCGCCAGCCTCCCTTCCAAAAGCTCGCCGGGCCTCGCCCTGCTGGACGGCATCCGCGTCCTCGACCTGACCACTTCGATCGCCGGGCCGTACGCCACTCAACTGCTGGCCGACCTCGGCGCCACCGTGCTGAAGATCGAAAAGCCCGGTTCCGGCGACGACTGCCGGGCCTGGGGCCCGCCGTTCCTGGACGGCGAGTCGCTCTGGTTCCTCAGCGTCAACCGCAACAAGCTCAGCGCCACGCTGGACCTGGGCAGCGAGCGCGGCCACGAACTGCTGCAAGCGCTGCTGGCGCGCACCGACGTGATCGTGCTGAACCTGCCGGCGCGCGCGCAGGCCAGGCTCAAGGTCGACTTCGACACGCTCAGCCGCGGCAGGCCGGCCCTGGTCCACGTGTCGATCACCGGCTTCGGCCTGGATGGCGACCGTGCCGACACGCCCTGCTATGACCTGATCGCCGAAGGCTATTCCGGCGTGATGGACCTGACCGGCGAGCCAGACGGGGCGCCCCAGAAGGTCGGCACTCCGGCCGCCGACATGCTGGCCGGGCAGGACGCCGCCATGGCGGTGCTCGCCGCGCTGTTCCGCCGCCAGAAGGACGGCGGCGGCTGCCGCATCGACATCTCGATGGTCGAGAGCATGACGCGCTTCGTGTCGCCGCGCGTGCTGCCTTACCTCGGATCGGGCGTCGTACCGCGCCGCAGCGGCGGCCGCGACAGCGTGATCGCCATCTACCAGGTGTTCGAAACCGCCGACGCGCCGATGACGCTCGGCCTGGGCAACGACGCGATCTGGCAGCGCTTCTGGACCGCCGTGGGCCAGCCCGAGCGCGGCCGCGCGGCCGAACATGACAGCAATGCCAGGCGGCGCGAACATCGCGCCCGCATCGTCGCCGACATCGCGCAGCTGCTGGCGCAGCAGCCGCGCGCGCACTGGCTGCAGTTGTTCGCGCAGGCGCGCGTGCCGGCCGGCCCGATCAACCGGATCGACGAACTGGCGCAAGATCCGGAGCTGTGGCGGCGCGGCCTGCTCTATGCGGCCGAGCGCGACGGGCACGCGGTGCCGCAGGTCGGCCTGGGCATCCAGTTCGACGGCCGCTCTGAAGGCTGCCGCCGCCTGCCGCCGAAGCTGGGCCAGGACAATGGCGAGGTCTACGGCGGCTGGCTCGGCCTGTCGGACGCGCAAATCGCGCACCTGCGCGAACGCAACATCATCTGATCCGGAAGGGGCGGGCACCATGGCATTCGAGGAAATCCTTTACTCCGAAGACGGGCCGATCGCCAAGATCACGCTGAACCGCCCTCACGACGGCAACATGTTCACCGGGCGCATGTGCCACGAGATACGCGATTGCATCGAAGGCATCCGGCGCGAGACGCGCACGCGCGTGGTGGTGCTGACCGGCGCCGGCGACCGCTTCTTCTGCATCGGCGGACGCAAGGAGGGCCTGCCGGACACGACGCTGTATCCCGGCATGCTGCCCACGCTCGAGATGTACGAGGCCATCGACAAGCTGCAAAAGCCGGTGGTGGCCTCGATCAACGGTTTCGCCGTGGGCGGCGGCAACGTGCTGCAGATGGTGTGCGACGTCACCATTGCCAAGCAAAGCGCGGTGTTCCGCCAGGTCGGCCCGATGATGGGCAGCTTCGATGCGGGCTATGGCACCTGGTACCTGGAGGACCTGGTCGGCAAGAAGCGCGCCAAGGACATCTGGTACCGCAACCCGAAGATGAGCGCGGACCACGCGTTGCAGATCGGCCTGATCAACAAGGTGGTGCCCGATGCCGACCTGGCCGCCGAAACGCGCCAGTATGCGATGGAAATCGCCGAGCGCGGCTCCTTCGCGCTGGCCTCGATCAAGGCGGCCTTCAACGCGCGCCATGGGGGGGTGGGCGGACTGTCGCGGCTGTCGCACGACCTGCTGCTGCGAACCTACCTGCAGTCCGAGGAGCACGACGAACTGGCCAAGGCGTTCGCCGAGAAGCGGCCGCCCGACACCGACCGCTTCGGGCACTGACGCGGCCGGGTCGCGGGCGATGCATTCCGCTTGGTATCCCGCTTTGCATCTCGCGCCTGAGTGCGCCGTCGACTCGCGCCTGTCTGGCGGACCGGGAGGACGTTCATGGGCCGGCTGCTGACCCTGCACGACCCGGCGACGGCGCGCGCCTGGTATGCGTCCGGCGTCTGGTGCGGCGACACGCTGTACGGCCTGCTGTCGCGCCACGCGCGCGAGCGTCCGGCCGCCTTCGCGCTGGGCGATCCGGGCCGGCGCCTGACCTGGGCCGAACTGCTCGTGCTGGTGGACCGCGTCGCCGCGTCGCTGCACGCGGCAGGCCTGGTCCGGGGTGACCGGGTGTCGGTGTGGCTGCCGAACCGGATCGAGGCGGTTGCCGTGCTGCTGGCCTGCGCGCGCAACGGCTACGTGTGCAACCCGTCGCTGCACCAGAACTACACGGTCGAGGAGATCGCCGGCCTGCTCGCCAGCATCCAGTGCAAGGCACTGTTCGCGCAGGTCGGCTACGGCGCCGATGCCGGCCGCGCCGACGTGTTCGCGAGCGCGTGCAGCCTGCCCGGCATGAAGCGCGTGTTTGCGCTGCAAGCGCGCTTCGGGACGGCGCCGTCGTCCATGGCGCCTGCGGCGGCGCTGGCCGCCGTGCTGCCTGAAGGAACCCACGCCTTCCCCCTGGAAAGCGCGGCAGCGGCTGCGCCGGCAACGCTGCCGCCGCCGGACGACGATCCGGACAAGGTGGTCTACCTCGCCTTCACGTCCGGCACCACCGGCACGCCGAAGGGCGTCATGCACAGCGACAACACGCTGCTGGCCAACGCGCGCGCGATGGTGGCCGACTGGCGCCAGGATCAATCGATGGTGCTGCTGAGCCTGAGCCCGTTCAGCCATCACATCTTCACGGTCGCGCTGAACCAGACCCTGGTGTCCGGTGGCGAGCTCGCGATGCACGACCCGGTGGCCGGCATTTCCGCGCTGGATCGCATCGAGCAGAGCGGTGCCACCTACGTGATGGGCGTGCCGACGCACGCGATCGACCTGCTGGCCACGCTGCAGCTGCGCCGCCAGTCGACGCTGGGCCGCGTGAAGACCTTCTACATGGCCGGCTCGCCGATCCCGACCGAGGTGGCGAGCCGCCTGCTGCAGCTCGGCGCCACGCCGCAGAATGTCTACGGCATGACCGAAAACGGCTCGCACCAGTACACCCTGCCCACTGATGACGTGAAGACCATCACCAGCACTTGCGGCCGCGCCTGCAAGGGCTACGAGATCCGGCTGTGGCGCCAGGACGACCCGGATCTGGAGGTCGCGCACGGCGAAGTGGGCGAGATCGGCGGCCGCGGCGGCGTGCTGATGCTGGGCTATTTCGGCAACCAGGCCGCCACCGAGAAGTCGTTCAACGCCGGCGGCTGGTTCCTCAGCGGCGACCTGGGCCGCTTCGACCAGGCGGGCAACCTGCAGATTGTCGGGCGCGCCAAGGACCTGGTGATCCGCGGCGGCCATAACATCCACCCGGCTCGCATCGAGGAGCTGGCCCACCGCCATCCCGGCGTGCAGAAGGCGGCGGCCTTCGGCGTTGCCGACGAACGCCTGGGCGAACGGGTGTGCCTGGCGATCATCGCCGGTCGCGAGGGAGCGCCGGCGGCCGACGAACTGCTGCGGCACCTGGACCAGGCCGGGCTGTCGAAGTTCGACATGCCGGAGTTCTTCGCCGTGGTCGAGTCGTTTCCGCTGACGGCCAGCGGCAAGATACTGAAGCGTGAGCTGGTGAACTGGGTCAAGGCCGGCCGCATCCGGCCCGAGCCGGTGCGTTGGGGCGCCGGGCCAGCGGCAGCGAAGGAGCGGGGCTGACATGGGAGTCTTGCTGCAGTACACGGACGAATTCGCCGTGCTGACGATCGACCGGCCCGAGGCGCTCAACGCGCTGAGCTTTTCGCTGATTCGGGACATCGGCGCCGCGATCGACCAGGTGGCGACCTCCAGCGCGCGCGTGCTGATCGTCACCGGCGCCGGAACCAAGGCCTTCTGCGCCGGCGCCGACATCAAGGAACTGACCGACCGGCCGCTGCAGGAGCAGAAGCGCGGCGCCGAACTCGGGCAGGCTGCCTTCGCCCGGCTCGATCGGCTGCCGCAGGCGTCGATCGCGCTGGTCAACGGCCACGCGCTCGGCGGCGGGGCCGAGCTGGCGCTCGCCTGCACGTTCCGGCTGGCGGCGCCAAACGCCTCGATCGGCCTGCCGGAGATCAAGCTGGGCCTGATTCCCGGCTACGGCGGCACGCAGCGGCTGCCGCGCCTGATCGGCGAGGCGCGCGCGCTGGAGATGATCATGACCGGCCGCAGCGTCAAGGCCGAGGAAGCCTTGCGCATCGGCCTGGTGAACCGGCTGGTCGAGCCGCCCCTGCTGGACGCGGCGTTCGCGTTCGCGCGCGAGTTCTGCGGCCACGGGATGCTCGCGCAGCAGTTCGCGCGCCAGGCGGTGCAGCGTGCCGCCCGCTCGTCGCTGGAAGACGGGTTGCGTGCCGAAGCCGACCTGTCGACGCTGGCCTATCGCACCGCCGATGCCGAGGAGGGCATGCGCGCCTTCCTCGAAAAGCGCAAGCCCCACTTCGGCGACCGCTAGACCGATCGACCGACAGGCAGCGCGCATGAAATCCAAAGTCGCAGCCAACGAAGGCGCCATCGCCCAGGACGCCGGCTCCAAGGATGCCAGCAAGAGAACGTCGATCACCCGCGGTTCGATCCTGGTCACGGGAGCCTCGCGGGGCATCGGCGCCGCGATCGCCGAGGCGCTGGCCGAGGCGGGTTACCAGGTCGGCTGCGTATCGCGCTCGGGAGACCTGCCGGCTCGGCCCGGCGCTTCGGCGATCGCCCGCAGCCGCTGGGTTGCGCTGAAGGCCGATGTCACCGATGCCGCCCAGCTGCGCGCGACCTTCGACGCCTTCGCCGCCCAGGCCGGCCCGGCGGGGTCGCTGGTCGGCCTGGTCAACAACGCCGGCGTGCATGCCGACGCGCCCTCGGCCGAGCTGCCGCGCGAACAGTGGGACCGGGTCATGGACACCAACGCCTGGTCGGTCATCGCCGGGTGCCAGGCCGCCTATCCTCACCTGGCGGCGGCAGGCGGGGCCCTGATCGTCAACATCGGCTCTTTCTTCGACAAGATCGGCGTCAAACGCAACCTTGCCTACTGCACCTCCAAGGCGGCGGTGGGCGCGATCACGCGCGTGCTCGCGGTCGAATGGGCCGGCAAGAAGATCCGGGTCATCGACGTCGCGCCCGGCTACATCGCCACCGACCTGAATCGCGACTCGATGTCGGCCGGGCCGCTGCGCGAGTACCTGGAAAAGCGCATTCCGGGACGCGTCCCCGGGACCTCGGAGGACGTCGGCCGTTTCGTGGCGGCCCTGTTCACGGTCGGCTCGCCGTTCCTGACAGGCGAGACGATCTACATCGACGGCGCCCAGGGCGTCGCCCACTGACGGTGGATATGCATTCGAAGCCCCTCACTCCCGGCCCTTCTCCCGCTTCGCGGGAGAAGGGCCGGGAGTGAGGGTCGCAAGGCCGGAAGGAGAATCTTGAGTTCCCATGAACGTGTTTGAGCGGCTCGACGATCGCCTGCGGCTGGACGACAGCGAGCGCATGCTGCTGGACAGCGTGCGCGCGGTCGCGGCCGAGGTGCTGATGAAGAACGCCGGCCCGGCCGACCGCGACGGACGCTTTCCCTGGGACAGCGTGAAGGCGCTCAATGCGCTCGGCCTGAACGGCATCTTCGTGCCCGAGGCCTACGGCGGATCGCCGCTGTCCTACACCTGCTACCTGGCCTGCGTGCGCGAGATCTCGCGCGCCTGCGCCTCCACCGGCATCATCTGGGCCACCAACTTCCACTCGATCAAGCCGCTGGTCGAGTTCGGCAGCGAAGAACAGAAGGCGCGCCTGCTGCCGCGCATCGCGGCGGGCGGCCTGGGCGCCCTCGCGATCACCGAGCCGGACGCCGGCTCGGACGCCACCGGCATGAAGACGCGTTTTCGCGCCGAGGCCGATTCGATCATCGTCGACGGCGGCAAGACCTTCATCACCAACGGCGACGTGGCCGACCTGTACCTGCTGTTCGGCAAGTGGGACGGCATCGACGATCCGAAGGCGGCGATCTCGGTGCTGGTGCTGGAAAAGGACACGCCGGGCCTGAAGGTGCTGCGCATCGAAGACAAGCTGGGAATGCGCGGCTCCAGCACCGCGGCGCTGGCGTTCGAGCGCTGCCGGGTGCCGCGCGCCAACCTGCTCGGCCGGCCCGGCGACGGCCTGCGGATCCTGTTCGCCTCGCTGAATCGTTCGCGCCCGAGCATCGCCGCGCACGCGCTCGGCATCGCCCGCGCCGCCTTCGACGATTCGGTGGACTACATCAACGAGCGCCGGCAGTCGGGACGGCGCATCATCGAGTTTCAGGGCATCCAGTTCATGCTGGCCGACCTGGCTTCGGAATTGCTGCTGTGCGAGTCGTACTTGTGGAGCCTGGCCGCGGCGGTCGACGCCGGCCTGGCCGACTTCGGCGTCGAGGCCTCGATCCTGAAGATGCGCGCCAGCGACCTGGCGATGCGGGTCACCACCGACGCCGTGCAGTTCCTCGGCGGCTACGGCTATTGCAAGGACCTGCGCGTCGAGCGCCTGATGCGAGACGCCAAGATCACGCAGATCTGGGAAGGCACCAACCAGGTCCATCGGCAGTTGATAGGGCGCAGTTTCCTGCGCAAGACGGAGAAGGAATCATGAGCACGATCCAGACGGTCGGCATTGCCGGATGCGGCACCATGGGCGCCGGCATCGCCATCGTGGCGGCGCGGGCCGGTTTTCGCACGCTCGTCTACGACACGCGCGGCGCCGCGCTGGACGACGCGCGGCGCCAGACCGAAGCCTTCCTGCGCAAATCGGTCGAGCGCGGCAAGCTGGCGCCGCAGCAGATGGACGAGGTGCTGGGGCGCCTGACCGGCACCACGCACATCGGCGACTTCGCGGCCTGCGACGTCGTGATCGAGGCGGTCTACGAGGACCTGGCCGTCAAGCACGCCCTGTTCGCGCAGCTGCACCCGATGTGTTCCGAGGCGACCATCTTCGCGTCGAACACCTCGACCATCTCGATCACCGAGATCGCCGGCGGCTCGGGCCGCGCCGACCGCTTCGTCGGCATGCACTTCTGCCTGCCGGCCCAGCTGATGAAGCTGGTCGAGATGTCGCCGGGACTGAACACCAGCGACCAGACCTGGGAGCGCGCCTGGCGCTTCTGCGAGGCGCTCGGCCAGTCGCCGGTGAAGACCCAGGACACGCCCGGCTTCATCCTGAACTACTTCCTGATCCCGTTCCACAACGATGCGATCCGGCTGGTGGAGCAGGACGTGGCAGAGCCGGCCGATATCGACAAGGCGATCAAGGCGGCGCTGGGCTACCCGATGGGCCCGATGGAACTGCTGGACCTGGTCGGCATGGATACGCAGCGGCTGCTGTGCGAGGCGATGCACGGTCTCACGTTCGAGCCGCGCGCCAGCTGCCCGCCGCTGGTCAAGCGCATGATCGCCGCCGGGCACCTGGGCAAGAAGTCCGGCCGCGGTTTTCATCGCTATGGCGACACCAAGATGTTCGGAGCGTAGAAATCGATGACCCGCTATCGCATCATCGACACCGGCGCCAGCCGGTCCTTCCCGGCGCGGCACGCGTTGCATGAGGCCGCAGTGTCTGGCGC
>Ga0209698_10002589_pt1 | contig 20416 bp, 22 predicted proteins | sample LitLauG_LLR_2012_FD_187203 | JGI IMG/M metagenome (GOLD analysis project Ga0209698, IMG submission 187203) | Freshwater sediment microbial communities from Pennsylvania, USA - Little Laurel Run_MetaG_LLR_2012 (SPAdes) (version 2) | ecosystem: Environmental > Aquatic > Freshwater > Creek >...
TCGCCCGTCAATGCCACCCAGGATTCGCGAATTGGTGGATTTAGCTTCGGCGCTCCCGCCGGAGCTTGCCTCAACCGTACTGATCCGGATTTCGGGCGCGTCTGAGGTTACCGATCAAGACGAACGTATTGATCTGGTGGAAAGGGCCTTCGTTGCGGCAGGAAGGGCCCAGTACCCGCTACAAGTGCGAAGCGTGGCAATCCGCCCTCCGTTCCCTACGAGAGGCATTCTGCTCGCTTCCGCCCTCCGCCTCCGCGTGGACCGAGTCTCGTTGCAGTCGAGGGCCGTTCAACGGATGATTTCGCTCGATCCACTGCGGGCCCGCGAAATGTTCGGGTCGATTCACCTTGATGTGCCCAGGGGCGCCTGCTCCTCTGACACGGTGCCCGAGCCCAAGCAGTATTTCGAAACCGCAAGCGCGCTGCTGCGGGGCGCATTTTCCGGAGACGATCGAGAGGTCCGTGAGAGGAACCTCATTGCCCGGGCAATTGTGGGGCGGCTGTCCTCTCCGGTAGAGTTGGCCCCGGCCGCTCTGATGATTTCTTCTTTAGATGCTCCCGCCGCGGAGCGTAGCGATTTGATCTACGCTTTTGCGCTGGCGATGGAGAAGATGGCCGGAGACGATTCGTCTTTTTCCGCGACTCTGAATGCAGTCAGCGACGCCATCCAAAAGAACCTGGCACCGCTGGCGGGTGGCGCCGCGAAGGTTGTGCTCGAGAAGTCATTTCGCTTGTACCTGGTTCGGAATTTCTCGGGGACTCGTTGCGCCCAGAACGCCGCAGTTCCATTTCCGGCCCAGATGGATGCCCTGCACTTCACAGAAGAAGAAGCGTCCCCGGCAAAGGTGGAACCGGCGACTGCGCCGGAGCCAGTGTTTGCTCATTTTGGAGAGATCATGGCCCGGGTGGAAAAGCTATTTCCTGGGGAGACGTATGCCAACAGGGGCAAGGTAACAACGCAGCTTGAAAAGAACGATTGGCTTGCCGCGTTCAAGGAGTGGATGGATTACCTGAACGCCATGTCGCCTGGACCGTCGCAGACGGATGGAGAATTGCAGATCGAGAAGCTGTATTGCCTGTCCTCGGTTTTGGGAGTGGTTCCCCAGGAGATCGACAAGGGGCCGGTATTGCGGCAGTATTTTGGCGTGCTTACGCAGTCTCCCTTGCATGACGAAAGCTGGGCGCAGTGGTATGATCGCGCCTTGACTTTCGCCAAGTCGGGTCCGGCCGCAATGCGCATGATGGAGGAGTCCGGAAGCCGCGATGCGGCGGTAATCGCGAAGATGGAAGCAATTACGCCGGAGCAGCCCTGACGCTTATGGCAACTCAGTCCTTCGGCACCAGCACGAAGCGGTCGATGGCGATCTTGGCGCTCCGGTCCGCTCTGGGATGCCTGCGCGGGAAACGGATGGCCAGTTCGTCGAAGCGCGTAATCGATGGATGCGGCGGGATGGGGAACGTCAGCGTCTCCTTCACCGGGGCAGCATTGGAGCCCTCCGGCACCGACTCCACCGGCGCGCGGCCCAGCGACTGCGACCCCTGTTCGCCTTCGCGGGTATCGATCAGCACCAGTTCGAGATCCACCGTGTCCCGGAACGGGTCCGCGTTGCGAATCTCGATACGAATGGCGCTGCAGCATTCCAGGTTTAGTAGCTTGCCGAGGTTCTGATGAGCCTCCATGAACAGCATGCGCCGGTCCGGCGCGCGAAACACCATGTTTACGGGCGTGCCGTGCGTCACGAAGGAACTCGGCGGCGGCTGATGGTCCGGAAATTTGAAAAACCAATATGCCCCGTAGAAGGGAATCGAAACCGGATTGGGATGCTTCGGATCGAACAGGTTCGCGGTCATGGACGGCAAAGGAGGCACCAGCGTCGTGATCGGCTCGGGCTCCGTCAGCAGGATCACGCCGGAGTGGTCGCCCCCGCCGCGGTCGATGGCGTCGGGTGACTTCGTGCCCGCGGCCGCGCCCCTGTTGGCGGCGTCGGCGGAGGGCGTGTCGGAATTGCCGCCGCCCAGCAGCGCAAAAATCAGCCGCAGCAATCCGCCGAGCAGCATCAGCGTGATCAGCGCGTCGCGCAACCGGCGCTTGGTCCGGGGGCGCATGCCTCCGCCCGCCGCCTGAACGCCGGTGACGACACAAATGCCCGCCGTGATCAGAAAAAGCTCCGCCACTGCCGGATGATTCAAGTATCCGGCCAGCAGCGCCACTTGCAGCGAGCACGAGGCTACGAACGCTCTGGTGAAGGAGGTCACGCTTCCCTTACTGATACCGCCGCGAGGCGGAAAGTTCCCGCCGCGCTAAAGTAATAAAGTGAAGATTCGCGTGGCAATCGGACTAATCGTGGCCCTGGCGGCGTCTTACGCGGCGGATTTCGCAGTGGCGAAGAGCAGGCCGCTGGGTTTGTTCGTGGTGCAGCCTTTTTACGCGATTCATCAGAAAAACGGCAAAATCGAGTTCGACTACGGAGTGGCTCCGGAGACGCAAAGCTGCGTCGCGTCGGCGCTGCCTCATTTTGGATACACGCCGTGCTGGTATCTAAGCGGTCACCGGACGCGGAAGATAGAGATTTGACCGGATGCTGCAGTCCAAGGACAGATCGGTTGTCGCGGGGGCGTTGGTCCTTTTTGTATTGGTCCCGCTGGCACTCTTCGCGATGCTTCTCTACTACGGTTCGTTATGGGAGGTGCGGGGAGGACACGCTCCGCTCGCAGCAACCAACCTTCAGACGCTCGAAGAGATGTGCGATGCCGCGACTTCCGAAACCGCACGTGAGCGGCAAACGCTTTCCGTCGGAACAAGGTGCAAGGTAATCGGGACCCGCCCTTGCGCCGGCTTCGGTAGCTTATACGCATCGCGAGTGAAGATACTCAGCGGTGGCAAAAGAGGCAAGCTGATGTGGCTGTGCTCCGATCACGTAATGCCCGTCCTCGGGCCTATGCCCTAAGCTCCTGCTCGGCGTAGTCTCATAGAAAATCAGCCGCCGATGGACAGGGATGAACGCCGATTCCGAATCTCTTATCTGCGTTCATCGGCGGCTAAATTGGCTGTTTTATACACCACTACCGGACGCTCCGCCGTGACGCTTACCATCAGCTTGCCGTCGCGCGCGGTCACCGGCACCTTCTCCCTTTGATCCGCGAACAGCGCGTAGCCGACCACGGTGCTCGCATCCCAGCCCGCCGGAATCGGGGCGCTGAAGGTCTTGGCTGCGTGCGAATAAAACGCCACGCGATCGTCGCCGATCGGACAGACCGTGTCCCCGTCGTGTGCTATCTCCACGCCTCCCACCGCGATGGAATATTGATCCGTCTTCCAGTCCAGATCGATGCGCGAGTTGCCCTCCAGGCCCATCACCACGCGGTCGCCGTCGCGCAGAAAGGTGTCGATGTTGCGATTCAGAATCTGCTGCCAGGGGACGAAAATGCCGTAGTAGAACGCAGTGAACGTGCGCTCCCAATCCTCACCACCGAGCGCCGGGATCACGCGGCCGTTGTAAAAGAACACTGAAAGTTCAGGATGGACTTTCCAGCGCTCGCCGCCCAGGGTCCAGATCGCGGACTTCCTGTAAATGGCCGCCGCCAGCGGAATGGCTTCACCTGCGTCGCTGCCGATTTCGTGATAACGCGCAGCGGACGGAGGATTCGCTGTGGCCGCCTGCGCGCCTCCGGTAAGCGCACGCACGCGCTGTGCGACCTTAGCCGCGTCCGCGCCGGGCTCGACCGTGTAGAACAGTGTCGCGCCGGAATCATGGCTGGGCGGCATGCGCGTGCGAACCAGCTTCGCTCCGTCCAGCCAATCGACGGTGCCGTTGCGATCCACGTCACCTGAAAAATCGATCCGGTTGAGCGGCCGTCCGCCGACCAGCTTGTTCTCCGCTTCGCCGCGCGTGCGCCAGATTTTCGTGGTGCCGAGCTTTGCCACGTGTTTCTCCACCGCAAGCTCCAGGGTATCGGCAGGTGTGAGCACTTCCTCCACCGCGACCACGCGATTCGCGCCTAACATTGCAATGGGCAGGGCAGAAACGATACGCCCATCGTTCGCCGATCTCAGCGCGACGAGAACGCCGCCGCCATCGCCATCGGCCAGCCATGCGCCCGCGTCCTGATCGGAGGCCTCCACCAAATCGGGCAGATCGACGCTGATCAGCTCAAAGCCGGTCTCTTCAAGCACCGCTTCCAAGGAAACTTCGAGCGTCGCGCCATTCAGGTCGTAGCGCAGCATGAAGGACGCCATCGGTGTGCCCTTTTCGCGCACGGTGAATTGGAAATCGGCGCGCGATTTCGTGGCCCGGATCACTTCGGGCCGCACCGCGTAGTGCGTGTAGCGAGCCGAGTGAGAGATGGTGACGCCGACCTCGCCCGAAGCGCCTCCACGGAGCGCGGCTTTCGCACCCAGCCGGTATTCGTCGGGAAGGCCTTTCAAGGGATCGAAGGCGATCTCAAGCTGCGAGGACTTGATGGTAAGCGGCGCCGCTGGCTTCGCGGCAAACGCCGCGGCGGCGGCCAGGATCAGTGCGGCAATCCTCACTAGTTCTACTGTAGCCCGGCGCGGGAAATCAGATCTTTGACTTTTCCGCAAGAGTCCGGCGCAGCAGGGGAAGCATCGCGAGGTCCTTTTCGCCGCCGAGTTGCTCCTTCAATGCGATGAGCGTGTCGAGGTTCAGCACACGGATGCGCACTCCTTCGGCAATCAGCATTTCAGTGGAGTTGGGCAGCAGTTCGTCATAGCCAAGGTCGTTGCCGATGGCGCCGAGCAAGTCGAGAGGGCCGAACCTCGTCATCAGGTTTTGATGCCCCGAAGACAGCAGTGCGGACTCAGACGGACGCAAGCGGCGTTCTGGCTGAAAACGGTAATAGGCTTCGAGCAACTGAAGCACAGGCATGAGGCGCGAAATATTCTCCGCCGTTCGCCGATGTACGACGTCTACGTCGAAGGTCTGCACAGGCGCGCCTTGAATCGCCGCGGACAATCCGCCGACGAGGATGAAATCCACGCCAGCCTGATGAATCGCGCCGAGCACTGCACCAAAATCAAACTCGATCATTCAGTTCTCGAATCGCGAGCACGCGGTTGATCTGATTCTGCAGAACTCGCAGCCGTTCGGCGGGCGTGAGCGACAGCATCCAGCGGATCAGCGTCACATCGATGCCGTCTTCGCTATATTCGCACCCGCATGGCGTCATGAGTACAGGATAGCTCCCGGCTTCAGCCGACGGTCTACGGGCCGTACGTCCGCGCGCTACTATGACGTTAGATGGCCGCACTCCTCCAGCGTGTTCTGCTTCTTTCGCTGACCGGAGTCATCTTCGGCCAGGCTCAAAACTGCTCCGTCAAGGCGCAATTGAGCGGCCCCGACGGTTCTCCGCTGGAATACGGCGTACTGGAGCTTAGAGCCAACGGCGCGGGCCACAGAGCGGCTGCCGACGCCTCGGGCCGAGTCCTGATTCCAGCGGTCTCGCCGGGGAAATACGAACTGTCGATCGAGGGCGGTGGATTCTTGAATCTCTCGCGCAGCATTGGGATCATTGGCGATACGGACCTCGGGTCGATCAAGCTGGAGAACGACCCTGATGTCATTCACGCAGGCAGCCTCACCATCTGTTGTGGCACTACGATCCCGCCCTCGACTGCTCCGGTTCGGACCCACCCGCCCCGCGTATTGCGCGGCGTGCTCGGGGCTCCCTCCGTGTTCAAAGGCCAGCAAGTGGAGGTGCAGGTTGCGTGCGCCGAAAAGCGGCCTGGAATGAACCAGCGGCCGCCTTGGAATGTCGCCCGGACTCCTTTGCACGAGGAGGGCTATTTTGAGCTTCCGGTTCCAGACTGCTTTGGCCCAGAATTGGCGCATCGGGAACTGCTGTTTTCGTTGAAAGATCAGCGAGGGAAGACGCTGGCGCTTCTGCTGCCACAAGCCAACCCGTCCGGATATTTCCAGTCGAGGTTGGGCATCCAGTTTTCGCCTAAGGCCTTCATTGAAGAGGATGCATCTCACGCCACGACGTTTTTCCCTGAGTTCACGGACAACCGCCCTTTGCGCGCTGAGCTGTCGGTTCGCCCGTCCAAGGATCACTTCTCGCCACGTGACACGATCCTCGTGAACTATCGCTTGAAGAACACTTCCGCGGAGGCTCTGTCGGTTCGTCGGCTGATGTCTGACGTCGTGTGGACCATCAAAGACAAGCAAGGCAAGCTCGTTCCGTTCCGTTTGGCGGGCGACCGGTTGGGGAACCTGGACGGAGAGCACGCGGGCCGGGTCGAATTTCTTTTTCCTGGGGAGAGCATCAGCGGCATGGTCAATGTCAGTTTCCGTTTCGATCTCGAGCACCCCGGCACCTATCAAGTGACTGCGCGGCTCGCCGTCGGGCGTCCGGAACTGCCGGGTGCGGAGCAAGTCGTCTCCGCCCCTGCCAAGTTTGCCGTCGATGCTAAGTAGCTCTCGTGGCGCACGCGCGTCGCGTGCCGCGTCGAGACTCCTCTCGACGCCTCCACCCATCGACCCAGCGGTCGATGCAGCACGCCGGGCGGCGCGCGCCACGACTTCAGCGAAGCAGCGGTGACAGGGTGCGTTTTGTGTACACTGGTGTCTTGCGAGCCACCTGCTTCCCGCTTCCGGTCGCCTTGTTTGCGGCCCTCGCCTTCGGTGCGTGGGCTGCTGCGCCTCAGGCAAAATCGACGCGTAAGTCCGCCGTCAGATCTACGGTAAGAGCCTCCGCCGCGAAGAAAAAGCCCTCGCCCGTGGTGCACCACTCACAACAGCAGCCCTCCACCGACCGTTACAAGGAAATTCAGCAGGCACTGGCCGAAAAAGGCTACTTCAAGGGTGAGCCTGACGGCAATTGGGGGCCTGCCTCCATCGACGCGCTGAAGCATTTTCAGCACGACCAGAAGCTGCTGGAGGACGGCAAAATCGGCTCGCTTTCGTTAATCGCACTCGGCCTCGGACCGAAGCGCGACGCAACAGATCAGCCGCAGAAAGCGGCGGAATCGGAACTCAAAATACCATGATTATCGGTGTACCCAAGGAAGTAAAAGATCACGAGGCGCGCGTCGGCCTGCTCCCGAGCGGAGCCAAGGCGCTCGTCGAGGCCGGACACAAAGTTCTGGCGCAGACCGGAGCGGGGCTCGGCAGCTCCCTCACCGACGAAGATTATCGCGAGGCGGGCGCGGAGATCGTCCCCACGGCGGAGGCCTTGTGGAAGGCCAGCGATCTGGTCGTGAAAGTGAAGGAGCCGCAGCCGTCGGAGTATCCGTACTTCCGCCCCGGCCTGATCCTGTTCACTTATCTGCACCTCGCGCCGCTGCCAGAGCTGACGGACGCGCTGGTGAAGGCGAAGGTCAGCGCGGTGGCGTATGAAACGATTCGCGAACCTGACAATTCGCTGCCGCTGCTCACGCCGATGAGCGAAGTCGCAGGGCGCATGGCCGTGCAGGTGGGCGCGCAGTATCTAGAAGCTCCCATGGGCGGACGCGGCATTCTGCTGGGCGGGGTGCCGGGCGTGGCTCCGGCGAACGTGGTGATCATCGGCGGGGGCGTGGTGGGCCACAACTCGGCGAAGATGGCCGTGGGCCTGGGCGCACACGTCACGATTATTGAGCGGAATCTGAACCGCCTGCGGGAGCTGGACGACATTTATTCCAGCCAGGTGGTGACGCTGGCGTCGAACGTGTACACGATTCGCGAGTCCTTGCGGCATGCGGATTTGGTGATTGGCGCGGTGCTGATCCCTGGGGCCAGCGCGCCCCGCCTTGTGCGGCGCGAGATGCTGCCGCTGATGAAAAAAGGCGCGGTGATGGTAGACGTGGCCATCGATCAGGGCGGATGCTTCGAAACGTCGCATGCGACTACGCACACCGATCCGATTTACTTTGTCGATGGCGTGCTCCACTATTGCGTGTCGAACATGCCCGCCGCGGTGCCGCATACCTCGACGTTCGCGCTGAACAACGCGACGGCTCCGTATTTGCTGGAGCTGGCAAATCGCGGATTGCTGGGCGCCTGCGCGCATTCCAACGCGATTAAAGAAGGTGTCAACACCTACGACGGGCACATCACTTACCAGGCCGTGGCCGAATCCCAGGGCAAACCATGGAAAGCGATGTAATTTCCCAAGCTGTTTTTGGGGCATTGGACCGGTTCGCGATCGAGCAGCCCAGTTGGGGCTTCGCCAACACCGGTACGCGCTTTGGGAAATTCGTGCAGGACGCCGCGGCGACGTCCACCGAGGAAAAGCTGGCCGACGCGGGGCAGGTCCATGCATTCACGGGATGCTGCCCTACGGTCGCGCTGCATGTGAAGTGGGACTTTCCGTGTGCAGACATTCGCGCGCTGGCGGCGAAATACGGCGTCGCGGTGGGGTCCATCAATCCCAACCTGTTTGAGGATCAGATTTATAAGCACGGGTCGCTGGGGAATCCGGATGCGGACGTCCGCGCCGAGTCTCTTAAGCATCTGCTCGATTCAGTCGCAATCGCTAAGGACGCGGGCAGCCGGGATTTGTCGTTGTGGTTCGCGGACGGATCGAATTTTCCCGGCACACAGAATATCCGCGCGCGGCGCAGATGGTTTGAAGAGGGCTTGAAAGCCATGCACGCGCGGCTTGCGCCGGATCAGCGGATGCTAGTCGAATACAAGCCCTTCGAGCCGGCGTTCTATCACACCGATATCGCCGATTGGGGCATGGCGTTGCTGTTGGCGAGGGCCGCGGGTCCGCAGGCGCGTGTTTTGGTGGATACCGGACATCACTATCAGGCCCAGAATATTGAGCAGATCGTCGCCTGGCTGCTCGCCGAGAACATGCTGGGTGGGTTCCACTTCAACGACCGCCGCTATGCCGACGACGACCTGACGCTGGGCTCGATCGATCCCTATCAGGTGTTCCGAATCTTCCATGAAATCCAGTGCTACGAATGGGAGACTGGAGTGCGTGCCGACATCGCCTACATGGTGGATCAGAGCCACAACCTGAAGCCGAAGATCGAGGAGATGATCCAGACCGCGATGGCTGCGCAGGAGCTGTACGCCAAAGCAGCTCTGGTGGATCAGAAAAAGCTCGCGACGTTGCAGGCGCGCGCCGAACTGATCGACGCCGAGGAGTGCCTGAAAGCGGCGTTCGCGATCGATGTGCGCCCGGCGATTACTGAGTGGCGCAAGTCCAAGGGTCTGGCGGCGAATCCTTTGTATGCGTTCCGGGAGAGCGGGTATCTGCAGCGTGCCGCGCGGGAACGGGGCGAGAGAAATCGGCGCAGCGTCTCGAGCTATGCGTAGTTCACGGTAAATGCACTACACGGTCGCGGCCTTGGCCCTTGGCCATGTACAACGCGCTATCGGCGACGCGGATCAAGGTGTCGGCCGACGGGTCCATGCCCGGACGCCAGGTGGTCGCGCCGAAGCTGCACGTCACCACGTGCGGACGGTCGTTGATCGACATTGGTTCGGACGCCAGTACGGCGCGCATACGTTCCCCCTGATTTTGGGTGCATGCAACGTCGCAGCCTGGCAGGATGATCAGAAATTCCTCGCCGCCGTAACGGCCCACTGCGTCGTAAGGACGGGTCACGGATTGCATGCGGCGGGCGAATTCGCGCAGTACGGCGTCGCCGGCGAAGTGGCCGTAGGTGTCGTTCACGCTCTTGAAGTGGTCCAGATCGGCGATCACCACGCCTACCGGACGATTTTCGCGGTTGCCGCGCGAAAGCTCACGCTGGAAAACATCGAGAATGGAGGAACGGTTCCAGACGCGCGTCAAAAAGTCCTTGGTCGCCTGTTCGCGCAGTTCCTCGCGGGCGGCTACCAGTTCGCGCTGCAGGTCGATGATGCGCGTGCCGGCGCGCAGGCGCACCTTCAACTCGTGCTGATCGAAAGGCTTGGTTAGATAATCGTCAGCGCCTGCCTCCATCCCTTCGATCAAGTCTTCGCGCAGACTCTTTGACGTCAGCAGCAGGACATAGGTATAGGTATCCTTGTCGTGGGCGTGCTCACGCACCCGGCGGCAGACTTCGGGCCCTGTGAGGCCAGGCATGACCCAATCCAAAATCGCCAGCTTGGGTGCGTCCTCGGCCTGCAGATGGTTCCAGGCCTCGACGCCGTCGCAGGCAACCACCACCTCATAGCCCCATTTGCGCAGGGTCGCGTCAAGAAGATGCCGCGAGACAATGCTGTCATCGGCGATGAGGATCTTCATGATTCCCTATCCGGCACCTTTAATTTAGTATAACTTGACAAATTCTTTATCTCTAATTATTCGTAGATCGGCTGCTTTCCGCTTATGCTTAACGCCCGGGACCCCCGTGGTGGTACATTGTCCGCATGCTGTTGATCCTCCGGCATGAGGTTTTTGAACACCTTGGCTATTTCGCGAGACTCCTTGACCAAAAGGGGATCAAATACCTCTATCACGATCTGGGAGATCCAATTACTCCAGGAGACTACCGAGGAATCGTAATCATGGGCGGACCCATGTCCGCCAATGACAACCTGCCCGGCCTCAAAGACGAGCTGAACCTTATCGCAAAGGCTTTGTCCGAGGGGCTGCCGATGCTCGGGATTTGCCTCGGTTCGCAGTTGATTGCAAAGGCTTTGGGCGCCAAGGTGTACGCCAATCCCGAACTGGAAATCGGCTGGGAGCCGGTCTGGCCCACCGAACTCGCAAAAACGAACCCAGTTTTTGAAAGCATCGGGTCGCCGGAGATGTTCTTTCACTGGCACGGCGAAACGTTCGATCTGCCTCCGGGTGCCGAATGGCTCGCGTATTCCAGGAAATGCCGACATCAGGCCTACCGCTATGGACGCAACGTGTATGGGATCCAGTTTCATCCGGAAATCACACCGGAAATGATCGAGGATTGGTGCCGGCAGCCGGTGAACTGCGGCGATGTGGCGACGTTGGCGGAACCCGTGGAAGCGCATCTGCACGACCCACGTCCGGCAGCGGAAAGGATGTTCAACGCATGGCTCGATCTCCTATGACGGGACACAGAGGTCTGTCCATGGCGTTTGTCTTGATCGTGGCCGCGAACGGGCAGCCGCTTCAGAAATTCCGGACCTTTTACGCGCCCGGCGACGCGGCTGTGCCCTTGCGTCTCAGCGTGGCGAGAAAATCCGCGGTGGCCTCCGATGGGGCTTCCTGGTCGGCCGCTCCACACGGGCTCTATCGCAATGGCAACGAGTATTTCGCGGGCAAGCGATACCTGCCTGACGACGAAGTCGTGGCGCTGCTGCCGGACCTCGCGCGAGGCATGTGGGTACTGACGCGCACCGGCGTTTCGCATATCGAGCTGCGTCCCATGACGCTGGAGCAGAAGGCCGCGTCCTTCGAGGAGCGCGTCCGCTTGCGGCATGATCGGTACGGCATGGTGGCAAGTTCGCACCTGGCACGCGCGGGCGATTTGGCGTCCAACACCATGGAGGCCGACGATAACGACGGGTTGTGGACGTCCATGTACGGCGCGGCGGAGTGCTTCCGCTACGCAGTCACGAAAGATCCGGAGGCGCTGCGTCTGGCGCACAAGTCGATCGACGCGGTTCTGTTCCTGGAAAACGTCACCGGAGTGCCGGGGCTCCCTGCACGGTCGTATGTGAAGAAGGGCGACGCGCGTCCCAATGACGGCGTCTGGCACTGGACGGCCGATGGCGCAATTCAATGGAAAGGCGATACCAGCTCCGACGAACTGGTCGGGCATTTTTTCCTGCTCAGCGTGGCGCACGATACGCTGGGTGACGCGGCGCTGAACACGCGTCTGGCCCGCGCGGCGCGGCGCATGATGGATCACATCATCGAACATGGCTACTATCTGATCGACGTGACCGGCAAGCCCACCACTTGGGGCAAATGGTCGCCAGCATATTTCGCGGGTGAGGGCAAGTCCGACAGTCCGTTGAACGCGGCAGAATTCTTGAGCTTTTTGAAAACCGCCGAGCATCTGACGGGCGACAAAAAGTACGCCGACGAGTACCGCAAAGCTGCCGTGGACCTGGGCTACGCGGCGCTAGCCGGCCGCTATAAGGAACTCCGCGAGGAGATCAACTATTCGGACGAAGAGCTGGCGATGCTCTCGTTTTACCCCTATTTCCGCTACGACCACGACGCGTCGATGCTAAGCGGAATCGACCAGTGGTGGGAGAACTGCCAGCGCGAAAACAATCCTCTCTGGACGTACATTTACAGCATGGCCCGGCCGAATGCGCCCGTCGATCTGGCCGCCGCCCGCGCGACGCTCGAACGCATCCCCATGGACCTGATCGAATGGACAACGCACAACTCCGAACGCGTTCCCATGGTCAAAGAGCTCGACCGCGCGCAGCTCCGCCAGTCCAAGAACCTGCTGCCGCCCGACGAGCGTCCGGTGATGAAGTGGAATGGCAATCCGTTTGTGGTGGATGGAGGAAATGAGGGGCGCTCGGAAGACGATGGCGGATTCTATCTTTTGGCTTACTGGATGGGCAGATATTTCGGCTTCGTCGTATGATGGGGACTGTAGGGAGATCATTCATGCAGAATTCCGTACTCGTGCCCATGGTGGTGGAGCAGACGTCGCGCGGCGAACGCGCATTTGACATTTATTCGCGTTTGCTAAAGGAAAACATCATCTTCCTGGGAACGCCGATCGACGACAACGTCGCCAATCTGATCATTGCCCAGATGCTGTTCCTGGCCGCCGAGGATCCGGAGAAGGATATTTCGCTCTATATCAACTCTCCGGGCGGTTCAATTACCGCGGGGCTGGCCATCCTGGACACGATGCGCCTGGTGGAACCCGATATCGTGACCTATTGCGTGGGACAAGCGGCCTCCATGGGAGCCGTTCTGCTCGCCTGCGGAACCAAGGGCAAGCGCTTCAGCCTGCCGCATTCCCGCATCCTGATCCACCAGCCCTCGATGAGCGGCTTGGCCGGACAGGCCACGGACATCGACATTTATGCGAAGGAAATCCTCCGCATGCGCGAGACGCTGAACGATATTCTGGCCACGGCGACGGGCCAGCCGATGGAAAAAATCAGCCGCGACGTCGATCGCGATTACATTCTGGAGCCGGATCAGGCGCTGAAGTACGGGCTGATCGACCGCATTATTGATAGCCGCAAGCTCGCGCCTGTGGCGAAATAGCAGTATCATCGGGTCATGAAACCCGCCATTTTTTCTTTGCTGGCTTTCATGACCCTCCGCGCCGCGGAAATTCCTAAAAATACGCACGTGCTGTTGCAGATGGTGAATTCTATCTCTACGCGCACGGCTCAGGAGGGCGCTCAGGTGTATCTGAAAACAGCGTCGCCTATCTCCGACGGCAGCGGGGTCCTGGTGCCCGTCGGATCGTACGTGCAAGGAACGGTGCTAATCTCGCATCGCAGCGGCAAACTGGCCGGACGCGCGCAACTGGCGATCCGCCTGGACACGCTGACGCTGCCCAGCGGCAAGATGCTGAAATTCTCGCCGCACCTGAGTTCGGTCGAGGACGCCGAAACGACACAAAAAGTGGTGAACGACGAAGGTCTGATGCAGCAAGGTAGCAGCGTAGCCCGCGACGTGGAGCGCATTGCGATTCTGGCGGGCACTGGCGCGGGCTTGGGCGCAGTAGTGGGCCGCAGCGTCACGGGCGCGGGCATCGGAGCCGGAGCGGGAAGCGCGGTCGGCTTGGCGACCACGCTGTTCACGCGCGGCAAGGAAGTGGAATTGAGGCAGGGCGCAAGCCTCGATGTGGTCTTCGACCGGCCCTTGGCTGTGGAATAAGACAGCTACCAGGGGATCGGCGCGAACCAGCCCAGTTTCACAATCAGCACCGCGAGCAGAGCCGCAATCACGCTCCACCAGTCGAGATTCAGGCGCTTTAATATACTCATTCTCTATTGAGAATATCTAGATTCACTGATTTTGTCAATACCTACGGTAACTGCCTTAGTTTCTTTTGCTTTTCCGTGTCCTCGGCCTTGCGGATTTCCGCCGCTTTGGCGAAAGCGTGGGCCGCGCCGTCGGAATCACCCTTTCGCTTGAGGAGAAGGCCGAGGTTATTCCACGCGGCGGCATTCAGGCCGTCCAGGGCCACGGATCGCTTCAGTGCGTCGATTGCGCCGTCGATATCGCCCTGTTGTTTGAGCGTGGTACCGAGGATGTACCAGGCGTCGTTATAGTCCGGCCTTTGGATGACGGCGGCGCGCAGTTGGGTGATCGCTTTGTCCAACTGGCCTGCGTCGATCTGGGTCAGCGCGAGGCTGTAATGCGCCTCGGCGAGGGAGGGCTCCAAGGCGACTGCCTTTTCGAGTTCGGCTGCGGCGTGCGGAAAATCGTCGGATTGTTTGTAAGCGATGCCGAGGTCGTAATGCGCACCGGCATTTTCCGGATGCTCCTTCACCAGTTGGGAAAGGTAGCGGATTGCGGCCTGATAATCGCCGAGACCGATATACGCATTGGCGACGTTCACGCGCACAGAGACGTTGGAGGGATCGTGCGCGAGGATGGTCTGAAATTCCTTCATACCCGCGGCGGGATCGCCGGAGCGCACAAGCGCATTGCCGTAGCCGTTGCGGGCGATGTCGTTATTCGGCTCGACGCGCAGAGCCTGGCGATAGGCGTCGCGCGCGTCTTTGTAGCGGCGCGTTTGCTGATAGCAATCGCCAAGTTGCGCCCAGGCCTGCGGCATGGTTTTCGAGGCGCGGATCAGCTCCGGAATGGCCTCGGCGTAGTGTCCGGTTTGCGCCAACGCGGTTCCCAGGCGAAAGCGATAATCGGCGTGATCCGGCGCGAGCGCAACTGCACGTTGCAACGCCTTCACCGACGACCCCGGCTGCTTGGCGAGCCACTCGGCGACACCCAGGTGATACCAAGCCTGCGCCATCTTCGGATCGAGCGCGGTGGCGCGTTCGAAATGCGGAATCGCTTCCGCGCCGCGATTCATGGCTGCGAGAATGAACCCGATTTGATCCTGGTACGCGGCCGATTGCGGCGCGAGCGCGGCCAGTTTCTCATATGCTGCAAGGGCGCCCGCAGGATCGTGCGCCGCCAGACGTTCGCGTGCCGTCGATTCGAGCTGCGGGAGGGATTGGCCTAGCAGCAGACTGGCAACCCAAAACAAACGCATAGCTACTTTTTCCGCGCGAACTTCTTAATGCCCTGGCGTGCCGCGTCCGTCATGCGAGCCAGTGCGTTAGCGCGTGTGCCAGCCTCAATCGCTTGATCGAACGTCATGCCGTCGATGTGATAGAGCAGGCTCTTGGTCAGCGCGACAGCGGATGAGGGCTTCGCCGCCAATGATTCCACGTAAACTCCCACGTTCGCCTCGAAAGTGTCGTCGGGAAACACGCGGGTGATCAGTCCGATCTGCTGCGCTGCCTCCGCGCCGATCGGATGGCCCGCAGCAAGCAGGTCGAATGCGCGTTTTTCTCCGACCGAACGCCGCAGAATCGCCATCACGATGGCGGGAATGAAGCCGATGTTCACTTCCGGGTAGCCGAACTGCGCGGACTCCGCGGCCAGGATCACGTCACAGGCAGTCGCAAGACCGCAGCCTCCGGCGAGAGCGCGTCCGCGAACGGCGGCGATCACGGGCTTGGGATGATGGCGGATGGCTAAAAACAAATTGGCCAGTTCGCGTGCGGTGTCGAGATGATCCAGCACGCCGGAGTCGGCAGTGCGGTCAAGTTCTTCCAGATCTGCGCCCGCGCAAAAATCCTTGCCTGCGCCGGAGATCAACACGACGCGAACTTCGGCATCGTCGGCGGCCAGCGCGAGCGTATCGGTCAGCACTTCGATCAACTCGCGACTGAGCGCATTGCGCTTCTCAGGGCGATTCAGCGTGATGCGCGCGACCGGGCCGTCGGCTTTAAACAGGATCGGCATCGATTTCCATACGCAGCAGAGCGGAGCTGTACGTTTTGCCCTGCGGATCGGCTTTCAACGCCAGCGTACCGCCTCCGTCCAGGCTTTGGTGCAGGAGAAAATTCAGAGCGCCGAGGTTCGGCAGTTCGAAGCGTTCGACTTTCCCCAAGCAGACCCCGGCGAAGTGCTGCTTGACGCGGTCCGCCGTGACTTCGCGAACCAGGATCGGATAATATTCGGGCTGGCGCGCGATGATGCCGACGTTCGAGGTATCGCCTTTATCGCCGGAGCGCGCGTGCGCCAATTCAATCAGCTTTCGCTTGGCCATAAGGCAACCTCCGGCGTCACTGCTGTTTTGGGAATCAGCGCGGGCCAATACGCCACGACCTCTTCTACGCGCGGCCTGCCCATACCCAGGCCCGCAACCACGGGAGGGCCGTTCAATGCCAGCGGCGCGATTTCCTTGGCGAAGCGCTCCACTGCGGCGCGATTTTCCGAACGCACGCCGACCCGCAGGACCACTTCAGGCAACTGCGCGGCGAGTTTGGGCGAAGGTTCCGCCGAAGCGATGCCGTGGCAGGCGTTCGCGCCGAGAAACTCCGTGCGAATGGCGTCGAAGCGCAGGCCCAACTTTTCGAGACGCGCGCGCAAAATGCGGTCCGCAGCGCGCGCCTTCGCATAGGCGTCTGGCCATGCGTAGACCATCGAGCCGATGGCCTTGAATCCCGCGGTGTAGCTGATCGACACCTTATAAAACGGCGTCTCCGCGCGCCCCCGGATCCCGGAAAAACGCACGCGATCAGGTCCGGCCTGTTCCAGATGAATGCTGGTGAAATCCGAGACGCAATCGGGCGTGATGAACTCCACCGGGTCGCCCATTTCGTAGAGCAGTTGTTCTTTAGCAGACGCGACGGTGATGCGTCCGCCGGTGCCCGCGTGCTTGGTGAGACAAAACGAGCCGTCGGGCTCCATTTCCACGATTGGGTAGCCGACATCTTCCAGATGCGGAATCGTTTCCCAATCCACCTGGCAATTGCCGCCCGTCGATTGCGCGCCGCATTCGATGACGTGGCCGGCGATGGTTCCGGACGCGAGCCGGTTCCAATCGCCGCGTTTCCATTGAAATTCGTGAATCATCGTCGCGAGCGCCAGGGACGGATCCGCCACACGTCCGGTGATGACGATCTCCGCGCCTTTCGCCAGCGCTTCGGCCATAGGCCACGCGCCGACGTATGCATTGGCACTTCGCACCTGGGTGCGGATGGCGGAAAGAGGCTCGCCCGACTCCATGTTCTTCAGCTCGATACCCTGCGCAATGAAGTCGTCGAGCCGGTCCATGATGTCGTCGCCCGAAACGGTGGCGACTGTGATCGGGATGCACTGGCGTTTGGCGGAGTCGAGCACGGCGTCCTTGCATGCGCCTGGATTTACGCCGCCGGCGTTGGCAATGACCTTAATGCGGCGCTCTTTCAAATCGGGCAGGACGCGGGCGATCATGTCCACGAAGTCGTGCGCGTAGCCCGCCTTGGGATCGCGCGAGCGCTGCTTTTGCAGGATCGACATGGTCACTTCGGCCAGGTAATCCAGCGTCAGATAATCAATGGGGCCACGGCGGACCTGTTCGACGGGCGCTTCGAGCGAATCGCCCCAGAAGCCTTGTCCATTGGCGATGCGGATCATGAGAAGAGTTCGCCCACGGCGGGCGCGTTGACAAACGGCGCGGGATCGATGCCCATGCCGCGATAGATCGTTGCGGCTATTTCGGCGGGCGTCACGGCGCGGTCTCTTGGCTCAGCCGCAAATTTGTCGGACGATCCGATCACTTCGCCGCATTTCAAGGGGCCACCGCCTATCAGCATGGTCCAGCACTGTGGCCAGTGGTCGCGTCCTCCGGCGGCATTGATGCGCGGCGTGCGTCCGAACTCGCCTGTGGCGACGACGATTGTTTGCGAAAGCAATCCGCGGTCATGCAGATCTTCGAGCAGCGACGAATATGCCATGTCGAACATCGGACCGACCACGTCGCGATAACAATCGATGGAGCTGAAGGGTTTCGAGCCGTGAATATCCCAGGTGAGCTGGTCGAACACTGTGTCGAACATATTCACGGTGACGAAGCGCGTGCCGGCTTCCACCAGCTTGCGCGCGGCGAGGACGCTCTGGCCGAAGCGGTTAAGACCATATTTTGCGCGGTCAGGCTCATTTGACAGGTCCACGGAAGGCGTCAGGGGATCGAAGGCGCGTCCCAGAAATCCGGCGGACTGGCCGTGTGGCATGTTGCCTCCGGTATTGCCGATGGGGCACGGTAGCAGCGCGTGCGGCGATCCGGTGAGCTTCGAAACCACGCAGCCGATGTGGGGATGCTGGACGCCGTCTTCGAACAAGCGTCCGGTCTGCATCAGTTGATGGCCAGTATCATGAACCGGCGCGGCGTCGTGATGCATGGCTCGGATGAGCGAAAACTTGTCGGCGTGGCGCGCGGCGCGTGGGAATATTTCCGAAATTTCGATGCCGGCAACGTTGGTGCCGATGGGCTTGAACGGCCCTCGAATCCAAGAAGGCGCTCCTGGCTTCATGTCGAAGGTGTCGAGCTGCGAGGGTCCGCCGACCAGCATTAGGAAGATGCAGCTGAGGGCTGGCTTCGGCGTAGCGGGCAACTGCGGCGCGAGTGCCGCCAGAGATGCCGCGTGCAGGAAATGCCTTCGTCCGATCACTGGTGCCGATTCTATCAATTATCGGACCACAGTTATGCGCGAGAATCCTTCGGAGCGGGTGGGAGGGATCAGGCGGGCGGCCATCTTGCGAATCACCTCCGCCGGCACGACGCGCGAGCGGCCGCGGTTGCGCTCGATGCATGCCTCGGCGGGAACGTCGAAAAACACGGCGACCACTTCGGCGTCGAAGGTGGCTGCCAGTTTGAAATAGGGGAGGCGCTCGCCAGGAGTGAGATTGGTCGCGTCAATGAACGTGACGGGCCTGTGAAGTTCCAGGCGCCGCTTCAGCAGCTCGCGCAGGACGCGGAAAACCAGGGCGTGGATGGTCTGATTGCCGGGATCGTCAATGAGAAGCTCGCGCAGAGCGTCGCTGGAGAGGACGCCCTTTTTCCCAGCGGCCCACGTGGACTTACCTGATCCAGGAAGTCCAACAAGAAGCACGATGTGCGATTTTTTCGGGGTGACCGGCACTCGACCAATGTAACTCACGGGTGCTTGTCGCGTTCACCCGATGAGCTTCAACCCCGTCCCATAAAGGGTGGGGAAGGGGTTGGAACCGACTGATCCCCGGGCTCACGCCACGGGGTTGTAGATTCGCTGCCGCCGAGATCCGGTTGAATCGTTCAAGGAGAGACGCGATCTCGTCCTTGGCAAATCTCTGGCAATCCGAGTAGAGCTTGGTCAGTAGCCCTGGGAGCGTGCTCCTGAGGTGCGGCAGCGCCCGCTCAAATTCAGGAAACTCGCGGCGAAACGAGCGTATTCTCTTGACGCTTTCGCTCAATCGCAACTTCCGTTCAGTCACTTCCGGCCAGACGCCCTTCCAGTACCCGCAGGTTGGGCAGCCTGTCGCGCAACGGGTGCCGTCGTGCGATAGAAACGATGCCCACCCGCTGTCGGCGAGCGAGAGCTCCTTCAACGCGTCATCGGCGCGTTTCTTCAGGTTGCAATCTTTACACGCTACGAGCACGTTTCCAGGAACGTGAAGCCCGACGCGGTAGCGGTTCATTCCATCGAGATGTTCAATGATCGCCTCACGATCTTCGAGGCTTCGGCCGCAGTAGGGGCATTGGCTGTTGAACCACTTACGCACCAGATCGCCATACTCGATTCCCTCGACCCGAATGGCCCAGTCTTGCGACATCTTGCGGCTCAGTTCGTGGAGAAACATGCTCACCAACTTGTTCGCGACGTCGGACTTAGCCCGCCGGGTAGCTCTGCGGAGCAGTAACGTCGGATCCCTCAACGCTCGCCTCCCAAGAGCCACGTGACCTGCACGCCCAAGGCTTGGGCGAGGGCCTTCAGTTCGTAGTCAAGGACGCGACGATGGTTGTTTTCTATTTTTGCGATCGCAGCGCGGTCGAGGAGAACGCCAAGCCGCGCCAGCCGTCCTGACAGTCCATCCTGAGTAAGCGGCGGCCGAAGGCGACCTCGGGCTTCGGCAACTTTCTTGCCAACGCTGTTCTTGACGACTGGGCCAGCGGACACATGGAGAGGCTACCGCGTAATTCGCTGAAAAGCGTTCTAGAATGGAACGTGTCCGATCTCCCAAAGCTCCCAGCAGGCCGCCCGAACGCAGCTCGGGCGGCAAGGGCGCGCAGCGGTATCGCCGCGTTCAAGGCTGCTTCGAGATGCTCCAATGGAGAGGATATGGAGACGGTCTTGACGGACTTCGTGTCCGATTTGTTGCATCTGTGCGACCGCGAGCGACTAGTGTTTGATGATGTTTTGAGGCGGGCGAGGCGGCATTACGCGGCGGAGACGGGTGAGGATCGGACGAAGCGTTAGCGGGAAACTCGCGGCGCGAGTCTCCCGCTTTCTTGAAACTAAACCAGGTTCGGGATCTTGATGATCTTTTTCTGGATGGCGTACTGCACCAGCTGCGCCTTGTTGTGAATG
>Ga0209698_10002590_pt1 | contig 20402 bp, 15 predicted proteins | sample LitLauG_LLR_2012_FD_187203 | JGI IMG/M metagenome (GOLD analysis project Ga0209698, IMG submission 187203) | Freshwater sediment microbial communities from Pennsylvania, USA - Little Laurel Run_MetaG_LLR_2012 (SPAdes) (version 2) | ecosystem: Environmental > Aquatic > Freshwater > Creek >...
CTTCGTCGTGAGCATCATCCTGCTCAAGATCATCGACGTCGTCATCGGCCTGCGCGTCACCGAGGAGCAGGAGCGCGAAGGCCTGGACCTGGCCCTGCACGGGGAAAAAATCGAGTAACCCAACCCATCCGTGTTTGATCCGTTCCCGCCAAACCGGGAACCCAAAGGGGGGCGCATGCCCCCCTTTTTTTGACCACGTTCTGGCATATAAATTCGCTGATGTACTAATCAGTTCGAGGAGAGTACCGCTTATCGACCGTAATTAGTCCTATCGCACGAATTCCGCCAGCGATCGTAGTCAGATCGTTGTCGCTAAGTTCGACGACAATATTCGCCTCTTGCGCTGGCTCGAATAAAGAACTAGAAACGGATTTCACAATTTCAGTATTCATGCGACTTCCTCCGTTTAGGCTTGTGTGGAAATTAAAGTCAGATATTTAATTTTCATTGTTTTGAAATGAACCTGACCGCAACAACTATTGCACGGTCTGATACGGCAATCAAGTTTCGCAACTTGTTCCTATTGACGCTAGTGGTCATATTGCCACTGGCAATCCCGTCATTGGCGGGTGCACAGGCGGTGCTTTCGAACACCCCAAATCCGCTATCGCTTCGATGCAACAAGCTGGATCTAGCGGGAATCTCCGCAAAAATGGCCGTTCAGCAATCAGAGGAATTTGCTAATGGCGGAAGTATTGACGATGCCGCCACTTTTGCCTTAAGTGCGTTTTGCAAATACGCAAGCAACAACGCCGGTCTCGATGATTACCTAGACATAGCTGCCAATGCCATTGAGCGCCTTCTTGAGGCAGACAAGCCAGATTTGGCGTACGAAATACTAAACACAAATATTGCAGTTGAGGCGCTTGGGCGAATTGACGAAACACCGCATCTTCTCCGGCTGAGGATGGCCGCGGCGAGAGCGCTGTCCTTTCAAAACAAAAATAAGGAAGCGCTCGATATTCGAAATGCAATTCAGGCGCCAATTAATCTGGCGATCGGATTTGATTCGAATGAATCCATTGAAAATCGACTCCGAATCGCTAATTTGGAGATCGAACTTGGGGATTTGGTGTCGGGATTGACTCTTTTGAATGGCTTGGCGGATCTAAGCAGGGAGCTACCCAACCTCAAGCGGCGAATATTTATTGGCATCATAGAAAGTGAAGCAATAGGATTAGCGCTAAGCGGAAAGGAGTCAGATGCGATTGTGCGACTGAATTATGCAAAATCAATTTTGACTGCTAGCGATGGGAGGATCAGCGTACGCACAACGGATTTGGACGAAGAAATTGCGTCTGTACTTTTGCGTAGCGAGCGATATGAAGATGCATTGGTTCTCCAATCAGCTGTTTTTCTCGATAGGCAGGAGCATTTTTCAGACCAAAGTGCCCGTTTACGCCGAAGTCTATGGCGATTGGGATTCGTCTACCTATCCTTACAAAGGATAGAGGCAGCGGAAGCAATTTTTCTTTACTTAATCGCAAAACTGACCAACGAGCCCGATCGACAGTCGAGATTGCTCGCATTGGTAACGACTAGCCGTCTTGCTGACATTGATGCGCGAAGGGGAAAGTTCTCGGACGCGGCGGGGAAGTGGAAATTAGTTTATGAGGGGGAGCAAAATTTGCTTGGGAGGAACTCTCCGGACACTCTAATTGAAGAGACCAACTATGCAAACGCGCTGTCCCACGTTGGTGACGTCTCGGTCGCCTGCTTAATGCTTGCCGAAGTCCTTGATCGTCAGCAGGCTGTGCATCCCGAGGACTTATGGGTGAACGAATTTACTAGAGTTTCTCTAGGTCGATGCTTATCGCAAAGAAGTCCAGGTCAGGATCTTGAGCGGGCGCGCGGACTCTTGCTTGATGCTTTGTCAAGACTCGCAGTCGGCAGTAGAAATTCAGGCACAAATTCGCTCGACGCCATCGCTTCGCTTGCGGAGGTTGACTTGCAAACCAACCGCCGAGCAGAGGCGAAGGCAATGCTTACGAGCCTCGTTGCACAGACCGAGAAATCGAGATCAGGCAACGCAATTGGCCTAGCACCGCGCGACGATGCATTCTTTACATGGATCGACGGCATTAACGTAAATGGCGAGAACGTCTTAGGCTACCGCGAGCTAGCCCTCCTCCACGCCCAGGACGACGAACTCGAACGGGCCTTGCGCATTTCCGAGCTGGCACGTGACCGGACGCTGGGCGACCGGTTCGCCGAGCAGGAGTGGGTGCGGGACCGACTGCCTTTGGCGGAACGCAGGCAGCTGGAGCCGCTGAACGACGAAATCCAGGACCTGGACGAACGCCTGGCCGTCGTCCAGGATCTGATGGAGCGGGTCCGTCTGGAATCGCGCCGCACTATCGCGGTTGCCCGGCGTGGACGGCTGGAGCGCGAGGTGCGCGAACGGCTGCATCTGGCGCGGCCCGAGTACCAGCCGCCCACGCTGGATGCGCTACGCGGGCACCTGCGCACTGGGGTCGCCCTGGTTTCCGTATTGCACTCCGGCGATACGTGGTGGGCACTGGTGGTTACGCGCGACGCGCCGGCGCGCTTCGTTCCGCTGTCCGATGCGGACCTGGGTCGCAATGCAAGTGCGTGGGTCCGGCGCCTGCGCGGCGAGCCGGTGCGCGCATGGCCCATGCCGCAGGGCGGCCTGGCGATCGATGACCTGCGGCCTACCGGGGCGATCGGCCCCTACCTGTCGACGGAACAGCTGGCGCGGCGGCTGAGCAGCGCGCTGCTGCTGCCACTGGCCAGCGCCATGGGCGGTGCCCGGCAGATCGTGTTCGTCGGTGACGACGAGCTGGTCGGCGTGCCGCTGCAGGCTCTGCCGCTGGGCTCGGGTCTTGCGGTCGACCGGTACGACATCAGTTATGCGCCCTCGCTGACCACGTATGCGCGCTGGCAGCTGCGCCCCGCCGCGGGCCGTTCGCGCGACCTGCTCGCCATAGGCGCCATCGACTACCCCCGCCGGTCTGTAACGCCCGCCGACGACGCGGTTGCCATCGGCCTCGATTACGCGGCGGATCACCCGCTGCCGCAGGCGGGCAGCGAGATTGCGGCGATAGGCGGCTTGTTCCCGGCCGGGCGGCGGCGTCTCATGAGAGGCATGGCCGCGCGCAAGGCGGGACTGCGGGCCGCATCGCTCTCGGGGGAACTGGCCGGCTACCGGTATGTGCACGTGGCGACCCACGCCTGGGCGGACGCCGACCGGCCCGAGGCGTCGGCGATCGTGCTGGCGAGCGACGGCACCGAGCCGCCGCTGCAGGTGGTGCTGACCGCGGCCGAGCTCGCCGGCCTGCGCATGAACGCCGACCTCATCGTGCTGTCCGCCTGCGATACGGGCAGCGGTCACTTCGAGCATGGTCGCGGACTGCTGGGCCTGGCATACGCCGCCCTGGCAGCCGGCAATCGCGCGGCGATCCTCTCGCTGTGGTCGATTGCGGACGCCACCACGGCACCCTTCATGACGCGCTTTTACGAGCGCATGACCCGCGGCCTCGGGCCCGGTGCGGCGCTGGCCGCGACCCAGCGGGAGTTCCTGCACTCGCCGGATCCGCGCCGATCGGATCCGGCCGCGTGGGCGCCGTTCCTGCTGTATGGGGGCTTTTGAAACGCGAGCACCGGTTAAAGCGGGCGGGTGTCGTCGCGCTTGGCCGGCCGCCGCTGCGGCGAGAGCAGCAGGGCCGTGAGGAAGGGCCACAGCGCGGCGCCCAGCGCACTGGAGAGCAGGCCCAGCCACCAATACGGAGTTGCGCCGCCGACCCAAAGGCGCACCGCGGCCGACGCGAGCTGGGCAATCAGCAGCAGGCCCATGACGTATATCGACTGGCTGCCGGCCGGGAACCACTGGATGCGGCGGTGCAGGGATATGGCGCCGTATGACAGCAGGGTGTAGGCCAGCGCGTGCTCGCCGAACAGGGCGCCATTGTGAACATCCATCAGCAGGCCAAAAACGAAGGCAATGCCCATGCCCACCTTGCGCGGCTGGTGCACGTTCCAGAACACCAGCGTCAGCGCGAAGAAATCCGGCACCCAGATCGCATGTCCCCAGGGAAGCAGGTTGAGAAGGAAGGCGCCGCCCAGCGTGGCCCAGATGAACGCCGGCCGTACCGGGCGCAACACCTGCTCGGGCCGCACGCTGCGGCCCACCGTCGGCGGCCGCAGGCTTGCCGATGCCGTCTCCAGCCGTTCGCCGCCCAGCCGCTGCCACAGGGACCTCATCGGCGCACTGCCTTGGCTGCCGCGCGGTCGCCGCGGACATTGCCGGACGCACCGCCACGCGCGCCCTCGGCCGCCGGCACCAGGGGCGGCGGGTCGGCCAGCAACACCAGCAGCAGGCGGCTGCGGCTCATGCCGGCCACGGGCTTGAGCACGACCCGCGCGAACTGGTCCTTGACGTCGCGGTCCACGTGCAGGACCGTTGCCACCGGCATGCCCGCCGGGTAGATGCCGTCCAGGCCCGAGGTGACGACGCTGTCGCCGTTTTCTATGTCGGCATTTGCCGGCAGGAAGCGCAGTTCGAGCGTCATCGGCTCCTGGCCGCCAAAGGCCACCGCGCGCAGGCCATTGCGCGCGATCTGCACCGGCAGTGACTGCTCCTTGTCGGTGAGCAAGGTCACTTCGGAGGTGAGCGGAAAAACCCGGGTTACCTGGCCGACCACGCCGGCCTCGTCGATCACCGGGAAGCCCGCCCGCATGCCGTCGTTCCTGCCGCGGTCGATGACGATCTTGCGGGAAAAGGCATCGCGCGATTCATACAGGGCAACGACCATCTGGGCCGGCACGTTCACCCGGTCGCGCACGCCGGCCAGCTTGCGCAGCTGGTCGTTCTCGAGCTGCAGCTGGGCGGCCTGCTGGGCAAGCTTGGCCTGCTCCACCGCCAAGAGGCGCAGCCGGGCGTTTTCTTCGTTCAGGCTGCCCAGGGTCGAGAGGTAGTCGCCCACGTCAAGGGCGAGGTCGCGCGGCCACAGCAGCACGCGCTGCACGGGGAAAAGCAGGATTTCCACGCCATTGCGGATGGCATCCAGGGCGTTGACCTGGGCGTCGACGATGATGAGTGCTGCCGCGACCAGCGAGAAAAAGGCCAGCCGGGCACGCGCCGAAACGCCCTGGTTGAAGAGCGGTGGCGGCCCGTACTCCATAGCTGCTTAGCTGCGGGCCGCCGGCGGCGGCGCGAGAGGCCCGGTCGCCTGGGCGCGGAGGGCAGTTGCCGGTCGGGTCGGGGCCGTCATCGCCGGTAGCGGAAGGGAGGGGCCGCTAGCCGTTGGCGAAGGCAGAACCGAGCTTGTCGATGCGTTCGAGCGCGATGCCGCAACCGCGCACCACGCAGGTGAGCGGATCTTCGGCAACGAGCACCGGCAGGCCGGTTTCTTCCATGAGCAGCCGGTCGAGGTCGCGCAGCAATGCGCCCCCGCCCGTGAGCATCATGCCGCGGTCGGCGATATCGGCGCCCAGTTCGGGCGGGGTCTGCTCAAGGGCGATCTTCACCGCCGAAACGATCTGGTTGAGCGGGTCGGTGAGGGCCTCGAGGATCTCATTGCTGGAGATGGTGAAACTGCGCGGTATGCCCTCGGAAAGATTGCGCCCCTTTACTTCCATCTCGCGCACTTCGGAGCCCGGGAAGGCGGAACCGATTTCCTTCTTGATCTGCTCGGCCGTGGGTTCGCCGACCAGCATGCCGTAGTTGCGGCGGATGTAGTTGATGATGGCCTCGTCGAACTTGTCGCCGCCGACGCGCACCGAACCCTTGTAGACCATGCCGCCCAGCGAGATGACACCCACCTCGGTGGTGCCACCGCCGATATCAACGACCATGGAACCGGAGGCCTCGGAAACCGGCAGGCCCGAACCCAGCGCCGCCGCCATGGGCTCCTCGATGAGGAATACCTGGCTGGCGCCGGCCGCTTCGGCAGACTCCTTGATGGCGCGGCGCTCCACCTGCGTGGAACCGCAGGGCACGCAGATGATGATGCGCGGATTGGGCGCCAGCAGGCTGGAGGGGTGCACCGCCTTGATAAAATGCTTGAGCATCTGCTCGGTGACCGTGAAGTTGGCGATGACGCCGTCCTTCATGGGCCGTATGGCCTCGATATTGCCCGGAACCCGGCCCAGCATCTGCTTGGCCTCCAGGCCGACGGCCCGAACCACTTCCTTGGCGTGCGGGCCACCTTCGCGGGCAATGGCCACCACGGAAGGTTCATTGAGCACGATGCCCTTGCCCCGGACGTAAATCAGGGTGTTGGCGGTGCCCAGGTCAATGGCAAGATCGTTCGAAAAATAGCTGCGGAAAAAGCCGAACATCGGGTCTGCTAGGTGAGTTTGCGGAGCGGGGCGGATAGTCATTTTTCCCCGGTGCGCCATAATAGACCATGTCTCTGAAACTAGCCGACGTAAACCGGATCGCCCTGCTGGCGCGCATCGAAATCACCGATGCCCAGGCACAGGAAACCGCCGATCAGCTCAACGACATCCTGGCCATGATCGAGCGCATCTCGCGCGTCGACACCACGGGTGTTGCCCCCATGTCGCACCCGCTCGACGGCGTGCAGCGGCTGCGGCCCGATGCCGTCACCGAACTGCCGGACCGCGAGCGCACCATGGCCAATGCGCCGGAGCAGCAGGACGGGCTGTTCCTCGTACCGCGGGTTCTCGAATGAAAGCCTCCGCAAGCCGGCCGAACGATCTGGCGCACGCCACCCTGGCCCAGCTGGGCGGCCTGCTCGAGAGCCGCGAGGTCTCGGCCGTGGATCTGGCCAGCCATTTCCTTGGCCGCATCGAGCGCCATCGCAATCTCAACGCTTTCCTGGACGTGCGGCCGGAAGTCACGCTGGCGCAGGCCCGAGCAGCCGATGCACGGCGCGCGCAGGGCGAGACGGGCCCCCTGCTGGGCGTGCCCATCGCCCACAAGGACGTCTTCGTCACGCGCGACTGGCCCACCACCGCTTCGAGCCTCATGCTCGAGGGCTACATGAGCCCCTTCGATGCCACGGTCGTCGAGACCCTGGCGCAGGCCGGCATGGTCTGCCTGGGCAAGCTCAATTGCGACGAATTCGCCATGGGTTCGAGCAACGAAAACAGCGCCTACGGCAATGTCCTGAACCCCTGGGATCACGGTGCGGTGCCGGGCGGCTCGTCCGGCGGATCGGCCGCGGCGGTGGCAGCGCGTCTGACGCCCATCGCGTCCGCAACCGATACCGGCGGATCCATCCGCGAACCGGCCGCCTTCAGCGGCATCACCGGCACCAAGCCCACCTACGGCCGTCCGTCGCGCTGGGGCATGGTGGCCTTTGCCTCCAGCCTGGACACGGCCGGTCTGCTCACCATCGACGCGCGCGACTGCGCGCTCGCCTTCAACGCGATGCTGGGATTCGACGCCAAGGACTCGACCAGCGTCAACCGCCCGCGCGAGGACTACACCCGCAGCCTGGCGCTCGACCTCAAGGGACTGCGCATCGGCGTGCCCGCCGAGTTCTTCGCTGCCGGGATTGAACCCGAGGTGGAAGCGGCCGTCCGGGCGGCCCTGCGCGAATACGCGGCCATGGGCGCCGTCCTGGTGGATGTCGCGCTGCCCAATGCGGCGCTGGGCATACCGGTCTATTACGTGGTGGCCTGCGCCGAGGCCTCGAGCAACCTGTCACGCTTTGACGGTGTGCGCTTCGGCTACCGGGCCAAGCAGTACGACGACCTCCTCGACATGATGTCCAAGAGCCGCGCCCAGGGCTTTGGCGCCGAGGTCAAGCGCCGCATCCTGGTCGGCACCTACGTGCTGTCGCACGGCTATTACGACGCGTATTTCCTGCAGGCCTCGCGGGTACGGCGCATCATCGCCGGGGAATTTCAGCGGGCATTTGAACACTGCGACATCATCGCCGGGCCGGTCACCAGCGGCGTGGCCTTTGGTTTTGGTGAAAAGTCCGCCGACCCGGTGGCAATGTACCTCGCCGACCTTTACACGGTCCCCAGCAGCCTGGCCGGCATACCGGCCATGAGCATCCCGTGCGGCTTCGGGCGGCAGGGTCGCCCCATCGGTCTGCAGCTCATGGCCAATCATTTCGACGAGGCGCGGATGCTCGGCGTCGCCCACCGCTACCAGTCGGTCACCGACTGGCATGCTCGCGTGCCGGGCGGCTACTGACCACGTAACGGCGCCATGTCCGAAATCGACCTTTCCAGAATCTGCCGGGGAGCCTGCCTGTCCAGCGCCCGGGAAACCGCCACCGGCCTGAGGAGCCAGCATGACTAGCGCCTGGGAAACCGTCATCGGGCTCGAGACCCATGTCCAGCTGCAAACGGCATCCAAGATCTTTTCCGGGGCCGCAACCGCCTTCGGCGCCCAACCCAACACCCAGGCAAGCGTGGTCGACCTGGCCCTGCCCGGAGTGCTGCCGGTGCTCAACGCCGGGGCCGTCGAATGTGCGGTCCGCCTGGGAATCGCGGTGGGCGGGACGATCGCGCCGCATTCGGTTTTTGCCCGCAAGAACTACTTCTACCCCGACCTGCCCAAGGGCTACCAGATCAGCCAGTACGAAATTCCGGTGGTCCAGGGCGGCAGCCTGGGGTTTGCCGTGGTGCCGCGCAATGGCGAGCCCTATTTCAAGACGGTGCGGCTGACGCGCGCCCACCTGGAGGAAGACGCGGGCAAGTCGCTGCACGAGGATTACCGCGGCATGTCCGGCATCGACCTCAACCGCGCGGGCACGCCGCTCCTTGAGGTGGTCACCGAACCCGATATGCGTTCAAGCGCCGAGGCGGTGGCGTACGCGCGCACGCTCCACGCCCTGGTGGTCTGGCTGGGCGTGTGCGACGGCAATATGCAGGAGGGCAGTTTCCGCTGCGACGCCAACGTATCGGTGCGGCCGGCCGGCTCTCAGTCGTACGGCACGCGCGTGGAGATCAAGAATCTCAACAGCTTCCGCTTCCTGCAGCAGGCCATCGAGCACGAAGTACGCCGCCAGATCGAGCGCATCGAAGATGGCGGGCGCATCGTCCAGGAAACGCGCCTCTACGACCCGGACCGCGACGAAACCCGCTCCATGCGCTCCAAGGAAGACGCGGCCGATTACCGCTATTTCCCCGATCCGGACCTGTTGCCGCTGCAGATCACGCCGGCCTTCATCGCCAGCGTGCAAGCGGCGCTGCCCGAACTGCCCGGCGCGATGCGCGAGCGTTTCAGCCGCGACTTTGGCCTGTCTGCGCAGGACGCTGCCGTGCTCACGGGCAGCCGCTCCCTGGCCGGATACTTCGAGCAGGTGGCAGGCGCCGTGCGCGAGCCCAAGGCAGCGGCCAATTGGGTGCTGGGCGAAGTGAGCGCGGCGCTCAACACCGCCGGCCTCGATGCCGCGCAATGCCCGGTTCCGCCGGCCGAGCTTGCCGTGCTGATCAGCCGGGTGGGCGATGGCACCATCAACCTCAAGACCGCCAAGGAGCTCTTTGCCCTGCTGTGGTCCGGCGAGGCGCATTCGGTCGACGCCGTGATCGACGCGCGCGGCCTGCGCCAGATCTCCGACGCCGGCGCCATCGAGCGTATCGCCGACGAGGTGCTCGCGGCCAATCCGGCCATCGTTGCCGAATTCCGCGGCGGCAAGGAGAAGGCTTTCCAGTCGCTGGTGGGCCAGGCGATGAAAGCCACCAAGGGCAAGGCCAACCCCCAGCAGCTCAACGAGGTGCTCAGGAGAAAGCTGGGCTAGCTGCCGGCAGCGCTGTCTCTACGAGCCCGCGCCTGGTAGGGCGCGGTCGCTCCGGCGACGCGAGGCATGTCTCGCGAAACCCCGCCTGCGCCTACGTTTCCCGCAGTGACCGCCGGTACTGGATCGCCTCGGCCACGTGCTTGCTCTCGATGGCGGGCGAGACGTCCAGGTCGGCAATGGTGCGGGCCACCTTGAGCACGCGGTGATAGGCGCGCGCCGACCAGCCCAGGCGCGAACTGGCCGCGTGCAGCAGCTGCTTGACCGCGCCCTCGGGCCTGCAGACCCGCTCAATCTCCGACGCGACCAGTTCGTCGTTGGGCTTTCCCTGGCGTTCGATGGCGAGGTTTCGCGCCAGACTCACGCGCAGCGCGGCGTAGCGGGTCACTTCGCCATCGGGCAGCGCGGTGAGTTCGTCGGGGCTCAGGGCCGACAGTTCGATGCGCATGTCGATGCGGTCGAGCAGCGGCCCGCTGATGCGGTCCTGGTAGCGCGAAACCATCTCGGGCGTGCAGCGGCAGCTGATGGTGGGGTGCCCGTGGTAGCCGCAGGGGCAGGGATTCATGGCCGCGATCAGCTGGAACCGGGCGGGATAGTCGACGTGACGCGCCGCGCGCGCAATGGTGATGCGGCCGGTTTCCAGGGGTTCACGCATCACCTCCAGGACACGCCGGTCGAATTCGGGCAGCTCGTCGAGGAACAGCACGCCGCAATGGGCCAGGGAGACCTCGCCGGGGGCGGCATTGGCGCCGCCGCCCACAAGCGCCGGCGCGCTGGCGCTGTGGTGGGGGGCGCGAAAGACCCGCGTCGCCCAGCGCTGGGGCGCGAATTTACCCACCAGGCTCAGCACGGCAGCCGACTCCATGGCCTCATCCACGCTCATGGGCGGAAGCAGTCCCGGAAACCGTTGGGCGAGCATGGTCTTGCCCGTGCCGGGCGGTCCCACCATCAATACGCTGTGGCCACCGATGGCGGCAATTTCCAGGGCGCGCTTGGCTGCGGCTTGCCCCTTGACGTCGAAAAGGTCCGGATAGGCCGGCGGGGACAGGCGGACCTGAGCAAAGTGTTCGCGGATGGGCTCGGCTTGGGCATTGCCAGCCAGGTGATCCAGATGCGCCACGACCTGGCGCAGGTCGCGGGCCGGATAGATACCGACCCCGCCCACGAGCGCGGCTTCGTCGGCGTTTTCCATGGGAACGATGAAACCTCGGGGCTCGCGCTCCCGCGTCGTCCTGGATACCGCCAGGGTCATGGCAAGCGCGCCGCTGATGGGCCGAAGTTCCCCAGATAACGACAGTTCACCGACGAACTCGAATTTTTCCAGCATTTGCGCGGGTATCTGACCGCTGGACGCCAGAATGCCTACGGCGATAGGCAGGTCGAATCGTGCCGATTCCTTGGGCAGGTCGGCAGGCGCCATATTGACGGTGATGCGCCGCGCGGGAAAGTCGAACTTGGCGTTTTGCAGGGCGGCGCGGACACGTTCGCGCGCCTCCTTGACCTCGGCTTCGGGCAGGCCCACCAGCGTGAAGCTGGGCAGGCCATTGGCCAGGTGCACCTCGACGGTGACCTCGGGGGCCGACATTCCGGAAATTGCGCGGCTGTGGACTACGGCAAGTGCCATTCAGATAGCTCGGAAAGCGTAAGGATCCAGCAACAAAAATACGGCCCCGTCCGGCTTGGCGGGGCCTTCCACTGTCTGGGCCCGCCGGGGGCGACGCACGGGCCGCCAGGTCCGCACCGGACCGCCGGTTCGGATTTTACCGGCGTGCAATGGTTAGACCTTACGGGCTACCCTGTAACTGCTGCACCCAGGAGCGGTCTGGGACAGAATAGGCCATACAAGAATGGTCGGGTAGTAAATGAAGGCGGGTTTGCATGCCGCTTTTGGGACTTCGCCTGGCCGTGCTCCGGAGTAAGGTTTCATAAATGCAAAACCAGGAACTCATACTGATGCTGTCGGCGGCAGCGCTCATGCTGCTTCTGGCCCTCCTTTCACAGCGACGGGCGGCTTCGGCGCGTGCGCGTCTCGAGCGCGTCAAGCGCGACGCCGAAATGGAAGACCTGGGTGGCAATTCCTATTTCATGCCGCCGCCACAGATGGAACAGGCGGTGGAACTGGACGATGCGGTGGAAATCGATTCGCTGCTGGCCGGGGAGCCCGATACCGTGGCCGCCCTGGCGCGCCGCCAGCTCGACCGGAGCACCGACGTCGCGGTGAGCGGCGGATTGCATAAACTGTCCTTTTCCCTGGCAACGCCGGCCCCGCCGGCGCCCCCGGTGCCGGCGCCGCTCGCGCAGCGCCGGCCCGATCCGCCCAGCACCGTTGCGCCGCCCGCACCGACCCGCGGGCCTTCCATCGACGATATATCCACGGTGCCGGTACGCGAGCTGGTCCTGGCATGGTTCGAGGCGCGGGGCTACCGACCTGCGGCCTTGCCCGCCGAAAGCCAACCCATCGAATTGCTCCTGCGGCACAAGGCAACGCCTGAACGCGCCTACGCTTTCATGGTGGTCCGCGACGGGCTCACGGCCCAGCGGGTTTCCAGCCTGTTCACTTTGGCCCGATCCAGCGGTTTCAAGCGCCTGCTGATCGCCGCCCATGGCGAGGCCAACGCAGAGCTGGTGGAAAGGGTGCGTCCGCAGGGCATCAAGATCTTCGATGAGGCACGGATTCGCGACGAGCTCGCCAACATCGATATCCGAATCGCCGCGAAAATCATTGCGGTTGCACGCGGGCGCGCGGCGACGCGGGCGGCAGGCACTGCGCGCGGCGCAGGTCAGGCGGCCGCTACGGCGGCCGCTGCCTGACTAGGCGAACGGCACGGCGCTATCGCTGCGGCGCCGCCTTTTCCAGTTCGGCGACTTTCGCCTCAAGCTGGGTGATTTTTTCCCGCGCGGTGGCCAGCACCTCGCGCTGGATGTCAAATTCCTCGCGTGTCACCAGGTCCAGCCGGGCGAACTGCTGGGCCAGCAGGGCCTTGAGGTTCTTCTGCAGGTCCGCGGCCGGGGTGCCGTCGAGCAGGGCCGCGATACGCTGCTGCAGGTCTTCAATAAATGCAGGCGTTTCCATGATGATCCCGGCACGGGTGCCGTGGAATCACGGCGCAAATCCCGGCGCTGCGCGATCTTAGCGCTGCTTGCCCTCGTCTGCATCGCGATTCCACCAGCCGCCGCCCAGCGCCTGGAACAGCGCCGCGGTATCGGCGTAGCGGCTGGACTGGGCCTGGATGCGGTTGACCACGGCCTGCTGGTACGCCTGCTCGGCATTGAGCATGGCCAGGTAGCTGACCGATCCCAGCTCCTGGGCCTTGCGCGCATACGCCAGGCTGCGTTCGGCCGAGCGCTCCGCGTCCAGATTGGCCTTGAGGGCATCGGCGTCGAACACCACGGTATGCAGGGTGTCGGCGACATTCTGGAAGGCGGTGACCACGGCGCTGCGATATTGCGCGCCGGCCGCATCCAGGGCGTCACGCGCGGCGCGCTCGCGAAAATACAGGGTGCCGCCGTCAAACAGGGTCTGGCTCAAGCTGGCGCCTGCCGTCCAGAACTTGTTTCCGGCCGAGAACATCTGGCTGTAGGCGGTCGATGTTCCGCCGATGGTTCCGGAAAGCGTGATCTGCGGCAGCATGTCGGCTATGGCCACCCCGACCTGGGCGCTGGCCGAATGCAGCATTTCCTCCGACATGCGTACATCGGGCCGCTGCTCGACCACCTTCGAGGGCAGGCTGAGCGGCAGTTCGGTCGGCAGGTCGAACTTGTCCAGATCGAAGATCTCGGCAGGTTCCTGCATGGGCAGGCGACCCAGCAGCGCCGTGAGCGCATCGCGTTGCACCGCGAGCTGCTTGCGCAGCGGCGGCAGCAGTGCCATGGTCTGGGACAGCAGCACCTCCTGTGCGGTTGCGTCGGAAATCGCGATGGCGCCCAGGTCCACCTCCTTCATCATGATGCGCATCTGCTCGGATTCGATGGCGATCATGCGCTCGGTGGCCGTGATCTGCGCCCGCAGCGCCGCCTCCTGCACCGCCGCCAGGACCACATTGGTCGACAGGGTCAGGTAGGTTGCCTCCAGCTGATAACGCTGCATGTTCTCCTGGGCGATCAGCGACTCGACCTGCCGCCGGTTGCCGCCAAAGACATCGAGCGTGTAGCCGACGCCGAGCTGGGCGGTGTAAAGGCTGTAGATCGGCGCCCCGGAGGTGAGCGTGGGAGCGATGGTGCCCACGGGGTTTTTCTGCCGCGTCGGGGCAAATCCGGCCTGCAGGTTGGGCAGGAAATAGCCCCGCTGCGCCCACACGAGATCATTGGCCTGGCGAAGCGCCGCCTGGGCGGCCTGCACGTTCGGGTTGGCGCGGAACGCCTCCTTGATCAGGGCATCGAGCTGCTCCGAGTGGAACGCCTTCCACCACTGCGCCGAAATGTCCTGGCCGGCGACCAGATGCTGCGCGGCGCCTGCGACACCTTCCGAGCCGGTGGTGCGCTCCGGCAGCGGCGCGGCGGTGTAGCTGTCGCCCACGCTGGTTACCGGGCGGTGGAAGTCGGGTCCCACCGAGCATCCGGCCACCAGCAGCGCAAGGCCTACCGCCACGCCCAGACGGCGCGGGGCCGCTCGCGGCGGGACGCGCGGCGCCGCGCGCACGGTGAATATCTGCGGCGTCATCAGCCTTCTCCCTGCTCGTCTTCGGCGACGGCCTGTTGCTTGCGGCTGCCGGCAAACTGCCGGATCAGCACGGGCAGCACGATCAATATCAGAATGGGTGCGAGCGTGATGCCGCCCACCACCACCAGGGCGAGCGGCTTTTGCACCTGCGAGCCGATCCCGGTGGAAAACGCCGCCGGCAGCAGGCCCACGCAGGCCGCGATGCACGTCATCACCACCGGACGCATCTGCACTTCACACGCCTTGATGACGGCTTCGCCCGCCTCCATGCCATCGTAGATGAGGTGGTTGTAGTAGGAGAGCACGATGATGCCGTCCATGGCCGCTATGCCGAACAACGCGACAAAGCCGATGGCTGCCGAGACGCTGAAGGGGGTTCCCGTGAGGAAGAGCGCAATGATGCCCCCGATGAGGGCCATCGGCATGACGCTGGCGGCCAGCAGCGTGTCGATCACCGAACCGAAGTTCATGTACAGCAGCAGGCAGATCATGAGCAGGCTGATCGGCACGACGATGGCCAGCCGCTCCAGCGCGTCCTGGAGCTGGCCGAACTCTCCGGCCCAGTCCAGGCGATAGCCCGGCGGCAGCGGCACCTTCTCGGCGATCAGGCGCTGGGCGTCGAGCACGGCACCGCCCAGGTCGCGTTCGCGCACGCCGAACTTGATGGGGATGTAGCGCTGCTGGCCTTCGCGGTAGATGAACGAGGCGCCGGACACGAGCTTGACGCTGGCCAGCTCGCTCAGCGGCACCTGGACGATGCCGGTTCCCGTGGGGCTGGTGGTGCCTATGGTGATGCGGCGGATGGCGTCCAGGCTCTTGCGGTATTCCGGCGCCAGGCGAACCATCATGGGGAAGTGCCGGTCACTGCCGTCCTCGTAGACATCGCCGGCCGACTGCCCGCCGATCGCGGCCTGGATGGTGGCATTGACGTCGCCCGGCGCGAGTCCGTAGCGCGCGGCGCGCTCGCGATTGACGTCGATCCGCACCGTGGGTTGCCCCAGCGAGCGGAATACCGCGAGGTCCACCACGCCGGGAATCGTCGACATCACATCCTTGATCTTGTTGGCGGTCTTTTCCAGAACCGCCAGATCGGAGCCGTAGAGCTTGACGGAGTTTTCGCCCTTCACCCCCGAGGCCGCCTCCTCGACGTTGTCCTCGATGGTCTGCGAGAAGTTGAAATCCACCCCGGGGAACTTGGCTTCCAGGGCATCGCTCATCTCCTTGGTGAGCTTGGGTTTGTCCACGCCCGCCGGCCAGGTGTCGAAGGGCTTGAGCGGGACGTAGAACTCCGCGTTGAAGAAGCCGGTGGAGTCGGTTCCGTCGTCGGGCCGGCCGTTTTGCGAGACCGCCGTCACCACCTCGGGGTAGCTCTTGATGAGCCGTCGCATCTGGTTGACGTAGAAATTGCCCTCCTTCAGCGAGATCGAATTGGGCATGGTGGCGCGGATCCAGAAGTTGCCCTCCTCCAGCTTGGGCAGGAATTCCAGGCCAAGGGTCGTTGCAGCGGCGATGGCAACCACGAAGAGGCCGGCCGCCAGGCCCATGGTCAGGCGCTGGTGACCAAGGGCAAATCGCAGGGCCGGGCCGTAGATCTTGCGCAGGAAACGCACCACGACCGTTTCGACCTCCTTCAGGTCACCGACCAGGAGCAGGCCGCTCAGGGCAGGCGAGATCGTGAACGTTGCGATAAGACCGCCGGCAATTGCGTAGGCGTAGGTGCGCGCCATGGGGCCGAAAATGTGGCCCTCGACGCCGGAGAGCGTGAACAGCGGCAGGAAGCCCGCGATGATGATGGCGGCAGAGAAGAAGATGCCCTTGTTGACCTCGCGCGCCGAATTGGCGATTACCGAGAATTTGCCGCGCAGGCCGACATCCGAGCGCATGTCGTGGACGTTGTAATCGGCCGAGCGGCCGTGTCCCGATTCCACAAGATGGCGGAAGATGTTCTCCACCATGATGACGGTGGCATCGACGATGAGGCCGAAGTCTATGGCCCCCACCGAGAGCAGATTGGCCGACTCCCCCTTGGCGAGCAATATCATGATGGCAAAGAACAGCGCGAACGGTATCGTGGTGGCCACGATGATGGCGCTGCGCAGGTTGCCCAGGAAGACCCACTGCACCAGGAAGATGAGGATCACCCCCTCCAGCATGTTATGCAGCACGGTCCTGGTGGTGATGTTGATCAGCTCGGTGCGGTCGTAGATCTTCTCCAGGTGCACGCCCGGCGGCAGGATGCCCGAGGTGTTGATGTTCTGGATCTCGGCCTTTACGCGCTCCAGGGTGGGCATGCTTTCCTGGCCGCGGCGCATGAGGATGATGCCCTGCACGATATCGTCGTCATCGTCCTCGCCGGCGATTCCCAGGCGCGGCAGGTTGCCCACGGATACCGTGGCAATGTCCTTGAGCAGCACCGGCGTGCCGTTGGACGACGTGATCAGCGTATTGCGCACGTCGTCCATCGTGCGGATCAACCCCACCCCGCGAACCACCGCGGCCTGTGGGCCGATCTCCACCGTCTGGCCGCCCACGTTGCTGCTGCCGTTGTTGAGCGCCGCGAGCACCTGCGGGAAATTGAGGCCGAAGGAGACCAGTTTCTCCATATTGACCGTAACGTCGTAGGTCTTGGTCTTGCCGCCCCAGCCGTTGACGTCGACCACGCCGGGAACCGCGCGGAAGCGCCGCTCCAGTATCCAGTCCTCGATGGTCTTGAGATCGGTTACCGAATAGCCCGGCGGACCGACAACGTGATAGCGGTAGATCTCGCCGATCGGGCTCCAGGGCGAGATGCCCGGCTGGGCGCCGTTGGGCAGCGGGGGCAACTGCGACAGGCGGTTGATCACCCACTGCTCGGCCTCCCGATACGTGAAGTCGTAGGTGAACTGCAGCTTGACGTCGGAGAGGCCGAACAGCGAGATCGTGCGGATCGCCTTGACGTTCGGGATGCCCGCCATCTGGATTTCGATGGGGATGGTGATGTAGCGCTCGATCTCCTCGGCCGACTGGCCGGTGCTCTGGGTGATGATGTCGACCAGCGGCGGGACCGGATCGGGGTAGGCCTCGATGTTGAGCTTGAGAAAGCTCACCACGCCGGCGATCAGCATCCCGATCAGCAGCGCAAGCATCAGGATTCGTTGCTTCAGCGCGTAGGCGATGATGCCGTTCATGTGGGGCTCGCAGTTTCGGTTTTAGTCGTGGGTACGGGTAGCCGGGCAGCGCCCGCCGGGTAGCGCGGGAACAGGCAATGGATCGGGTTCAATCGCCCTGGGCAGCGCGATCGATGAACAGGGCTCCGCTGGCCACCACCTTCTCCCCAGGCTTGACGCCTTCGAGAACCTCCAGAAATCCGTTGGCCGACCGGCCGGCCTTGATCTTGCGCAACGCCAGCGTGCCGTCGTCGCCGGCAATCCAGACGCGGGCGTCGCCGCCCTCGTAGATGACACCGCTGTCGGGCACCGCCGGCGCGCTGGCCGGGTTGCCCGAGACGATATTGAAGCTCGCGAACATCTCCGGCTTGAGCAGGCCCTGCGGGTTGGCGATCTCGGCGCGCACCGTGACGCGGCGGCTTGTGGGGTCGAGCGTCGGCGACACGTAGGTCACGCGGGCAGTAAAGGTGCGCTCCGGTAGCGCAACCACATGGACCTCGACGGTGTCGCCCTTCTTGACGTACGGGGCGTCGGTCTCCCGCACATTGGCCACGAGCCAGACATTGGAGAGGTCGCCCACGGTATAGACCGGATTGCCGGCGCCGGCCTGCAGATATTGACCCGGGCCCACCTGGCGGTCGGTGACCGTGCCGGATATGGGCGCCACCACGTAGGCCACGGGATCCATCTTCTGCGCGCTTGCCAGCGCGTCGATCTCTGCGTCGCTCTTACCCAGGATGGACAGGCGGTTGCGCACCGCCGCAAGCGCCGCATCGGCCGTGCGCGATGCGCTCTGCGCCGCCGCCAGGTCGCTCTGGCTCTGCTGCCAGTCCTGCAAGGCCCCGGCCTTGGCCTCGTAGAGCGCATGCTTGCGTTGCTCGGTGGTCACCGCCATCGACAGCTGTGCGTGGGCGCTGGCCACGCCGGCCTGGGCCGTGAGCAGATCGCTTTGACCCTGCACGAATTCCGCGGCCTGCAGGGACAGGAGCGGCTGGCCCTGCTTGACGTACTCGCCAAGACCCACCAGGACCTTGGTCACGCGTCCGGAATATGGCGAAAAAACCGGCGTCGTGCGGTCGGCGTTGAAGGCGATCTTCCCGTCGGTGGTGTGTTCCGCACGAAACGTGGTGTTGGCGATCGTCACGATCTTGAGGCTGTCGAGCTGCGCCTTCGTCGGCTTGAAGGTGCCCGGCGCCGCGGCTGGCTGGCCAGCGGGCTCCGCGGCCTGCTCGGACCATGCCACCGGCCCGGTGGCGATAGCCGCCAGCGCCAGCGCAACAGAGACGCAGCCTCTTAAATAGTGGGGGCCCCCGGCCCCGAGGCGTCGCACTTGCAGTTCCAGGCCGTTGGGGCTCATATTGGTTGTTCCGTGCAATGGATGCATGTTGTTTTCGCGGTTCCTAAAATGTTGCCGTGCTGCAGCACCGCGGCGCAGCGCGCGCAAAACAACCGTAAGACTCGTAAGAAAAACCGGTAAGGATCCGGCCCCCCGCGAGGTAACAAGCAAATCCCGTACCAATTCGCCGGACCGGCGGTGGGCCGATTGAGGCTTATGCGCACCCCCCGTTGCCGCCGCGACGGGATGATGCGGGCGCGCTGTCGGCCCGTCTGGGGATCCGTCTGCGGCCTGAATGCCGAGGACACCGACATTCGTCACCTAATTAGTGCAATGTTCACCATAATAGTGCGAACAAATGCTGTAACTGCCGTCAGCAGGCACAATCTTTCTCTGTAGCCCCTGCAATCCGGTGGCACATAGTTTGCTTGGAAATAGCTGAAATCACGGCGTCCGGAAAAGGCGCCACGGCGTTCAAAAGGACAGGACCTTTGGAGCAAGGCCAATGAAACTCATATCAGCCGTCATCAAGCCGTTCAAGCTCGACGAAGTGCGTGAAGCGCTGTCGGGCGTTGGCGTGCAGGGCATCACCGTGACCGAGGTAAAGGGCTTTGGGCGCCAAAGAGGGCACACCGAGCTCTATCGGGGTGCCGAATACGTGGTCGATTTTCTTCCCAAGGTCAAGGTAGAGGCCGCCGTCGACGAGGCCCTGCTCGACCGCGCCATAGAAGCCATCGAGACCTCCGCCCGAACCGGCAAGATCGGTGACGGCAAGATCTTCGTCTACGACCTGCAACAGGTTGTCCGCATACGCACGGGCGAGACCGGCAAGGAAGCGTTGTAGCCGCCGCGCAGCTGCGCCGCCGCCACCGTACAGCCGACAAATGCACGCCAAGCCCATAAACGAGAAGCACATCGCCATGCGCTGAAGCCACCAGGTTCTTTCCAAGGGATGTTGTCCGCAAGGACAGCAATTTAGGGGCCTGCAAGTAGGCCCTCTTTTTTTGCCAGCGTCTCCGCCAGCCCTGGCACTTGCAGCCCTGCTGCCGCGTCCATGCTGCGCGAAACGCGCGCGCGCAGCTCCACCAGGCAGGACCCGCAATTGGTTCCGCAGCGCAGATCGCTTTGCACGCTGCTCAGTCGTTGGGCAGCTGTCATTTGGGCCTGGTTGCGCGCCAGTTCGTCGAGTTTCGCGTCTATCTGGCCGGCAGAAACATCGAAGCAGGAACACACCTGCGGGCTGCGCGCGGCGAGGCTCTCGGGCGCCTGGGCTCCGGGCTTGAGCAACAGGCGGCCAAACGCGTCTGCGGGCAATTGGCGTTCGAGCAGTTCGCGCAGCCACGCGCCGGAACTCGTGTCGCCCCCCAGCAGGAATCCCTCGAGCCGACTGCCATCGCCTGCGTCACGCAAGCGCATACAGCGGCGCCGGCCGCGGCGCCGGTCGACGTAGCGCAACACCCCCTCGCCGTCGAGCGCCAGCAAGGCTTCCATCTGCTCAAAAAGCGCGGCATCGGCCCCGTCGTGGCCCGCCGCACGGATGAGCACGCCCTGGCGATCCACGCCTCCGCGGTCGCTGC